>Ga0164241_10000892_pt1 | contig 43080 bp, 30 predicted proteins | sample OricomyardsoilBY_FD_108780 | JGI IMG/M metagenome (GOLD analysis project Ga0164241, IMG submission 108780) | Backyard soil microbial communities from Emeryville, California, USA - Original compost - Back yard soil (BY) | ecosystem: Environmental > Terrestrial > Soil > Unclassified | place: USA... | reverse complement strand
GCACGCGCATCACGGGGCGAAGTTCCGGACACAGGCCGGCTGCGGGTTGTACGCCGAAGAGTGCGATGCCGGGGCGCACCACGTCGTAACAGGCGCGCGGAGTTTTGAGCAGGGCGGCGCTGTTGGCGGCGTGCCGCAGTTCGGGGGTGATGCCTTCTTTGCGCAGCGTCAGCGTCGCCTCTTCGAACAGATCGAGTTGTTGATCGATCGATTCGGGATCGGACGAATCAGCGCACGCGAAGTGAGTCATCAAGCCTTCCAGCTTGACCTCGGGGAAGCGAGCGAGCGCTTTGGCGAAGCTGCTGACGTCCGCCGGTAGGATGCCGAGCCGCGCCATGCCGGTGTCGACCTTGACGTGGATCTTGTGCGGCTCAGAGCCAGCGAACTTCACTTCATCGGCGATGGCTTCGAGTTGGGCGGGGTCGTGTACGACGGGCGTGAGGTCATGACGAAGCAGCTCGCCCCAGGCGCGACCGTAGTAGCCGCCGGTGATCAGGATCGGCACTTGAATGCCTGCTTCACGCAGCTCGATGCCTTCCTCGAGCAACGCCACGCAAATGCCGTTGGCGCCCGCGCGCTCGAGAGTGCGCGCGACGGCTTTCGCGCCGTGGCCGTAACCGTCCGCCTTTAGCACGGCCCACACGGCGGCTCCGCCAGCGGCGCGCTGCACGTGCCGCAAATTGTGCCGCAAATGCGCGAGATTTACCTCGGCGCGCGTGGGCCGCACGGCATCCGACGGTACTGCGCGCTGTGGGCGCAAAACCCGCGGAAGGGGGGTGGCCAAGGCCGGAGTAAGCGCGCTGAGTGCTGGGTGCCGCGTCATCGTGCTGCCACACTGGTTAGCGGAGGCGTGTGCAAGGCGTCAACTTATTCGCTGCTCGGAAACATGTCGCCGATCGCCGATTGCGATCGCGCGGTGTCTCATTCTGACCGCGTTGAAGTTTTCGTACGGCGGATTCGAGCCGTTCGTACGTCAGTGTTTGGTCACAACTACTGGAAGCAACGCTTCATGCACGTTTTGTAATCCGGCTCACAAGCTTTGCACCCGGGCTCGGGCTTGCCGGCATCAGTCGTGCAGGGGCGCTGGCAAGTAGCCAATTTTTCGCGACAAACACCGGTGCATTGGTCTTCCGGGGCGCGTGTGGCCGCCGCCACTTGTTCAGTACTGGGCGGCGGCGCGGTGCCTGCGTCACCGTACCAGCGCGTCGCGATCGGAGGTGGTGGCGCATGCACGCTCGTGGGTGCGGGCACCACCAAGTAAAACTGGCGTGCCTCGGCTTGCTTGTCCTCTCCCATCTCGAGCGTTGGGCGAGTGGTGTCACCGTTGGCGAACGAGTGCAGCCTGCGGCGTGCGTACTCGATGCGATCGCGAGGTTGCCCGTAGGTGTACATGCTGAGCCACTCACTCCAACACGCGCGACGATGCGTGGGTGCGGTGTCGACCTCCAAGTCGAGGCGATAGCAATGTTCGAAGCGCACGTTGCCTTCGTAAATCGACTGAACACTGGGCCCGCAGGCAGCGGCCGCGCCGAGCGCGAGCAACGCGACGACGGCCCAACGGAGGCACAGCGGGGGCGGCGGCTTTCGATCGCCTTGATTCTGGGACCCACTGAGCACGGCACCAGTTTTTGCCGAGCGCGAAGGTCAGCGCAAGCGACTAGCCCGCGAACGCGACATGTGGCGGCTTTTCTCGTGCTATGCCAGGCGACCAAAATGTTCACTGGTCTGGTCGAGCTCAAGGGCAACCTCGCGCGGCGCTCACGGAGCGGCCCAGGTTACCGGCTGACGGTCGAGGGCGCGCTCGGCGCGCTCACCCTCGGCGAGTCCATCTCGGTCAGCGGGGCGTGTTTGACGGTCATCAGCTCGGACGCGCGCGGCTTCGACGCCGACGTCTCGCAGGAGACCGTGAGCAAGACCAAGCTGGGCTCGCTCGCGATCGGCGCGGCCGTCAATCTCGAGCGCGCGCTGAAGGTGGGTGATCGCTTGGGTGGACACTTGGTGAGTGGCCACGTAGACGCCGTTGCGGAGCTCTTACGCGTAACTCCCGCGGGTGATTCTAAACTGCTCTCGATCGGCTTTCCGCGTGAGCTCGCGCGCTTCATCGCGGCCAAAGGTTCGATCACGCTCGACGGCGTATCGCTGACGGTGAACGCGGTCACGGACAGCACGTTTGAAGTGATGGTGATCCCGCACACGCTCGCGGTCACCACGCTCGGCGAGCTCAGGCCCGGCGCGCCGATCAATCTCGAGGTGGACACTTTGGCGCGTTACGCGGTGCGTTTCTTGGAAGTCAGTTCCGGCAACGGTGAAGCCAACCTGAAGGACGCGCTGCGCCGCGCGGGCTACGACGGCACAGGGAACTCATGAAGAGCGAGACATCGCATCCGATTCCGAGCCGCGGGCTCGATATTGCGCCCGAGCATCTGTTGCGCGTGCGCGCCGCGCTCGACGACATTCGCGCGGGCAAAATGGTGATCTTGGTCGACGACGAAGATCGCGAAAACGAGGGCGATCTGACGCTCGCCGCCGATCGCGTCACGCCCGAGGCGATCAACTTCATGGCCATGCACGGCCGCGGCTTGATCTGCCTCACGCTCACCGAAGAGCAGGTGGCGCGCTTGGATTTGCCTTTGATGAGCGCACCCGGGCGCAGCGGCCCGCGCCTCGGTACTGCGTTCACCGTCAGCATCGAGGCGAGTGAGGGTGTGACCACGGGCATCAGCGCGCAAGATCGCGCGCACACCATTCGCGTCGCGAGCAATCCGCATGCGGGGCCGTCGGACATCGTGGTGCCGGGACACGTGATGCCCCTGCAGGCTCGCCGCGGTGGCGTGCTGGTGCGCGCCGGACAAACCGAAGGCTCGGTCGATCTGGCGCGGCTCGCCGGGTTGAACGAGGCCGCGGTGATCTGCGAGATCATCAACGACGACGGCACCATGGCGCGCATGGGCGATCTCGAGACGTTCGCCGCGCGGCACGGACTCAGGATTTTGACCATCGCCGACTTGATCTCGTACCGGCTGCAAACCGAGCACTTGGTCGCGCGGCTTTCGGAAGGGCACATCGTGCTCGACCGCACGGGCACCGAATGGCACGCGATCGTGTTCGAAGCGGTGCTCGAGAAGCGTCAGTTTTTGGCGCTGGTCAAAGGCGAGCTCGACGGCGAGCGCGCGACCTTGTGCCGCATGCACGCGGGCTCCACCTTGGCGGACGTGTTCAGCTCCACTAGCGGTGACGGCGCGAAGCATCTCGACGAAGCGATCGACGCCATCGAGCAAGAGGGCAGCGGCGTGATCGTGTACCTGCCGCCCCAAGGGGAGTTGCGCGATGACCTCGAGCGGTTGCTTCGCCGGCAAGACTCGAAGAGCTCACCCTCCACCGCGCCCCACGCGCCGACTGCTGCACCTGCAGTAACCCGCCCGCACGGAGGCACGCTGCGCGAGTATGGGCTCGGGGCGCAGGTCCTGCGTGAGTTGGGCTTGAGCAAAATTCGGCTTTTGACCAACAATCCCCGGAAAATCGCGGGTATCGAGGGCTACGGCCTGGAGCTGGTCGAGAGCGTGCCGCTGGTTTCGATGAAGCTGCCACTTTGAGCTGGCTCGCGGCTCGCTAGTGCTAGCATTCGCGCCCCACACGGAACCTGCTACGCCGCATCAGGAACTTCATGTCCAACTCCGAGAATGCTCCCCAATCACTGGAAGGCACGCTGATCGTCCCCAAGGGGACCCGCTTTGCCATCGTCGCAGCACGCTTCAACAGCTTCATCGTCGAGCGCTTGGTCGAAGGCGCGCTCGATGCGCTCCGCCGTCACGGCGCCGATGAAGGGAAGATCACCGTCGTGCGCGTGCCGGGTGCTTGGGAGATCCCGTTCGCGTGCGCGCGCCTGGCCAACAGCGAGAAGGTCGACGCGGTAATCGCGCTCGGCGCGGTCATTCGCGGCGCCACGCCGCACTTCGATCACGTGTCGAACGAGGTTTCGAAGGGTGTGGCGCAGGTCGCGCTGTCTTCGGGCACTCCGGTGGCGTTCGGCGTGCTTACGACCGACACCATCGAGCAAGCCATCGAGCGCGCTGGCACGAAGGCAGGTAACAAGGGTTTCGATGCCGCGCTCGCCGCGATCGAGCTGGTCTCGCTCGGTCAGGCCCTGGAGCAGGCCGGGTTCTGAGCGAGAAGCGAGATGGGAGCACGTACACAGGCCCGAGAGGCCGCGCTGCAGATGTTGTTCGCGGTCGAGGCTGGCGGCACCGAGGTGGAGCGCGCCATCGCAGATTTTTGGGCCGAATTGCCGGCAGAAGACGCCGAGGGTCGCCCGTATGCGGACGCGCTGGTGCGCGGGGTCATGCGCGATCTCGAGCAGACCGACGCACAGATCAAAAAGGCCAGCCAAAATTGGCGACTCGAGCGCATGACCCGCGTCGACCGCAACGTGCTGCGCATGGGCGCGTGGGAGCTCCTCGCGCGCACGGACGTACCGCGTGCGGTGATCTTGGATGAGGCGGTCGAAGTCGCCAAGCGCTTCGGTACGGAAGAGAGCGGTGCGTTCGTGAACGGCGTGCTCGATCGCATCGCCGAGAACCTCGGGCGCACGGACGTCGAAGGCGCGGCCCCGAAGCCCAACGCGAGCTGAGGCGGCTTGGACCTTCGCTTCTCGACGCCCGAGTTGCGCAAGCTCGACTTGCTCGGTACCGAGATCATCGTTTCGAGCATCGCCAGCGACGAACGGCCGCCGCACGGCGTCACCGGGCTCTTGGATTTTCGCCTGGCTGGCCGCATTTCGAGGCTCATTCAAGCCGGATTTCTCACTGGCAAAGTGGGCGAAGTGCTGCTCATTCCTGGCAAACCCAAGCTGCCCTTCGACAAGATCTTGCTATTTGGCATCGGCAAGCGCTCGGACTTCAACGATCCGGTGTATCGCACCGTGCTCAACAAGATCTTGCGTACCTTGGAGGGCCTGCGCGCCCGCACCGCGGTAGTCGAGCTTCCGGGTCGACACTTCGACGCGATCTCGCCCGAGCGCGCTGCCGACATCTTGCTCGAGTCGACCGGCGGTCAAAAAGAGCACGACGTGTGGACGCTGATCGAGCCCGCCGAGGCGCAACGCGCGATCACCCAGCACATGATCCAAGAGCGCCGGCGCGTGCGCCGAGAATAGGCGCACCGAGTTCGTTCTTTGGGGCTGCCTCGGAGCTGCCCGCGTGCACCAGTGCGCAGCGTCGTTGGGTCACGCGCGACGCGCACCGCGAAGCCCGGTTTTTCCGGCAAATGTTGCGAAAACCGCGACCTGATCCGGCCAACCGGCGCGCGCGGCGCTCGCTCTACTGCGCTCCTCGAACGCGCGTGCTGAACGCATCTGCCTGAGTGAGTTCCGGCAGAATGTCGAGGATCTGGTAGCCGTCCGACGCGAGCTGATTGGCGAGGTCATCCACCACGCACTCGTCGCCAGAGTTGGGTGCTCGGTTGAACGCGAACGAAACCCAGCTCTGCGCGTACGTGCGCTTTGCGTACGGGCTCTGTGCGAGCTCCTGCATCAACTGTAGCGGTGAGTCGATCGCTTTGCTCGAGCCGTCGCCGAGCAAGACCGTAACGGTGGCGTCGATTTTACCACCGCGTTGATCGACGGTTTGCCACGCGCCGATCGAATCGTAATTCTCCAGCGCAAAGCCGTATGGGTTGATGACCGAGTGGCAAGGTTTGCACGTATTCGGGCTCGTCAGCGCCTCGCTGTTCTGGCGTTCGGTCACGCCATCAGCCACGACCCGCTTGATGGACTCGGGGTCGGGCGGCGGAACTTGAATGCCCAGCAAGTCCCGCGCGATGAACGCACCGCGCTGGAATGGGGCGGTCGCGTCGAAGTGCGAGTAGGAGCTCAGGAACCCCGCGCGGCTCAAGAAGCCGGGCCGCTGCTTGGCATCGAGCTCCACGCGCTTCAGCTCGGCGCCGTAGCGCGTGGCATCCAGACCGTAGAGCGGGGCATTGTCTTGATTGACGAACGCGACCTTGCTCAAAAAGTAATCCTTGAACGCGCCGTGACCGAACGCGACGTCGTCGAAGAAAGCCTCGATTTCGGCCTGGACCGCGGTTGCGGCGTTCGCCGTGTAGGCTGGAAACCTCGTCGTGTCGTGGCTGGTCTTCCACCAATGGCCCGCGTTGTCGTCAATGCGTGACCAGCGCCGATGAAATGCCGCCATCACCGGCGCGCTCTTCTCGTGGTCGAGCAGCATGCGCTTCGCCTGCTTCAGGATTTGGTCCTTGGCTTGCAGTTCGTTGCGGTCGGCGGCCAGCGCGAGTTCGTCGTCTGGAATCGAATTCCAGAGCAGCATCGACAACCGCGTCGCCACTTCGTAATTCGAAAGCGCGATGTTCCCGCCCGACTGACGATCGGTCGCCAGCTCCGGCACCATGAGGAACGACGGCGAAAGCAGGAAGCCGGTGAGCGTGGTCTCCGCGAGCTCATCCGGCGTCGGCGTTGGGGTGGTCGTTCCCAGTTTTTGAAAGCGCGCGAACTCGCCTTCGCTCAGCGGCCGACGAAACGCTCTTCGACCGAAGGCCTTGATGGTGTCATCCAAGCAGCCGCTTGCAGCAGGGTCACAGCCGATGAACTTGGACTTGTTGGGTCCAGTCATCACTTCGTGCGCGATCTTGTTGGCCAGGTCCTGGTAAACCGTCCACGCGGCAGCAGTCATCGGGCCATCGAAGTCATCGACGAGCACATCCGACAGGTTTTGGTCGCCCGCGCTGGCCTCGCCGGGCACCGTGCTGACGCCGAGCAGATCGCGCATCACGGCCACGTATTGCCGGTTCGAGAGCCGCGGGATCTGGCTCGTGGTCGGGACGCCGGGAACGCAGCCGTCGCCGCCGAAACCGGGACCGAAGCCGGCCTGGGCAGCTCCGCCCTCACCAGAGCTGGGCCCGGCATCCTTCCCACCCGAGGAGCTGCCCGAGGCGCTGCCGCCGCTACTCGGCGCTCCAGCGGTGCTTACTGCGGGCGGACCGTCGCCATCTTTCGACCATAGGCCACATGCCGTGAGGCACGAGCAGGTCAGCAGTGCGACCCAATATCCGTTGCTCGACGATGCCGTGTATCTGCCCCGTGATTGCATGTTGCTACCCCGCCGGTCGACAAGGACCAATGCTCGGAGATTAACACGCAGCTCACGCGGCTAGCGCAGCGATCGCGACAGTGAGCGGAAATGCTGCTGCCCCGCAATTTTTCGAGCGACAGGTGCGAAACATCTCGTCGTGAGATTATTCGCGCGACGGGGTCATTTCTGCGGTTTGGTGATGATCACGCCACCGAGCATCACTCGGTTGCTCTTCTTGTACTCGTCGTATTCGAGCACCATGCCGTTCGGGTAGGTGTCCCGGTCGACAGTATTGAAGTCATTCGCGGTTGTGACGCGTTCGGAGCTCAGGGGCGGCCCGAGCATTTCCAAGACCGCCTTCGGGATCATGCCGAGGCCGACACCGGGTGGGATCGCGCCGTTGAAGAAGCCGTACAACTGCGGCTCGCCCTTGGCATCCGGCCCAGCGGGGCGATCATGACGGTGAACGACGATGCGTTCGGTCACGCCATTCTTGTCGAGATCGAACTCGACCGCGCGCCGGATGTAGCGGCACACACTCGCCGTCTTCACCTCGCACGGCGCGCCCATCAAACGCTCGATCGTGGCCACGGTCGCGCCGATTCGGATCGGGCCCACGCCTTGGCCGGCCTGAATCGCGAGCACCGGACCTTCGGGCAATTGCACCGTGCTCGCCGCTGGCGGCTGGCTGGGCGGGACCGCGGAAGGGGCGGCCGACGCGTTCGGGGCCACTTGCGCGCTCGCAAGCGCCGCGGATGAAGCGGCGGAGGGCTGACTCTTATCCGGGGATTTGCAGCTCCAAGCTGAGGTTGCCAAAGCCAGAGCGAGCATCGACCGAGCGGTACACCAACGCATGAAACCTCCGAGAGAGGAACCAGTAGCACGTGGCAAACATGCCCGACTACCGCGCTCAGCAGCTCTGATTTGACGGCAGCCCGCTCACGGGACAAAACGGCGGGCTCCTCGATGCCCGTCTTTGCGCCCCGGCGTTTTCTGTTCATCACCGGTAAAGGCGGTGTCGGCAAGACGACCGTGACCGCTGCGCTCGCGCGCTCACTCGCAGCCCGTGGGCTGAAGGTGCTGGTGACGGTCTGCGGCGCCAAAGAGCGGCTCGGCGCGCTCCTCGGTGCACCGCCCTTGCGCTCGACCATCAGCGAGCTTGCACCGAACATCTGGGGCGTGCAGCTCGTCTCCGAAGTCGCGCTGCGTGAGTACGGCATCATGAAGCTGAAGAATCGCGCGCTGGTCGACGCGATCTTCGATAGCAAATACGTCGCCGGCTTCTTGAACGGCACACCGGGCATGAAAGAGTGGTCGCTGCTCGGCAAAGCTTGGTTTCACGCGACCGAAGAGGAAGCCGGCAAAGCGCGCTTCGACGTGGTCTTGTTCGACGCGCCGGCGACCGGTCACGGCCTCGATATGCTGCGCGTGCCCAAGGTGATCGTGGAGATCGCGCCACCGGGTGTGCTGCGCAGCGACGCTGAACGCGCTTGGGAAATGTTCCGTGACCCAGCGCGCAGCGGCGTGGTCATCGTGACGCTGCCGGAAGAGATGCCGACCAACGAGTCACTCGAGCTGTGCTCCGCGCTGCGCAACGAGCTCACCTTACCGATCGCCGAAATCGTCGTGAATTCCCTGCTCCCGCCGCTGTTTCCCGAAGCCGAGGCCAGCGCGCTCGAGCGCCTCGGCGTGCTCGAAGACGGCAGCGCGGCGCGCGCGGTTTTGAACAGCGGAGTGCGCCGTGCGACGCGCGAGCGTATCCAGAGTGAATCGCTGACTCGCCTCACCGCGCTGGGCGTCCCGCTGCGAAAGCTCGAGCTACTGATGGAAGGCGCAGCGACGCCGGACGCGGTGCTCCGCCTGTCTCGAAATTTCGAGGCTTAGCGTCGAGCACTCAGTCGCCCGACGCTTGCCCAACCATTGGGAAGCGTCGTCGAGCGTAGCTCGAGAGTTCGGGGCCACACGCACCTGCCGGCTGCGGGTTTCGTTCCCCTGGGTCGTGGTCGAGATCGAAGCAAACGAACGGACCGCTCGGACCGGCGAGCAGCTTTCGCTCATTTTGAACGACCCCATAGTGCGGGCGGGCAAAGGACCACACGCCGCTGAGGTTGGCCAAAGGCACCAGTGGTTCTGCCTCGGGCATCGGGCGAAGCAGGCTGCGGCCTGCGCGCAGCTCCGCGTAGGGGATGCGCTCACGTTGCTCCCAGACACCGAGTGCATCGAGGACGGTCGCATGGATATCGCGCGTGTACAGCCAGCGCTTGCTGTTCGTCACCAGCGCTTCCCGTTGCTCGGCGGTCAGTGCCTCCGGACCAGCGAGCGCCCAACCTGGCACTCGCAGGGAAGCCTCGTATAGGCCGTCGCGATGAATCAGTTCGCCGTGATCACCGAGTGGCTCACCGTGGTCCGACAAGAAGAGGACGAGAGTGCGTTGAAAGCTCGGTAGCGCGCGCAACTGCCGAAGAAAAATGCCCAAGCTGCGCCGCTGGAGCGCGATTGCGTTCAGGTAGCGAGTCTTGAGTTCCGGCAAGATGCCCATCTCGAGCGCGCTGTGCGGGGGCAGGTATGGCTGGACGCTCGGATCCGTGCGGTACATCGCGTGAGTGTTGGAAAGATGAAGCACGCCGTACCAAGGCTGCGTGGCGCGAGCGACGTGCGAGACGAACGCGGCCATGGCCTTTTCGTCAGCCGCGCCGAGCATCAGGTCGGGCTCGGGTTCGAGATCGTTTGCGGTGACCAGATCATCGATTCCGGCGACCGTGAGGTACTTGCCAAAGTCCAAAAAGTCGGGACTCTGGGCGGTGACGTAGAGCGTATGGTAGCCCGCTGCGCGCGCCACCTCCCAGAGCAACGGTGCACGATGTGACGCTGGGTATTCCGTATCGGGTTCGAGGCCCGTCCAGAGCACCATGCAGGTACCGAACGTGCCTGGTGATTGGCTGCGCAAGCGCGAAAATCCGATGCGGTCGGAGGCCGATGGGTCGAGGTACTCGTCCGAACATTCGTGCGGGTCGGAGCACATCGCATCGGCGCGCACACTCTCGGTGAGAATCACCAGCACGTTGCTGGCTCGCGTCGCTCGCATGAGCGGCGGCACAGCGAGTGGCAGCCTGCGGAACGCGCCGCGAAGCGGCTCGGTTTCGAACCCCGCCGGTCGCTGCGCCGCTCGTATCAGCAATCCCAAGCCTCCAGCGTCCGGCGGGCTGAATCGGAGGGAAGCCGCATCGCCAGTGGAGAGAAGAATCAGCAACGTCGCGGACGCCGTCAGCAATACGCAGAGCCAGGCCCCAGCGCGCGCGTTTTCGTGCACGGACCGCGCGCGCCGAAGCGCTTGCGCGAGCAAGGCCGCAAAACCGCCGCCGATCGTGATGAGTAACGCGCCCGCGACGACCGGCAATTCCGCGAGATACACGAGCAGGATTGCGCGCAACGTCCACACCGAGCGCAGCAGCTCCGGAGTTGCAAAGTGACCGTTGACCACGACGTACGCCAGGTGGCTCGCGGTCAGACACAGCAACAGGAGCAAGGTTGCGGCCAGGGGCAATGCTGCAGCGAACGAGATCGCTCGCCGCGCGCGCAGCGCCAAGCACAACAGTCCGCCGAGTGCTCCCCAGAGCACGGCCATCACCAGCACGCGAGCCCCGTAGTGCAGCCCGTTCATCGCGGTGATTCCGGGTAGCGACGGTTTCCTTAGGATCAGGTCCAACAGTGCGATCGCGCCTGCGGGCCAAGCGAAGCGCTCGGGGTGGCTCGCACGAATGGCGCGGAGCAACGGTTGCCCGAGTTTGCGGGCGAGCCGGCTAAACGTCGGCGTATGTCGCGCCCACACATCGAGTGGTGGTTCTACTGGCGAGCTAGTGGGCATGCGCTCGGATCGCTCAACATTGCCCTGGAAGGCGGGTTGCGGCTAGCATTTGTCGGATCGAGATGAACCTCAGCGAGCCGGGTTGAAGGGCGATGCCAAAGATGGCCTGGTCCTGGTTGAAAGCGAAGTTCCCGCTAGTTCTGGTCGTGCTCGTCGGCGTCAGCTACGCATCGGTCCTGCGAGCGAAGTTCGTGTGGGATGACGACGAGAACATTCTCGAAAGCGCGAACCTTCACGACCTTGCCGGACTAGTGCGGATTTGGTGCGATCCGAAGTCTACCCAGCAATATTACCCGCTCACTCACACCAGCTTCTGGCTCCAAGCCAAGACCACCGGTCTGTCACCGCTGCCGTTTCACGCGCTCAACGTGGTGTTGCACGCGGCCGCCGCGGTTCTGTTGCTGTTCGTGCTGCGACGTCTCGCGATTGCCGGGGCAGAACTTGCGACCGCTCTGTTTGCAATCCATCCGCTCAACGTGGAGAGTGTCGCGTGGGTGACCGAGCGCAAGAACGTCTTGTCCGGGGTGCTCGTGTTCGCGGCGTGTCTCGCGTACCTATCTTACGACGAAGCCGCGTTTGCTTCCGAACGCGCAACGGACAGCGGTGCACGCGCTTCGCGGGCTCGCCGCCATTGGTGGTTTGCTTTGCTGTTGTTTGTGCTCGCGCTCGCTGCAAAAACGGCTGTCGCCGTCGTGCCGGCGGCGCTGGCAGTCGTGTTGATTGGCCTACGGGGACGCCGCGTTGCGCCCACGTTGCTCGCGCTCTCCCCGTTTTTGTCGTTCGGCGTAGCGGCGGGTCTCGGCACCGCTTTCCTCGAGCGCACTCACGTCAACGCTCAGGGCATCAACTTTTCTTGGAGCGCGTCGGAGCGCGTGCTCATCGCGGGGCGCGCGTTCTTCTTCTACTTGGAGAAGCTGGTCGTGCCCGAAGGCCTCCTTTTCTTCTACCCGAAATGGCAGATCGACGCTCACGACCCGTCTGCGTGGATCTATCCGCTCGGGGTCGTCGCCGCGTTCGGCGTGCTGTTCGCATTGCGCTCACGTTGGGGAGTTCAGCCTCTGGTCGCGCTGGCCGCTTATGCCCTGCTCATTTTCCCCGCGCTCGGCTTTTTCAACGTCTACTTCATGCGCTTTGCGTACGTTCAGAACCACTTTCAATATCTAGCCGGGGTTCCGGTATTGACCTTCATGGCGGCCGTAGGCGCGCGCCTGCTCGAATCATGGAATGCAAACGTGCGCGTCGCGATCGGCGCGCTGGTGACGCTGATCGGGAGCGTGCTCACGTGCTTGGAGTGCGCGCAATTTCGCGATTACGAGACGCTATTTTTGACGACCCTCGAGCGCAATCCGGACGCTTGGGTGGCCGCTTATAACCTCGGCAATTACTATCAAGAACGCCATGCACTGGATAAGTCCATTGCGATGTATCGAGTGGCGCTGCGCGTGCGCCCCCAAGATCCGCAAATCCTCACCAATTTCGGTGCAACCTTGGCGGATGCCGGACAGTTGCCCGAAGCGCTGACGGCACTGCGCGACGCCGTGCGCTTGCGCCCGGAGTTCGATAGTCACCTAAACCTCGCGCTGGCGCTGGAACGCGATCGGCAACCGGCGCCGGCGGTTGCTGCCTATCGCGAAGCGCTGCGGCTACGACCGAGCTCGATCCGCGTCCAGCGCCAGTTGGCTTGGCTACTGGCGACGACGGCCGATGCTCGAGTTCGCGACGGACGCGCCGCGCTAACGCTCGCGCAAAGTGCTTGCGCAAAAACGGTGCGTGCCGTGGCTCGCTGTCAGGATACGCTGGCGGCGGCAGAGGCCGCGAGCGGGCTCTTCGAGAGCGCCGCAGCGCGAGCGCGAGAGGCAGCTCAGCTCGCGCGTCGCGAGGGGGACGAGCCAGGCGCGAAGCGCTACGAAGCCCGCGCTCGCCTCTACGACTCCGCTCAGCCTTACGTCGAAGCGCCGCGCGTGCCCTGAATCATTCGAGCAAAGCAGCCGCGGCGGGATCCAACAGCCACAGGCCGTTGCGTGCCAGGCCCGAGGGCGTGGTTTGGATATCGAGCGGGTCTTTCAATGCGCGGCGCACGGGTTCGGCCTTGCCGGAGCCGTTGGCGATCACGATGCAAAGTTCGGCGGTTTCGATCACCGGCGGCGTGATGCTCAAGCGTTGCGGCGGCGGCTTGGGGCCGATCACCGGCAAAACGCGGCGCGTGCGCTCGTCGAGCGCGGAGCTCCCCGGGAACAGTGATGCCGTGTGTCCGTCTTCACCGATGCCGAGAACCATGACGGAGATGCGAGCAGGCAACAGCACTTCATAGGCGCGCGCGGCGGCGTCTTGATCGGAATCTTCCGCGGTGATGCGGTGAATGTTGGTCGCGGGGAGTGGTACCCGATCGAAGAGTGCGGCCTTCGCCATCGCGAAATTACTGTCGGGGTGGGTGGGAGGAACGGCGCGCTCGTCCCCGAAGTAAACGCCGACCTTGGACCAATCTATTCCTGGAATTTTCGCGAGATGCTCATAAGCCGCTCGCGGCGTGGTGCCACCTGCGAGACAAAGGGACGCCGTGGAGTTCACGGAGAGCGCTTTTTTCAGCGCTTCGGCGATGTGTTCGGCCGCACGCTTGGCCAACTGATTCGATTCACAAATTTCGACCGCCATGGGCCGGCGAGCCTACCGCGTGCTCGGGCCGCGGGACAGCGAGTCGAAAGGGGTGCGTCCATTGGCGGCAAGCGCTATGGTCCGGACGCTCCCAATATGGTTGACCCGGCATTGCTTCGCGATCGCGTGCTCGTGGGTCGCTACCGGCTGGACGAACGGCTGGGCGCGGGCGGCATGGGTTCCATCTGGCGCGCGCATCATTTGGTGCTGCAAGCGCCGGTCGCCGTCAAACTGATCGACCGCGAGGCGGTGGCGGACGGAGAAACGCTCGGGCGCTTCATGCGCGAGGCGCAATCAGCGGCCACGCTGCGCAGCCCTCACGTGGTGCAAATCCTCGACTACGGCGTCGACGACAAGCTGCCCTTCATCGTGATGGAGCTGCTCGACGGCGAGAATTTGGCTCAGCGCCTGCGTCGCCAGGGGCGGCTCGGCTCAGCGGATACCGCGCGCATCGTCACGCACATCGGTCGCGCGATGGCCCGCGCGCACGAAGCCAACATCGTGCATCGCGATTTAAAACCGGAAAACGTGTTTCTGATTCGCAACGAAGACGAAGAGATCGCCAAGGTGCTCGACTTCGGCGTTGCCAAAGTCGCGGTGGGTGAGCTCGGTGAACAAGGCTCACGCACGCGTACTGGTTCGATCCTGGGCACGCCGTATTACATGAGCCCCGAGCAAGCTCAGGGTAACAAGACCGTCGATCATCGCTCGGACTTGTGGTCGCTCGGCGTGATCGCCTTCGAATGCTTGACCGGCAAACGCCCGTTCTATAGCGACGGTTTGGGCGATCTGGTGCTGCAGATCTGCATCCGGGACATCCCGATACCGTCGGAATCGAGCTCGGTGCCCGTCGGTTTCGACGCCTGGTTCGCGCGCGCCGTTTCGCGCGATCCCGAAGCGCGCTTTCAGTCCGCGCGCGAGCTCACTGACGCGCTGCGCGAGGTGCTCGGCGGTGATGCGCGCGAGCTACAATGGACGTCCCCTGATGTGGCGACCTCGGCCGAGCTGACGCCGAATTCGCAAGCGCGCACGCGCCTCGATGCCTCGGGTTCCGACCCGCGCGCGTCCGCAGCGCAACTCACCGAATCGAATTCGCAAATTCGACTCACTTCCGGCGGTGGCGCGCTCGCTGATCCGAGTGCGGCAACGCTGTTCGCAGGATCCGCGCCGTCACTCGGCAGTAGTCCGACGTCATCACGCGCGCCGATCTCCGCGCGTGGCAGCAGTCCGACGTCTTCGCGCGGTCCCGTGTCTTCGCCGCACAATCCGCCCATTAGCCGTCGCGCCGAGAGTGAAGTGATTGCGCAGCTGCTGGCCAGTGCAGAATCCGAGCCCCCGCGTCGTCGTTCGGGTGCCGGGCTCGTGCTCTCGGTCGCGGGTGTTGCGCTGGCGATTGGTTTGGGTGCCGGTTGGGTGTTCATGAAGCGCAATGATTTGCCGCGCCTGCGCCCGCTGCCCGCCGCGGTGCCGCCGGCGCACGAGTCTGCAGCGCCGCGCGCGCACAGCAGTAAGCCCCCGGAGCACGCGCCGTCCGCGCATGAAGAGCCGAGTGCAGCCCTGAGCGCGAGCGCGGTGGCGAGCGCCAAACCCGCGCCCACGGCTCACAACGCGCAGGGCGAAGTGCCGCCAGCTGTGCTGCCCACGAGCAAGCCCATGGCTTCGGCTTCGGCGTCTGTGACGCCGCCGCCGAGTACGACTGCGGATGCCGGCTGGGTCAAACCCGCGTGGGCGATCCCGGATGAAGAGCCGCGCCGCGTACACTCCGACGACGCGCGCGACGCAGGGAAGTAACCTCGGGAACGGTGCTTGCCATTCACCCAAACGAGTGAACATCGCGAAAACGCGACGCGCGTGCTCGTTGATGACTGTGTCGTCGCGCCGCCGCCTGGATGACAGATGCACCCTACATCGTGCGCGGCATGTAACTTCCTCATGATCGCGCCGAACGCGATTGCAGAGCCGCAACGCTTCGCGTAACTCATGCTCGGCAGCGAAGGCGACGGGTTATGTCTTCGCGGTTTGCGGGAGGAAACAAATGAGAAAAGTGCTGAGAAACAGCACCAGGGCGGCGTTGTTTGCCGTGCCGGTGTTGGTGGCTGCGCTATTGGCGCCGAATGACGTTCGCAACGCGGCCGCATCCGAGCCGGTCGTGGTGGACGAGTTTCGCGAGCTCATGCTCGTACATCCAGCGATCGTCGATCCGTTCTTGAACGGCGGGCGCTCGCACAACGGTACCGCGACCGAGCCAGGCGGCCCTTGGAGCCTACGAACGCTCTTGGAAGCCGCCAACTTGAGCCAATCAACGAGCGGCAAGAACGATTTCTACGCCGCCTTTTTCGAGCAATGGTTGACCGCACAGACCGCGGATAACGGGGCGATCATCGCACCGCGTGTTGGGACACCCGCTGGGAGCAGCAAGCCGCTCGTCGAGTCGCTGCTTTTGGATCAGTTTTCGACGCTCGATCCAGCCACGAACAAGCGCACTTATCGACTCTGGCAACTGCCATTCGAGCTGATTGCGATCGTCTATCGCCCCGATCTTCATTCAGTCGACGGAAGCGATCCGGGCGAACTCCGCTTCGTGTACAAGCTCGTCGGCCCTGACGGCGCGGACGTCAAGTTCACGCTCAACGTCGAGTACGCGCTGCCGAACGTGTTGTGGGACGGCGAGTCGGTCATGAATGCTGCCGCTTGGGCCAACAACTTTCACCGCCTGGGGTCGATTCCCATCGAGTCCGAAGAATACCTGCGCACGCTCGAGGCGATGACATTCCAGGTGACGGCTCGTCTGTACGACTCGTTCTCGACCACGATGCTCAAGCACGTTCGTACCAACGAGCTCGCTTTCGATCCGAACTCGACCTGGCAGCTGCGTGAGTTCGTGAACCAGCGCGTGTCTTTTTACAAGTCGCGTCTCGTGCCTTCTTCGGTCGACGACACTCCGGCGGAAAGCTTCAATCAGACGCAATTACTGGCTGATTTCGTGGCGGCCAACCCGGTTTTGGAAGCTCCGGAGACTGCCTTCATGAACTTCCGGTTACCTGAGACCATTCAGGGCGGAGGCTCGCTCGTCTCGTTCCTCGGCGGCAGCTCCAACGCTGGCATCAGGTGGCGCGCGCCCGGGGCGTCGCAACCGACACTCGCCTTCGACAACCTGGGCCTGCTCAGCTGCAATGGCTGCCATCAGGACAACAAGCTGGACGGCGCCGGGAACATGCACATTCCGGGTGAGATCGAGTTTTATCACGTCAAACCCGACGTCGATCCAGGGCAGCTCGGGACGTCGCGTTTGTCCAAGTTCCTCACCACCGAAGATCCCGATCCGTCGCGCACTGCTCGCCGGCCCGGTGAACTCAAGCGGCGCAAAGCGGAGCTCGTGCAGCTCTTGGCAATGCCGTGGACTCCCATCTGGCTCAACCCCGCTCCTTGAGGCCTCGCACCATGACTCTCTCCAGTTCTCGTCACTTCCTCGACCTGTGTGCACTTTCACTTCTGGCACCGCTACTTGCGGTCGCATGCCAGTCGAAACCAACCGAAGCTGCGGCGACTCCGATCGCGCAAGAAGCGCTGACCGAAAGCGAGATCCCAGCCGGGCAAAGAGCAAAATTCTTTGCGCCGACCGGGGTAGTTGCCTATTCAGACATCTCGAGTCTGCCGCTCGAAAGAGCGACGAAGCAAGACTATCTGCTTGTGGCCGACACGAAGAATCACGCCGTTCGCCGAGTGGAACTGGCGACAGGCTTCGTGTCGACGGTTGCGGGCACCCTCGGCGTCCCCGGTAGCGGCGAGACGTCGCTGCATGGGCCAACGGCGGTTGCCATCGCTCCATCGAGCAACGTGTTCGTCGCCGATACCGGCAATCAGGTCATTCGCCACTTCCGGACGGCGACGTTGGGAAACACGAATGGGCAGCCCCTCCACACGATCGCTGGCGTGCCGACACAGGCAGGCTACGCCACGACCGGCACCGGTCAGTTCAAAGACCCTGCCGGCATATGCATCGGCGAACTGAGTACGGATGGCAACGAAGTGGCCACGCTCTTCGTCGCGGATACCGGCAACGCGGTGATCCGCAAACTCACCGTGAACGCAACGCGTGAACCATTGGCCGTTACCAGCATCGAATTGGTCGCGGGGACACCCGGCCAGCACGCCTTTGCCGACGCCAGTAGCGGCAGCCTGGCGAAGTTCAATCACCCGAACGGCCTCGCGTACGATCGCATCTCGAAGAAGCTATACGTCGCCGACACGGGCAATCACGTGGTGCGCGTTATCGATCTCGCCAACGGTGCGAGCATCGTCAGCACGCTTGCCGGTGCACCAGGCCAGTACGGCCATCACGACGCCGTTGATGCGCACGATGCGCGGTTTGCGCAGCCGGTGGGGCTCACGATCAAGGGTCCGAGCCAGATCCTGCAAGTGGCCGATCGTGGCTCGTACACCATTCGCGAGATCGACATTAGTCCCAACGCCGGGCTGCGACAGGTCAGCACATTTGCCGGTGAAGAGTGGAAGAAGGGGTCGGCGGACGGAATTCCAGCGGCGCCACGCTTTCGGGCGCCGAGCGGGGTAGCTTCGTTGGATGGCGTTACCTACGTCGTCGATACGGGCAATAACCTCGTTCGAGCGATCAAGACGACAGGCGTAGGTGTCTCGACGTTGACCGGTCAGCGTTCGCCGGGCGCTGCCGACGGCTTGCCGGAGTCATTCTCGATTGGCAACCCGAGCGCGATCGCTTGCGACGGTAACCGGCTGTACATCAATGGGAATGGCGTGCAAGCGGTCGACCTCGAGCCTGGCGCGAACGTCGGCCACGCACGGCTATTGACGTCTGAGAGCTGGACGGATCTCAAGCGCGTCGGCACGAGGCTGTTTCGTCCTCTCGTGTACAACGTGGAGCAGCTCGACACCGTTGGCGGGGAGACCAGCATCTTCACTAGTGTTGCCAACGTCGACAGCATCAACCAGGTGGTGGCCTGCCCAAACAGCCTGATCGACTTCCAGTCGAGTGAGCCGTCCGGCGACTCCACGCAGCGCTTTCCGTTCGTCGACGGTCAGGCGATGCCAAGCGAGCTGCTACCGGCGTACCGGTTCGATCTCGCTGCTTGCAGCGAAACCGGGCGCGTATATTCCTGCTTGGCCGATGGCGAGTTGTCGACGTTCGACTCGACCGTGCCGACCCCGGTGGTCACGACCGTGTCTGTGCCGGGCTTGAAGAAGTACGAGTTCCAAGATTTCACGATCGCTGGAGGCTTTGCGTACTACACTCGCAGGTCGGGTACGGGCCGCTACCACGACGTTCGCAAGATCGACCTCGCGACGGGCGCAATCAGCGTCGTCGCGGGCGACGCCACGACTCCGGGCAGCCCGTTCACCGCGCCCGGCGGCGTGTGCGTGAGCGGCAACAACCTGTTCGTTGCTGATACTGGCAACGGCGCGGTTCGTCGCGTCGACCTCACCACCGCTCAGGTCAGCACGGTGACGATCACTCGAGCCGAGTGAGTCCGGTTCTGCCTCCGCGGTTAGCGCCGCGGAGGCAGAAGCGCCTCCAGATCCTCCGCCAACGGCAAGGTGCTCTCGGCAATATCGATCTGCGCTTTTTGTAATTTGCCCGACAAATCAACGTTCACCGCTTGCCAGCGAGTGTACGCATCGAGCACCCAAATGCCGCTCTCACGCGTGCCGTTGCCGGACCAGCCATTGCCGCCAAAGGGCAAGTGCGCTTCCGCGCCGGTGGTCGAATTGTTGATGCTGGTCATACCCGCCGTAATCTCTTCCTTGAAGCGCAGCATCGCGCGCGCGTCGCGCGTGTAGAGCGCGCTCGATAACCCGTAGGGTGTGCCATTGGCGACAGCCATGGCTTCGTCCATGCCGTCGACCTCGATCAAGTTCACGGTCGGACCGAAGCATTCCTCTTGCGCGATGCGCATGTCGATCTTCACTTTATCGAAGATGCGTGGCGTCGCGTACAAGCCCTGCTCGGCGTTGCCGGTAAAACCTTCGGGCTCATCGCCGGGCAAAATGCGGCGACCGTCGAGCAAGAGCTCGGCGCCGCATTCGATGCCCGTTTCGCGTTGGCGCGTAAATGCGGCCATGAAACGCTCATTGATCAGGGGTCCATAGTCGACTTCGGGGTTTGAAGGGTCGCCGATGCGCAGCGCGCGCGCGCGGCGCAGCAACTTCTCGCGTACGGCGGGCATGGCGCGGCGATCGACGATGATGTTGCCGGCGCTGGTACAGCGTTGTCCCGCGGTCCCGAAGGACGCCCAGAGCGCGCCATCGACGGCCAAATCCAAATCCGCGTCGGCCAAGATCACGAGTGGGTTTTTGCCGCCGAGTTCGAGCGAGGGTTGCTGCAGATTGCGCCCGCACACTTCACCGATGTGACGACCGACGGCGGTAGAACCAGTGAACGAGATCTTGCTGATGGTGCCGGCTTCGACCTGATCGATCAAAAATTGCCCAGCTGCGTCTTTGCCGCCGCCGTGCACTATGCTGAGAACGCCCTTGGGCAACCCTGCGCGTTGCCAGGCGCGAAAGAACAAGGCCGCAGTACCGGGTGCGTCGTCGGAAGGCTTCCAAATCACGGCATTGCCGCACAAGAGCGCGGGAATGATCTTCCACGAAGGCACGGCGATGGGAAAATTGCCCGCGGTAATCACGCCCACTACTCCGAGCGGACGGCGATACGTGAACAGCTCTTTGTCGCTCAGTTCACTGGGGACGGTTTGCCCGTACAAGCGCCGGCCTTCGCTTTGAAAGAAGACCGCGGTGTCGATCGCTTCTTGGACGCTGCCGCGCGCTTCGCGCAGTGGCTTGCCGACCTCGCGTGAGACGAAGCGCGAAAGTTGCTCCTTGTCTTGTGTGAGTAGGAATACGAGTCTTCCGAGCACTTCGGCCCGTTGTGGCGCGGGTGTCTGTGCCCACGCCTTTGCAGCTTCGCGCGCGGCCACGCACGCTGCATGCACCTCGTCAGCCGTGCTCTGTGGCGCGACGCTCACTAGGTCGCGTTGGTCGGCAGGATTTCGACGCTCGAACAGCTGCCCCGTGCTCGGCCGAGCGCTCCCGCCGTAGAAATTTCCGAGTAGGAGCGTGTGTGGAAATTGCCCCGTCTGCTCGCGAGTGTGCATTCTTCATGTTTGCGTCTGCAGCGCCGGTCGGCAAGCCCGTGATTCACGCGACAGACGCGCAGCAGATCGCGCCAGGTTAAAAGCCTGCAGAGTCACACAAAACTAGGTTAAAACCCGAGCCGCCAAGATGTCCCTGACCATTGCCAGCGCACCCCAAGTCGTCATCGAAAACGTGACCCCCCAGCTCGATGGAGGACGATACCCGATCAAGCGTGTCATCGGCAACGTCATCGAGGTGAGCGCCGACATCTTCAAAGACGGTCACGATCTGATCGCCGCTCGTCTCGTCTATCGAAAGCCAGGTGAGTCTGCAGTGCACTACGCGCCGCTCACGTTTCGCTTCGATCCAGATCGCTGGTACGGTTTGTTCAAAGCCGATCAGATCGGGCTCTGGCGCTACGACATCGAGGCTTGGCCGGATCGTTTCGGCACTTGGCGTTCGGATCTCGGTAAGCGCTTGAACGCGGGGCAAGACGTGCGCCCCGAGCTCTTGGAGGGCGCGAGCATCCTCGCACGCATGGCGGACAGACTGAGCGGCGCGGCCAAGATCTTGATCGACGACGCCGCGAAGCGACTCGGCAACCCCGCGTTGGCGCTCGACGAACGATTGAAGGTCGCTTTCGCCGAAGACGTCGCAGAGCTCGTCCGAGCGCCGATCTTCGCCGAGGAGGCGTGCCGCTTGGAACGTCCGCTCGAGGTGTATGTGGATCGCGCCGAGGCCGTGTTTTCGGCCTGGTACGAGCTGTTTCCGCGCTCGCAGGGCAAAGACCCGGCCAAGCACGGCACGTTCGCCGACACCACGCGCCGCTTGCCGGAGATCGCGGCGCTCGGCTTCGACGTGATCTATTTGCCGCCCATTCATCCGATCGGCGTCACGCACCGCAAAGGGCGAAACAACAATCCGGTGGGCTCCCCGGGTGACGTTGGCAGCCCGTGGGCGATCGGTTCGAGCGAGGGTGGACACACCTCGGTGCATCCGCAACTCGGCACGCTCGCCGACTTCGAGGTGCTCGTCGCCTCCGCGCGTGATTTCGGTTTGGAGATCGCGCTCGACTTCGCGCTGCAGTGTTCACCCGATCATCCGTGGGTCAAGGAACACCCTGAGTGGTTCTTCATTCGCCCGGACGGCAGCATCCGCTACGCCGAAAATCCGCCCAAGAAGTACGAGGACATCTATCCGATCAACTTTTGGTGCAAGGATCGTGAAGGGCTCTGGCACGCGTGTCGCGACGCAGTGCTGTTTTGGATCGACCGCGGGGTGAAGATCTTCCGCGTCGATAATCCGCACACCAAGCCGCTCTCGTTCTGGGAGTGGCTGATTCGCGACGTGCAGGCGCTCCATCCGGAGACGATCTTCCTCTCCGAGTCCTTCACCCGACCCAAGCGAATGAAGAGCTTGGCCAAGCTGGGCTTCACCCAAAGCTATACCTATTTCACGTGGAAGAATTCGGCCTGGGAGCTCAGGGACTACCTGAACGAACTCGCACATAGCGAAATGGCCGAGTACTACCGGCCCAACTTCTTCGCGAATACGCCAGACATTCTGCACGAGTTCTTGCAAACGGGCGGACGGCCGGCGTTTCGGCTGCGGCTGTTGCTCGCTGCCACGCTGTCACCCACCTACGGCATCTACAGCGGTTACGAACTGTGTGAAAATCTGCCTGTCCACCACGGCAGCGAGGAATACCTCGACTCCGAAAAATACGAGATCCGGGTGCGTGATTGGAACGCTCCCGGAAACATCAAGCAGGATATCTCCAAGCTCAATCGCATCCGCCGCGAACAGCCTGCCCTCCACGAGTTGACGAATTTGAGCTTTCTCAAAACGGACTACGACGCCATCCTGGCATACAAGAAGTCGGCTTACGGCAATGACCTGATCGTCGTCGTCAATCTCGATCCACACTCCATGCACGAGACGACCATCGAGCTTCCGCTCAACGAGCTCGGGATCGGTCCGGATGAATCGTACGAAATGTCCGACTTGCTGACGGGCGCGCGTTACGTCTGGCGAGGCTCGCGCAACTACGTGCGCCTCGATCCCGTCGAGCGCGTGGGGCACGTGTTCAAGGTTTCCAGACTCGCTTGACGGAGCATTCGAGGAACATGCGTACAAGGCCAGGCTCTCCGCACCCACTCGGTGCCACGTGGGACGGTGAAGGCGTCAATTTTGCCGTTTTTTCCGGAGAGGCCACCGCGGTCGAGCTGTGCTTGTTCGATTCGGCTGGGGCTAGCCGCGAGTCGATACGCATTCCGCTGACGCAACGCACGAACCGCATTTGGCACGTGTATTTGCCGGATGCGCGGCCCGGGCAGCTGTATGGCTACCGCGTGCACGGCCCGTACGCGCCCGAGCAAGGCCGCCGCTTCAATCCGAACAAACTCTTGATCGACCCGTACGCGAAAGCCATCGCTGGCAAGGTCAACGCGCCGGACGAAGTCTTTGGCTACACGATCGGCGACCCGAACGTGGATCTGAGCTTCGATACGCGTGACAGCGCGCACGTCGTGCCGAAGAGTTTGGTGATCGAGAGCGCGTTCTCTTGGGGCAATGATCGCCCACCGAACATCCCTTGGAGTCGCACGCTGATCTACGAGTGCCACGTGCGCGGCATGACCAAGCTGCACCCGGACGTGCCGGGCAATCTGCGCGGCACGTACCTGGGTATGGTCTCGGATCCGATTTTGGACCATCTGCGCTCGCTGGGCGTCACCGCGGTTGAACTGCTGCCGATTCATCAAGCCATGAGCGAGCGGCGGCTGCAGGAGCTCGGTCTGTCGAACTACTGGGGCTACAACACGATCGGCTTTTTCGCGCCCGATCCTGCGTTTGCTACCGGGTTCATGGGCGAGCAGGTGCTCGAATTCAAAACCATGGTGAAGGCGTTTCACCGCGCCGGCATCGAGGTCATTCTCGACGTGGTTTACAACCACACGGGTGAGGGCAACCAGCTCGGTCCGACGGTGTGCTTCCGCGGCTTCGACAATCCGGCTTACTACCGCCTGATCTCGCACGAGGCGCGCCACCACATGGATTTCACGGGCTGTGGCAACAGCATCAACGTGCTGCACCCGCGCTCACTGCAGCTGATCTTGGACAGCTTGCGCTACTGGGTCGACGACATGCACGTCGACGGCTTTCGCTTCGACTTGGCGCCGACCCTGGCGCGCGATCCGTTCGAGTTCGACGGCTTCTCGCGCTTCTTGGCCATGGTGCAACAAGACCCGACGCTCAGCCGAGTGAAGCTGATTGCCGAACCTTGGGACGTCGGCCCTGGCGGTTATCGCTTGGGCGCATTTCCGCCGGGCTGGGCGGAGTGGAACGGCCGCTATCGCGACTGTATTCGGCGTTTTTGGCGCGGTGATGAAGGCCAAGTGCCGGAGCTCGCGTCACGCCTCTCCGGTTCGAGTGACATCTTTCAAGGCAGTGATCGCGGTCCCTACGCGAGCATCAATTTCGTCACCTGTCACGACGGCTACTCGCTGCATGATTTGGTGAGCTACGAGCAAAAGCACAACGAAGCAAACGCGGAGGACAATCGCGACGGCGCCAACGACAATTGGAGTCGCAACTGGGGCACGGAGGGCGAGACCAAAGCCCAGCAAGTCATCCGCCTCCGCGATCGCATGAAGAAGAACCTGCTCGCGACGCTCGCGTTTTCGCAGGGTGTGCCGATGATTTCACACGGTGACGAGTTCGGTCGCACGCAAAACGGCAACAACAACGCCTATTGCCAGGACAATCACCTGACCTGGATCAACTGGGACTTGGATGAGCGTGCCACGGACTTGCTGAATTTCACCCGTGAAGTTTTTCGCATCACCAAGTCGAACCCGGTCTTTCGACGGCATCGCTTTTTCGCTGGCGACCCGGTGAGCGACAAAGGCTTCAAAGATGTCACTTGGCTGAGATCCGATGGGACCGAAATGTCGATTGACGATTGGGGCAACGGACGCAATCACTTACTAGGCATGCTGATACCGGGTGACGCGTCGGATGACGTCGATGAGCGCGGCCGGCCGAATCGCGGGCAGACGCTGCTCTTGCTCTTGAACGCCAGCAATCGCGCGCGTCAGTTCACCATGCCGCCGGTGCCCGGCCAGGCGTCGGTCAGCGGTCATTGGCAAGAAGTCATCAACACCGCACAACAAACTCACCGTGTTCCAAAGGGTGGTGGTATCAATGTTGCGCCCCACTCGTTGGTACTGCTTTGCTACGTGGTAGCCTGATGAATTTCCCTTCCCTGCCGCCCACTGCTTCCGATCCTTCGGCCGCTGCCTTGATGGGAGATCCAGCGCTGCTCCGTGCCCTGCGCGAAGATGCCTCGCACAGCCCTCACACCGTGCTCGGCGCGCATCCGGCGGTGGTTGCCGACCAGCGCGGCGTCGTGGTGCGCGCGTACCATCCGGATGCCATCAACTGCACCTTGTTGCTGGGCAACGATTGGCGTGAAGGGCGCCCGATGTTGGCGCTCGGTGGTGGCGTGTTCGCGGTCTTCTTGGCCGAGGCCCAGTTGCCGCTCGCGTACCGGCTGCGCTTTGGCTTCGGTAACGGTTCGACCTGGGAGCGTGAAGATCCGTATCGCTTCCTGCCTAGCCTCGGCGATCTAGATTTGCACCTCATTGGTGAGGGCACGCACCGCAAATTGTGGACCGTGCTCGGCTCGCACGAGCGAGTGTTCAATGGCGTGACCGGCACCGCGTTCGCGGTGTGGGCGCCCAACGCGCAGCGCGTGAGCGTGGTCGGTGAGTTCAACAATTGGGACGGCCGGCTCTTGCCGATGCGCTCGCTCGGCCCGACGGGCGTTTGGGAGCTGTTCGTGCCGGGCATCGGCGTGGGCACGCTCTACAAGTACGAAATCAAAACCAAGGAGGGCCTGCTCCGCATCAAGACCGACCCTTGGGCAAACGAGATGGAAGCGCCGCCGCTCACGGCCTCGCGCGTCGCTCGTTCCAACTACACCTGGCGTGACGAAGCTTGGCTCAAAAACCGCGCAAAGAGCGAGATCGCACGCGAGCCGCTGAGCATCTATGAAGTGCACCCCGGCTCCTGGGCGCGCGTTCCGGAAGAGGGCAACCGTTGGCTCAGCTATCGCGAGCTGGCGGTGCGTTTGTGCGAGCACGCCAAGCGCCTCGGTTTCACTCACTTGGAGCTGATGCCGGTCGCCGAGCACGCGTTCTACCCCTCATGGGGCTACCAAGTGACCGGCTATTTCGCGCCCACCTCGCGCTACGGCTCACCGGATGATTTCCGCTGGTTCGTCGATTATTGCCACCAGCAAGGCATCGGCGTGCTGATCGACTGGGTGCCCGCGCACTTCCCGAAGGATGATTTCTCGCTGCGCCGCTTCGACGGCACCGCGCTGTACGAGCATGAAGACTCGCGCCGCGGTGAACATCCGGACTGGGGCACGCTGATCTTCAACTTCGGGCGCAGTGAGGTGCGCAATTTCCTGATCGCCAATGCCCTCTATTGGCTGCAAGAGTTCCACGTCGACGGGCTACGCGTCGACGCCGTGGCCTCCATGCTGTACCTCGACTACAGCCGCAAAGAGGGTGAGTGGTTGCCGAATCCGTACGGTGGCCGGGAGAACATCGAGGCCATCGAGTTCTTGCGCAGCGTCAACGCCATCATCCACGAAGAGTGCCCAGGCGCATTCACCGTCGCTGAAGAGTCGACCGCGTGGGGCGGTGTCTCCAAGCCGCCGTCCGAAGGCGGCCTCGGCTTCGACTTCAAGTGGAACATGGGCTGGATGCACGACACGCTCGGCTTCTTCACGAAGGAGCCCATCCACAGAAAATACCACCTCGATCAGCTCACCTTCTCGATGCTGTACGAGTACACCGAGCGCTTCATCAACTCGATTTCGCACGACGAAGTGGTGCACGGCAAAGGCTCGCTGGTCGAGAAGATGCCGGGTGATTTCTGGCAAAAGCTCGCCAACGTGCGCTTGCTCCTCGCCTACCAATTCACGCGCCCCGGCAAACAGCTGATGTTCATGGGCACCGAGTTCGCTCAACACAACGAGTGGAACGTCGAGACCAGCATCGATTGGCACATCTCCGAGCATCCTCAGCGCAAAGGGCTGCAGGACTACATCGCGGAGCTGAGCAAGCTGTACAAAGAAACCGCCGCGCTCTGGCGTCGCGATCCCGATCCCGAAAGCTTCGAGTGGATCGAGTGCAACGACAAAGACAACACGATCCTCAGTTATCTGCGCCGTGACGGTGCGGACTTCGTGATCATCGTGCTCAACTTTACGCCCGTGCCGCGTGACGAGTATCGCATCGGCGTCCCCAGCCCGGGTCGCTACATCGAACGCATGTCGAGCGATGATTTGCGCTTCGGCGGCAGCGAGTTCCAAACCTCGGGCGTCGTCGAAGCCGACCCGACGCCGCTGCACGGTCGCCCGTACTCGATTCGCCTGCGCGTGCCGCCACTCGGCGCATTGATTCTCACTCCCGCGCGCTGAGCTCGCGCAATGAGCCAGCCGGACGGCTCCTCACGTCACCACGTGCGGAGCTGTCCAACCAGCCTTCTCACTCGGGATGAAGGGGGGGCGAGTGTGATCCAGCGACGCACCTCGGAGGCCGCTCGGTTCCCGACGAGGGCTGGCTCCCGGAAGTGCGTTGGCGGTGGAGTTGACGCGCGGGTCAGTTCGAATTCGAGCGGTGCCTTACCGCGGAAAGCGGCGCCGGGCGCGCGCTGGGCAGTTCGAATTCGAACCTGTGCTTTCGCCTGAAATCTGGGCCCCTCGTGCGTACGCTTGGTCAGTTCGAGTTCGAACTGCCTTTTGCGGCGCGGGACCACGCTTTTGCGGAGAGACGCACTGGGGCGATGAACGGTTCGAATTCGAACCGACTCCGCGGCCTCAGGACCGCGGGAGCCGTCGTCGTGTTCGAAACGCAATTGCCCCGCCATGATCGCCGACTGTCCCAGGTTGTTTGCGACGACGCGCGCCGCCGTGACCAGATCGAACTTGCTGGCAGCCGCGACGCGACGCCGAAGGCTGGGCCGGGCTTGATCGTGTCGCGTGACCATCAAAAAACAAAATCTCCCTTAAGTTTCTGTTCAAGTTGCTCCGGTCCATCCGTTCTCCATTCTTGAATGGTCAGGCCGATCTTCGAGTCCGCGATTGCGGGGTTGAACCAAGCTTCTGGGCGCTTCGAGCGTTCGGCGGCGGAGGTGACCCGTTTGGCGGGTGCGTATTCGGCGGCGGAGAGCGCGGCAACCGTGCAGATTTCGCCGGAAGCGCGTGGCGCAGCGGCGGTAAACGACGCGGAGTCGAGCAAGACGCTGGAAGGGGCGTTGGTCGACACGCGCATCGCCAAGTACCAATTCATCGCCAACCTGCGGGTTCTGCAGACAGGTGATGAAATGGCGGGCGAGCTGACCAAGCTCGGGCGCAAGTAGGTCGGCGTCGGGCAGCGAGCGCGCTGTTGCCCGCGTGCCTCCAGTCGCGGCTCCGCTTTTGCGGAACGATCGCGACGTCGCTTCGTTAGCAAGGCATGACAGACCATGCACCTCGAGCGAGCGTGCGCCGCTATCTCCACGTTTTGCGGGTCACGGCGGTTCTTGCGGGCGCTTGCACAAGAAGCCAAACTGCCGCGCCCGCGACATCGAGCAAGGGAGTTTCGAGCGAGGGCGCGAGCTGTTCGCAGGAGCCCGTTGCAGCCGCCGAGGCGCGTTTGCTGGTCGACAAGTATTGCGTGTCTTGCCATTCACCGGCAGGTTCAGCCGGCGAAGACTACGATTTCCGTGGCGACTCCGCGCTCATCGCGCGCCGCCGCAACATCGAAGCCAAGCTCCGGTTGCGTGCCATGCCACCGCCCAGCGCGGCGCAACCGAGCGCCGCGGAGCGCGCCACCCTGCGTTGCTGGGCCAAGCAGTGAGCCGCCGCGTCTGCAGGGTCGATGAGTCCGACCTCGATCACGCCCGCGCAGCAGTCGTCCGACGTTGGCCCGCTTGGTGACCGCGGCCATGCCTACTGGCAAGCTCGCGCACTGGATCACGACAACCTGGTCCGGGTCGATCTCGGTCAGAAGCGCGTGACCAGCACGGTCGCGATCGGCAACGCCCCGAGGAAGATGGCACTGCAGCCCTGAGCCAGCGTAGGCTGCGCGCAGATGGTCGAGAGCCTACTGTCGAAGGTGCCCGGCGTGCGGCCCGCGTTGGATCCAGAGTTTCGTCCGGCGGTGTTGGGAAATCGCGCGTTCCGAGCGGAGGTCGCGCGTGTGGGCGGCGCGCCGCTGGCACTCGCTTTGGAGCGCGACGGGGGCAAGATTTCGCGCTTCGAGACGATGATTTTTCCCGAGCGGCATCCGCAGGCGTCGACGAACTTGCGCTACGTCGAGCGGCTGCTCAAGTTCCTGCTTTGGCAAAGGGGCGCGTTCAAGGTGAGCGTCGCAGGTTCGCACGCGGTCGCCGTGTATTTGGCAAAAGAGTACGCGCCAGAGGGCGCGCGTTCGTTCGACGCGCAGTTCTTCGCGAAGATTTACGCGCAACCGCGGTTCATCGTCGAGTCGGTACCACTCGCTGAATTGCCGCGAGCACACGAGCGAGGCTCGGCGATCGGTGGGCACTTGGATGGTTGTCGCATCGGCTTCGATGCGGGGGGCAGCGATCGCAAAGTGGCCGCGCTGATCGACGGCCAAGAAGTATTTTCCTGCGAGGTCGTTTGGGAACCCAAACTGCAAACCGACCCGCAGTACCACTTCGACGGCATCGACGATTCGATTCGCCGCGCGGCCGCACACTTGCCGCGCATCGACGCGATCGGCGTCAGTTCGGCGGGAATTTATCTGAATAATCGCACGATGGTCGCCTCGCTATTTCGCGGGGTTCCTGACGCCGCGTTCGAAGCACACATCAAGAACATCTACCCGGACATCGCCAAGAAATGGGGCAATGTACCGCTGCAAGTCGCCAATGACGGTGACGTCACGGCGCTCGCCGGTGCGCTGGAACTGGACGACGATTCGGTGCTGGGGCTCGCGTTCGGTACGAGTCTCGCCGCGGGTTACGTGAACCCGCAACGGCTGATCACTGGTTGGCTGAATGAGCTCGCGTTCGCGCCGATCGACTACGGCGCCGGCGCCATCGTCGATCACGAATGGTCGGGCGACTCGGGTACCGGAGTGAATTACCTCTCGCAAGACGCGGTGGTTCGTTTGGCGGAGCGCGCAGGGCTCGGATTGCCTTCGGGCTCGCCCGCATCGAAGCTGAAGTTCGTTCAAGAGCGCCTCGGCCTCGGTGACGAACGCGCGGGCCAGATCTTCGACACCCTGGGCATCTACTTGGGCTATGGCCTGCTGCACTTTTTGGACTTTTATTCGGTAAAGCACGTACTTTTGCTTGGTCGTGTGACTTCCGGCGAGGGCGGCGCTCGGCTCGTCGAAAAGGCGCGCGAGGTGCTCGAGGTCGAAGCACCGGAGCTCGCCGGCTCCCTGCGAATCCACCTACCAGACGAGGCGACACGCCGCGTAGGACAAGCGATTGCCGCCGCGAGTCTGCCGAGCTTGAATGCGCAGGTGCATTCATGAAGCTCAGCCAAGGCAGCGCGCAGATCTTCGTCCCCGATCAGTCGCCGCTCGACGTCGCGTTGCCGCGCACGACGCATCTCGGGATCGGCGCACATCATGACGACTTGGAGATCATGGCGGCTCACGGCATCCTGGAATGCTTTGGCAAGAGCGACCGCTGGTTCACCGGCGTCGTCGTGAGCGATGGTGCTGGCAGCGCGCGTGACTTCGCGTATCGCGCTCACACCGACGAACAGATGAAGGCCGTGCGCCGCAATGAGCAGAAGAAGGCGGCCTACGTGGGCGAGTACGCGGCACAGTTTCTACTCGATCACCCGAGCTCGGCCGTCAAAGCTGCGGCAAATCCCGCGCTATTCGCGGACTTAATCGACATCTTGCGGGCGACTCGACCCGACGTCGTCTACACGCATAATTTGGCAGACAAGCACGACACCCACGTGGCGGTCGCTCTGCGGGTGATCGCTGCGTGTCGTACACTCGAACCCGCCGAGCGACCTCAGCGCGTCATCGGCGGCGAGGTTTGGCGTGATTTGGATTGGATGAGCGACGCAGACAAGGTGCAGTTGCCGCTCGACAGCCATGAGCACTTGCAGCATGCGCTCATGGGCGTGTTCGACTCGCAGATTACCGGTGGCAAGCGCTACGACTTAGCCACCGCGGGGCGCCGCCGCGCGCATGCCACCTATTCGGAGAGCCACGGCACCGACCAACACTCCGCGTTGAGCTGGGGTATGGACCTCACGCCGCTGATACACGAGGGGGATCCGAGCGCACACGTCGCGGAGTTGCTGCATCGCTTTGCAGACGACGTAGCAACTCGCATTCGACGTTTGAGCTGACTCGAGCGCAGTTCAGTAGCCGAGAGTGGGACGGCCCATGCCGCGGTAGGCGAGCCCAGCAGCCGACACGGCACTCGGAACGCACATGTTGCGGCCGTCGAACACGTGGCGACCGCGCATCAACTCGCGCACGCGCGGGAACTCCGGATTGCGATACTCGTTCCACTCGGTGGCGAGCAGCAGCGCGTCGGCTCCGCGACAGGTTTCGTATTCGTTGTCCAAGATCTCCGCGCGGTCCAGCAGGCCCATCGCGGCCATGCTCTCGCGCGCAGTCTCGCGAGCCTGCGGATCGGTGCAGCGTACCCGCGCGCCGCGCGAGACCAGCTCGGCGATCATTCTGATGCCCGGCGCTTCGCGCACGTCGTCCGTCTTTGGTTTGAAGGCCAAACCCCAGACCGCGATGACTTTATCGCCCAGGCCGCCAAGATCTCGCTCCATGTGTGCGATCAGCGTCTTTGGCGGAACCTCGTTGGCACGCACGGCGGCGCTCGACACTTCCATGGTCAGGCCATAATCAGCGCCCGTGCGCACCAGCGCCCGCAGGTCCTTGGGGAAGCAGCTGCCGCCAAACCCGAGGCCTGGATACAGGAACTGCATGCCGATGCGCTCATCCGAGCCCACCGCCAAGCGAACGTGTTCGACGTCGCCCCCGGCGACATCGCACAAGTGGGCGATCTCGTTCATGAAGCTGATCTTCGTCGCGAGCAGCGCGTTGGATGCGTACTTGACGATCTCCGCGCTCTTCGGGCTCATGCGTTGAATGCGGCTCCGCTGGCGATTGTACGGCGAATACAGGCGCTCCAAGAGCTCGAACGCGTGGTTGTCGTCGGTGCCGATCACGATGCGGTCGGGCTTGAAGAAGTCGTTCACCGCGTCGCCTTCTTTCAAGAACTCGGGGTTACTGACCACGCTGATCTTGTGCTTGCCAAAGCGCTCGACCACCGCGCGCACTTTTTCATTCGTGCCCACCGGGACCGTGCTCTTCAACACCAGCACGATGTCGTGTTCGGCGGCTTTGGCGACTTGCTCGGCCACGCCCAACACGTAGGAGAGGTCAGCCGAGCCGTCCTCTTGAGGCGGCGTGCCCACGGCGACGAACACCACTTCGCGGTTCCGAATGCCGTCAGTCAGGCTGGAGGTGAAGTCCAGGCGATGAGGCCAATTGCGCTTGAGCAGATCTTCCAAACGCGGTTCGAAGAACGGAACTTCACCCGCGCGCAGCTTGGCGAGCTTGGCCTCGTTCACGTCGATACACATGACATTGGTGCCTGAATCAGCGAAACAGGCGCCTGCCACCAACCCTACGTACCCAGAACCAACGACGGCGATTTTCACGGCCCCAGTGGTAGCCAGTGTGCGGGGCGAAGTCGATCACTTTGTCGAGTTCGCGAGGTGCACATCCGTATCGTTTCTGCGCAGGCTCGCTTCCTTGCAGCGTGCGCGAGGCGCACTCGCTGGCCCTTCGGGTAACCTCAGGTGCGAGCGGAATTACGCAGATTGTCGATCGTCTTCGAGCTGATCCAGGATCTGTCCAGCGCGCTCGACGGTAATTCCGAACCACTCGGCGAGCTGGCTGATGAACGAATTTTCCTCGTCGCTCACCTCGTCGTCGGCGAGGGCGACCGCCGCAGCGAGCGCGAAAGCAGCTTCGGCCTCGCTCGGATCTTCAGCGAGCTCCTCGGCGATTTCGTGCAAGCGCGCGTCACGCCCGCTGTCTGCGAGTCGCTTCTCGTAGCCCTCGAGCATGACGTTGATGGTGCCCGTGCGCAGCAGATTGTCGGTCAGGCCGCGGATGGCCCCGCGTATCGTGTCGCGTTCGACTTCAGCCAAGCTTCCGTCGGCCGCCATCATCAAGAACATCGTCTCGGCCAAAGGTCCGACGCGATTGATGGCTCCGACTTCCTCGGGCGCCAGCAGGCCCTCGCGGGTCAATGTCTCGTACGCTGAAGACGCGACCACGCTTGGTCGCCGTCCGCTCTGAAGCAGAGCGTCACGCAAGCGCTCGATGGTCGCCGTTCGGAGCTTCATCGATCCAGAACGCTACTCGCTTCTCCGCTTCGGATCTAGTTCGTGCGCCTATCCGCTTCGCCCGCGCATCAATCCGCGATGGCTCACATCGCTCGTATCCTTTTTGTTCAGACGATGCCGGATTGGAAGCGCGCGCCCGCGTCGGCTGCGATGAGCACGCCGGTTGCGTCGTCACGCAGGAAGCGCGCCGCGGAGATCCCGGCCTGAAAAGCGTCGTAGAGATCTTCCGTGCTCGACTGGGCCAGCTCCAAGCCGCGGTTCTGAAGATCGAGTTTGGCACACAGCGCAGCGACGCTCTCTTCTTCCAATGACCCCTGCGTCATGCCGTCCGAGACGGCGAGCCAGGTACCGCCCCAGCGCAATGGGATCAGTTCGTAAGGGTGGACCTCACCGACCCGCCGACCCACTGCGCTCGACTGTGCAGGGTAGAAGTCGAGCCGTCCCCCGGGGCTAGTGTTGACGAGCGCCGGCATGCCAGCGTTCAAGAGCTCGACCTTGGCATCTTGTTGACTGATGCGGAGGATCAGTAGACCCGCTTCCAACCCGGGGTGAATTGCAAGCTGCATCTCCAATGCGGCGACAACCGTGTGGAGCGCCTCAGTACGCTGCAGGGCCGCCTTCGTATCGCGCATCAAGTCGGCGAGGAATGCCTGCGGGGACTCCACACTGCTGCGTACATCGAGCAGCGCCAGCACCAGGCTACCCCGCTCGTCGACGAACACGTCGAACCAGTCGCTGGGGCGAGGACCGTCAACGGTTTCACCGCTGGCGCGGAGCATGCCGTGGACGATGGGGAACTGACGAAGACTTGGGTTTTTATGTGCAGCAGCCACTCTGTTTGCGACTCAATGCGAGCATCGTTCCAGCGTCACAAAGCGATTTTCGGTGCCGGCGTCTGGACATAAATTGTAATGATTACCTGCTGTTAGTCATTGGGTCCTGGGTGCGATAGCGGTGCTGACCTCCGTCGGTCGCCGTCTCAAACTGACGGGCTGAGATCGCTCGCGTCTAAAGGTGGGACCAAATCGTGCGTTTCACCTAACGAACGATGATCGAAGACGAAACGGGCGCCGTGTCTGTTCAAGGGACCTCGGACCTAGTTGCCGTGGTGGATGACGACCCGACCGCGCGACGACTGATGAGGTTCTGGCTAGAACGCACTGGCTACAGGGTAGCCGAGCACGACTCTGCGCGCAGCGTACTCGAGTCAGATGGCGAGCTGCCGACCGTGGCGTGCGTCGATCTGGGGCTCGGTGAGGTTACCGGCATCAAGGTCATTCAGCACTTGCGCGCGAGAGACGCGGAGCTGCCGATCATCGTCGTTACTGCGCAGCGTGAGCTCGAGACGGCCGTCTCGGCGATGCGCGCTGGCGCCTACGACTACATCACGAAGCCACTCGACCGTGATCGCCTGCTGCTCGCGGTTCACCGCGCGCGCGAGCGCCGTGAGCTGGTGATCAACGTGCGTCGTTTGGAGAGCGCGCTGACCGAGCGCTCGGTGTTGGGCTCGATCGTGGGCAAGAGCCCGCCCATGCGCGAACTCGCTCAGCAGGTGCAGCGCGTGCTCGAGAGTGAAGTCGCAGTGTGCGTCTCCGGCGAGAGCGGCACTGGAAAAGAGCTGGTTGCGCGCGCGATCCATAGCGGCGGACCGCGTAAGCGCGGCCCCTTCGTAGCCATCAACTGTGCCGGCATTCCGGAGTCGCTCCAGGAGTCGGAGCTGTTTGGGCACGAGCGCGGCGCGTTCAGCGGCGCGACCCAGATGCGCCGCGGTTGTTTCGAGCAGGCCAACGGCGGTACCCTGCTCTTGGACGAGATCGGCGAGATGAGCTTGCAGACGCAAGCCAGCTTGCTGCGCACATTGCAAGAGAAGACCATTCGCCGCGTTGGCGGCTCGGGTGAAATGCCGATCGACGTGCGCATGGTGTGCGCCACGCATCGCGACTTGCGTGCTGAAGTGGAAGCTGGGCGCTTCCGCGAGGATTTGTACTTCCGGCTCGTGGTTTATCCCATTCATCTGCCCGCGCTGCGCGAACGCGTGGAAGACATTCCGCTCTTGGTCGGGCACTTCTTGCGCACGCTGACCTCGGATGTCGGCCGTCAAGTTCAGCGTATTTCCCCGGAAGCGCTCGAGGCGATGTCTCGCCACCGCTGGCCGGGCAACGTGCGCGAGCTACAGAACGTCGTGCACCGCAGCCTCTTGGCCTGCCGCGGTGATGAGATCAACCTGGCTGATTTACCGCCCGACATTCGGGAGCTTGGCTTGCCATCGCTCGGTCTTTCTGTCGTGCCCGCCAACGGCACGAGCGCGAACGGACATGGCGAAGGTGAAATCTTGCCGCTGCGCGAGTTGGAGCGACGCGCGATTCAACGTGCTCTGCGCGCGACGCAAGGCAGCGTCGGCAAGGCCGCCAAGCTGCTCGGCATTGGCCGCGCGACGCTGTACCGGCGGATTGCGACCCTCGATCTGTCGAGGGATGTCGCATGACGTCGGGCTCGATCAGCGAGCCCCCGCTCTCCTTGCCTCCGGAGATGCTGCGCGAGCTCGCGTCGGCGGGCGTCGAAGCCGACCGCGTACCGAGCCTCGAGCAATGGCAGACGTTGCTCTTGCGCTTTGCGCATCGCTTCCGTGACGACCCGGAAAATCCGCTGCAATTTGCGACTTCCGCGCTGGGCCACGATCTTCGCACGCCGATGACGGTCGTGATCGGGTCGAGCGAATTGCTGCTCGAGGGCCAACTCGATCCCGAGCAGCGCTTGGCCGCCGAGAACGTCCATCGCTCGGGGCAGCAACTCTTGGGCGTAATCGACCAAATGCTGGCCGATGTCACCGAGCGAACGAAGTCGACGCCGCCGGCACGCGCGATGACGCCGATTGGCTTCCGCCTGGGCGCGGAGACCGAAGTTCACCGCGTGCTACTGGCGGAGGACAACGATTTCAATCGCATGCTGATCGAGCGCGTCTTGCGCACGCTCAACTGCGAGGTCGATTTGGCAGCCAGCGGCCGCGAAGCGGTGCGCAAGTTCCACCAAGGCAAGTACGACTTGGTGCTCATGGATTGCCATATGCCCGACCTCGACGGCTTGGAAGCTGCGCGTCAAATCCGCGCGGTAGAAGGTCCGAACCAGCACGTGCCGATCTTGGCCGTCACCGCCGGGACCGTGCCAGGCGTACGTCAGGCCTGTTTACAAGCCGGAATGGACGATTTCATCGCCAAGCCATTTTCGCTTTCGACGCTTCGGCGCAAGGCGTCGCATTGGCTGTCGATGGCCAGTTCGAGTTCGTCCGAACCAGCAAGCGTGGAGCGTCCGAGGGTCGATTCGGTTCAGCGTCCCGCGCCGAGCCCAGCGAGCGCGAAAGACAAGCCGCTGCCGAACTCTTCAGTCGACCTGACTCGCTTGCAAGAACTCGCCGAGGAAGCCGGTTCGCCGCGCATCGTCGAAGAGCTGTCGCTGATCTTCGTCGAAGACATGGAGCGCCGCTTGGAATCCTTGCGTGAAGCTGCCGCCGAACGCGGCGAGCGCAAGCTGCTCGGCGTGATCCATTCGGTCAAGGGTGCGTGCGGAAACTTCGGTGCGCTGCGCATGGCAGCCTTGTCCGAAAAAATCGAAAAGCGGATCAAACGCGGAGACCTACTCAGTCTCGACCTCGAAGTGGGCGAGCTGTGCAACGAGTTCTTGGTCGTCCGGCGCGTGCTCGACTTGGAAGTGTTCGGGATCCGCCCGAACCACACGAGCCTATCGGAAATTCCCGCGCGACTCGGCTGAGGCTCAGCGCTCGAGCGAGCGTTCGGCGTACAGCAACGTTCCTGCAGAGAGCCGCAAGCGCTGGCCACGCCAGCTCACGTGGCGCTTGAACAAGCCGAATAGCCACGCGCAGGGCGCTGCGAGTTCTCGCAAAGGGCCGAGCACGAGCGGGATCCACGCGCGACCCCAGCCGCGCAGGAGCACCCAACCCCCCAAGTCTCTCACGGCCAGCAGTGCCAGTAACCAGAGCCACGCGAAGTGCCCGAGCAACGCGTAAGCAAAGGGCAGCATCAAGAGCGGACTGGTCAACGGCTCGAGCATGGCGGCTGCAGGACGCAATCGCCAGCGCAGCATTGCCCAGCGCAAGTGCCGCGAAAAGGCGGTAGGCAGTGAGCGATCCCGGTTCGGGCTCTCGAGTACGGTAGGCGCGATCACGACGCGCTGTCCGGCGTTCTGAAACATCTTGCCGAGCACGAAGTCTTCCGCGAGCACGCACGATAAGCGAGTGAGCCCACCCAAACGATCCAGCGCTGTCTTGGAAAATAGCGTGGATTTGCCGATCACTGCGGCATCTCCGGTCAGCGTGGGCAAGGCTGAACCCGCAGCCACGAAGCCGTTCAGCTGCACGTTCTCGATTGCGGCTCCGAGCGTGCGTTCACGAGTGCCAGCGAACAAATTGGTCACCATGCCCACGCCCGCGGCCGCATGAAGTGAGACGAGTTCGCGTACGTAGTGCCGTGGCGCACGGACATTGCTGTCGCTGATCAGCACTAAGTCGTGCTTGGCGTGAGGCAGCATGCCGAGCAAATTTTCCACTTTCGGATTGAGCGCATTTCCGCCCTCGTGCACGACGATCTCGCAAGGGATGCCCGGGAATTCGCGCCCCAGCCGTGCGACGATCGGAAGCGCGGGGTCGCGCTCGTCGGTGACTCCGAACACCAGCTGCAGATCCGGCAAGTCTTGCTCGAAGAAGCTGCGTAGGTTTTCATACAAGTCTTCGTCAGCGCCGCTCAGCGGTTTGAGCACGCTCACGGGCTCGTTCCGCGTCGGCACGAGCGCCGACGAGCGCTTGATTCGGGCAAGCGCGAGCAAACCGGCGACATTCCACAGCGAACAGGCAGCGACCAAGCCACAAGCAATCGCGGGGTGCATCGGATGTAGTGAAGCCAGTTCTGTGCCAAATACCTGGCACCTGATTTCAACAAGTTACGCACTCATTTGGGGATAACTGTGAACCCCGGTACGCAAATTGGTTCAACCAGTTCACAGTCTTGCGCAGCCCGCGGCGGCTAGTTCTCGCGGAGTGCGGCGAGCGCAGCCAGGGGGTCCTTGGGCTTCGGCAAAGCGAGCGCAGCCAGCGCGTCATCGACATACGGCAGACTGCGCGCGCCGAGCAACACCGAGGTGAGGCCCGGCACCGCGCGCAACGTGACCAGCGCTTGGCGAGAGAGCGGCTCGGCGCTCGAGGTCGGTTCGAGGTGCGCTTCGAGCGCGCTGCGCACGCTGCGCAAGCGACCCGCGCTGCGATCAGCCGCGAGGTTGCGCATGGCCAGGAACAGCCCCTCGAGATCACGTAAGTAGCGGCCACGAAAATCGCGGTAGCGCTCCGCGAGTTCGCCACTGAGCGCCTGGTCGAGCCCCTTCAATACTTTGCCGAGTTCGGGCGCGATCACGTGCGCCTCGATTTCTTCCCATTGTACCAAGCTAGAGACGCGTGGTTCGATCTCGAGGATGCGATCGCCCCAGGCGAACAAGTCATCCGCTTCGAGGCCTCCGCCGAGCTCCAGCGAGGGCGCGATGGTCTCGCGGAACTCCCGCTCGAGGGCGAGCAAGTTGCCGCGAATGAACTCGAATTTGGGCGCCTTTTCCGGTCGATTGGGGTCGACCAGGCGCAAAATGCTGCCACCGCGAATGGCGTTGAGCGGGCGATTGGCGAGCACCGCCACGCGACGAGACTGCGCCTGTTCGAGCAAGCTCGACGCGCCGCCTTGCTCGAAGGCCGCGGAGCTCTCGAGCAGATTTAGCGGTAGCTGAAGCGCGCGAAAGTGATGCTTACCGGGAGCGGCGGCTTCTGCGGCAGCCCACATGCGCGCAAACTCAGTCGTATCGCGCCCGGCGGGCGCGCCGGTTGCGGTGTTGCTCGACACGCCGTAGTAGGCGATGCGCCCGCGCTCGACCTCGGTCTCGAGGTGCCGGAACGCTTGCTCGAGCCGGCGGTAGAATTCGTCGCGCACGCTGCCGAGCGGGCCTTGGCCGCGCTTGGCGGCGTCGGCCAAGAAGTACTCGGGGTTGTGCAAGAGCAAGACATCGACGGTTTCGACGCCCAGGCGCTCGAGCGACCGAGTGAGTTGGTCCGCGAGCCATTCGGGGTGGATGCAATGCCACAAACCCTCGCCATATTCGACCATTTCCGGCATCGGTTTGCCGATGGCTTTGCGAGCGTTGGCGACCTCGTAGTTCTGATTCTGCACGTAACCAAGCTTGGTCACGAGCACGACTTCGTCGCGTTCGAGCTCGCGCTTGTCACTGGAAGCGAGTAGCACCTCACCGATCAAGCGCTCGCTGCGCCCGTCCGCGTAGTTGCTAGCGGTATCGATCAGGTTGATACCCGAGCGCAGCGCGTGCTCGAGCGCGGCGCGTTGCTCGGGATGCTGATCATCGACGCGATAGCTCCCGAAGCCAACGCCACTGACGAACAGGCCGCTGTCTGCGAACTCGTTGCGCGCTGCCGCGCCGAGTCGTTCGGTGCGACGGCGCGTGCCGTCAGCGGTTGCACGCCCCGAAAGTGCACTCCGCGCGATGCTCTGCGCGGACTTCGTCGGCGCCGCTTCCGCCAGCGCGCGATCCAGTTCCGCGATTGCCGTCACGGGCGCGGCGCAGGTGAAGTTCTGACACACGTAGACTGCTGCTCTGCCAGAAACGAGCGCTTTTCCTTGGCTGAGCGGCAAGTTGTCGGCCTGTGTGTCGGGTTTCGAGGGGTCGACGTGGGCGAAGATCGCGTTCGGCAAATAGCGCTGACCCAATGCTTTGCGTAGGGCTTCGTAGCTCGCTTCACCCGGCACGCCCGCGAGCACGATTTCGCTCGGCGACTGCAGCAGAAAATCGACCACGCTGAGCGAGGTCGCGAACGAGCGCGGTGAACGTTCCACCAATTTGCCGTAAGTGCGCAACGCGGCCGAAGCGCGCTCGCGGTAGTCGCTCTCGTCCAAATGCGCCGCGAGTTTCGCAAGCACGCGCGCGGCCACCGCGTTCGCGCTCGGCAGCGCACTGTCGTTCCCCTCACGCGGGCGTGAGATCAGCGCCTCGCTGTCCTTCGCGGTGTTGAAGAATGCACCACTGTCCGGGTCGTCGAAATCGGCGAGCATGCGCTGAGCGAGCCGCTCGGCGGCGCGCAAATAACGTGCAGAGCTCCCGGCTTCGTACAGCGCGATCAAGCCGTCGCACAGGAACGCATAGTCTTCCAAAAAGCCGTGCACGTGCGCGCGTGGACCGCGAGCCGTGTGAAACAAGCCGCCGTCCGGTCGCGTGAGCCGCGACAAGATCGAGTCTGCGGCGCGTTCGGCGGAATCGAGATAGTGACGGTGGCCGAGGACTCGATAGCCCGCGGCCATCGCGGACAACATCAGGCCGTTCCAGGAGCACAAGACCTTGTCGTCGAGCAGCGGCGGCACGCGCAGCTTGCGCGCTTGATAGAGCTGCTTTCGTGAACGATCGAGCTCCGCGCGCAGCACGCCTTCAGGGACACCGAGCTCGTCCGCCACGCGCGTCAGCGGCCGCGGCGTGTTGAGCACGTTCTGCCCCTCCCAATTGCCCTTGCTCGTCACGTCGTAATACGCGGCAAAGTGCTCGCCAGCTTCGGGACCCAAGATCTCGAGCACTTCGTCGAGCGCCCAGACGAAGAATTTGCCCTCGACGCCTTCGCTGTCGGCGTCGGTCGCCGAGTAATAAGCGCCGTTCGGCTCTTGCATCTCGCGGATCACGTAGTCCAGCGTTTCGCGCGCGACGCGCGCGTATTCCGGATCGTGCGTGACTTGGTGTGCTTCGAGGTACACGCTCGCGAGCTGCGCGTTGTCGTACAGCATCTTCTCGAAGTGCGGCACGAGCCAGCGCTCGTCCGTCGAGTAGCGCGCAAAGCCGCCTGCGAGGTGGTCGTACATGCCGCCATTTTTCATGCCGTCGAGCGTGCCCGTGATCATCTCGAGCAAGGACGGCTCGGGCGCGTTCTGGTGATGACGAAGCAGCAGCGAAAGTGACGCGCACGGCGGGAATTTGGGCGCTTTGCCGAAGCCGCCGTGACGCGCATCGTAGTTACCGTGGAGCTGACGCGCGGCGCTGCGCAGTGATTCGCGGCCGATCGCCAGCGGCGCTGTCACCCGTGCCTGATCGGCGACGTGCTTCGCGAGCTGGGCGGCTTGCTCGAGCAACGTTTTGCGTTCGCTCTGCCACAAGTCCTTGATGTTCTGCAGCAACGTCGGCAAGCCCGGTCGACCGTATTTGTCAGTCGGCGGAAAGTAAGTTCCCGCGAAGAAGGGCCGCTGATCCGGCGTGAGGAAAACCGTCATCGGCCAGCCTCCGCTGCCGGAGAGCGCGACCGTCGCAGCCATGTAGATTTCGTCCAGGTCCGGCCGCTCTTCGCGGTCGACCTTGATGCACACGAAGCTCTCGTTCATTTGCGCGGCGATCGCGTCGTTCTCGAACGACTCGTGCTCCATCACGTGGCACCAGTGGCACGCGGCGTAGCCGATGCTGAGCAGAATCGGCTTGTTTTCGGCGGCAGCGCGCGCGAGCGCCTCGGGACCCCAGGGGTACCAGTCGACCGGATTTCCGGCATGTTGGAGCAGATACGGGCTCGTCTCCGAAGCCAGGCGATTTTGATGTTTCATCGGTTGCGAAAGGATTTACGACTAGGGTGCCGCAAGACGAGCACGTGCTCACGGCGAGGGCTCGCACGGAATGCCGCGCGAGTCGGTTCATGGAAGTACGGGCGCTCTTGCGAGCCCAAGCAGGCCAAGGCAAGGCCATGCGCGATCGCCAAATCACGCACCGCCTCGTCGGCGTACAGCGCCCGGCCGCCGAGCACCGAGTCGGCGATCACGAGCGCAACGCTGCCCTGAGGCGCCAGCGCGTCGCGGAAGGCATCCAAGCAGGCGCCAAACTCTTGCTCCCACTTTTCGAGCGCGGCATGAAAGCCGATGCCCGTCAGACGCCGGCGCGCGCCGATCTCCTTGGCTTCGAACGCGGTTTCGTCCATGCCGAGCCAACGCAGGCGCAGTTCGTGGTGATCGAAATAGTCGTAAACGCCGGGATATGGCGGCGAACTCAAGATCAAATCCAGCGAACCCGGGGTAATTTGCGACAGATCGCGCGCGTCACCGACGGCGCACTTCGCTGTTGGTGCCGAGGGCGGTAAGAGCGCGCTGTATTCGAGCAAGCGCTTCGCGAAATCCTTCGCTTTGGTCTCGAAGAAGCGGATGGTGAAGCCGCCGGCGAGGCGCTTCGGGGCGGTGCGCGGCGCGGTATCACCGACCTTCTTGCTCACCTTCGTGAGCGCCGCGGACAGCACCAATAACAGCGCGCGCCGCAGCTCGGTATCATGGATCTTGAAGATGCCGTCGCGCAAGCCATCGAGCTCGAGCAACACGTGCGCGTCGTACACCTCGCGATCGGCCGTGCCGTACTTGCGCGTTGGACCGAGCTTTTGCAGGCGTCGCGTGTCCGCGTGCGCCACCACCGCGGCCGCCGCCGAAGTCAGCGCGTCCGCGAATTCCGGTGTCGCGCCGTCACACTTGAAGGAAGCGAGCGCGACTGCGAGCGGATTCGCGTCGATGCCGAAGGCTTGTCGTCCGAGCAAGCGCGCCTCGACGACTACCGTGCCGCTGCCACAAAACGGATCGAGCACGCGGCCACCGGGCGGCGAAAAGCTCTCGACCAAACGACTCGCGGTCTCCGGATGCAGGCGCGCTGGGTAAGTGTGAAACCCGTGCACGTGCGCCATCGTCTCGTTCTCGTCCGCCTCGACGGAGAGCGAGTACGTGAGCCTCTCGCGGTCTTGCTCGGAGCCGCCGACGACGCGGATCTCGCCACCCACGTGGCTGAGCGCACGGCGCTGTTTCTTTTCCGGCGCGCCTGGCTTGGCTGGTTTCGCAGGCGGCGGTGCACTCGGGGGCGAATCGTTCACGGCGCGGGCAGCTTGTCCG
>Ga0164241_10000891_pt1 | contig 43099 bp, 33 predicted proteins | sample OricomyardsoilBY_FD_108780 | JGI IMG/M metagenome (GOLD analysis project Ga0164241, IMG submission 108780) | Backyard soil microbial communities from Emeryville, California, USA - Original compost - Back yard soil (BY) | ecosystem: Environmental > Terrestrial > Soil > Unclassified | place: USA... | reverse complement strand
GGAAGCGCTCGCGGGAAACACGCCCGATAATGCCTGCGAGCCAAGGTTTAGGACACTGAGCAGGTGCGTGCTACCGCTGGCACGGCAAGCCGGAAGTTGAACGTAGGCGCGCTTCGACATAGAGGCGGCGAGCTTAAGACAGTCGCAAGACTAATGGAACCAACGTCTGTTCGGAAAAAAGTGGGTGTTTCGCATGGCTGAACGCTCGGGCCCCGCGCTCATCACCGGTATCAGTGGGCAAGACGGCTGGTACCTAGCCAAGCGACTGCTCGAGCTCGGTCACCCAGTCATCGGTACGACTCACCGCGCCGGGCTCACGGGGGTGGATGTTGCGGGCACTCACGTAGCCGTAACCCAACTCTCGGCGGCCGATACGGCGAGCCTCGAAGATTTACTGCGCCAGCAACGCCCTACGGCCGTCTTCAACTTGGCCGCTCGTGCCTCGAGCGCGCAGCTCTTCGACGATCCGCTGGCGACCGCGGAAGTGAACGGGTTGTCGGTCGCGCGCTGGCTAGAAGCGATCCGTCGGGCGAGCCCCACGACGCGGTTTTGCCAAGCCTCGAGCAGTGAGATCTTTGCGGGCGCCTCGAGCTCTCCTCAGGACGAGAGTACGACCTTGCGTCCTTTGAGCGCGTATGGCGCAGCCAAGGCGTATGCGGATCATTTGGTCGCGGCCTATCGCAGTGCGCATGGGCTGTTCGCGTGCTCGGCGGTGTTGTTTTCGCACGAGAGCCCGCGAAGGCCGAGCCACTTTTTGATGCGTAAGGTTGCCTGCGCCGCCGCCCGCATCGCCCGGGGGCTCGACCAACGGCTCGTGCTCGGTGACCTGGACGCGACCCGCGACTGGGGCTTCGCCGGAGACTATGTCGAAGCGATGCGCCTGATGTTGGCCGCGGACGAGCCGCGCGACTTCGTGATTGCGACGGGCGAGGCGCACACCGTCCGGGATGTCTGCGAAATCGCCTTTGCGCATGTCGGCCTGGATTGGCGTCGTCACGTCGAGGTCGACGAATCGCTGAAGCGTCCGCCGGAGCCGGTCCTACGTGTCGGCAATGCCTCGCGCGCTCGGCGTGAGCTCGGCTGGGAGCCCCGCGTCGGCTTTCACCAGTTGGTGACGTCGCTGGTCGACGCCGATCGCGCGGCGCTCGCCAGGTCCGATACGGCCTGATCCGCAGCGGCTGGTCCGTGCCTGTGGCACAACGGAGCGCCACTTGGCGCGACTGGCCTCTACAGCCCGTACACCTTCGCGCGGTCGCCGCTCATGCCGCGCATCGCGCACGTCACTGACGTCTTTACGGCGCGGAAGGTGTTTTCCAGCGGGTTCACCGTCTCCGAGGCTTCCGGCGACGAGACCGGCACCAGCTTTGCGGTCGCGCTGGCCGGTTTCGGATGGATTGGACGCGCTCGGGTGTCCGTCCCAATTCAACCACTGCGAGATTTCAAAGTCGAATCGGCTCGAGCAGGCGAGGGACGGTCGCTGGAGTTCCGCCGCGAGAAACCGTGTCACGAAGACCGAGCTCCCCGCTCTCGTTGCTGCCCCAGCATTTGATTCTTTGCTCCGAGAAGAGCGCGCACGTGTGAGCGAAACCGACGGCGATGGCGGAAGCGGGTTCGCCCTGGTCGACCGAAACCGGCGAAAGCCGAGGCTCCAGATCGCCGACGCCGAGCTGGCCATCCTGATTTCCGCCCCAGCACTTGATCTGCCCCGTCTCGAGCAACGCGCACGCATGCGTGAAGCTGGCGTCCACTGCGACGGCTTTACCTCCCAGGTCGAGCGGCCCCACCGGAGCGTAGCGCGTGTCCGTGTCCCCGGTGCCGAGTACGCCGTATTGATTGAGGCCCCAGGCCACGACTTGACCATTTTCCAGCAGTGCGTAGGTCGCGTGGCTACCCGCCGCGATGGCGATGGCTTTCGAGCCCAGCGTGACGGCCTGACCGGGTAAAGCGGAGAAAGACTGCGTGCCCAGGCCGAGCTGGCCATAGTAATTGGACCCTCCGCACACGACAGTTCCGTCACCGAGCAACCCACAAATGTGGGCCCCGCCGGTGGCGCCCGCGACCGCGGCTGTCGGCAAGGCGATGGCCGGCCCAGGTTGGGGCAAGCTGCTCTCTGGTACGGCGATACCGAGGCCTAGGGCTTGGGCGTCGCCCCAACACGTTATGTTGCCTCCGGCGAGCAAAGCACAGGAATGCGCGCCGCCCGTTGCCATCGAGAGTACTGGCGAGCCAAGCGGTACGGGTAGACTTGGCGGTGATTGGGTATAGATGCTGATTCCAAGCTGGCCCGCGCCGCCGTCGCCCCAGCACTTCAGCTCACCGTTCGCGAGCAGGGCGCAGGCGTGGGAGTCCCCGACGCTTAGGTCGAGGACGGCTGCATTCTGTAACCCAAGGGGGCTCACGGGAACGAGCTCCATCTCACTCCAGTCCGCGCCCACTTGGAAATTGAAGTTTCTGCCCCAACACTTGACGCGTTGGTCCTTCAAGAGCGCGCAAGTGAAGTAGTTCCCCGCGGCGACCTGCGTTGCCGCCGCAACCTGCCCCGCGTCGCCGCTGGGCAATCCTCCCCCCGGATTGACGGGGAGGCACAAGCTAGTGCCCCGGCACGCGGCCTCGTCACAACCTTCGCCGTCGGGCAGCTCGGCCACGCAAGTGTAGATTGGCAGATGACACGTATGTTCGGCGTGGCAAGTGTAGGGCTCGTTGCAATGCGTGCCATCGGCGCATTTCTGCAAGTTGCACGGCGCACCTGCGCCCGCCGCAGCTCGACACGTCCCGGCCGAGCACGTCGACGATCCGTCTCCGCAAATCGAATCATTGCCACACGGGGTTCCAAGGGCAGACGGGGTACATTCGAGGTTGGCGTTACAATACAACCCTGCGCGGCATTGCTCGGTGCCGGAGCACGGCTCGCCCTCATCGAATTGCGGCGTACACTCCTCATCACAATACAGTCCCGGCCGGCAGGTGTTCTGCGGGAATGTGGAGGCGGTTTCGCCGCAGTGCTCGCCCTCGGCGTCGAGACGGCGGCACTCCGGCGGTGAGAGTCCCGGGATCTCATGGCAATAGAAGCCGTCGTCACAGGGAGCATCTCCGCAGTTTTCTCCTTCACCCGGCGTGGCCGTCTGACAAACCTCCGTACCCTCGTCCACTTCACAGGCTAAGCCCTGCGCACACTGACAAGTTGGGCAACCGCATTCGTCGCCGAGGGCGACAATGATCAATGATTGGCACTGTCCGCTGACGCACCGCGCGCCTTCTTCGCAGCGTCCAGCCAGGCACGGGCTGCCCGTGGCCGGTGCGGGTGTGCACTTGAAGTCTGCGCAGTAGGCGTTCGAGAAGCAGTCCGCATCGCTCAGGCAGTCCGTGCCGAAGCCGCTGCAGACGCGGGAGATAGCGGCGGAGCCGCCGCCGCCGTTACCCGCCGATTGGTCATCGCCGCCACCGCCCGCTTGCGCCGGGCCGCCGGCACCGCCGTTGGTCACGGCGTCGTTCCCGCCTTGGGAATGGTGCCCGTCCGAGTCACCGCCGCCGCCACTCGCGGTTGAAGGTATCCCAGCGGCGTTGTCGTCGCCGCCCGCAAGCCCGCCGCTCGCCACGCCCCCGCCATCGGGGCTCCCTCCGCCCGCAGTGCCATTCGAGGGGTCGTCATCGCCACACGCGACGAGGGCGAGCGAGACTACGATCGACAAAAGCCAGGTCCAAGAAATGAGGCGCCCCGCCATCGCGGCGACCTTAGCACACTTGAAGTCGCCTGCTCTGCTTCGAAGGGTTCGAGCATTCTCGGAGATTTGGCGACTCGAGTCATTGACTCGTCGTCGTTCCACTGACCGACTACACATCGATCTAGATCATGAATCTGACCGATATCCCGATATCGGACCTATCTCGCCGTTGCCAACTCTGGTTTGGCGAGGGGAGCGCCTCGACGTGAGCGGAGTCCCATTGAATGCACGGTTCCGATAGCGACCTGGCCATCCTCCACGGTCGCTGCTCGAGCGGCCAATTTCCAGCGCAGCGAGGTGACAACGGGTCGGCCCGTCGGTGGGGTCTATCGCAGCGGTGCGTGCGGCGGCGACGCATGCTCTTTGCTTCGAGATGCGGTAGAAGTACGCAACCGCTGAGGCGGCTTTGGCGCCATGAGACTCGCGGTCAGAGGGATAAAGGACGCAGACGTGGACGCTCTGCTCGCATTTTGCGCGCAGATGTACGGCAAAGCCTCCTATCAGTCGTCGAGGAGCTACTTGGAGTGGCTGTATCTTGCCAATCCAAGCTCGCGCGGGCTGGAGGACTGCATCGGGGCGTTCGCCGAAGGGCAGCTCGTCGGATGCGTCCACCGCATGCGCCTGCCCTGCGTTGCGGGGGACGAGACGCTTAGCTTGGCCAGCCTCCAAAATCACGTCGTGGAGCCTAGCTTGCGGGCAGGCGCCGGCGTGCTGCTGTTGCAGCGGGCCACCAAAGGCGAGCAATTCTCGCTGTCTCCCGGCGTGCATGGTCGCCTCGGCGAGGCCTACCGCCGGTTGGGCTACGATGAGCTGCCGAGCTATTGGTTGGTGCGCGTGTTGCGTCCGCTCGCCGCGGTCACGCAGCGAGGGGTGAGGACCATGACCCGCGATCGCTGGCCCACCCCACATCTTCGTTTGACCGGGCGAGCGCTGCATCGCATCGGTAGGGGGTCGCTTAGCCTGACTGCCGATCCCAACGAAATTCAGCTCGTGCGCCTGGCGGAAGGTCTCGTGAGCCAAAGCCGCGAGCGCTCGGAAGCGTATGTGCCGTGGGATCCTGCGCTCGTGCGCTGGCGCTTCTTCTCGCCGCTCGGGCCGAAGCACGTGTTTGTCGAAAGGCGCGGAGCCGGTGCGTGGGCACTGCTCTCATATGGGGTAAAATCGCGGATCAACGTGGTGCGATTGCTCGACCACGACTCGCGGGGCGACAGCAGCTTCGTCAACGATGTCATGCGGGCGGTCCGTCGCGTCGGCGCGGCCGTGGCCCTGGCCTATACCACTCGCCGCGAACGGAAGAACGAGCTGCTGGCGGGCGGCTGGCGCCTGCGTGGCGATTCGCCCGCGAGCTTCGTCAAAGGGGGAAGCCGTTTGTCCGTTGGCGGCGCGGCGACCGACCTCGGGTTCGAAGCTTTGCTCACCGAGGTGACCGCATGAAGGGGCGCTTCATCGTCTCGCTCGACTGCGAGGGCAAGTGGGGCATGGCCGACAAGCTGCAGCCATATCATGATCGCTTGCTGACCGACGAGGCTCTGGCGCGAGTCTACGAAGACATCGTTGACTTGTTCGAGAGGCACGAGATCGCGGCCACTTTTGCGTTCGTACTGGCCTTCACCATGGACGAAAGTGAGCGGGCGCGCTTCGCTCGTCTGTTCGAGATCGAAGACTTCGTAGGTGACGTCTGGCTCTCGCATTTCCGAAAGGCGCGGCAGCAAGGGAGGCTCGGGGGATGGTTCCAGCCTCGCGCACTAGATACCGTCCAAAGGCGGGCGCGGCACGAGATCGCCTGTCATGGCTTTTGCCACCGATCGCTGGCGGATCGCGCCGCGCGGCCGACCGACGCCGCGACCGAGCTCGATGCCGCCGAGACGGTTGCGCAAAGTAAGGGTCTTTCGCTCCAGACTCTGGTGTACCCGCGCAACGCCGTCGGGAACTTGCGGGCGCTCGTTCAGAAGGGCTACCTCGGCTTTCGAGACGAGCGGCCGCGTCCCCCGGGGAGACTCGGGCCGATCAAATCGATGGTTGATGAGCTCAACCTTTGGCCGCAGCCGGAGGCGCCTGCGCGGGGGACGTACGGCGACATCGTACGCATTCCTGCAGGCAACTTCTTCAACTGGCGTTTCGGCCCCCGTCGCTTGGTACCGCCCGCGGTCACCGTCCGCCGCTGGACGACTTTGTTGAATCGCGCAGCCGATACTGGCGGCGTTGCTCACCTATGGTTCCACCCGCACAACTTGATCACCGGCCCCGAGACGCGAGAGCCGCTGGAGGCCGTCCTCAAACATGCCAGCCGGCTCGCGAGGATGGGTCGGCTCGAGGTGGTGACTCAGGAGGCGTACTGTCGCCAAGAAATGGCTCGACACGAGCGCAAGCGAGACGATTGATGGACATCGAGCCACGACTCATCCAGTTATTGAGGCAAGAAATCGTTCTGGCGGGGGGCACACCGCCGGCGGTCTTGGCGCGCGCAGCGGTGCTTGCAGAAACCGGGCTCGACTCGTTAGGCTTCGCCACGCTGATGGTCGCGATGGAAAGAGAATTTGGGCTCGACCCGTTTGGCGGAGTCGACGAAATCATCTATCCAGAGACGTTCGGCGAGTTACTCGAAGCGTACGAGGCGGCGAGTCGCGGCAAGGGCAGCCTGTGAAGGGAATCATCGCCTCCTCTTCCGCACTCGAAATCGAACGCGACTACGAGCTGAACATGCCCCAAATGGCGTTGGGTGGCCTGTCCGAGGCTTGGCTCTTTCGCGAGCTTGGCGACCTGCACTGGTCGATGATCTCTGCGGGCCTGGGCGCGTCGTCGAGTAAGATGTCGGACGCGAACGGTGATCGGTTGTACGCAACTTTCACGCGCCTCAGCCTGTCCGCGACGCGACCGCTGAGCGCCTTCGAGGAAAACGAGCACGTCACGGCCCGCGGCCGGATCGAGCGTTACGGGTCCGGCGTATTTTTCGGCCACGTCGCTTTTGGTCACGAGAAGAAGCGAATCGACGTGCGCCTGATGTCGTCGTTCACGAAGCGGAGTAGTGCGGCTTCGAACTCGAGCTTGCTGAAGGGGCAGCCTTTCGTGCCCCCGGATTCGCCGATTCCAGTGCTGCTCGACCTTCCTCCGTTTGCGAACGAATACCGCAGGCTTCGTGCGGCTCCGCGCGCCGCGCCTCTGTTCGAGCGTGAGTACCGTATCTTGCCGTATCACGACATCAACGGGGTCGGCCTGCTCTACTTTGCCGCGTACCCGATAATCAACGATCTCTGCGAGATGCACTACTTCAGCGAAGACCCTGAGTGGTGCATGCGCTCGAGCACCGTAGCGCGTGATGTTCATTACTATGGAAACTGCAACCTGAGTGATCACCTCGTCTACCGACTGCACGAGAAGCATCATCACGGCGACACCGTGACGCTGACCAGCTCGTTGACTCGCGCCTCGGACGAAACGGTGATTGCCAGCATCGTCACTCAAAAGGCGCTTCTGCACCGCCCCTGAGGGCAGCCAGCGCGGCGTCAGGTTTGGTGAAGGGCTTCGCGAACGCCGCGCACGACTCGCTCGATCTGGCTCAATTCCAGGTGCGGGCCGATCGGTAAGCTCAAAATTTCGGCGTGGATGCGCTCGGAGATGGGCAGCGACTGGGCCAAGCTCGCGTAGCAGGGCTGGCGGTGGGGAGGGATGGGATAATGAATGAGCGTCTGAATTCCGCGCTCTGCCAGACGCGTCATCAACGCCTCACGCTCTGGCGTGCGGACGGTGAAGACGTGCCAAACGTGGGACGTGTTTGGCTCACGTTCGGGCAGCCTGAGGCCTGCGACGTCACGCAAGCCGTGCAGGTAGGCCTCCGCTTGCGCTCGTCGCGCGTCGTTCCACGCGTCGAGCTGTCTGAGCTTGACGCTGAGGACGGCGGCTTGCAGTGGATCGAGGCGACTGTTCACGCCCGCCAGCTCGTTCTGGTATTTTACGCGAGAGCCGTAATTGCGCAGCAGCCGCAACTTATCAGTCAGCTCCGCGTCGTCGGTGGTGACGGCACCCGCGTCCCCGAAAGCGCCCAAGTTCTTGCTCGGATAGAAGCTCCACGCGGTTGCGTGCCCGAGCGCGCCGATACGCCGCCCGCGAAGCTCCGCACCGTGAGCCTGAGCCGCGTCCTCGAGAACCTTGAGATCGTGACGCTGCGCGATGGCCAGCAACTCGTCCATGCGCGCTGGCTGACCGTACAAGTGCACCGGCAATAGGACCCTGGTGCGCGGCGTGATGCGTGATTCGACCAGCGCAGGGTCCATGTTGTAGGTGCCCTCGTCCGGCTCGACGGCGACGGGCGTAGCCCCAACGCTCGTCACCGCCAGCCACGTCGCGATGTACGTGTTCGACGGCACGAGCACTTCGTCGCCTGGTCCGACGCCCCATGCGCGCAGGACCAAAGTCAGGGCGTCCAGCCCGTTGGCGAGCCCTACCGTATGCTTGGCCTGCGCGTATTGCGCAAACGCGACCTCGAAGCTCTCGACCATCGGTCCCCCGATGTACCAACCCGACGCGAGCGCCGCCGCGACCGCCGCGTCAATCTCGGCCTTGAGTGCGCGATAAGTGAAGCCGAGATCGAGAAACGGAACGACGCCGTCGGTCATGTCGCCGATCTAGCGAGCTGTAAGAACGCGTCCCGGTCGCGGATGTAGTCGGTCGCGTCGTACAACGCGTCGACCAACACTACGTACACGCTTCCCGGATCGAAGTTGCCTTCCGCCGCCCAAATCATCGGCGGAATCAAGAGGCCCAACCAAGGACGATTCAGATGGACGACGCGCTGTCGCTTACCGTCGTCCATCTCGACATCCAGGCTGCCCGACAGCGAAATGACGAACTGCGACAGCCGGTGATGGGCATGGGCGCCGCGACTCTGGCCGCTCGGAATATCGTAGACGTAGAAGACCCGCTTGATCTCGAACGGAACGTGGCGGTCATTTTCCACGAAGGTTAGGTTGCCGCGAGCGTCCGCGATCTTGGGCAGCTCGATAATGCGACAGTCGTCGATAGAAGCCATGGGAGAGACGAGTCCTCGACCTCCCTTTTCAGCATGTCGTGGCCCGCCGCGCAAGCCCCGCGGTCTGGCAACGCGAGTAGGCTTACCAGCCGAGAGCACAGCCCTAGGCGGCCGAGTTTTGCGCTCCGCGGTCGTCGCGCCGGCCGCCAAATATTAGCGGTCCGCGTACACGTAAACGGGACCGAGGAGGCCGCTCGCTCCCAGCTCGGCGAGGCGGGTGCGGCGCACCAGTACGGTGAGCCGATTCTTGCCCGCCAATAGCGCGTTGGAGGCGTCGAACGTGAGTGGCGCCAAGTGGGTCTCAGTGCTGATCGCGGCGTCGGGCTGGGTCCACCGCGTACGAAGCGGCCGGTCGTTGAGCCAGACCTGGACCTCACCGTCGACTTTGGATAGCCAAAGTGACGACGACTTGCTTGGCGCCGCCTTGGCCTCGAACACGGTGTCGTACCACATGGCACCAAAGTAGTCGTACTGCCCGATCGTCGACCAAGTCTGCGTGCAAACGTTCGTCTCTGCGGCGGCCCCGCCGAGCTCTGGCACCGCGTAGTGCTGAGGAAGATCGAGGTCCTTTGCCACCCGATAGCGCATCGAGCACAAAGGCGACGGCGTCAGCAAAATGCCCTCGCGCGCGATCCGATCTGCCTCGCGGTATGTCGCCTCCAAAAACCGTTTCGCGTAGTAGCCGTACACACCCGGGGGACCGGCCCAGCGGGTCTTGCCGAAGGCACTGTTCGGAGCGTATTGCTCGGCCAGCGCGCTGGCTCTTGCCTGCCATGCTAGGTACGGGCTCAATACGTCGTCGAGTCGGCCTTCACGGAGGGCTCTGTCCGAGCGCATGTAGAGCTCGAGTTGAGTCAAAGAAGCGTCCAATAGCTCGACGCGCGCCCGCTCGACGTCGGTTTGGCAGGTCGCCTCGGCCCGATCGAGCAACCTGCGAGCTTGGGCCAGCATTGGTATCGGAAAGCGCTGTGAGTAGCCGAGCCCGCCCCCGGAAAATTCGTTCGTGTTGGTCCACGCGCCATCAATCGCGTCGACGTATGCGCGGACCTCGCGCGCGGCGTGGCCGTAGAATCGGTCGTACAGCTCGTTCAGCACCACGTCCGGGCTCTGCTGCAAGCTCCATGACAGGCGCACTCCGAGCCAGAGCGCGGGTAGAGACGTCTCGAAATTGGGTAGCGTTTCGGGTTGAAAGAAGCGCACGTTGTGCGCAAGTAAGAATGGCAGCTCGTAGCTCCACTTGCGCTGCATCGGATTGGGCGCAGCGGGCTCGGAAAGGTTGAACGCATACCCGCGATAGGCGAGCTTGTCCGCGCGCGCGCCCCAACCTTCCACGAGGCGACGGGCTTCCTGCGCCCCAGGGCAGGCGTTGTCGGACCAAGGGTGCTGGCGGCAGTAAGTGATAGGCGCGATCACCGGGACCACGTTGGGCTCGACGCGCTCGCGCACGGGCGGCCGCGTGTATGACGAGTAGGCCAACAGCCCCAGCATCACGTCTGGATATCGCGGACGTAGTTGCTTGGCGACGCGATTGGCGAGCACGAGCAGCCGGTCGGTCAGCGAAACTGCGTTGACCGTGGGATCCCAGTCGTTGGCGTCGAGCGCGCGGTCCGCGGTCTCGTCGAACCCACCGCCGTCGCCGGGTGAAAGGGAAGCCGTGCTCTCGCCCGACTTTTCGAGCTGCTCGGCGAGATGTTGGGCGATCGCCGTTGCTACTTCGGGTTCGCTCCAGCGCAGTCGAGTCGCGTGGGGCGTGCCGGCGACGATCGCGCGCCACTCGGGATGGAGGGCGCGTTCCTCGGCCGTGATGAGGTTCTCGAGATTGTGGCCAGCCGCCAACTTGAGCCCACCCAAGCGATTGCGTCGCTGGAAGTCTTCGTTCGCGTACCAAAGGCCGCGGTACAGCGTGGCCGGGGCGAGCGCGTCGTCGGCGGCAGGCAAACCGAGCTCCGACGGTGCAGGGATTTCCTCGCCGAGAGCGCCGGGCATGAACCAACGACATCCCAATCGGTCCAAGAGCTCGTAGATGGCGTAGCTGGCGGCCAGATCCGACTCGCCGAACAGTCCAACCTTGGTCGGCGTCACCGCGACGCGGAAGCCTTGAGCTCCGGGAGCGTGCAGAGTGACGGGGCCGAAGCCGGGCAGAGCCTGCTCGGCGATGTAAATGGGGATGAGGCCGACAGGAAGCTGCAACGGATCGGTGACCAGTGGCACGTCCGCTCCGGAAATTTGGCTCAGGTAGTGGACCAAGTCTTCCACCGAAGCCTTGAGTCGTTTGATGCCCTGGCGGATTTCGTCGGCTTTTGCGCGTGGCAGCGGCGGCAGCGACTTGTCTCGCGGCGCAACCGCGGCGAACAGCCGCGGCGGTGCTACCACCGCAACTCGCGCGCGACCGTAGCTGGCGAGCGTGACGCGAATCGGGGGCGGCATCGCCGCAGGCGGCTGCGCGAGCACGGGCTTGCCGCGCGATTCGTGGCTGCTGCAGGCGAAGAGTAGGGCGAGGGCGACCGGGGCAGCGACGCGGCCGCGCATCGCTTACAGGCCGTACACCTTCTTGCGGTCGCCGGCGATGCCGCGCATCGCGTCACGTGTGTCCAGTATCAATTTCGCCTCGCGCATGAGCCGCTCGCGTTCGAGCGAAGTGTGGTCGGTGACGATCACGACCAGGTCGAAGGTGCTGAAACTGGCGGAAGGGTCCGTCGCTTTGAGCGTCACGCCCTCCTCGTCGACCTCGGTCACGTAGGGATCCATGACGGAGACCTCGGCGCCGCGCTCCATCAGCGCGTGGATCACGGCGATGGCAGGCGACTCGCGAACGTCGCTGACGTCCTTTTTGTAGGCGATGCCATAAACCAGCACCTTGGCGCCGCGCACGGACTTCGACGCATCGTTGAGCGCGGTAGCGGCGCGCTCGACGACGTAATTTGGCATGTTGCTATTGATGCTGTCGGCCAAATCGATGAAGCGAGCCTGGTACTGCAACGTCCGCAGCTTCCACGACAAATAAAGGGGGTCGATGGGGATGCAGTGACCACCCAAGCCGGGGCCTGGGTAGAAGGGCATGAAGCCAAATGGCTTGGTCGCCGCGGCGCGAATCACCTCGAACGGATCGATGCCGAGCTTGCGGCTCATGATCGCAATCTCATTGACCAGGCCGATGTTGACGGCGCGGAAGGTGTTCTCTAGCAGCTTGACCATCTCGGCGGCTTCGGGCGACGAGACCGGCACCAGCTTGTCGATGATCTGCGAATACAGGGCCTGCACGACCTCGAGGCAGCGCGGCGTGCTTCCGCCCACCACCTTGGGGGTGTTCTTCGTCTTGTAGACAGTGTTGCCGGGGTCGACACGCTCGGGTGAGAAGGCGACGAAGACGTCCTTGCCGATGGCCAGCCCCTTCTCGGTCAGCTTGGGCACCAACACCTCAGCGGTGGTTCCGGGGTAGGTCGTCGATTCGAGCACCACTAACATTCCCGGGTGCTGGTACTGGGCGATACCCTCCGTCGCCGACACGATGAAGCGCATGTCGGGGTCTTTGGTCTTGTTCAACGGCGTTGGGACGCACACGATGACCGCGTCTGCTTTCGCGAGGACGGAGCGGTCGGTCGTGGCGTCGAGCCGGCCGGACTTGACGTGGGGCGTCAGATCTTCGGCCGGCACATCGGCGATGTAGGAGTCGCCTGCGTTTAGCAGACGAACCTTTTCGGGGTCGTTGTCTAGGCCGGTAGTCCGGAATCCCGCGCGAGCGAATTCCGCTACTAGCGGTAGGCCGACATATCCGATGCCGATAACGACGACGTGAGCCTGTTTGGAAGCGATTCTCGCAAGAAGGTCCGACATTTCCCTGGCATGGTTCGTTGCACGGCAAGCGATAGTTTTCAAGAATTGCGCCCTCGGCCGGTCGTTTTCGGGTCCGAGCTGCCGGGAGGGGCAGCAGACCCCGGAGGGGGGCCTGGTAGATCGGCCGTCACTTACCTTTCGCGCCCCGGTGCCGTCTGCGTCTAACGTCGGGCTTTTGCTTTTGGGTTTTTGTGAGGAGATGCTCCATGCGGTTGCTTTCTGGATTGGCAGCGGTACTTGGTCTGGCTCTGGTCGTACAAGCGTGCAGCTCTGGCACTCCCCCTGGTGAGAGCGGCGCCCGCGAAGACGTCGGCACGGTCAGCGCGGCGATCACCGCGGCGTGCAACTTGAACACGATCGGTTTGCCCTGCGATCCGGACGGTCCAGGTCAGCCCAAAACGGAATGCGAAGGCGCCTGTGGCGTTGCGCTTACCGGCTTGGTTGCGTGCAATGTCGTCCCGCTCGGCACCCTCAATGGCGTCATCTGCGGCACCTCGAATGGGGTCGGCAACGCTGCATGCGCCCACGTTTGCAGTGGCAAGACCTGTCTCGTCGCCCAAGCGCCTGCCGGTACTGCTTGCCGCCCCAACGTCGACAGCAGTCCGTGCGCCGGGCAATGTGACGGCGCGGGAAAGTGCGACGCCCTCGCTGGCGCTTGCCCGTTCGGTCGTGACGAGCAGCTCTGTACCTTCAACACCTGCAGCTTCACCAGCGCCATGACCTGCAAGACCAAGAACCTGGCGGTCGGGACGCGCTGCTCGGACGCCGACGCTTGTTCCATCGGCAAGTGCGACGCCCTTGGGACCTGTGTCGGGGGACCCGTCGCCGGCTGCGACGACGGTAATGCGTGCACCGACGACGCCTGCGATCCTCAAAATGGTGCCTGCCTTGGCACGAAGGACGACACCAACGTCTGCAGTGACGGCAACGCCTGCACGACCGGCGACTACTGCAGCAATGGCGGATGCAAGGCCGGCACGACTCCGCTCGACTGCAATGACAATAACGCGTGCACCGCGGATTCCTGCGATGCGAACACGGGCTGTGCACACGTCGCCAAGTCGTGTGCCGACGGTAATGCTTGTACGGCGGACGTGTGTGACGCCGCGACGGGCGGTTGCTCGAATCCCATCATCAGCTGCGACGATTCGGACACCTGCACGAGCGACGCTTGTGACACCGTCACGGGCTGCTCGCACACGCCGATGAACTGCGATGACGCCAATGCTTGCACGGCCGACTCGTGTGCCGCTGGAGTTTGTGGTCACGCCCCCGTGTCGTGCGACGACAACGATCCGTGTACCGTCGACGCCTGCGCCGTCGACAGCGGATGCTCGCACCTCGCCATGAATTGTGACGATGGCGACGCTTGTACGGCGGACTCTTGCGCGGCCGGAGCTTGCGAGCACGCGGACGTGCCCGGTTGCGGTACCGGCGGCGCCCCGGGAACCGACGGCGGCGCCCCGGGCGCTGCTGGCAGCGACGGCGCAGCGGCTGGCGAAGCGCCGGTTGGTGGCACCCCCGCGACTGGCGGCACCGATGGAACTGCGGGTTCCGCGACGGCAGGCTCCGCCACGACGGGAGGCTCCGCCACGACGGGGGGCACGGACGTCGGCGGCTCCGCGACGGCAGGCTCCGCCACGACGGGAGGCACCGATGGAAGCTCGGAAGCGGGCGCTCCCGGCGTCAGCGGCACCAGCGCGACCAGCTCCGGTGAATCGAGCGGCTGTGGGTGCAAGGTGCCGACCGGTTCGACGCCAGGGGGAGCCTGGGCCATCGGACTACTGGGCGCTGTGGCATTCTGGCGCCGTCGCAAGGCGGCGTGATCCCGGACTACCGACTACGGTGCGACGAGCTCTTGGACCACTTCCCGGAGCGCGTCGCGCCAGGGTCGGCAAGCGATCCCGAACACTCGTTCGAACGCCTGTGTATCCAGCACGGAGCTGACGGGACGTCGAGCGGGGGTTGGAAATGCGGAGCTGGGTATGGGCACGACGGCCGGACGCCGCCCGGTCGTCGTCGCTTGTTCGTCGACAATGGTTTGGGCGAATTCGTGCCAGCTGACGGCGCCCGCGTTGGCGAAGTGAAATGTGCCGTGGAGGTTATCCTCGACGTTCATCCGCTCGGCAGCCAACAGCATGGCGCGGGCGAGGTCCCCCGCCGCGGTCGGGCGCCCTCGCTGGTCCGCGACGACCCTCAGCTCCTCGCGCTCGCGCGCTAGCTTCAGCATGGTCTTGACGAAGTTGTGGCCGTGCGCGCTGAAGACCCACGATGTGCGCAGAATGAGGTGACGCTGCAATGCCTCGCGCACCGCTTGCTCGCCGGCAAGCTTGCTCGCCCCGTATGTATTGAGGGGCGCTGTCGAGTCGGTCTCCAGGTAGGGCGAGGACTTTTGCCCGTCGAAGACATAGTCGGTGGAGACGTGGACGAGGGCGGCGCCGTGTGCCTGGCACCAACGCGCCAGCGCGCCGGGGCCGGCGGCGTTGACCGCGAAGGCGCGCTCGGATTCGAGCTCGGCGCGGTCGACGGCCGTGTAGCCGCTAGCGTTCAGGACGATGCCGGGGCTCTGCTCGTCGAGATGCCGAACTACCGCCGCCTCGTCGGCGACGTCGATCTTGAGTGGAGGCAGTAGCTGCAACCGCGTGGCGGACGCGCGCCGAAAGAGCTCAGTGGCCAACTGTCCCGACGTGCCGATCACCAACGCGCGCATGGGCTAGACCCTTTCATAGCGCCCTCCCAGATGCTAGAGCAGGCTGCTTGCGAGTCCTGTTCCTGACTTGGGATGGCCCCCAGCAGAGCTATCTGGAGTCGCTATTTTTTCCGATCTTCGCCGGCCTGCGTCCGCTCGGCATCGACGTCAGCGTATTGCAGCTTACCTGGGGTAGCGCCTCACAACTGCAGGCCGTGCATGCGGCGTCCCAGGCGTTCGGTCTGCGCCTAACGACGCGCAGAGTGCCCCCCAGCCTGCGCCGCTGGGCGTTGCCGGCCGTCGTCGCCTATGGTGCCGGCGCGGCCTTGCAGCAGGCGGCTGAGCAGGACATCGACCTGTTGTTTCCCCGCAGCTTGATTCCGATGACGATGGCCCTCGGCGCCAATAAGGTGCGGCCAAAGCTCGCGCTCCTGTTCGATGCTGATGGCTTCATGGCCGATGAACGCCTGGATTTCGGCGGTTGGCGCGCCGACGGCGTCTCGTATCGGGCACTCCGGGCGGTCGAAGCCGCAGGAGTGCGCGAAGCTCGGGCTGTCATCTGTCGCACCGAGCACGCGCGCGGGATCTTGGCGCGCCGTTCGAGGCGGGCCGGCAGCGAAGCGAAGATCTTCGTCGCTCCCAATCCCAAAGACGCCCGCGTGTTCGTCCCGCGAGCGAGGGTCGAGCGCGAGGAAACCCGGGCTCAGCAGGGCGTCTCTCCGGAAGCGCCCTGGATCGTCTACGTGGGCTCGATAGGACCGCAGTACTGCCCGGACGTGATGCTGGACGCGTTCGCGCGTATTCACGAGCGGCGTCCTGACGCGCGTCTTTCGGTATTCACCTTTCAGGTCGAAGACGTCCGGGCCCGCCTGCGAAGGCTCCCCAACCTTGCGGCCTCGGTTCGCGTTGGCCGTTTGGAGCCGCGCGAGGTGTCGCAGGTCTTGTCGGCAGCTGATCTGGGGCTAGCGCCCCGTCGGCCGCACTTCTCGCAGCTCGGCATCTCGCCCATCAAGGTCGCCGAGTACTTGCTCTGTGGCACGCCCGTGGTGGCGAGCAGGGTGGGGGACTTACCGGAGCAGTTGGCGGACAGCCCAGCGGCGCTCTTGATTGACCCAGACCAGCCGAGCGCGCCAGGCCAGATTGCCGCTTGGTTCGTGGACGACGTGCTACCGGCCCGCGAATACTTGCGCGAACAGGCTCGTGAGCTTGGGCTGCGCTGGTTTTCGCTGACGACGGCCATCGCGACCTACGAACGCGCGCTGCGCTACGGCGCGCGGCCGGAGTCTCCGTGAAGCTGGTCTACATCGCGACCGATCCCATCACCGCGTACCGACTGATGGACGGGCAGCTTGGCTACATGCAGCGGCAGGGCTTCGAGGTGACGGTGATCACTGCGCCGGGGCCGCTATTGGAGCAGGCGGCAGAACGCGAAGGCGTGCGAGCCGTCGCAGTGCCGATGACGCGCGAGCTCTCGCCGCTGGCCGACGCGCTGGCTTTGGCGCGCCTGACCACGCAGTTGCATCGCATTCGGCCCACCATCGTGAATGCCGGTACTCCAAAGGCCGGTCTATTGGGGGTCATGGCCGCTCGCTTGGCGGGCGTACCGATCGTCGTTTACCTACTGCGCGGCTTGCGCTTCGAAGGCGCATCGGGTTTCAAGCGCCTGCTGCTCGCGGCCACCGAGCACGTCGCGGGGGGCCTGGCGCATCGCGTGTTCGTGAACAGTGAGAGCCTGCGAGCGCGGGCTACGGCTTTGGCCTGCGTTGCTCCCGACAAGGCTTGGGTTCCGGGCGCCGGCAGCTCCAACGGCGTGGACATCGATCGGTTCGCCAGTACCCCAGAGCGGGTGGCGTTCGGACGCGCGGAGCGTCGGCGACTGGGCCTCGTCGATGATGCGCTGGTGATTGGCTTTGTCGGCCGCTTCGTGCGTGACAAGGGGATCGTCGAGCTGGTCGAGGCGTTTCGAATCGCGTCGGAGCGGGAGCCTCGCCTGCGACTGCTGCTGGTGGGCGATCACGATGCGACCGATCCATTGCCGCCCGCGACGCGTGATTTTTTAGCGCAGGACCCGCGGGTGCGCGGCACCGGTTTCGTCAAGGAACCTGCGCGCTATTACTCGGCGATGGATCTGTTCGTGTTCCCGAGCTACCGCGAAGGCTTCCCCAACGCCCCGCTCGAGGCCGCAGCGGCGGGGCTGGCGGTAGTGGCCTTTCGTGCGACCGGTACGGTGGACGCCGTCATTGATGGCGTGACCGGCAAGCTCGTCACGGAGCGCAGCGGCCAGGCGCTGGCCTCCGCCCTACTCGACTATGCACGGCAACCCGAGCTCGCTCGCGCGCACGGGGCCGCGGGTGCCGAACGCGCGAAGCGTAACTTTCGGCAGGAGCTGGTTTGGTCGGCGCTGGCGCAGGAATATCGCCGCTTGGCCGCCACGTTGCCCTCACGCTGAGGCGGGCCGCGCCAGTAGCTGGCGGTACAGCTGCTGGATCGCGGCAATGTTGGTCTCCGGAGAGAAACGCTTGGCCACTTCAGCAGCGGTTTGCCCCAGGGCTCGGCGTTCGTCTTCGCTCAAGTCGACCATCGCCAGCAACGCGCGGCTCCAGGCTTGGATGTCGGTGGACGGAATCAACCAGCGCTCGCCCACTTCGCGCATCACCTCTGGAATGCCGCCGACGTCCGCGCCGATCACGGGGGTGCCGGCGGCCATGGCCTCCGCCAGCGCCAGCGAGCAGCCCTCGGACAACGACGGCAAAAGAAACACGTCCGCGCCTTGCAACAACGACAAAATGTCGCTGCGAAATCCCAGCATCTCGACGTTGTTGGTCAGGCCGAGCTGCGCGATGAGCTCTAGCATCTTCTCTCGCAGCGGGCCCTCTCCCGCGATCTGTAGGCGAAATGTCGGGTGACGTTCGACGACCGCAGGCAGCGCGCGCAGCAGGCGCTCGTGATTCTTGACCTCCACGAGGCGGCCCACCAGGAGCGCCGTGAACGGTCGTTCGCCGGCAGCCTGCTCGGGGCGGGCGGTGAAGAACTCCGAGCGCGCGCAGTTGTAAATCTTGTGCACCTTGGCGCGCGGCGCCCACTCGCGCTCGGTCAAATACGCGCACGAGGTGCCGGAGACGCCGACCACGGCGTCGACGCGCCGGTACAGCCCGGCGTGCACCAACCTGCCGAGTCGTTTGCGGGTTGGTAGACCCTGCTCTTCGATGATGGTCGCCGGTACCCCGCACAGCTTGCTGACAAGCGCCGCGTGAAAATTTGCCTCACCAATACTGGCGTGGACTACGTCTGGCTTCGTGCGACGCAGGTAGGAGATGAGGCGTCGCGCCGCCCCGGGGTTCCGGATGGACGGATCGACTCCCAGCTCGTCGACCTCAATGCCGGCGGCTTCGACGTCGCGTGCGGCAGCGCCCTTCTTCCAAAAGGTGCAGACACGGAAGTCGAAGCTCGTCCGATCGATCAGCTTCGACTGAAGGACGAAGATTGACTCGACTCCACCAAAGTCGAGGACGGGGATCAGGCGAACGATGCGAGGACGACGGTTGGACACGAGCTGCGCAGTTGTCGCAGTCGGCACGCCCCGAATCAAGCCCGGCCTCACTTCGGCGCCGTCGTTTAGCCCCGGTTGGGACCGCCCGAGCCCCACTTGGCGCTGGAAGCGCGTTGCGTTTTCGGGGTATGGCCGAAAGCCATGGTCTCCGACTCCCCCGCGAGTAGCGCCGACCGCTTCTTGAGCGTCGCGCACCTCGCACAGGATGTCGAGCGCCGCGCCGCCCGGGGCGGGATTGTCATGATCGCCGCGCAGGGGCTGCGCCTCGCGTTGCAGATCGGGTCGACGGCCATCCTGGCTCGACTGCTAACGCCGCACGACTACGGCCTGTTCGGCATGGCCGCGGTCCTCGCCGGCTTCGCGCTACTGATCAACGATCTGGGGCTCAACACGGCCACCGTGCAGCGCGCCGACATCAGCATCGATCAAGTAAGCTCGCTGTTTTGGGTCAACCTCGGCTTCTCTACGCTTTGCACGCTCGTGACCGCTGCCAGCGCACCGCTGGTGGCCAAAATCTTCGATGAGCCGGCGCTTACCTGGATGGTGATGGCGCTGGCGCCGTCGCTGCTCATCAGTGGCGCTGCCGCTCAGCACGGAGCGCTGCTCACCCGCCAAATGCGCTTCCGCGCGATTGCACTGCTCGATTTGGGCTCGTTCGCCGCGGGGATCAGCGCCGCCGTCGTCGCCAGCTCGCTGGGGGCGGGCCCTTGGTCCCTGGTCGCCATGTTCCTCACCCAGCCGCTGGTTCGCGCGGCCAGCATCGTGGCCCTCGTGCCGTGGAGGCCCCATTGGCACAAACCGGGGACCGAGCTGCGTTCGTTGCTCGGTTTCGGTGGGGACGTGACGGCATTCCGTATGCTCGCCTACCTGTCGCTGAACGCCGACAACGCGCTCGTGGGTTGGTATTCCGGCGCCGTACAGCTGGGACTCTATTCGCGAGGCTACGCGCTGTTCATGTCGCCACTTTCCAACATGTTGCCGGCGGTACGCCAGGTCGTAGAGCCCGCGCTGAGTCGGGTACAACACGACCGACCACGCTACGAGCAGCTGTACGGCCGATTCGAAGAGCTGCTTTCGTGGCTGACGATGCCACTCGCCATGGTCGCGCTGTTCGGCGCGCGGCCGTTGGTGAGACTTGCCCTCGGTCCGGGCTGGGAGGGTGTCGTTCCCGTTCTTCAGCTGCTATCCGTCGCCGCGCCTATTCAGCCGGTCATGAGCACCGTGAGCTGGTTGTTCGTCTCCGCCGGTCGCACGCGTGAAATGCTACGCTGGGGCGCAATATCCACAGTGTGTCATTGCTGCGCGTTTCTACTCGCCATGCCGCATGGGGCCGCCGGCATGGCCCTGGCCGCGGGCATGGCTCGACTCATCGCGGCGCCGATTGGCATTAAGATGGCGGGCAGCGCCGTCGGTCTCGACGTGAAGCGCCTGCTCGTTTCGGCGAGCCTGCCACTGTTCGCCAACTTGGCGGGGGGGCTCGCCGCGATGTTCGTGCTCCGGGTCAGCGGGCTGGTTTCACCGGTCGCCCAGCTGTTCGTGGTCGCGCTCTTCGTCGGCGGCGCATCTCTCGCGGTTCTACTGAGCAGTGGTCGCCTTGCGGCCTTGAGGGAGCTCGTGCTCAGACGGCCCCGCGTGGCCTCGACGTAGTTGCATCCCGCTAGTCTGGTTGCGCCGCGCTAGCCTCCCTGTTACAGAGCGCGGGCTCCGAAGAGGTTCATGTCATGCAATCCGCGAAGATTGAGACGGTTTTGGTCACTGGTGGTGCCGGCTTCATCGGCTCGCACTTAACCGACCTGCTGCTTTCCAAGGGCTATCGGGTGTTGGCCATCGACAACCTGTCGACCGGGCGGATGGAAAACATCGCTCACCTGGCCGGCAACCCGGGGTTCCATTTCGTCCGCGCCAACATTCAAGACGAAGTCGTGCTCGATCGACTGACCTCGCAAGCACAGGTGGTGGTTCACTTGGCGGCGGCGGTGGGCGTGAAGCTGATAGTCGAAAGGCCGGTGTTCACCATCGAGACGAACGTGGTGGGTACCGAGCTGGTACTGAAGTCCGCGCTTCGCTACGGCTGCCGCACTTTGATTGCCAGCACTTCCGAGGTGTACGGCAAGGGCGCCCGCCTGCCGTTCGCAGAAGAGGACGACGTGTTGCTCGGCAGTACCGGCAAGAGCCGCTGGGCGTACGCCGCTAGCAAGATGATCGACGAATTTCTGGGGCTGGCGTACCACAGTGAGTTTGGTTTGCCGGTAGTGCCATTCCGACTCTTCAACACCGTTGGACCGCGCCAAACCGGTCACTACGGGATGGTGGTGCCGCGGTTCGTAGCCGCTGCCATCGCGGGTGAGCCGCTTCAAGTGTATGGAGACGGCCAACAGCAGCGCTGCTTTTGCGACGTCGACGACGTGATCCGCGGCATTCTGGGCTTGATTGAGCACCCCCAGGCTCCGGGTCGCGTCTACAACATCGGTGCGACCGAAGAAGTGTCGATCTTGCAGTTGGCCGAGCGTGCCAAGAAGGTCACGGGTAGCAACTCCCGAATAGAGTTCATACCGTACTCCCAAGCCTATGCGCCCGGGTTCGAAGACATGATGCGACGCGTTCCCGATACGACGCGCTTGCGCGAGCTGGTCGGCTGGGAAGCCAAGCTCGACTTGGACGCCATCCTCGGGCGCGTTCACCGTTACATGCTCGACACTCGTCGCAGCTGAGCCCGCATGCGCAAAATCGGGAACTTGGAGTATCAGGTTCGGCAGCTGGTGGTGCGCCGGGTGGCGCCGCTGCTGCTACGCGCGCTGGAACGCTCGAGCAAGGTGGCGGAGACACGGCTGCGGCGTTCGCTCGCCATCCAGCGTCACGTGAGCGGGCGCGGACTCGAGGTCGGCGCGGGCGCGTCGCCCGCCATCGTTCCCGTCGGCTGCCACGTCACCTACGTCGACAAGTACGACGAGAGCTCGTTGACCAGCGATCCCGAGCTCTCCCACCTGCGCTTTCGCGGCCCAGACATCGTCGACCGCGCCGAAACGTTGCAGAAGATTGCCAGTCAAAGCCAGGACTTCGTTCTGGCCTTCTCGGTGTTGGAGCACGTGCAGGATCCGCTTGCCGCCTTGCAGGCGTTCGCGCGCGTCCTCAAACCGGGCGGGTGCGCGGTGCTGTCCGTGCCCGACAAGCGCCGCTACGCGCCCGATCGCGAGCGACCCCTCACGCCGTTTACGCATTTTCTTCGCGATTTTCGAGAGGGGCCGCAGGTTTCGGTGCGCGAGCACTTCGAAGACGTGGCGCGGTCGTGGTACGGGCTCACTGGCGCCGCGTTCGACGACTTCGTGCGAGGCTCGATCGAGCGTGATGGTCATTGCCACTTCCACGTCTGGGACGCCGAGAGCTTCTTGTCGTTCGTTTTGGCGGCGCGCGAGGTAATCGACGCCAAGCTCGAGGTGCTCGAGGCGGCGAGCTACGGCGTGGAGATCTTGGTCGTGCTGCGCAAGTCCGCTGCGAACTGATTCGGAAGGTTTCAAATGCCGCCGCCGCTCGTCTCGGTGCTCGTCATCACCTACAACCAGGCGCGCTACATCGCCGAGACGGTCGAGAGCGCAGCCAGCCAAGACTACGACGCGCTCGAGGTGATCGTCGCCGACGATGGCTCGACGGACGACACGCCCGAAGTGCTGGCGTCGCTCGAGCGCAAATACCCTGGCCGGGTCGTCCTCGCTCACGGCCCCAACTTGGGGATTCCGCGTAATTTCAACCGCGGTCTCGACAAGGTGCGGGGCGAGCTCGTGGCAATCTTGGGCGGGGACGATCTCTTTCTGCCCGGCAAGATCGCCAAGCAGGTGGAGTGGTTCGCGGCCGACCGTCGGCGCGTCTTGTGTGGCCACGACGCCTACACCTTCGACTCGGACAGCGGTAAGAAGTTACGCCGTTACACCGACCTGTCGGGTTGGGTCGGCGGCGGCGAAGGTCCCGAGGTCTTCATCGCTCAACGCTGCCAGTACTTTCCTAGCTCCATCATGATGCGCCGCTCATCGATGCCCGTTCGCGGCTTCGACACGCGCGTGAGCACCTGCGCCGACGAAAAAATGTTCATCGAGTGCCTCTACGGGGGCGGTCATTGGGGCCACCTGCCTGACGTGTTGGGCATGTATCGCCGGCACTCGGGCAACATCACGTCGTTGGCGGGCGATCGGGTCTTTGCTGATTTGTTCGTGATTCTGGGCCTCATTGAGGCGGAGCATCCCGAGTACTTTGCGGCGTGTCGGCGGGGTAGGGCACGCCTGCACGTCCGAAGCGGGCTCGACGCACTCCACGAAGGCAAGGTCGATGCGGCCCGCACCCACTTGGTCCACGCGCTCCGAACCTGCCCGGAGTACTCGTGGAAGCTCGTCGCCTGGTTAGGGCTGACCTGGAGCCCGCGCCGCCTGAGTGCAGCGTTACTCGAATGGCTGGAGCGGCGTGCCGTGGGCGTAGGCTAGAGACTGCTCTGTCCCCTGTGGCTTGCGGCAGACACAGCCGATTTGAGCCTCGAGGTCCCCGACGTCCTGCGTAAGTTGCCGGCGCGCGGCTTAGGTATTGGCCCCTACCGCCGTCCCTGCTTCAGTTGCTCGGACGACAGGAAGCACGTAGGCTACTAAGGTTACGTCGAGTTACGGTCGGCAGAAGGAGACTCGTGGATGTCGCACTATTCTAAGTTGGGCTGGGCTGTGTTGGGTCTTGGCGTCGCGGGCTGCGGGGCGCTGGACCAGGCGCACAACGAAGAAGAGCTGGGTTACATTGGTGAGGGGATCCGCAAGGGCAGCCCTGGCGCGGCCACCGGCCAGACCGACTACTGTGGCACTACCGTCGCCTCCAAGTGCGTGGCAGGTGAGAGCGACTGTGACAGCAATGCCGAGTGCGCGACGGGCCTAATCTGCGGCTTGGACCAAGGTCGCTGGGGCTATCTGCCCACTTACGACGTTTGCCAAGCGGCGACGTGCGGCAACGGCGTCAAGGACGGCACGGAGACAGGCATCGACTGCGGTGGCAACTGCCCCGCGTGCACTCCCAAGCACGTGGACAGCCGCGTCATGGGTGGCGCGGGTTACGACCAACCTCGTAAGGTCGTGGCGCTGCCCGACGGCTCCTCGATCGTAGCTAGCGTCTTCCAAGGCACCGCCAACTACGGCGGCGGAGCTCTCAACTCCAACGGCGGTTCACAGGACATCGCGCTCGCTCGCTACTCGCCGACGGGCGCCCACGTTTGGAGTATTAGGTTCGGTGCGGACCTCAACGAGGGCGACTTTGACATCGGTCTGGCCGTCAACGCCGCGGGCACACGAGTCACGGTGGCAACCAACTTTGCTCACACGATCGATTTTGGCGGCGGGATCACGGTCACGTCGCTGGGCAGCTACGACGCGTTGCTAGCTCAGTTCAATGCCACCAATGGCGCAATCGTTTGGGCTAAGAACTTCGGCGGGACCATGCTGGACCGCTTTGAAGGGGTGACCGTCGACCCGGCAGACAACATCATCGCCGTCGGCGCATTTCAAGGCACTGCAGCTTTTGGCGGCGGCAGCTTGCTCTCCGCTGGCAGCGACGACATGGTCGCAGCCAAGTTCACGAGCGCTGGTGTCTACCAGTGGAGCCGTCGGTTCGGGGGCACGGGCAGCGACTACGCGCGGGCGGTCACGGTCGATCGCGACAACTACGTTTACTACGTCGGGCGTTACACCACGTCGATCCCATTCAGCACCACCACCCTGACTTCGGCTGGCTCGTCCGACGGCTTCATCGCCAAGTTTGCCGGCAACGGTACAACCCTGGCGTGGGCCAAGAGTCTCGGCGGCGCCAGCACCGACATCGCCAATGCGGTTGCGGTCGACTCACTGCGTCGCCCCGTCGTCGTCGGCTACTTCAAGGTAGCAATGACGGTTGACGCAACGACGCTGACCGTTCCTGCGGGCTCCGCGGACAACGCGAACGTCTTCACTTCCGCCTTCAACAAGGACGGCTCGCTGCGCTGGCTCAAGCAGGTCGGCGGTACCGGCAGCGACACGGGTGAGGGCGTGGCTGTCGATTCTCTCACCAACGATGTGGCGATTGTCGGACGCCTTCACAGCGCCAGCATCCCTGCTTTCTATCCTGATGGGACGGCGGCGACCGCCACCAACGCGTTCGAGACTCTGGTGATGCGTTACCACGCTACGACGGGTGGCGTCATGGGTGCTCAGCACTACTCAGGCGCGTCCGCTTGGTCCGTCTCCACGTCGCAGGCTCGCCTGCACGTGCTCACCTCCGTGACGGGTACAGCGAACTTCGGCGGTTCGGCTCTTACGTCGTCAGGCGGGACCGACACCGGCCTCGTGCGATTCGGCTTCTAAGTACTGCCCGCTCAGCTGGCTTCGCGTGCAGCGGGGCCAGCGGGAACCTGTCGGCGCAGCCCTAGTAACGGCTTTTCGATTAGCACGAACGATAGTGTTGCGAGCACGAACGAAGCCATAACGGCAGTCACGAGCTGAAGTGCCATGGGCAGACGCGCCGCGCGTCCGACGATTCCGAGCGTGGGGTGGCCCAACACGAAAGAGTAGACGAACGGGTGGTAGAGATATAGGCCATAGCTGATACGGCCTGTTCGTCGCAGAGCCCAGCTGCAAAGCACCCGGCTCGTCGCGCGGCCCGCTACGAAGGCATCCAAAGCAGTCATCAGGAGCCCGACCGACACGGCGGCAAAAGCAGCCGCATTAACGACGAACGCCCAAGGCGAACGCGCGAACGCCAAACCAACAGCAAGCGCTACGCCGACCCCGCCCAGCCCCAGCAGCCAACCTCTTTGGCGCCAACTAACGCGCTCTGGATCCCCGGGATGGTAGAGCGCGACGGCGCCACCTGCACACAAAGACAACATTCGCGATTGCGTACCGGCATAGACGAGGCTTTCTGCCATGCGTGTGCCCGACAGCACGATGGCACAGGATGCGGCCAGCGACGCGCCGATGAGCAGCAGGCAAGCTGGCTTGTGGTGACTCGGCTTCAGGATTCGTAAAAGCACGGGCCAAAGCAAGTAGAAGTGTTCCTCAACTGCCAGCGACCAGGTGTGCGAAAGCAAGCTTGGTGCACGCGTGACCGCGAAGTAGTAGTTCGAGAGGTAGGCCGCAGACCACCCCACGGCCGGTGTCAAGCGAACTACCGCATGCAGCGCTAACACCAGGTAGTAGATAGGGAAGATACGCAAGAGCCGACGCGCGTAGAAGCCGCGAAGCGGGACGCCATTTCGCGCATCGACCAAGAGGATGCGCGTTATGAGGTAACCGCTCAAAACAAAAAATATATCGACCCCGAGGTATCCACCCATGTGCGCCGCGTGGTGTGCAAACCGATGGGCGTGGAGCAACATGGCCGCAGGGACGTGCGTCAGCAGGACCAGTAGGACCGCAATACCTCTCAATCCGTCCAGCGTGGTGACATGGCCACGGCGGGCGAGTGTGGTTGGCGTCGTCCACCCGGTTCGTGGGCCGTCAGCAATACGCACCCCGCATTGAGTAGGGCAGGGCGGAGCGCGTGTCCACTGACTTTGTTGCCTGTTGGGAGCTGTTCGTCGGTCGCGCGCCAGTGTATTGAGGCGTATGTTTTCGCTTCGAAAGCGCGGCTTGCGAGCACGGCTTGCTGCGATTGCCCCTCTCGTCGACTCGACGCTTTTCCCCTTCACGGTCATGGCCGCTCTCGAGATGCGCGCGCTTCGAGAGTTCAATCTGGCAAAGTTGCCCAAATGTCGCCAAGCGCTGGAGGCGCTCGGGGTGTTTCCACTACGGGACCACTATTACGAGCCACTCTTCCAACGTGAGGGACTGGGCTCGAGCGCCGGACGGGCCCGAAGCCTACCCGGCATCGATCTCGACTGGGACGCGCAGGTCACGACGCTCGACAGCTTGGGATTTCAGGATGAGCTGGCGCAATTTCCCCGCCGCGGGTCGCAGCCTGGAGTGTACGCGTTCGATTGCGGCAACTTCGGTGCGGGAGATGCCGAGGTCACTTACTGCATGCTGCGTAAGCACAAGCCCAAGCGCGTGTTCGAAATCGGCAGTGGCTTCTCGACGCTGGTGATTGACGCCGCTCTGCGACGCAATCGCGACGAGGGGCACGACAGCGAGCTGTGCTGCGTGGAGCCCTACGAAATGGCTTGGCTCGAGGGGCTGGGCGTCCGCGTGGAACGAGCACTGGTCGAAGCGCTGCCTGGTGAGTTCTTTTCGACGCTAGCGGCGGGCGACGTGTTGTTCATCGACTCTTCACACATGATTCGCCCGGGCGGGGACGTGTTGCACCTGATCAACGAGGTGCTGCCACGTTTGCCACGGGGCGTTCACGTCCACGTGCACGACATTTTCACGCCTTACGAATACCCGAAAGAGTGGCTGGTCGACGGCGTGTGCTTTTGGAACGAGCAGTATCTGCTGGAGGCTTTCCTTTCGAACAACCAGCATTTTCGCGTCGAGCTGGCCTTACATGGCTTGTTTCGCGAGCGTCAAAGTGAGCTGTTTCGAAATTGTCCCGCCCTGGCGCTCGATTTCAGCAATCCACCGAAATCTTGTTGGTTGCGGAGCTAACCACGCTCGAGGTCAGTGCGTGGGCTCTGTCGTGAAACGCCCTAATTGGCCACGTACGGCCATGTAGCGCTCGAACGTCTGCCGCCACCGCACGGCTTCGGGAGCGGAGCTGGGAAGCGGATGAAGTTCCTTGGGATCTGCTTGTAGGTCGTAGACGTCGCACCAGTCGCTGGGAATGTCGCAGATGGCCTTGCTCTGGCCGCGGATCATTGCCGAAACGGTCATGTCGTGGCCCAGCGTTTCGATCAGCGTCGCGCCTTCGAGCGCGGCCAACAGCGGAGCGACTTCGCGCGAGAGCTTTTGCTCCGAAGCCTCACGGATCGGGGTGGCGTGCTGCGACATGAGCCAAAGTAGCGCGCTCAGCGTCGATGTCGGGGTCTCGATGCGCTCTCCACGCTCACCAGGGACGTGAATCACCAAGGGTACGTGAATGCACTCTTCATACAGCGTGTGATGCCCGGCGCCGCCATGGTCGTAGAGCTCCTCGCCGTGATCGGCCGCGAACAGGACAATCGTGTTTTGCGCCAAGCCGAGCTGTTCCAAGCTGCTCAACAGGCGCTCCAGCTGCTGGTCCATGAACCGGAGCTCTTGCCGATAGCGATCAGAGGGCGTCGCGCTGGGGGCGTCGGCGTAATGGATGTCGTATGGCGCGTGTGGTCCGCCGAAGAACACCCACCCGAAGAACGGGTGACCTGAGGCTCGGGCCTTCTGCAACTCGCCGATTGCGGCGTCGGCGATACGGGAGTCGAGCGTTTTTCCTTGTTGGCCCAGGCCGTCGTCACCCTCGAGGATGTTGGTGTCGAACCCTTGCTCGAAGCCCAACATCGTCTTGTCGAACGTGCTCTGAAAGTTGTGGCTGACGCGAAAGGTAGTAGCTCCGGCTCGACCAAACAGCTCGGCCAACGTCACGGCCTTTGGCCGCAGCTCCCCGCGCCAAAATACCCGCCAAGTGTTGAGCTCCGACTCGGCGGGGTAGGTGAGAGACAGCAGGCTGGACATGGACGCCAGGGTGCCGTTGGAGGGCGAGTAGGCGCGAGTGAACACGAAAGCGTCGCGCTGAGCCCATTCCAGGAGGTGCGGCGTGCTACCGCGTGTTGGATTCGCGAGGGAGGTCTCGTCGAAGCGCGCGGCTTCAGTCGTAACCAAAAGAAAGTTGTACTTGGCGAGCGCGGTGGCATCGAGGCGCGGCAAGCCCGTAACCCGTCGCAGTACTTGCAAGCCGTCGGGTACCGCGGGCACCGCGCCCGGGCGACGCTCTTGCCGCTCTGAGTACCCCGACGACGTCTCCGCGCGTCCGACGGCGCTGAGCGCCGCCGCGGCAGAGCGGCTGCTCTTACTGGCGGGGATGAATGAGAGAGCGATCGCCGCAACGAACCCCGCTGCCACCTTGAGCAATGAAGCCGTCGACACGCGCAGCAGTCCCAACCCCGACGCGCAATAGGCGGTGCCGATGATGGTCGCGCTCGTGCCCAACGGCCGGTATCGCATGCCGGTTTCGCTTACTGCCGACAACAGTGCCAGGACCCCCAGGACAAGCAGGGCAACCTCGGCTGCCACGGGAAGAAATCGTCGCCAACCGCCTTGCGTGAGCCCGCCCACGCCTTGCGCCACACAGAGTCCCAGAGCCATCAGTACCAGGGCAACGGTAGTGACCGCGTCCCCACGCTGCAGCCAAAGCCAAAGATAGATGGCGAGCGCGAGCGCGGGCAGAGCGTGGGCGGCCAGACGGGTGACGAGGCCCGACCGGGTCGTCCTGCTGGCGAGAAGCGTGTCCACGACGCTGGCCAAGATCGCGTATCCAAGGGCCGGCAGCGTCGCGCCCAGGGCAAAGCGCGCCACGAAGGCGATCAGCCCGACCGGTCCCCACGGCGAAGCCAGTAGGCCATTGCGGGCCGCCGCCGCGTTAATTGCGACGACCAAGCAAAGAGCCAGTGGAAAGTTGAGCAGGGTCGGGGCAGCGACCGCGCGGGCGGTAATTCTGGGCATGGCGTTCTTGAACAGAGCCCCCGCACTATACTGCAGGTGGTCTGCCGCAAAACCAGGCAGCGTACGCGTGATTTGGCGGGGCCCGCCCTTTGCGCGCCGCTTTTCGTGCGATAGGGTGCGCGCGTGACGTGGCGAGATCTGCTTTTCGTGCTGCCGTTTCAGGTAGCGTTGCTCGTGTTGGGCAGCGCCCTTTTGGCGCGCCGCGAGCGCTTCGAACGCAGAATCGTCACGCTGAGCCTGCTCGCGCATCAGGCGAGCGCGCTGGCGATCATCGTCGTAACGGAGGTCTACTACGGAGGCGGTGACATGATCATGTACCACCGCATGGGGAAGTTCCTCGCGGCACGCCTGCGCAGCGATTTTCTTGGCTTTGCTCCGGACTTGCTGGCGGTAGTCTTACAGAGTGACCGGCCCTTGCCGATTCCCGGGACGGTGGTGGGGAGCAACACCGGCTCGATTCAAGCGCTCTCGGGCTTCGCGATGTTCGTGTTTCAGGATTCGCTACCGGCGACCTGCGCTGCGATCGCGCTCGCCAGCTTCTGGGCCAAGCTCAGGATCTACGACGCCCTTCGTGGACAGATGCCGCACGTGCCGAAGGCGACACTGCTTTACGGCAGCATGCTGCTGCCCTCGGCCGTCTTTTGGTCCAGCGGGTTGCTCAAAGAGCCGATCGCGGTGATCGGTTTGGCGCTCTTGATTTCCGCCGGCGAGCGCGTAGCGCGTAAGGGAATATCGGTTGGAGCGCTGGCTTCGATGGGCCTTGGGGTTGGGGTCGTTGGCCTATTCAAGGGCTACCTCTTGCCGCCGTTCGGGCTCGGCACCGGAATGTGGGCGTTCGCGCGCGCAATTCGCGGGCAAGAGAGCGTGAAGACTCGCTACCTGATCTTGGCGGTCGTGGTTGCCGTAGTCGCTACCTTCGGTACAGGCGTCTGGCTACCGGAATTTGCGCCAAGCTCCTTCGAAGACGAGGCCCGCATTTCGCAAGAGCTCGGTGCGCGTGTCGAAGGCGGCTCAAACTACACCTTGGGTGGCGGCGGATCACTCCTGGGACAGCTTCCGCTGGCGGTCGGCACCGCCCTCTTCCGACCGCTGCTGTTCGAGGTGGACAGCGTCGTGCTACTGGCGAATGCGCTCGAGATGGCTTGGATCACGTGGCTGGTCGTTCTGGCCTTGGCCCGGCGTTCCCCCGCAGCGACGCTCCGCTTCATCCTGACAGAGCCGGCGTTGGCCTTTTGCACGGGCTTCGTGCTGACGCTGGCAGTCGGTGTCGGCATGACGTCGACGAATTTGGGCACGCTGTCGCGCTACCGGATGCCCCTGCTGCCATTCTATGCGGCACTGGTGGGGGTTTTGGCGGCGCGGCCGCGGAAGCAAGAAGCGCCCGACCCGGCACTTGCTCCGCCCGCAGTAGCGGGCGACCCGCCGCTGTTGGAAACGAGGCTCAGTCCGTCGTTTCGGGTACCAGGCCCGACGCCGTGACCACGAAAAAGCGGCCGTCAGTTGCGCGAAAGCGCGCTTCGCCGGCCGGCACCATCGTTTCGCCGGCTTCGTCGACCCAGCCCTGCTGACGCGCGGGGTTGCCGTAGACCAGGGCGTGGGCCGGTACGTCGCGCGTCACGACCGCGCTGAAGCCGACCAGGGCGTGCTCGCCGATGGTGATACCTGGGGCGATGGCGGCGTTCGCGCCGATGGAGCAACCACGGCGGAGCAAGGTGGGAACTGCCGGAACCGGGCGACGGCTCCGCGGCCGGCGGTCGTTCGCGAACGTCACGTTGGGTCCGATGAACACGTCGTCCTCGGCGGTCACACCGTCCCAGAGGTAGACGCCGGCCTTTACCGTGACGCGGTCGCCCAGGGTGACACCGCCCTCGATGAACGTGTGACAGTTGACGTTGCAGTCGCTGCCGATCACGGCTCCCTCGAGCACGATCGCGAACTGCCAGATCGTCGTACCACTGCCGATTTGCGAGCTGCTGACCATCGCACTGGGGTGGATTTTGTTCATGGCTCTCTGTTCAGGGAAAACGCCACTTCCCACCGCGATTGCGCAGCCCGTCGAGCATGCCTTCGGCGGTCGCCAGAAGCCGCGCTCTTTTGTCGGGTCGAAGTGCCAGCGTCACGCCGAGCTCGAGTAAGACCCTCGAAAGCGCTAGACCCTGGACGAGCGGCGGTTGTTCGGTGCGACGCGTAGTGAGGAGCAAATTCCTCGCGTAGTAGTAGGCGTACCACGCGGGCTTGTGGACGACGTAGCCGACGGGAGACTTCCAGTATTCGTAGCTGTCGTCGACGATGACGTCGCGTGCCGCAAATTGCCGATAGCCATTCTGCTGCAGCAACCAGCCGTAGCCCAGATCTTCGAAGCCCATCCACAGATCGGCGTACGGCAAGAGCCCGCGTCTCACGGGCTCGAGCGCGTAGAGGGCGCCGTTGCTGCTGCTCCAAGAGACCGGTGATAGCTCGCGCTTCGGCCGACGCTGGGAGCGGATGGCCGTGAATGGAAAACGATGGCGTCCGGTCACGTCGAACGCGCCGGCGCGCTGGGTCATGCGTCGCAGCGGGTACAATGCCCCGAGCGGTCCGGTGGCGTTGCCGGCTAGGTCCACGAGGCTCGAGATGGCGTTCGGGTCGACGCTGCCGTCGTGGTTGACCGCGTAGACGAAATCGGCGGACGTGTCGGCGGCCAGCTGCAGACGCCGGCTCAAATTACCCGCTGAACCTAGATTCTCGGCATAGCAGTGGTAGTCGACGTGCGCTGTCAGGCGGCGCTCCGCAAGCCCGCGCTCGAAGTCGCCGCTGCCCAGCGAGTCGACTACCAGCACCCGAGTAAAGCTTGGTAGCGCGTCGCGCGCAGCCATCAACAGATCGAACACCGCGCCGTCGTTCTTGAACGACGAAATGGCCAAACACACGCGACCCAGCGGCATTGCCGAAGTCACCAATCCTCGCCGACACTGCGAAAGAACTCGACGGTCCTGGCCAGGCCCTCGTCGAGCGACACGCGCGGCGCGAAGTCGAAGTCTCGCTGAATGGCCGAGATGTCCGCGCGAATGTGCCGAATGTCGTTCGGCCAAGGCTCGCGGCGCTGCACGGTCATGCCCGAGCCGCCCAGTTGCTGGACGCTCTCGAGCAATTTGGCGATGGAGGCGTCTTGGCCGGTGCCCACGTTGTAAAGACGCTCTTTCACCGGCGCGAACGCCACACGGCACACCGCGTCGATCACGTCATCGATGTAGATGAAGTCTCGCGTCTGACCGCCGTCGCCGAACAGCTCGACCTCGCCGCCCAGCGCCGCCGCGCGCGAGAAGCGGCAGGTCACGTTGGCGTACGGGTGCTTGGGGCTTTGCCCCGGACCGTAGACGTTGAAAAAACGCAGCGACACGTCGTCGAAGCCGACGCGCGAGCGGTACATCGATAGCAGGTGTTCCCCGGCGAGCTTCGTGCTCGCGTAAACCGTCGCGGGGCTCGGCAGATCCAGCTCGCGTTTAGTCGGTGCCGCGGTGTTGCCGTAGACCCCGGAGGTGGACGCGAACACCAGGCGCGGCGAAATGCCTCTGCAAAGCTCGAGCACTCGGAGCAAGCCGTTGATATTGACGTTGAAGTAAACGTCGGGCTTTTCGAGTGATTCGTAGGCGCTGATCAGCGCCGCCAGATGAAACACGTGGGTGACGCCAGCCAGGTCGGGCACCAAGCGCGGCAGGTCGAGAACGCTGCCCTCAATGAAACGAACTTTCGGCGAGGGCTTCAGCCGCTCGCGGCGTCCCCACGAAAGGTCGTCGACGATCAAGACGTCCATTCCGAGCTCGAGAAGGCGTTGGCTGAGGTGGCCGCCGATGAAACCGGCGCCACCCGTGATCAAGGCACGGCTCACGGGGCGCACCATAGCTCAGGCGGGCCACGACGTGGCGGCCCATTGACAGCGTTGACGCGACGCGGAAACGTGCCCGGCGTGGCCAGCCGAGCCGAGCGCACCGCCAAGAGAATCATCGACATCTCCGCCGCCTCCGCGGGGCTTTTCGCTCTCAGTCCGTTGCTCTTGGCAATCGGGGTGGCGGAGCTGCTGATACATGGTTACCCGCCGCTGTTCAAGCAAGCGCGGCCGGGACTGGGGGGACGGATCTTCGCGCTTCGAAAGTTTCGAACCATGACCAACGCGGTCGGGCCGGACGGACAACCTTTGCCCGACGCCGAGCGCCTTACGGCGTTCGGGCGCTGGCTGCGCTCGACCAGTCTCGACGAGCTGCCTGAGCTATGGAATGTTTTGCGCGGTGAAATGAGCCTGGTGGGCCCGCGTCCACTGCTAGTGAAATATCTCGATCGTTACTCCGCGACGCAAGCGCGCCGTCACGAGGTACTGCCCGGGATCACCGGCTGGGCCCAGATCAACGGGCGAAACGGCCTCAGTTGGGACGAGAAACTGGCCCTCGACGTGTGGTACGTCGACAATCGATCCCTGGTGCTCGATCTCCAGATCTTGCTCAAGACCGTGACCACGGTGCTGAGCCGCAGCGGCATTAGCGCCGACGGCGACGCTACCATGCCGGAATTCTTGGGCGAGCGCTCGAAGGTCGGCCAGTCGGGATGAATGCCTCGCGTGAACCCGGCAACGGATGTATGGTGCCCAACCCTTCGATTGCATGACTACCCGGCAACGTGTCTTGGTCGTGGGAGCAGGAGGTCAGGCGCGCGACACGGCCTGGCTCATTCGCGAGCTCGCTAGTGCGGGCGCAGAACTCGAGTTTATGGGATTTTTGGTTTCCGATCTCTCCAAGTTAGGTCCCCGCGACTCCCGCGACCAGGTAGTGGGCGATCTTGCTTGGCTCGAAGGGCATCAAGCAAGCGTGGATGCGTTGGCGCTTGGCGTCGGCACGCCGCGCGTTCGGCTCGAGCTAGCGCAAACGCTCGGCCGCGAATTTCCCAAGCTCGAGTGGCCGAGTCTGATCCACCCGAGCGTGATCCTGGAGCGCGCGAGCGCCAAGCTGGGCGTGGGCTGCATGCTGGCGGCAGGAGTCTTGGGCAGTGTCGGCATCAGCGTGGGTGACCATGCGCTCGCCAACATCGGGGTGACGCTGGGCCACGAGGCCGACCTCGGCGCAGGGTGCGTGGTCAATCACGCGGCCAGCATTTCTGGAGGCGTCGCGCTCGGCCGCGGCGTGTTGGTGGGCACCGGCGCGCGGGTGCTGCAATACCTGCAGATCGGTGAAGGGGCCACGGTCGGCGCGGGTGCGGTCGTGACCAAGGACGTGCCGGCAGGGCAGGTCGTGGTGGGCGTGCCCGCCCGCCCGCTGTCTAGCGCGGAGACTCGCGCATGAGTCGTATCTATCTGTCCGCGCCGCACATGGGAGGGCAAGAACAGGCCTATGTGGCCGACGCTTTCAGCAGCAACTGGCTGTCTAGCGTTGGACCGAACTTAGATGCGTTCGAGGCTGAATTCAGCAAGCTCGTTGGCTTGCCATGCGTGGCGCTCAGCTCCGGTACGGCGGCCATCCACCTAGGACTGAAGCTACTGGGGGTCGGCGCCGGCGATGAAGTTCTGTGTCCTTCTTTCACGTTCGCGGCCAGCGCGAATCCCGTCATCTATCAAGGGGCAACCCCCGTCTTCATCGACAGCGAGACGACGTCTTGGAACCTGAATCCCAACTTGGTGGAGGACGCACTCAAGGGCCGACGACGACCACGCGCGATCGTGGTCGTGCATTTGTTCGGGCAGACCGCTGACATGGCGGCCCTGTGCGACCTCGCCGATCGATACGGAGTTCCGTTGCTGGAAGACGCGGCAGAGGCCCTCGGCGCCACTTATCAAGACAAGCCGGCTGGCTCGCTTTCCCCCGTGGCGGCCTTCTCATTCAACGGCAACAAGATCATCACCACCACTGGCGGTGGCATGCTGGTCGCCAAGGACCGCGCGTGGGTAGAGAAGGCGCGCTTCTGGTCCACGCAGGCGCGCGATCCTGGGCCGGCGTACTCGCACAGCGAGCTTGGATTCAACTATCGGATGAGCAACGTCCTGGCCGGCATCGGGCGCGGGCAGCTACAGCAGCTCGACGCGCGTGTAGCGGCGCGCCGTCGCATTGCCTTTCGATACCGCGACGCCTTCGCCGACCTGGCCGGCTTGCAGCTGATGCCTCAAGCACCTTGGGGCTTGCACACCAACTGGCTCAGTTGTTTCTTGGTGGACAGCGGCTGCTTCGGAGCGTCGCGCGACACCATCATGCAGGCCTTGGCGGCTGAGGATATCGAAGCCCGACCCTTGTGGAAACCGATGCATTTGCAGCCTTTTTTCCGTGATGCGCCGTTCTACGGCGGCGGGGTTTCCGCGGATCTGTTCGCGCGCGGTATCTGCCTACCCAGCTCGAGCAACCTGACCCCCGAGCAGCAGAACCGCGTTATCGCGGTGGTCCGAGGCTGCGCGCGCGCGACGTCGCGTCCCGCACTCGAACAGGCGGTGGCCGATGGCTAGAACCCTCGCGCTCGCCTCGCGCATCGCGGTGGACCTTGCCGTTTTGGTCATCGCCTACGCGGCGGCGTTCTTCATTCGCTTCGACGGGCTGCCGCCGCCGGACCACCTACTGCGCCTGTTTTTTACGTTGCCCTACGTACTACTGATTGAGTACGGCGTGCTGCGCGCGCTCGGCATTCACCGTTTCGTGTGGCGCTACGTCGGCCTGCGCGAAATCGTGCGCATCTTGGTCGCCTGTAGTGCGAGCGCGGCGCTGTTGGCCGGCTGGCGGTTGGTCGTCGCTCAGCTCGACCAGGACGAGTTGCGCCGGGCCCTGATCCCCTACGGCGTGGTCGTGATCAACTTCGTGCTGCAGTTCATGGGCATCTCCGGCGTGCGTGTGTTGCGACGGCTTCAGGGCGAGCGGCGCGAAACGGTGCAGCGCCGACGTAGCGACGAACCGGTGCGTACGGTATTGGTTGGCGCCGGCCAAGCTGGCGTCTTGGTGGCCCGCGAGCTATCGCAACGGCCTGATCTCGGGCTGAAGCCGGTTGGCTTCTTGGACGACGACCCCCACAAATTGGGCATGGTCCTGCATGGCATTCCCGTGCTCGGAACGACTGCGGACCTGCCGGAGATGTGTGCGCGCCTGAACGCGGAGCAAGTCCTCGTGGCGATTGCCAATGCACCCGGCTCCGCGATTCGGCGAATTCGCCAGCTCGCCGAGGAAGCGAATCGACCGGTGAAGATCATTCCCGGTCTGTACGAAATCGTGGGCGGGCAGGTGAACTTGTCGCGCATCCGCAACATCGCAATCGAGGACCTGCTCGGACGCGAGCCAGTCGCGCTCGACCTCGAAGGCATCGGCGAGCAAGTGCGCGACCAGGTCGTGCTCGTGACCGGAGCGGGTGGGAGCATCGGGTCGGAGATTTGTCGGCAGCTGATGAGCTTCAAGCCGTCAGCGCTGGTCTTGGTGGAACGCGCCGAGAACAACTTGTTCCACATTCATCGCGAGCTTTGCGACAGCCATCCCGACGTGCGGCTCGAACCCTGTATTGCCGACATCACGGACGCGGCGCGTATGGAAGAGCTATTCGGCCAGCACGCGCCCAAGCTTGTGTTCCACGCCGCCGCGCACAAGCACGTGCCGATGATGGAGTGGAATCCGCGAGAGGCCGTCAAGAACAACGTATTCGGCACGCGGCTCATGGCGGATTTGGCGGACCGTTTTGCGGTTCAAGCGTTTGTGATGATCTCGACGGACAAGGCCGTGAATCCCTCGAGCATGATGGGCGCGAGCAAGCGCGCGGCCGAAGTCTACGTGCAAGCCCTGTCCGAGCGCTCGAAGACGCGCTTCGTTACCGTTCGCTTCGGCAACGTTCTCGGCTCTGCCGGCAGCGTGATCCCGATCTTTCAGGAGCAGATCTCGCGCGGGGGACCGGTGAAGGTCACCCACCCCGAAATGCGACGGTATTTCATGACCATTCCGGAGGCCTGCCAGTTGGTGTTGCAGGCCGCGAGCATGGGCCACGGCGGCGAGATCTTCATTTTGGACATGGGCGAGCCAGTGCGCATCGTAGATCTGGCTCGCGATCTGATCGCGTTGTCGGGCTTCCGAGAGGGTGACGGCGTGGACATCGTTTTTACCGGGGTGAGGCCCGGCGAGAAGCTGTTCGAAGAGCTTTCGACCGACTCGGAGCAAGCGGACAAGACGCGCCACCCCAAGATTTTCGTGGGCCGTATCCAACGCCGGCGCCACGCAGAGGTCACAGCCGCGCTCGCTTCGCTGAGCGCCGCTGTCGCCAACGGTACCGAAGCCGACGTGCTGGCCGCGACCCTGTTGTTGGTGCCCGAGTTTGGCGGCGTCCCGTCGGCCCCGGTCAAAGTGGCGCCGCAGCTGGCGGGCGGCGTCGAGCAAGGGCTCAGCTAGCTGAGGCGGGGAGGGTCGGCAGCGCTGACTGCCCAGGACCCGGGCCTTGGACTACAGTCATGTCACCGATGAGCGAAGCACTAGCAAGCGCTACGCCGCAACGCGACACCGGCCGGCGGCGCTCTTCTCGGCGCCGGCGTTCTCAAGAGTCTCATCTCAGCGTGGCCAAGCAACGCTTCACGCTCGGCGTCCTCGTAGTCAGCGTAGTGGGCTCAGCCTTAGCTCTGGGCGCGGTTCATCCCGTCATCACCGTCGTTTTGTGCGTGCTGCTGCTCAGCGGTTCGGTCTATCTGGCAAGCTCGCGACGAGCGCGCTTCGCCCTGCCGATGCCAGCATTGGTCCTTGCGGCGCTCGGGGTCTTTTCTTTTTTACAGTCCCTGCCGGTGCCGCGCGCGCTGCTCGCGGCGCTCGCCCCCGCCAACCTCGAGGTGTGGACGGGGGCGTATCAGGTCCTGCACCAGCCCGTACCGGGGTGGCTGCCCAGCTCGCTCGATCCGTCCGCAAGTAGGCTCGAGGCGCTGAAGTGGCTGGCCTACGCGCAGGCATTCGCACTAGCGGCCCAACTCGGTAGTCGTTTGCGGTTGCACCTGGGGGTCCTCATCGTTTTCGCGTCCTCCGTCGTGGTCGCCGTGGTGACGCTGGCCCACCGCTTGGTCGATGCCGAGCGGGTCTATGGCTTCTACGTGCCGGTTGGGGAATTTGCGCGCACGAGCATTGGCCCGCTGTTGAATCCGAATAACCTGGCCGGATACCTCAATCTCGGCATCTTTTGCGGGCTTGGCCTGCTGCTGGCCACCGCCATGACCGAGGGCGCGGAGCCGAACGAAGCTGCCGAGCGAACCGTACCGCTGCCACGTTGGCTGACCGCGTTGGCTTCGGCCACGTTGTTCGGGGTTGCCGTCGAGACGGGCTCTCGCGGGGGAATCTTGGCGCTGGCGGTGGGAATGGTTGCGCTGGCGCCGCTAGTGTTCGGCTTTGGTAAGTTTCAACCCAGGGCGCTGCGGAAGCGTCGCGCCGGCCTGCTCGCCGTGGCCGGCGTGGTGGTCTTCGGCATCGTGCTCGCTCTGCTGGCGTTCTCACCGCGCATGGTGAATGGAGCCGAAGACACGAGCTTCAAGAAGCTCGCGATGACGGGCTGGGTGATGCCGCTGATTGCCGACCACCCGTGGATCGGCGCGGGCCGTGGCGCGTTCGAGTCGGCTTTTCAGGCCTATCGCATCGGCGAGAACAATCTCATCTACTCCCATCCGGAAAACCTGCTGCTGCAGTGGGCCTCCGAGTGGGGGGTGCCCATCTCGCTGCTGACCGCGGTGGCGCTCGGCTGGTTGCTTCGACCGCGGGCCGTGGGAGCTCGCTCGTCACCGGTTGCGCTGTGTGCCTTGTTGGGCTTTGGCGTGCTGCTGCTACAAAATGCGGTCGATTTGGGGCTCGAAGTTCCGGCGCTGGCGGTGGCGTCGCTGGTGTGCGTTGGCTGGTGTTGGGGACATTTCTCGTTGGCTTCCGAGACGGGGCAGCGCTGGCGAGTGTGGGCGACATACGCCGCACTGCTGCTTTCCGCGGTGCTGGTGGTTAGCGTGATAGTGGCCGGGTTCGAACCGGTCGGTGACGCAAGGCGCCGGCTGGAGGGGCAACTCGAGGCTATCGACGCCAAGCTGCCGACCGCCGTGGCTAACTTCCGGAGCTCGCTCGATACCGCGTTGCTCAAGCACCCGGCGGACCCCTATTTCCCACGCTTGGGCGCCGTCGCAGCGATGCGCGCTCAAGACGAGAGTCCATTGCGCTGGATCAATCGCTCGCTCGAGCTGGGGGTGACGAGCGGTCGTTCGCACTACTTGCTCGGTTGGCTACTCGTTAGCTACCGCCGCTACGATCAGGCCTTCCTCGAGCTTCGCTACGCTGTCAGTTACGATCCGGAATTGATTGACCGGGTAGCCGACCATGTTTTGAGCATCACCCGCGATATGGCGCAGCTCCGTCGCGCCGCTCCGGAGAATGCAACGGGTGGGCGACTGATGGTAGCGATGGCTCGTCGGCTCAAGCACGACGGTGACGCGGGCCTGCGCGTCGACGTGTTGCGACACGCCGTACGTATCGCGCCCGATCTCAGCGAAGCGAGGAGCCTGCTCGCCGATCAGTTGTTGACGTTGCTGGACCGTCCCGAGTCGCCCATCTGTGCCGAGCAAGCGAAGCAGGCGTGCACGCAGGATATCGAGGCGGCCGGTGCGGCGCTTCGGCGCCTGTCACTGAAGACCGCCGACGGCGTGCAAATTTTGGCGCGTCTGTATGTACTGCAAGGGGACATTGCGAAAGCTGATGCACTGTTGTCGGAGCAATGCCCGCGCGTCGAGCAAAGGCGCAGCTGCTTGACGCAGCATCTGGAGATCGTCGCCCAACTGCACGACAGCAAGCGAACGCAGGCTCTTGCCCACGCGACGGCGGCTCAGGCATGCGTGGGCGTCGAAGACTGCGCGCGTCTCGCCGGTAACATCGCGGCGGTCCTGGCTAAAAGCGGGGAAGTGGGCCTCGCCTTGAACTTTGCCTTGCAGGCCGCTCGTGACGACCGCTCGGATGCGCGCTGGCTCCGCGTGGCCGAGCTCGCGGGGAAGCTCGGCCAGCACGCGCTAGCCATCGAAGCGCTGTCCAACGTGCAGAGACGCCGTGGGCGGGCGGACGCGGGCCTGCGCAAGCAGATTGACCAGGAGCGGGCGCTCGCCGCCCAAGAGGACGCCGCGCGGCAACTGCGGCGTCCACGGTAGGAGCAGGTTGCCGAAATCATTGATGAAAATGAGAAACTGCTGCGAATGCTTTGAACAAACAGCGCCCCGGGTGCATCAATACGCCTCGGACGTCACCCCGCCGGGGTCGGAGAGCGTTTTCCTTTGAACGAACCAAGTCTAATGCCCCAGGCCCCGGCCGGACCGCCCAGGTCTGAATCCGACTCTCGATTCTCCGCGGGCGCGCTGTGGAATGCCATCCGCAAGCACTGGGTGATGATAGCGGTGCTCTCGACCGGAGTAGCCCTAGCGTTCACCTTCTACACGCTTGGCCAGACTCGAATCTACGAGGCCGAGGCGACACTGTTGTTCGACCCGCAACCGCCTCGGCCACTCGGCAATCAGGTGCAGTCGGTAGTCGACGTCGGAGGCGAGTACTGGAACAACAAGGAGTACTATAAGACCCAGATCTGGGTGATTCAGTCCCAGCGCGTGGCGTCGCAGGTGGTTACGGACTTGGGCCTCCAGCACAACCGCGCGTTCATCGAGAACGTCGGGCCAGGGCATATCAAGGGTGGCCGTGACATCTCGGTGGCGGATGCAGCCAAGATCCTCCGTGCCCGCCTGTCGGTGGAGCCCGTCCGTGACAGTCGCCTGGCGGTCGTTCGTTACCAGGACGCGGACCCGACCCGCGCCCAGCGCATTCTGAGCGTTATCGTCGACACGTACGCGCAAAACAATCTGGACGACGCCCAAGAGGCTATGCAAAGCGCGGCGGAGTGGCTCGGCGGGCAAATGGATTCGCTGAAGAATCAGCTTGAATCCAGCGAAATGGCGCTGCACGACTACAAAAAGCAGAAGAACATCTTGTCGGTGTCGATGGACGATCAGTCCAACATGCTGCGCGGAGAGATGCAGCAGCTCAACGCCGCCCTGACGTCGATCGAGACGCGCAGGCAAGAGATCGTCGCGCGGCGAGACGAGCTTCGGAAGATTAACCCCGAAGAGCCTTCGAACGTACCCTCGACCGAGCTCCTGACCAGCTCCTTGCTCCAGTCACTTCGCGGCCAGTACCTGGACGCCATCTCAGCACGTCTGGTGCTGGTCGCCGGCGGCAAGGGTGAGGGACACCCCATGGTCGCCTCGGCGCAGGCCAAGATCGACGCAGCTCGCGCCGCCCTGATGGCCGAAGTTCGCAACGTCCAGGGCGCGGTCGATCACGAGTACAACGTCGCGACGCACGAAATGATGGGCCTGCAAGGTCTGCTCGAGTCGGCCAAGCAGCGGGCGCTCGATCTGAACCTATTGGAGATCGAGTACAACCGTCTGCGTCGCTCCAAAGACAATAACGAGAAGCTTTACGGAGTCGTCACCGAGCGATCCAAGGAGAATGACCTGACGCGCATGCTGCGCATCAACAACATTCGTGTGGCCGATCGCCCGCTTTTGCCGAAGCGACCCGTCAGTCCCAACGTGCCCCTCAACGTCGCAAGTGGCATTGCGGTGGGCTTGGCGCTTGGCTTCGCTGCGGCCATTGGCCGCGAGCAGCTCGACCGCAGCATAAAGACGCCGGATGACGTGGAGCGCGAGCTCGGGCTGACTTTTCTCGGCTTGTTGCCCAGCGTCCACGGCAGCGAGTCGACGGCCCCATACGGGCGGCGCTCGCGACGTAAGCGCGGCAATCCGCAGCCGGTCGCACCCATGGGCGCGCCCGAGCTAATCGTCCACGAGTTGCCCACGAGCGGCGTGGCTGAGGCCGCGCGCGCGCTCAGGACCAACATCCTGTTCATGTCGCCAGATCGGCAGTTCCGAACGTTGCTCGTTACGAGCGCGGCTCCGTCCGAAGGTAAGACGACGGTCGCTTGCTGCATCGCCATTGCCATGGCCCAGGCGGGTCGGCGCGTCGCGCTATTCGACTGCGACATGCGCCGGCCGCGTGTCCACCGTGTCTTCGGCAAAACCAACGAGGTTGGCATTACGACCGCGCTGATTGCGCCCGAAACCGTCGACGATATCATCCGGCCGACCCAGGTGCCGAACTTGAGCGTGATCACGACGGGTCCGATTCCGCCGAATCCAGCGGAAATTCTGCACAGTGAGGCGTTCAACAACTTGCTCAAGTCGCTCTCGCAACGCTTCGACCACATCGTCATCGACAGCCCGCCGGTTGCGCCCGTCACCGACGCCGCTATCCTGTCCACGCGCGTCGACGCGACGATCTTGGTGGTGCGCGCCTTCAAGACGAGCAAAGAGCTAGCCCGTCGCGCCGTACGTTCATTGCGCGACGTTGGCAATCACAACGTCGGCACGGTTCTCAACGCCGTTGATTTCGAGCGCCGTGAGTACGGTTACTACCAGTACTACTACTATCGCCGCGAAGGTTACGCCGCAGACGGTCCGCCGGCGACGGAGTCAGCCGACATTGAAACCGATGGGGCGCCGCCGCCGCCCGCTTAAGGGGTCTGGGCGCCGCATTCCGCGCCGGGCTCGCCCGTACTTATAGCTTACGGACTGCAGAATCTGCGAAGTTTGCGCGCTAGGCTCGCGGCGTGCTGCTGTCCGTTTCAGTCGATCTCGACGAGGTCCACCACTACCGCGCCATCCACGGCTTACCGCCGCTCGACGACCGGGCGGTG
>Ga0164241_10000890_pt1 | contig 43107 bp, 26 predicted proteins | sample OricomyardsoilBY_FD_108780 | JGI IMG/M metagenome (GOLD analysis project Ga0164241, IMG submission 108780) | Backyard soil microbial communities from Emeryville, California, USA - Original compost - Back yard soil (BY) | ecosystem: Environmental > Terrestrial > Soil > Unclassified | place: USA... | reverse complement strand
TTCTTGCCGCACGTCGAAAACGGCACCGTGACGTTGATCGGCGCTACCACGGAGAACCCGTCTTTTTCCGTGAATGCCGCGGTTTTGTCGCGCTGCCGCGTGTTCCGCCTAGAGGGCTTGAAGGAAGCGGACATCATCGCGCTGCTGGAACGCGCATTGCGCGACTCCGAACGCGGCTTGGGCGAACGCGGAGTCGAAGCAGAGCCGGAAGCGCTGGCCGCGATCGCGAAGGTTGCCGGCGGTGATGCGCGACGCGCCTTGGGCTTACTCGAGGTCGCAGTCTCTCTCGTGCCGGATAATTCTACCGTGCTCGATCGCAGCATCGTCGAACGCGCGGGCGAGTCACGCACGCTGCTGTACGACAAATCCGGTGAAGAGCACTACAACGTCGCCAGCGCGCTGATCAAATCGCTGCGCGGTAGCGACCCGGATGCCGCACTCTATTGGCTGTTTCGGATGCTCGACGCGGGAGACGATCCGTTATTTTTGCTGCGCCGCTTGCTGATCTTCGCGAGTGAAGACGTTGGTAACGCCGACCCGCGTGCGCTCGAAGTCGCGGTGAATGCAGACGCTGCATTTCGACGCATGGGTTTGCCCGAGGGCATGTTTCCACTTTCACATGCGTGCCTGTATTTGGCGAGCTGCCCCAAGTCGAACGCCGTGAAGCGCGCGATCGGCGCGACGCGGGCGGCGATCGATGAGCGTGGCGCGCTGCCGGTGCCGAAAAAGCTGCGCAACGCCGTCACGAGTTTGATGAAGAGCGAGGGTTACGGCCAGGGCTATCGATACCCTCCCGATCGCGAAGGCAGCTTCGTCCCCGGTGAAACGTACTTACCTGACGAACTCGTCGGCGCGCGCTTCTACGAACCAACGCAACAAGGCCTGGAAAAGGCGATCGGCGAACGGTTACGACGTTTGCGCGGCGAGCTCGAGGCTGAGCCGGCCGCGGCAGCCGAACCCGCAAACAAATCCGAAGAGCGTGACTAGTCGCACACGATGCGCGACGCTGAGCCGGGCCCGTTATCGAAGCCGTGCACGCAGACGCTGTCGCGGTCGACCGGACAGATGCAGTTGCACGCAGACTGAGTGTCGTCGAAGCACATCCCAGTCTCGGTGAGCCAATGACACAGCAGCTCGGGGTGCTCCAAACGGTCGAAGCCGGGCTTGCAGGCACCGAGCGTGGTCATCGGCAGATCGAGCGAAGAGCCGTTGCTTCCCGACTTACCAGCTTGACCCGAAGCGGTCTCCTTCGGCGGCGGATCGCTCACCGCTGAACCGCCACCGCCGCCCGAACTTTCAATCGTTCGGCCGCCGCAACCGATCAACCCCCACCCCAGCCCGAATGCCCAAAGGCCCAATCTCTTCATCTCGTTCTCTCGCCTGTCGTGGAACCTTCGCGTTCACTTGCCTCGAGCAAGGACCGAGCCAAGCGTAGCTCGCGGCGAATCACGGCGTATGGGGCGCCATTCGAGTTGGCGACTGCGACACACCCGCCTACTCGGTTGGCGAGCTATTTCGCGACCGAGGTCGTGACGGCGGGATCGAGTATGCCCAGGTAGGGCAGATTGCGATACCGCTCGGCGTAATCCAGCCCGTAGCCGACGACGAATACATCGTCGATCGTGAAGCCCAGGTAATCGATCTCCACTTCTCGCTGAATGCGCGCGGGTTTGTGCAGCAGCGAGGCAACCTTCACGGACGCGGGATTCCGCCCTTTGAGCTGCTCTCGCAAATACGAAATCGTCAGCCCAGTATCGATGATGTCTTCCACGATCACGAGGTCGTCACCGGTCACCGGGCGCGTCAAATCTTGCGTGATTTGCACGACACCGCTCGACTTCGTGTCATCACCGTAGCTACGAACACCCAGGAACTCCATACGGATCGGCAGATCGATCGCGCGCGCAAGATCGGCAGCGAACACAAAGCTGCCCTTGAGCACGCTGAGCAGGACCACCGAACGCCCCGCGTATTCACGGGTGATCTGCGCGGCGAGTTCGTTGACGCGCGTGGCGATGCGCTCGGCGCTGATCAGGGGTCGGACTTCAGGTAGTGTAAACGCGGGCACGACGCCAGTGTCTCGTAGACGGCCGCGCCCGGCAAGAGTGGGCGCTCACTTGCCAGCATCGCAGCTCGTTGCTGCGCGCTGTTTTCCGCCCGGTGGCGCTCGCGCGGCGCGGCGAATGCTCACAACGGTAGCCGCGCGGCACGCGCCGCCAGCGAATGCCCATCACTCGTGATCTCCAGCGAGCCCGCGCGATCGAGGCGCAAAGCGCGCACCTCGTGCGCGGCCAGCCGCTCCACCGTCGGCAGGTGCGGGTGCCCGAAGCGGTTTCTGACTCCGCAAGACATCGTCGCGATCGTTGGGCGGACGAGCGACAAGAACTCGTCACTCGTCGAAGTGCGGCTCCCGTGGTGACCGACCTTGAGGTAGTCCGCGCGCAGCTCGCTCGCGTGGCCTTGCACGAGCTCTGCCTCTTCTTCACGCTCGGCGTCGCCCGTGAACAAAAATCGGCGCTCGCCGTAGCTCACCGAGATCACGAGCGAATTGTCATTGGCGCCGCGATGCGGCGTGAACGACGGACAAGGGCCGAGCACGCTGACCTGCGCGCCGCCGAAATTGCGCGGCCGCCCGCATAACTCTTCAGGGTGACGTATGGGCACGCCTCGCGCGCGCAGTGAGCGCAACAACTGCGCGTACACAGGTCCCGCGCCCTCGGCCTCACCTTGCCCGGAGTCCCAAAATTCGCCGATTTCCAGCTGCTCCAGCGCGCTGGCCAGCCCCGTGAAGTGGTCCGGGTGCGGGTGACTGAGCACCACGATGTCTACACGAGCGCGGCGGCGGGCGTGTAGCACCGGCAGCACCACGGCTTTGCCGGGGTCGACCGGACTGCCGACGAAACCGCCACCGTCGATCAAAATGCAAGCGCCGTTCGGCAAATCGATCAAGTTCGAATCGCCCTGACCGACGTCGAGCGCGCTGGCTCGGATCACGCCGTACGGCGTGCCCGCACGCCGCGTCGCAAACTCGATGCCATAAAAAGCCAAGGCGGCGACGGCGACCCAAGCGAATAGCAAGCGGCGCGGGACGCGCGCGCCGAGGTCACGGAAGCCGTAGCCGCGCAACACGCAAACGCCAAAGACGAAGACCGCGATCACGCTCGATTGGAAACGCCCTGGCTCAGGCAGCGTGAGCGAAAGGAAGCTCGCATCCGCGCTGAGCCAGGCGATGCGCTTCACGAGCAAAAGCGCGCCGGAAGCGACCAAGGCCGCACCGCGCTCCAGCGCCGGGATCGGCGACAAAAGCAGATGCGCGAGACACAGTGGCAGCGCGACCGACTCACCCAGTGGCGAGGCAAGCACGTTGGCGACCAGGCCGGCCAAGGTGACGCCCGAGGAGAGCAGCGCGAGCAGCGGCGCACAAGGAATAGTCGCCGACAGCGTCGTTGCAAAGCTCGCGGCCAGAAAACGGAGCGGGCGCGAAGCGATGCGCTCACAACGCTCAGCCCACGGTCGGCCGAGCCAGATCAGCCCGGCGGTCGCCGCCACCGACAGCATGAACGATAAATCGAACGCACACAGCGGATCGAGCACTGCGAACACCAACGTGGACACACCGAAGGTGCGCACCGTGATCGGCCTTCGCCCCAGAGCGCGCGCGAGAAAACCCACTGAGAGCATGAACGCTGCGCGCCACGCCGAGCTGCTGCCGCCCGCAAAATCAGCGTAGATCAGCGCCAAACCCAAACCCACGCAGCTCGCAAAACGCGCCACGACCCAGCGTGACGAGAGCCGCTCCACGCGGGCGAGCAAGAAGCTGAGCGCATGCACGATCGCGACCACCGCGAACACCAGGTGCGTGCCGCTCACGGCGAGCATGTGCGAGAGGCCGCTCTTCTGAAACGCCTGGGCGTCCGCCGGATCGAGATCGCTCTCACCGAGCACGAGCGCGCGCGCCATGCCAGAAGCTGCTGGCGCGAAGGTGAGCACGATGCGTTGTCGAGCACGCGCCCGCGCGCGGTCGATCAGCGAGTGCAAGCCCCAGTGCCGCTCGGTCACCTCGAGCGACAGCACGCCGCCCGTGAGCACGATGTTTTGGCGAGCCGCCGAAGGCGTGGGATCGGCCGTGTCCAGGTTTCGAAACAGCTGAATTGGCGCCAAATCCGCGATCACGTGCACGCGGTCGTCACGCGCGAGGGCGTCTGGGCCGCCGTGCAAGCGCGCGCGAAAGGGAACGGGCAAGAGGCGAGCCTCGCAATCAGCCCGCGTGACCTCCGCGATGAAGCTTGCGCTGCCGTCGGACCAAACCGGCGAGGCGACGACCGTGCCGCTCAGATCACAGCGACTCGGTGGGCCGATGGCGTCACGCAGCTCGATGCGCGTGGCTTCGAAATGGTGGATCCGCTCTGCGCCCCGCGCGGCACCGAACACGAAGAACAGCAGCGCACAGCCCGCCCCTCGCCAGCTGAGCTCCGAACCCAGAACCAGCCCGACACAACCCAAACACAGCAACGTGGGCACGGGATAAACCGCGCAGGCTCCGCCCGCGACGGCCGCAATTGCGGCCAAAAGCACGCCATCGATACGCACGCCGCTCGGGGTGCAAGCGAGAGGCCGCGAAGAAAATCGCGACCTCTCGACGCTAACGGCTGGCGAAGCTCAAGGATCGGCGGCCGATGCGCCACCCTCGCCGTTCTCGCCACCAGGCAACACCGGGTCTTGCCCGTTCGGCAGCGGCTCTTCGCCGCCGATCGCCGGCGTCTGCGAATCAGGCGCAGGATTCTGGAGATCCGCTTGAGGCTGCTGCGGATCGGGCTGTGGATCCTGCGTCGGCGCGGGCGACGGCGAGGGATTTTCACCACCGCCACAAGCGACACAGGCGCCGGCTACCAAAATTGTTAGGAGCGCGCGTTTCAGCAACATGCTCTGCCTCTCGGTCAGAAGTAGTACAGCGCCGCGATGTTGCTGGTGAAGATGTTCCACGGATTGTTGCCCACCGAGGTGCCGAACGCCGTCGTGTTGCGAGAAGTGGCCGCGCCACCGCCGGGCGGCGTGATTTTGGAATGATCATAGTTCAACGCCAGACCGATGCCCGCTTGCAGCGAAAGTTCCGGGACCCCGATGAATCCGAATTGGATTTCCGCGCCCGCGCGCGCCCCGATGTCGAAGTGGATGCCACTCAGGTCCGAGCCCTGTCCACCTGGAGCAGCCGGCGCAGTCTTCGAACCCGCGATGCCGAAGTTCAGCTCGGGGATCACCTGAAAGCTGAAGTGCTTCGAACCCGCAAGCGCGAGCGGCACACCGCCGTGCAACATGAACACGGTGTAACCCTGCAGGTCGGTGCTCGTGTCGCCGGTCTTGGTCGAACCACCGCTGAATAGAAGCCCGAGGCCGGCGTCGATACCAATCCGCGGATCGAGCCAATAGCGCATGCCGACGATCGGCGCGTCGACCGTGGCAGGGCCATTCGGATTGATGGTGATCGTACGGCGGCCCATGTAGCCGATGCCGAAACGCCGCACGACCGCTTCGTGATCCGTGGTCTCGACCGCGGGCTCCGGCGTGGCGCCAGGCAGGGTCATGCCGCGCTGCGGGGGCGCGGGCGGCGTCGTGGCCGGATCACTGGGCGTCGCAACCGGGGCGGTGGTCGTGGTGGTCGTGGTCGAAGTCGAAGTCGTGGTTTCCGCGGCTGCATCGGCCGCATGCGCGGCGCTGCCGACCGCCAGTGCCGTACCGGCAACGACCAACCCGAGCGCAAATTTGGCAGTATTCATGGCCGCGCATCGTGAATCGGATTGTTTCGGGCGAGCAACTACTCGGCAACGCAGCGCGTCACGCGCCGCCGATGACCGACGCCTCCAAACGGCGGCTCTGGGCTACGGTGCGCGCGTGCCGCCCAAACGACGCATCGATCTCTTGCTCGTGGAACGCGCGCTCGCTCCCACGCGCGCGCAAGCGCAGGCGCTGATCCTCGCGGGCAAAGTGTTCAGCGGCGATCGTCGCATCGACAAGGCGGGCACCGAGCTCGATCCCAATATCGAACTCATGGTGCGCGAGCCCGAACGCTTCGTCTCGCGCGGCGGCCACAAATTGGAGGGCGCCCTGAACGCACTCGCGTGCAATGTCGAAGGCGCGATCTGCGCCGACGTGGGCGCGTCCACGGGCGGCTTCACTGATTGCTTGCTGCAACACGGGGCCAGCAAAGTCTACGCGATCGACGTCGGGCAAGGCCAACTCGCGCACAAACTCGTGACCGATCCGCGCGTCGTCGTGATGGACCGCTCGAACGCGCGCCATCTGTCGGCCGAAGCGTTCGCTGAGCGCTTGGACCTCGTAGTCGTCGACGCGTCGTTCATCAGCCTCGAAAAGCTGCTGCCCGCAATCAGCAGTTGGCTTTCGCCGAGCGCGCGCCTGCTCGCGATGATCAAACCGCAATTCGAAGTGGGCCGCGACGAAGCCCGCAAAAGCCGCGGCGTGATCCGCGATCAAGCCGTGCGCAGCGCCGCCATCGAACACGTGCTCGCCGCCGTGCGCGAATCCGGCTTCGACGTCCAAGGCGGCGCCGACTCCGATGTGCCCGGACCCAAGGGCAACGTGGAGTACTTCGTGCTCGCCACCAAGCACTGACGTCTCGTCTTCCGCTCCCTGAAGCGTGACACACGCGCTGGCCCCAATCGCCAGCTGCTGCGGCGCGAGCGCGCACTCGAAGCGTGCCTCGTTGGGTTGTCGGCGCACCGCGCTGGCCGAAGGCCAGCGCTTGGGAAGCCCGGCGCCCGCAGCGCGAAGCGCGAGGACGCCGGTGACTCCCCGACGCCTCGCGCTCGGGGCAACCAGGCCTGGGTGTTCGACGTCCCGCCCGCTCGAAGCCGTTGAATGATGGGCTTTGGTGCTAGAGTGCTCGAAGTCGTCGCGTTTCCGCGATGAACGGGGTTGTCGCGCGCCATGCAGGAGATCGGGAATCAAGGCTTCATCCTGTCCGTTCTTGCCGTGTGGCGCGTCAGCCACCTTTTGTCTCAGGAGGATGGACCGTTCAACTTGGTCTTCAAGCTGCGGCAAGCGCTTGGGGACGGGTTTTGGGGCAGCTTGTTGGACTGCTTCTACTGCGTCAGCTTTTGGGTCGCGCTGCCTTTCTCGCTGCTCTTGAGTGAGCAGTGGCTCACGCGCGGCGTCGTTTGGCTCGCACTCTCTGGAGGTGCTGGGGTGTTGTTCGCGTTGACGAACCGGAAAAATGACTAAGAACATCGCCTAGGGCTCGCGCGTGCAAAGAGCCAGATAGAAAAGGGGCTTTCATGAGCTGCTGTGGGAATAAGCGTGCAGCGTTGACGCGCGCACAATCAGGGGTGGCGGTTACCGTCACTAATGCGCATTCGCCCGCGGAAAGCGTGCTCTTTACGTACGTGGGGCCTGGGAAGCTTGCACTGAAAGGTGCGGTGTCTGGGACAGACTACGTCTTCACCCGCACGGGTGCGGAGTTATCAATAGCGCATGAAGATTCCGCCGTATTGATGTCACACCGCTACTTGCGAGTCAGACACCGATGAGTACGCGACGCGCGCGTGTCGGATGGGAGGCTTGCAACTGTCGTTGCAGATTGGTACCTTCAGTCTTGGGCACGTGTCGGGGGCAGTTTCGCCATGCATGAACCCATGGAAGCAAGGATCGTCTTAGCATCGCGCGTTGCCGATCCTGCGATGCTTGAGCAAGTGGTGGGTGAGCTGCGCGAGATCGAGCGCCGCTCGGGGATCGACCGCACGATCGCCATCGGCGAACTCGTGCTCACTCGCTTTTTCGGCGGAAATCCCGCTGCTTGGCGCGATCGCCGGCGGAACAAGAACAACTCCATTCGCCGCCTAGCGGCTCGCAATGACTGCCCATTCTCCAAGTCTGCACTGCACGAGGCCGTCGGTGTGTACGTGGGCGTTCTCGCGTTTCCGCACATCCGTGACTTCGGACACATCAGCACGAGCCACGTTGCCTCCGTACTACCGCTGCCCGAGCACGCGCGAGTGGAGCTACTCGAGCGCGCCGAGAGCGGCCGCTGGAGTGTGCGTGAGCTTCGGCAGAATGTTGTCTCGATTCGTCGGCTCGAGGGTGAGCGGCGTGGGCGGCCTGCGCTCGAGGGTCCCGTGCGCGTCATGGGCGCGCTCCGTAAATGTATCAGCCACTTGCAGCAGAGCGTGCTTTACCTGACGGAAGCGGGCCCGCTGGACTCGAAATCACGCCTGGAATTAGGCGGTTTGGTGCAAGAACTGTCTGAGCTCACGGCTCGTCTCTTCGAGTTCGAAGCGGCCAATGCTTAGCGTCACGGGCCTGCGCCTGTCCTGATGTCAGGACACGGTAACTGCTCAATCGCAAAAGCCGAATGCTGATATGTCCTGACGTTAGGACATGAACGCTGCGTCACAGTACTTTTTGATATTCGGACACAAGCGAGCGCCGGCTTTTTCAACGTTTGGATTTTCGAGTAGTAGGCTCACCCCGTGCGCAGCCGATCGCCATCGAGCCTGTCGCTAGCCATGACCGAAGGACGACACGGCTGGAGCCGCGCGCGAAAGTGGCTGGGCTACGGCATCGCTTCGATGACTTGGCTGGGGAGCGCCCGTGCGGCGCGGGCAGACCGACCCTCGACCCCGCAGCGAACGACCTTCTGTGAGGATTTGTTGGTGATCGACGCGGTGCCGGCTCGTAACGAGTGGGCCTACTGGGTCAGCGGTGGCGGGCTCACTTCACCGCACGAACGGTCGGGTGCGAGCGTCGGGATCGGCACGGAACTCACTTGGAGTATTGCGACGCACCGCGGGTTTCCAGCCGGCGTCGCTGGGCGTCGCACGGCCGAGCTGCGCATGGGGCCGTGGTTTGCCACAGCGGTTCGCGCAGAAGGCGGGCTGGTGGAGGGTGGGCTCAAGCTGCATTGGGGAGCTGTCGAGCAATCCGGTTTTGGCACGTTCGAACTACGTTTGGGTGCTGGCGTGGCCGCGTTTTCACACGGTCCCGCGCCGACGCTCGACGTCACGCTCTTGTGGGGCACCCGCAGCGTGCTCGCGCGCTACAGCCGCCGCACTCCGTGCGACCCGGTGGCCACGGCCAAGTCACTCGCCGAGAGCTCCGTGCTACGCCTCTTTTTGACGCAACGAAATGCGCTGTCGAGCGAGCGCGGACATGAGATCGTGATCGGGATCGAGCTGAGTCCTTCGCTCTTGTTACCACCGTATTCGTGGCGTCGTGTGTTGGGCGGGAACGCGCGCTAAACGCACCTACCGAACGCGCCGTCACGGTTGGTGCGAACGACCGCTACGTCGGACGCGATTAAATCTTATCGGTGCGCTGATCGCTTCCACCATTGTCGACCTCAAACCACGCGTTCATGCTGGCTAACAAGGCGGGCATCGAATGAGCTACGACGAATTACGTAGTCAGACGGAGCTACTCAGGAATCTGCGGGGCGAAGTGGAAGCAGAGCTGAAATCAGTCTCTGGTCTTCGCGGTGTAGGCGTAGGAATCCGCGAACGAGCGGGGCAGCCGACGGATGAAATCTGCTTTCGCGTGTACGTCGAGCAGAAGCTGCCGCTTTCCGAGGTCGCGCCGGGAGATCGCATTCCGAGCGCGTTGTTTGGTCACCGGCTCGACGTGCACACCATCGTTCGCGCCAAGCGGCAATGCTGCGGTGCAACTCGGCCGCTGCTCGGCGGTCTGCGCATCGGTCGCGAACCATTTACGGAGCTGACGGTCACTGGCGGCACTTTGGGCTGCTTTTTGAAGCTGCCGCCGGACAATCGCTTCGTTGCGCTGACCAACGAACACGTCCTCTTGTCCAGGCTTTCGCAGGATCGCCGAGTCTTCCAACCCGAGGAAAAAGACTGCGCGGGCTTTACCTGCAACCTAGTCGGCATGTCGGTGCCGGCGATCGGTCACCTCGGCCCCTACACGTTTGAGAACCAGGAGACTTTCATCGATTGTGCGGCGCTCGATCTCGAGGATGTCGGGTTCGTGAACCGGTTCGTCAAGTTCTCCCCGAACAAGAGCGGTGAGCAGAGCGTGACGCTTCCGCCCGGGGTGGCTGGCAGCGTCAAGCGCAACGACGAAGGCTTGGTGACTGAGATTCGAGACGAGACGAACACCGTGGTCGACACTACGAGGATCCTTGGGTCCGCGACCGCCGTCGTAAAGACCCTGGTCTGGAAGGTGGGCGCGACCACCGGGCTTACTGTGGGCTACATCGACGTCGTCGATGCCCCCGCTGATTTCGTCGACGGCCCGCTGCCAGTCACCGGGCAACGACAGATTCACGTGAAGCCACTCGCTGGTTTTCGGCAGAACGGTGTCGAATTCTTCAGCCAAGGCGGCGATTCGGGGTCTGCGTACATGGACGCGCACAACAAGGTCGTAGGCCTGCACCACCACGGTTCGGTCACCGGATCTGAGGCGATTGGTTGCCGGATCCAGCCGGTACTTCAGCGGCTCAACAACGCCGTCGTGTTCGATGAAGACAGCACGACCACACAGGAAACCGCCGCGGCGTCGACCGCACTGGCACGTCAGCTCTGGACGGATGCACCGGCCTCCGCACACGATCTGAGCGCGCTAGAACGCGAGCTGCGCGCGCGGCTGTTGCAGTCCGGACAAGGCAAAGAGCTCGTGAAGCTCCTCGAGGAACATCTACCCGAGGTGCTTCGCCTGGTGTGGACGCAGCGCGCCGTGACCATCGTCTGGCATCGACATCACGGTCCAGGATTTGTCGCCCTCTGCGCGCGTGCATTGGCCGCGCGCAACCCCTTGCCGACCAACGCTGGCGGCGTGAGTCGACGTACGCTGCTCAACGCCATGGCCGATATTCTGGTGCGGCACGCGAGCACGAGGTTGCGAAACGCCGTCGCTGAGGTTCGACCATGGCTCTTCGAACTGCTGGCTGAAGCCCACGACGCGGACGACTTTCTCGCGCGCCTCGAACGGGTGGCAGCATGAGCGAGGCGTCGAGCGGAACTGACTTGATTTGGCGCCGACCGCTGCAATCAGGGCTGTTGGTCGGCGTTAGCGCGGAGTCGAGCGGCGCGATCGGCGCGATCGTGCTCGAGCGCGGCACGCGTCGCCCACTGCTACTCGGGGCCGACCACGTGCTGCGCACCGATCACCTGGGGCAGCGTGTTTGGCAGCCTGCGCCGTGCGGAGAGCGGGGCTGTGAATGCAACGTGGTCGGACGAGTCGTGCGCGGTAAGCGCTCCATCGTGCACTGGCGTGAGCACTGGTATTATATCGATGCCGCGGTCGCCGCGCTGGAAAATGACGTCGACTTCGAGCCTTCCGTCATTCGCGCCAAGAGCGCAACGACGGGGACTCGTGTAAGCAAGGTTGGTCCGGCAACGGGGGCCACCGTCGGAATCATCGCCGACACCAATCACGTCGACAGCGTGCGCTTCGGTTTGGTCACTGGCGCCGTTCCGAACCAGATTCTGATTCGCCCGCATGCGCCGCATGAATGCTTCGCTGCGCGCGGCGATTCCGGCGCGTTGGTCTGTGATGATTCCGGGTGCGCGATTGGCTTGCTTTGGGGGACGGACGGTTGGGGGCGGGGTGTTGCCTGCCCCATTGGGCCTGTTCTCGATCAGTTGAGTATCGACTTTCAGGAGGCAGCGTGACCTCGAAACCCAGTGGTCCGTTCTATCGAGCGGAAGCAGAATTGAGTCGAATTCCGGGCGTGCTGGGCGTCGGCTTGGCCTACAAGGAAACGCGCGATGGCAGGTCCAATCGGTTGGCCTTCGTCGTGGTCGTGCGCAAAAAGCGACCGGAACGCGAGCTCAAGGCCAGCGAGCTGATTCCGCGCTGGTTCGAGGGCGTCCCGACCGACGTTTGGGAGTCTCTTCGCGCGCCGTCGCTCGCCGCTCCCTCGAGCATTCTTACCGGCGGCATCGAGCTGAACTCGAACCGCGGGGAAACCGGCACACTCGGCTGCCTGGCGACGCGCGGCCCTGCCGGGCCAACCCAGGAGCAGTTCTTATTGAGCGCGCATCACGTCTTCTACGACAACTTCGCTGATACCGGTGCAGGCGGGGACGTCGGGGCGCCAAACTTGAGCTGCTGTTGGATATGCGCCACCGGCAAGATCGCTGAGGTGACTGCGGGCGTCGCCACGAACAACCTGGATTGCGCGATCGCAAAGACCAACGGCAAACGCCCAATCCAACAGCTCATCCCCAAACTCGGCCCGACCCTTCCCGATCGCCAAAATGCCGACTTGGTGATGGGCGTTGCCCCCTTGGTCGACGTGGGTCAGGGCTTCATGTCGCCCATCGCCGTGGACGCCCACGTGCGAAAGGTAGGCGCGAGCAGCGGCCTGACTGGCGGCACTGTCTACGCGCTCAATTTGCCCGTCGAAGCTGATGCCGGCACTGGCTACCCGGGGATGGACGGGCAGATCATCGTCCAGCCGAACCAGGAGGAGGGTTACCATCGCAAGGACGGCAAGTACGATTTCGCAATCGTTGGCGATTCAGGCGCGGTGCTCGTGGATGACGGCAATCGCATCGTGGGTTTGCTGAGCCGCGCCCCCTTCTTCAATCCCAATCCACCGCCACCTTACAAACCGGTGCCGGCGTGGGTGAATCAAGGCGGTGCCGCCAATGACATTCACAAGGTCATGAGCGCGCTCAACATCCAGATCCCGGCCTCCAAGACCGGGGGAATCACGCCCGCAGCGGGCGCGGTCCTACCCGGAAGCGGGCTCTTCAAATTCCCTCCGCTTCGCGCACCCGAGCTCGAGCAGCGCGCGGCACTCGAAGGTTTGAAAGAGCGTTTGCGTGAGTTCGAGCTCGGCCGAAAGTTGGTCGCCTTCATCGAGCTTCATCAGCCGGAGATCGCGCGTCTCATCAACCACGATCGGCGTGTCACTTCGGCTTGGCACCGCGCGCAAGGTCCAGCGTTCGTCGCACGCCTGTTGAAGGACCTGCGAAGTAGCGCGCAACCGATCCCTAAGCAGGTCAACGGCGCCACGCTGGAGAGTGGGCTCAACTCGATGCGAAGCGCTCTGGAGGCACGCGGCAGCGACCAGTTGCGCGCGGCACTGCCGGAAATTTGGGCCGCCGTCACGCGCGCTAGCTCACGCAGCGGCACCCTCGAAGCGTTGGTCAACGAACTACGAACGGCGGACGCCTATGTCTGACAATCGCGCCGGGACTCTTGAGGTCATCGCGGTTCAAATCGCGCGCTTCTTCAATCCGGTGCGTCGGGAACTGGTCAACGGCTCGCTGATCGATCTGTTCGCCGAGCTGGGGTTGGTCTTCCCACCCGAGCTCCAAACCAGCAGCGCATTTACGCAGGCTCTGAGCACTGCGCTGGCACCAATCGGCGAGGTGCGTCAGCTGATCGACGTTCTGATCGCGGCGGCGGACTCGGGCGATTTGGGCGCCGTGGTGGACGCGTTCGAAGATCTCGTGAACGGCATTCAGGCCGCGACTGATGCGCTTTCGACGCTCAGCGACGGTCTGAACGCCGCGGCGGCAGCCAATCAACTACCGGGGATGACCACGGGTGAGGTCGCCGCGTTCACCGCCGATCTGGCCTCACGCTTGTTCCAATGGTCCGCAGTCACCTACGTGGAGGAAGCGGTTCCGGCTCTGGCGTCCGCTTTGGATTTGGTCGGTGTCATCGAGCGAACGGAAGAACAGGTCGGATCCGCCGACCCAACGCGTCCACAATTCACCCGCAAGCAACTACATCTCGACAAGTTGCCGCGCGCCTTGTCGTCGCCCTTTGGTGCGCTCGAAGATCTTTACGGGTTTGGTTCTCCCGGGTTCGACCCAGCCGCGCTGTTCGCACGACTCGAATCGCTGCTCTCACGGGTTGGCTTCCCGGTTTTCAATGACGTTGCTGCGCTACCCCCGACGCTGGACTTGGTTTTTGCCGAACTGACGCGCGATGACGGCTCGTCGCCTCCAGGCCTCGCGCTTTCGCTCAAAACACAGTTCAATCAGGACTTCACCGCCTCGCTCCCACCGCTCACGCTGAACGCGACGACGCGTTTGTCGGTCGCGCCCGGTGGCATATTGACCCTGAGCCCCAAACGCGGCCTGAGCTTGCAGGGCCCGGCTGCCTCGAGCGCTTCCGGCGAGCTGCGCCTGAAGATCCAAGCAACACCCAGTCCGCCGCTGGTATTGATCGGCCGAACTGAGGGTAGCCGACTCGAGCTCGGCGGGATCACGTTCGACGCAGGCACCACGCTGAAGTGGAATGGCAGCAGCGCCGCGGTGGGCAGTTTCGAAGTGGGGCTCGGCCTGCAAGGTGTACACCTTCTGATCGAGCCCCCGAGCGGGGATGGCTTTCTGGCAGAGATCTTCCCCTCGAACGGCATCGACGCGGCCTTTGATCTCGGTCTGCAGTTGAGTGACACAGGGTTCAAGCTCACGGGCAGCGCATCCCTCGCCGTCGAGCTGCCGCTCAACCTCGATGTGGGCGTTGCCAAAGTCGACGCAGCTCGCCTGGTCGTGGGCTTCGACTCGGGGGCGCTCACCATTGCACTCGGGGCGCTCGTCCGCGGTCAACTCGGTCCGGTGTCCGCCGTGATTGATGGCATCGGGCTGAAGACAACGTTCACCTTCCCAGGCAGCGGCGGCAACTTGGGCCCGATCCAAGGTGCGATCGCGTTTTTGCCGCCTACCGGGGCTGGCGTGTCGCTCGACGCGGGTGGCGTTCGCGGCGGCGGCTTCCTCAGCATCGAGCAAGACCGCTACTCGGGTGTGCTCGAACTGTCGGTCTACGGCATCAGCGTGAAGGCCTTCGGTCTGATCGAAACCAAGCTCCCCGACGGCTCGCCAGGTTTCTCGTTCGTTATCGTCATCATCGCCGAGTTCACGCCGATTCAGCTTGGATTTGGCTTTACCTTGTTGGGCGTTGGCGGCCTCGTCGGGGTGAACCGAACCATCAACGAGCAAGCGCTCGGTGATGGTGTGCGCACGGGATCGCTCCAGCACTTGCTCTTTCCGCAAAACGTCGTGCAAGACGCGCCAGCGATCATCCACGATCTGGCCACTGTGTTTCCCGCCGCCAAGGGTCACTTCATCGTGGGTCCGATGGCAAAGCTCGGCTGGGGTACGCCCACGCTCATTTCCGCGGATCTCGGCATCATCATCGAGTTTCCGGGGCCACGCCTCGCGCTGCTCGGCCTCGTGCGCATGGTCCTGCCCTCCGCCGATGCCGCCATTTTGCGCTTGCAGATGGCCATCTCCGGCTTGCTCGATTTTCCCGCCAAGAAAGTGTCCGTCGACGCGAGCCTGTTCGACTCGACGGTCGCGGGCTTCGTGGTCACCGCCGACATGGCGTACCGAATGCAGTTCGGTAACGGCGCGAGCTTCTTGCTCAGCGTGGGCGGCTTCAACACGGGGTTCCAACCGCCGGCGCCGTTTCCAAAGCTGCGCCGAGCGTCGGTCGACTTCGGCATCAGCGGCAACCCGAGCCTCGTCGCCTCCGGGTACTTCGCGCTGACCTCGAACACCGCGCAAATTGGCGCGTCGATCCAGCTGCATGCCAGTGGTTTTGGCATTCACTTGGACGGCTGGCTCGGGTTCGATGTGTTGTTCGTGTTCTCGCCGTTCTCGTTCAAAGCGAGCATTTCAGCGGGTGTTCGCATCTCGTTCCACGGAGTCGGCTTCGGCATCACGCTGCACGGTAGCCTGTCGGGTCCGACACCTTGGCACCTCGACGGCAAGGTCTGCGTCAGCGTGCTGTGGTGGGACGCATGCCTACCCGTCAGCATCACCTTCGGGCATGACCAACCCGCGAGTTTGCCCGAGATCGATCCGTGGCTCGGTGATCCCTCGGTTCCAATCGTCGGCCTCGCCGAGGCGATCGCCGACCCGCGCAATTGGGCTGGAAACGCGCTGCCTTCCGAAATTCCCGTGGTCACCTTGGCGGCAGCAGCAACCGAAGAACGCACGCCGATCGATCCACTGGGCTCCGCGGTCTTGAGGCAGAAGGTCGCTCCGCTCAATCGCAAGTTGCAGAAATTCGGGCAATACAAGCCCAAGGAGCACGACCAATTCTCGCTCGGTCCCGGCGTGGGCTCGGTGCTGATGAACGACCAACCGGTGACCGAACTCGAAGTCGTTCAAGACGAATTCGCGCCGGATCACTTCATGCAGCTCACCAACGAGCAAAAGCTCGCGCTCCCTTCGTACGAGCCCATGGACGCCGGAATCGCCGTGGCACCCAATCGGACCAGCGTTGGGTCCGCCTCGAGCCGCGTCACGGAGTACGTCACCAAGTACATCGATGATCAAGGCGTCGTTCACGACAACCAACCGCGCTTCCGCCTGACGCAAGCACAGCTCGACGGATTGCTCACGCGCAGCGCAGCCGCTTTGGGCGGGATTCGCCATAGCGGAACGGAAAAGTACATCCTTCCCGGTCGCCCAAAGAAGATCCAACTCGGTCCGCGAGCCTTCGTCGTTGCCGACGCTTGCACGCTCGTCAAAAACGACGCGATCACGGGCACCGAGGTTTCACAAACTCAGGCGATTCTAGCGCTCGCCGAGCATACCCGGCTCAACCCACAAGACAGCGGTCGCTTTACCGTAGTGCCCGTCTATGCAGCTCGTGCCGCTTGAGTCCGCGCGCCCGCGACGCTCACGGGGTCCCGTGAACGATGCCTTTGCCCGTGGCGAGGTAGAGATTGTCGTCGGCGGTGCCCCACACTCCGTAGCAATTCGAGGTCGGGTTGGGATCGTAGACGGCGGGTGCAGACCAACGCCCGCCCCCATTCGACCGATACACGTGTCCGCTCGACGTGCAGGCGTAGATTGCGTCAGGCCCGAAACCCCAGATGCCTCCGAAATGCTCGGCATCATCAAGGGTGAAGTCGACGGTCCAGACGCCATTGCCGCTCGAGAAGAGCACGATATTGCCGCCGACTGCATAGATGTGATTCGCGTCCGCGCCCCAGATCCATTGCATCTTCGGGCCCGCAGGTGTGGTCTCGGCCTTCCATTTTCCGTCGCCCGTCGAGTGCGAGATCGTCTGATCACCGGAGCCATCCCGCACCGCATAGATATTGCTGTCCGAGCTGCCCCAAATGGCGAACGTCGTACCCGATCCGAGGCTTTGCGCAGGCGTTTCCCACTTGCCGTCGCCAGTGCCATGGACTGCGCCGGCACCCACGACGTAGATATCACTCGGCCCCGAGCCCCAAACGTCATCGAAGGTCGTGCCGACCGTGTAGTCCTGGTGTTGCCAAGTGCCGTCGCCGACCGAGTGCAAGATGAAGTTCGAGTTGACCGAAACGTAGATATCACTCGCGCTCGAACCCCAGACCCCCGTGAGGTGCGCAGACGTCGTAGTCGGCTGCGCAGTCCACTTGCCGTCACCGGTGGAGTGCGCGAGCCTTCCCGACCGACCCACAGCGTACACGTCGTTGGCCGCGCTTCCCCAGACACCCTCGTAGATGTTGCTGCTGTCTTCCACCTTCCAGCTGAGGCTTGGGGCCGGTGGAGCGCCACCCGTAGCAACGTTTCCCGCGCTCCCTGCGTTTCCTGTGGTTCCGCCGCTGCCCGGGCTACCGGCGCTCGACTTGCCCGCCGAGCCGCCGTTTGCAGGCGAGCCGCCGTTACCGCTGCCACCGAGCGAGCCTTGGCCAGCGCCGGCGTTCGCAGGTGCGCCCGCATCGTCTGCGCTGCCTCCGGCGTCCGAGCCGCCCGCGTTCGAGGCGCCCGAGCTCGCGTTGCCCGCGGCAGCACCCGCTGAGCCTGGGTTTCCGTCACTCGATGAGCCGCAACCACTCAACGCCAATCCGAGTGTGAAGATAGCCGATCGACTCGCGACCCAAGCAAGCTTGCGCATCCGCAAAGCATAGCAAACGATCGCCCCTGCGCGAGCCGCCTTTCGGCGGCGTTTTGCTCGCAATGGCTGGCCCTGCCGAAGCGCGCCAACACTCGCCAACACTAACCAGTTGCTCGCAACATGCGAGAACAAGTGCGCGTCGATCGACGCGCACTTGGCGCAGCGATCGACGACGGACAAGCACAAATACTTCTTCGATTCTTGCGACGCCGTTGCTTGCGAGGATCGAAGTGTCGTGGTCATGTTGAGTTCGGGTGGACCTGACGATGAACTGCAAATCACGTCACAAACCCCGGGGCGCGGTCGTGCAGATCGTCGACTCCGGAATGGGGACGCAGCATGGCTGACGGCGCGCTTTCGTTCTACTCCTTCGTCCGTCGTGGACTCGCGACCGGGCTCACGACTCCTGACGGACCGACTTCGGGCACGACCGAAACCAAGGTTCGGTTTCACATCACGCCCGACGGCGCGCCGGATCCGGTCGACGTCGATCTGAGCCTAGTCGGCCCGGGTGACATCGCTGGCCTCGATCCCAACGTCGTCGTGCGCGTCTCGCCGAAAGCGAACGACTTCGACGCCGAGTACATCCCCTATGCGCTGATCGAGTTCGACCAAGCAGATCTGCCCTGGCGCTACACACCAGCAACCGCTGCGGGGACAACTGCGGATTCTAGCGACCAATTGCGACCTTGGTTCTCACTCGTCGTCCTCCCCGTCAGTGAAGCCGGGCTCCAGGATCCGACGCCCGAGCGACTGCTACCAGTGCTCACGGTGAACTCGGCCAATTTGCCGAATCCGAGTGAGGCATGGGCCTTCGCACACACGCAGTTCTCGGGCACCAACCTGACCGAAGACGCGGTCAAGGGGCAGATCACCGGGAAGCCGGGTCAATTCGTGGCGCGCCTGATCTCGCCGCGCTTGCTGCAACCAAACACCGAATACGTCGCTTGTTTGGTGCCGACTTTCAAACGCGGCGCGCTGATCGGAGCCGGCACGCCGCCGGGCGACGAAGATGCGTTGACCCCGAGCTGGACGAGCGGCGGGGGGGACGTCACCCTTCCGGTTTATTATTCCTGGCGCTTTGCCACGGGCTCGGTCGGTAGCTTCGAACAGGTCGCGCGCCTGATCAAATCGGCGGTCCTACCGGACACACTCGGGCGTCGCGATCTGGACGTGAGCGCGCCGGGCATGTCGTTGCCGCAAGCCTCCGCCGGGTCGCTACCGGTCGAAGGCGCATTGCAATCGGTGGCTGCTTTCGAAGCTGGTCGGCCCGCCTGGCCTGCCGCGGAGCAGAACGTCTTCTTGCCAGCGCTGAAGACACTCTTGAATGCGGCGGCAGCGGCCGATCCGAACGTGACCGACCCACTCGTCGTGCCGCCGCTGTACGCGCAGTGGTACGCAGCCGACGACACGCTCAATCGACCGATCAACGCGCCCTCGCAGCCTGGCACGAATCCGGCTTGGTTCTATGAGCTGAACTCTGATCCGCGCGAGCGCGTTGCCGCCGCGCTCGGCACCACGGTGATTCAGCGCGAGCAGCAGGCGCTGCTCGCGTCGGGCTGGGATCAGGTGGCCGAGGTCCGCGCCGTCAACGACAGGCTGCGCGTGCTGCAGTTGGGCCGCGGGCTGCTCGTTCGCCTGTTCGAGCGTCATTTCGTCGGCAACGACCTGCAGCGCACCTACCACCTGACCTTGCGAGTTCAAGCGCGCATCACCTGCGGCGCAAACACGGTCTGCTTCAACCTCGGACAGAGTCCGGTGGTGCCTGGGTTCCTCTCCTCGCAGTGGCTGCGCTGGGCGAGGCCGCGCGGTCCGGCTGGACGCATCCAAGGTCGCCCCTCGCTCACGGGCTTCGCATCGGATTTGTTGGCTCGGCTGAACAATTGCCAGCGGCCGGCGCCCGAACCAGATCCACCCATCACGCACGGGCGACCCAAGATCCCCGGCGGCCTCACCTGCGAGAAGGTGGATACGCTCACCGGCCTGGGCACCGAAGTCATCTTGCGCTGGGGGCTCGTAATTCTGTGGGTGTCGCGAAAGCTGTTGGTGAGCCAAAGCGGCGATTGTTGGTGGATTGGCATCAAGGCGCTGCGCTACGCGATCTGGTTGATTCGGATCGCGATCGACCCTGGCGACGTGAAGCGGCGTTGTAAGTGGCAAGCCGGCACGCTCTCGATTCAAGACGTGTTGAATGCGTCGCCGCTACCTAGCTTCAACGCGAGCGTCTTCGGCACGCCCACCCTGCCAAATCCGCTACCGACTCCGCCGAAGCCCGGCGTGGTAGGCCAGGTCGATAGCGCGGACGCGGCAGCCATTCGGGCCGCGCTGGTGAAGCTGCTGCAAGAGACCGCCGCGCCGCCGACGCTTCCCTGCGCACCTCCGATGAATCTGGAGGAGTGCTTTGCCGCCATCATCGCGCGACTCGATCCCGAAGAAACCGTTGGAGAGCGCTTCTTCGACCGCTTGTTCCTCGACCCGAGCATCTCGTGGAACCCGGTCGACAAACTCGAGCCGATCTTCGCGCCTCCGGAGTACGAGCGCCCGATGTACGAACCGCTGTCGGAGGTTTCGTATGACTGGCTGCTACCAGGCCTCAGTCAGATGAAGCAGGACACCGCGGGGCTGGCGGTCATCAATCAACGCTTCATCGAAGCCTACATGGCTGGCCTCAATCAGGAGATGACGCGCGAACTGTTGTGGAACGAGTTTCCGACCGATCAGCGCGGCACCTACTTCCGGCAATTCTGGAGCATCGCCGGGCACATTCTCGAGAATGGTTCCACGTTACCCCCCGAAGAGCTGCGTGACATCAAGCCGCTGCGGCTGTGGAGCGCGAACGCCTCTTTGGGTGGGAATAGCCCGAGGCAACTACCGATTGGACCGAACGGAGCCGCGCCATTCTTGGTCTTGGTCGTGCGCGCACAGCTGATCCAAAAATACCCGAACGTCATCGTCTATGCGCAAAAGGTGAAGGACACGGCTGACGGACGAACGTTGTCGGGGGAACAACGCCATCCGGTCTTCTACGCGCTGCTGAAGCCCGATGTCGCCTTCTACGGCTTCAATCTGACCGTCGACGAAGTGCGCAACAATCCTGATTGGTACTTCGTTCTGCAAGAGCAACCGGGTGAGCCCAAGTTCGCCGAAGAAGGCGCAGATCTAGCGACGCAGATTTTCACCACCCCTTCGAATTTTTTCACGCGTGATGACGTGAGCAACACGCCCGTCGCGCAATCCGCCGCCAGCGCTTCGACGCTCGCGGGCACGACTTTCCTCCTGCCGTTCCGCCTCGGAATTCAAGGCACGGCGATGCTGCCCGACACTTGAGAGGCCCCGCATGGTGACGACCGATCGTGTGCCAGTTCAGACCGCCCGACAGAACCTCGCCAATGCGCGCCAAACGCTGATCGGCAGCCTGTATCAGTTCGAGCAAGCGACAGATGCGCTACGCGAGGCCAAGCGCAAATACGGCGCTGGCACGAGTGAGCTCGCTAACGCGCAGAGCAAGTTCGACACCGCGAGCACGGCGTTCAATCAGGCTCGCGACCTCGAGAGCACCCGCGTGAACGAGCTCTCGACCCAGCTTGCCACCTGGTTGCCCGCCGGCACGACCGCTAACGACGACGTGGGTCGCTTACCGGCAACCGAACCGATCGTGCTGTTTCCCGTACGCCTCGAGACCCGCTTCGATGGCGGGCTGCTCAAGCTTCGCGTGTTCCCGGACGAAGTCTTTTTGAACACGCACGAGACCGCGCTCACACAGGCCGAATACGACGCAGGCCACGCTTACTACGACAAGCTCAACGCAGAAAATAACGAGAAGGAACTGTGGCGTGACATCGTCGCGCGCTTCGGGGTTCAACGCGCCGCCTACATTTTGCGTCAAATGTTGCCCGTATTCGGCGAGAGCGGCCTCAGCCAATCCTCGCAGTACTGGATCTCCAGCTCCACCTGCGGCGGCACGCTCATCGGCGGCAAAGACGAGAAGCTGTTCTTCCCCGACGACGACATTCAGCTCCGCTCTTCGAATTGGACGCGACCCGGCGAGGGGGTGCTGCCGGATCGTTGGTTGGTCATCACCTACGTCAACGGGCAAAGCCGGATCACGCTCGGCAATCGCATCCTCGAACCGCTGGCGATGACGGCCGATCCCAAGTTGCGCCCGAGCGATCTGACGCAGATCCCCGGCACCACGTACAAGATCGACGAGCGCATTCGCTGGACAATCGACTTCGACCGCGCGGTGGAAGTCGGCATGGGCATCTCGGTGACACTCCAAGGTACCGAAGCGACGACAGGGTTCGATCGCGTGATCGTCGTTGGCCTGAAGTCGTCGATGGATCCGCTCGAAACCTCGCGACTACTGGAAAAGCTGTTCGACGCGCATCACTATACGCGCGGCGTCGCGGTCCTCCGACCCGGCACGCCAACCAACAATACCGAAGGTCATCCCACACCTTATCCCCCGCGCGAGAACGCGGGCGAAGATAGCTTCGTCATCGAGCGACAACGAGCCCCGCTCGACCGCAAGTACTCACACCACTGCATGCCCTTCGAATCGAACGGGAATCAGCTGGCAATGGCGCTCGGTGTGCCGAGCGGTGTGTTCGCCAATGTCGACCGCGCCTACCTCACCGACACGTTCGATGCGCGGGTCATGAATCAAGCGCTCTGGCCCGGGACCATTGGCTACTTCATGCAGCACATGATGTCGCCGATCTTCACGCCGCAAGTGATTCAGAATACGCGCAGCTACTTCACGCGCTGGGTCAAGGCTCGCGGGCCCGCTCCGGCGTTTCGCATTGGTGCAACTCCGTATGGTGTGCTGCCCATCACGGCGTTGAAACGTTGGACCGTGCGAAGCTTCGGCGACGCCGACGACAGCGCGATGTTGAGCGTCGAGACCGGCTTGCTCAAACCACTGTTGAACTTGATGGACGTGTGGCTGGATGGGGTGGGCAAGGTGCCGCAGATCCGCGCGACCGCCAATAACCCCGATCTGGACGTGGCCAACGTGCTCTCGACCTGCGCGAGCTCGCGCCAGTTTCGCGTGCGCTACGGCTTCACCGAGCAGGTGCAGTGGCTCTTCTTCAGCTTCTTCGGCTGGGACTTCAGCGAGGCGCTGGCGCGGCTCGATCAGGAAACTCAAACGACCTTCAACCGCATCGGCTTTCCGAGCTGGCGTGTGCCCATCGGCAGAACCCAGCTATTTCCGGATCAGTTCCTATTTACCGGAGACGTCGTCGCGCCCAACCCACTGCTCAGTGAGACCGACCCACTTCCCGGACTCAACTTCATCACTGGCATCCACGATGCGACGGTCGCGGACTTGAATCAGGGTAACGTCGCAGGCAAGCCGAGCACGCAAAATCTGCTCTACACGCTGCTCCGGCACTCGACGATGACCGAATACGCGCGTGTCGGTGCGCTCGCAGCGCCATTCAACTGGGTCGAAAACTTCATTCTCAACATCCCCTCGGCGCCCGCCATTCAGGCGATCATTCCGACGATCCTCGCGCTGGTCAACCAAACCTTGCGCGACGCCGCGTACGATCACCTATTTGCGCTCTCGCAGCTTTCGTTTTTTCCGTCGGCTGAACTCGAACGTTTGCTCAGCGAGGCGCTCGATCTCACCTCACACCGCTTAGACGCCTGGCTCAGCGCGTTGCCCGGTCGTCGTTTGGACGACATGCGTCGCGCTCAAATCTCGGACTCGTCGCGCCTGGCTCCCAAGGGCGACTTCCTGGGCGGCTATGGTTGGCTCGAGAACGTGCGCCCGCGCGTACATGCGACCGAGAATTTGCCCGGGGTCGGCGTCGTGGAGAAGCAAGCCAACAACGGCGGCTTCGTTCACGCGCCATCGATGTCGCACGCGGCTGCGGCGGCCGTGCTGCGCAACGGGCAAATGAGCTTTGCGAGCTCCAATCCGTCAGCGTATGGCATCGATCTTTCCTCGCAGCGTGTGCGCACCGGGCGCGCGCTGTTCGAGGGCGTGCAACAGGGACAACCGATCGGTGCCCTGTTGGGTTACCAGCTCGAGCGCGCGCTGCACGAGGGATATCCGGGTGTCGCCGGCTTGGACCAACTTCGCTTCACGCTGCGCAAGCGCTTTCCGCTCGTGGCCAACAAGAGCGGGCAAGATCCAACCGCACCCGCGGAGAAGATCGCCGCGCGCAACGTGGTAGACGGCTCGCTCCTGTTGCGCGCCTTCAAGGCGGGCGAACTCACCTTCGGGAGCGGCGGGCTCCCCGCAGTGGGGACCGCGAGCTACGGCGCGCTCACGACCGAACTCGGCAGACTCGATCAGAGCTATGACGCAGCGGCTGATTTGCTGACCGCCGAGGGAGTTTTTCAGCTCGTCCGCGGCAACATGGATGCAGCAGTGCCTACGATCAATAACGTGGTCGAGGGCAATCATCCGCCGGACAACATCATTTCGCGGAGTGCGCGCGGCGGCACCGGGCTCGCACAGCGAGTGGCATTGATCTTCTCGAGCGACGCACCGCCCGCATTGCCTGCAGGCTGGCCGGGCACGCTGACCGCGCGCGCGACGGCCGAGCCAATTCTCAACGCTTGGCTCGGGCAGTTAATCGGCGCGCAGGCACCTGACAGCCCCAGCGACGTGAAAGTCCGACTGACCTATCTAGACGCTTCGGGCGCAGTGATCCCGGCTGCTGGCGCGCAACCGAACGCGACGGTACGGCTCGCGGAGCTCGGCCTACATCCACTGGATCTGTTCGCGCTCGCAGAGGCGATCGCCAAACAAAATCAAGGTTCGATGCTCGACCGTCGAATCATCACGGTGGCTCTGGCGGACCCGAGTCGCGCACCATCAGCCACACCGGCAACGTTTCAGCTCGACTACAGCGCCAGCAACGGACACGGCTTGGCCGAGGTCATCGAGGTCCTCAACACCGCTGGCGCCGTCGTGCGCTCCTCTCGCCCCCTCGCGCTGAAGGATCTGCTGTCGCCCGCGGAGATCGAAGCCGCGCTGCAGGAACCTGAAGCCGAACCGGTGGGAGGCCAGCAGGCGTTCTATCAGCGCGGCAAAGCCGCTCGCGCAGCGCTCGCCAGTGCCATTGATGCATTGTCGCTGGCGCTCTACTCAGGCAATGGCCTGGCGGACGCGCTGAAGGGTGCCGCGCAGTTCGTCCCGCTCTCCGCGTTTCCCGACCCGACTGCGAACGACGAGGCGCTACGTCAATCCGCGCAAGCGATGATCAAGGAACTGCTCGCGCGCCAGAGTTCGCTGCCCTCGCCGATACCGGACGATCCCGGCGATTTGGACGATACACCGACGGCGACGCTACTCGATCACGGAACTCGAACGCTCCAGGGTGTCTTCGGTCAAGATTTCGTGGCACTGCCGAGCATCGATCCTCCGCGCGCACCCGAGCTAGGGCTGTCGCTTGCGGCGCGTTCGACGCTGCTCGGCGGTGACGATGACGCGCCGGATCGCTACCTGCAGCAAATGATGCGCTCGCGGCCGCGCCTGGGTCGGTTCCGCAAACTCAACCTATACGCTCGCATCTTCGGCCTGCGCCGTCCGCGCGTCGATGTCGTGCAGCTCCCATACATCCCCGGCGAGCAATGGCTCGGCCTGCCTTTCACTCCGCCCGTGTCGACTCCAGAGCAGGTAAAGAATTTACCGGAGGAAGGGCGCGTCGCGGTGCTGCTCGTGAGCTACGCGCCGAATCTCAGCGCGACCGCGACTTGGACTGGGCTCGTGATCGACGACTTCAGCGAAATCATCCCCCACCAAGTCGAGGAAACGGGCATCGCATTGCACTTCGATAGCCCGCAAGCGCAAGCACCTCAGGCAATTTTGGTGGCGACGCCCGCGAGTACGGGCGCGTCTTGGACGTTCGCGGATCTCCTCGGCTCACTCGAGCAAACCATGGATCTCATGAAGATCCGCGCGGTCAGCCCCGAGCACCTGGATGTCGGGCAAATCTTGCCCATGTCGATCATTCCGGGCAACGAAGGCGTGGCGTTCACTCTGTCGACGATCATCTCGGGATTAGCCGCAGTTACGGATGGTGGAGGACTCGTGCCATGACCGAAATCAGCTTCGTCAGCCGCCTGGAACCCCGCCCACGCGACAATGATCTCCGGCGCAGCCTCGCCGCTGAGATTCGCGACCCGCTCTGGTTCCTGGCGCGCCAGTGGCAGATGGGTGAATTCCAGGGCGAGGACACCGGTTCGCTCGCGTACATTCAATACAGCGGCAGCACGACGCCCATGCCTCGCTGGGTAAAGCAGGGCAGTGAGGTCGCGCTCGATCCGGGCGCGCCACTCGAACAACAAACGCTCAGTGAGCCGTTCGCGCCCGATCTGGGCATGCAAGTCGAACTCAGTCATGACTTTGCCGACTTGCTACGCAAGGCCGTGGCTGACGAGAGCCAGGTCAACAGCGTGTTGACCGCCTTCGGCGCGATCGACGCGTACAAGATCGAGCTACTGGCGGATGACGTCGAGCTCAACCCGGTCGATCCCGCGAGCAAACGCTTTCTGGCGATAGCTGCAGGTCACGCGCTGAACGGCTATGCGCTTTACACGCTCGGAATCGCCGTCAAAGGCGGTGGCTCGCTGCCGAGTGGTCTACCCACGGATGCCACGCTCGTTGCGCAGCTCAAGGCCGCACTCTCGAACCTGGTCGACCGAGTCCGCGCAGTATTCGGGGATGTCGGCGTCGCTGATCCGCTGACCTGGCAGAAAGATCGCCTCGAATACCAGCTGCAAGTCGTGGCGGTCGACCCCTCTGGTCAGGGCAACGCACGACTCGACGCGCATCCGGACAGCGACGGCGAGTACGAATGGTTCTCGTTCGACGTGGGCAGCAAGAACGCCGCGGCGAGCGAAGCGGCACCCAAGCAGGTATCGTTCACGATGGTACCGACTCGCGTGCACTTCGACGGCATGCCCGCTCCGCGCTTTTGGAATTTCGAGGAGAACACGCTGGCAGTGCCGGACATCACAGCCGAGCGCGACGACCTGGTGAAGATGATGGTCGCCGACTTCATGCTCGTGCACAGCAACGACTGGTACACGATCCCCTACGCGCTACCGGTCGGGAGTTTGGCAAAAACCAACTACATCTTGGTGCGCGACGTATTCGGCAAGCTGACGGTGGTTCGACGCGCGGACAACGGCGCCGCACCCGGCACGGATCGCTGGACCATGTTCAGCATCACGGATCGTTCGGGCGCCACCGAGGGGCTCAGCGATTACTTCATTCTGCCGCCGACTTCTGGACCTGCCATGCAGCTCGGCTCGGTGCTCGAGGACGTGCGCTTCGGTCGGGACGAGATGGCGAACATGGCTTGGGGCATCGAACGCACCACGCCGAGCCCGATCGGCGAGCCACGCTCCGGGCGCGAGCGGGACGCGGAAATCGACGCGCGCCGCAACCCACCGGATGCCCCGAAGAACACGGACTTCCCGCTTCGTTACTTGATCGAGAGCGAAGTGCCCGCGAACTGGATCCCGCTGCTTCCCATCCAACCCGATCCAGCCACCCCTGCCATCGTGCTTCAGCGCGGACGCGCGGTGAAAGCCACGAGTACGGGTCCAGCCCCGGTATCCGCGCTGAGCAAGATCTTGAATCCGGGCCCGGCAGGCTCGATTTACCGCATCGCGGAGGAGGAGATTCCGCGTTCCGGACTGCGCGTCGAACGCATCGTGTACCGCACCCGCTGGATCGACGGCACGAGCCACCTCTGGGTGCAACGCCGCCGAGGCGTCGGCGCGGGCGAATCCCAGAGCAACCTCAACTTCGACCAACCCCTCCCCCAGGCGCCCTGAGGAACCATGTCGATCCCGTTTCCCGATCCACGCTCTCTGTTCGACGGGCTCCTCGCGCTCGAGCGCTCTCTGGCCACCTTCGAGACCGGTCGAGCGAGCACCTCTTTCGCACGCACCAGCTCCGATTCGACCGTGACGGCCACGGTCAATGGCCTAGGGCGTGTAATTTCGATTTCGATCGCTCCGTCGCAGCTCACTCAACCTCTGCAAACACTCGCCAACAAGGTGAGGGACACCGTCAACGCCGCGATCGATGCAGCGTACGCAGGGACCAGCGCGTCCGCGACCAGCTTCGCGAATACGTTGGCCTTGCCCGGCCTCCCCGCACAGGGGTCTACCCCGCCCGATTACGCTGATTTCGTGTTGTTCGCGGACTCAATCACGAGCCAAATCCTGGCCAACAATCCGTGTCAGTCGACGAAGTTGTTCGAGTGCCGCTCAGGGCGCGTGCGCGCCGTGGTCGACGCCCACCGTCGTTGCACCAGCTTGACCTTCGACGCGCCGACGCCCAATACCATCGCCTATTGGGAATCACGCAGCGTCGAAGCGCTCAATTGCGCGATCGACGACGGCACGGACCGCAAAGACGACACTGACGACGTGACCGATGGCATCACCGACTCGTATGGCTTGCAGCAGTTGGTGCTGTATGCCCGCGGTCAGCTGATCCTCAACGACCGCGTCAAGGTCAAGACCCTCAACTGCGCAGACTGGGCCACCGTAGCCAATGCTGGAACCATCCAGACGAACATCGGTGTCAAGACGGAGCTCGGTAGAATCATCAGCCGCGCGCACGTCGAAGTCCGCAACAACGGCATCGTGCACGGCGCCATTCACACCGCGGACACCGTCGGGGTCGGCGCCGGCGCGGAAATCACGGGCCCGATCGAAGAACACGCCGTCGTCATCCTGCCGGATTTGACGCTCAACGTGCCGTTTCCCGGCGTTTTGCAGGGCACCATCGAACTCGAACCCAATCAGCAGCAGAGCGCTGGGCCCGGCTACTACAACAAGCTGGTGGTCAAGCAAGGGGCCCAAGCCACGCTGAGCGCGGGCGTCTACTACTTCAACGATTTCGACCTCGAACCGGGGGGGACTTTACGGCTCGTTTCAACCTCGGGTCCGGTCGTGATTTGGGTGAAGAACTCGTTCATCTTCCGCGGCGCCTATAGTGACTCGGCAGGTGGGTTTCCACGTGTCTTTGCCGGTTATCTGGGCACCACGACAGCAGTGGTCGAAAGCAAGTATCGCGGCACTCTTTCCGCGCCGAACGCCAAGATCAGCATCTCCACAATCCAGAGCCACGAGGGCGCTTTTCACGGCCTGCATCTCGAAGTTCAGCCCGATACGCAAATTTGCTTTCGACCGTTCGAGCTCCGCTACAACGAGCTCCCAGGCTTGTTGCCGCCGGGCGGCTTGCCACCACCCGTCGTGGACCTGAGCTTCGAGACGCTGGGGGGGTGGTCCACTCCGCAGGCGGTGACGCTCACGTCCGTGCAAAACCCAGTGACGCAAGGCGCGCGTTCGCTCCAGATCAGCAACGTGACCGGGACGACCAATGTCGTCAGCGCGAACTTCTCGGCGGATCTCGCGCCGAACGGCGCCACCCGTGTGATCGTCGATCTGTGGGTGCCTTCGAATCAGCCAAACCCGACAGCGGTGGGCAACCTGAGCTTCGTGATCTCCATTCCGTCTGCCGGAATCAACGGACTGAGCCTTGGTAGCCTCGGATTGACCTCCCTCACGCGGAATCAATTCAATCAGCTCGAGTTCCCGCTGCCCGCAGCGGTGCAGACTGCGCTCAATGGCACTGCCAGCGACGTGAGCATCCGACTCGCGCTCGCCATCAATTCAGGCTCTGGTCCTTGGTACATCGACAACATTCGCTTCTTGTTGCCCTCGCCGCCAACCTCGTCACTCGATCCGATTCTCAGTTTCGAGGACACGAGCAAGTGGACCTGCGCCCAGACCGCGCTCAGCTCCTCCACCACGACCAAGACGCACCTGACGAAGTCGTTGAAGGTGGCGACTGCACCGGGCGCGATCCAAATCATCAGCGCCGCGTTCGCCTCGGGTGCCTTGAGCGCTCCTACTGGTAAATTCCGAATCGACCTATGGGTCCCGTCGGCTCAGTCGAATTCCAGCTGGCACGGCCAGTTCCAGTTGTTCGTGGACGTTCCCTCTGCGGGGATCAGCAACGCAGCAACGGCCATCGTCGAGCTCACGCCGAAGCCGACCAATCAATTCAGCACCCTCGAGCTCGCGCTTCCGAGCAATGTCGCCGCGGTGATCAATGGCGAATTCAGCGACGTGAAGCTGAAGCTATCGCTGAATGCAGTCGCTGGCTCGGGTCCGTGGCACTTCGATAATATCCGCTTTGTCTGAGCGCGCCGCTTCGCCATGGTCGGTGAAAGCCTGCTGGAGCGCGCCGCGAGCGCGAACACCGAGCGGCGCCATCGACGCGCAGTGCAGCTGTGTGACGTCGCGCTCAACGGCCAGCCACCGTCAGCGCTGGAAGCAGCGCTGCGCGTCGAGCGGGCGAGCGCCTGGGTCGAAATCGGCGAGTGGTCGCGAGCAGAGCGAGATTGCAGAGGCGCACTCGCTCACGGTCCCAGCGCACGTGCGTTTGCCCTACTTGCACGCTGTCACCTCGAGCAAGGTGACGCGCTCGAAGCCGTGCAGCGAATCGAGCAATCGCTCGCGCTGGACCCGCAGACCGAGCGAAAGTGGCTGCTCTACGCGCGCGCGTTGTCGGCCACTGGTCAGCACGATGCCGCACTTCGAGCGCTAACGCGGGCCGAACAGTATGCGCCGAATTCAGGCTCGGATGTGGGCGCGAGGCACGCTCGACTCGGCATACTCATCGCAGCCGGTCGACACGAGGAACTCGTCGAAGTCGCGACGCGCAACCTCCGTGAAGCGCCGCCCGATGCCGAAACCTGGACTCAACTCGGGCTGAGCTCGACGGCGCTCGGGCGATCCGAGGACGCGGTTACGGCATTCCGCGAAGCAATCGCCCTCGATCCCGAGCGTGTTGACGCGAATTGCGGGCTCGGCATGGCGTTGCTGCGGCTCGGTCAGCTGGCAGAGGGGCTGCGCTATCACGAACATCGGCAAAAGCGAGCGGGAGTGATGCCCCGCTACGGCGTCAAACCATGGCGCGGCGAAACGCTCGACGCTGCACACATCATCGTATTTCCGGAGCAGGGCTTGGGAGATACGATCCAATTTGCGCGCTTCGTGCCCGCGCTGCGTCGCCGCGCCGCGCGAGTGACCTTTCTCGTCCCTCAACCACTCGTCAGGTTGCTCAACCATCGAACCGAGATCGACGCCCGCGCCGCGGAGCACCCTGGGTTCGGCGCGGCCGACTATCAGACCTTGGTCATGAGCCTGCCGCACCTACTCGACTCTGACGCCGACGCGGGAACGAGTGCGCTGCCTTTGCTATTTCCCGAGCCGGAACGCGTTCAGCGGTGGGCAGCGCGGCTTCCGCCTGGGCCCAAGGTTGGACTCGTTTGGCAAGGGAACCCGCGTTACGCCGGTGAGCCGTGGCGCTCGATGCCATTTTCAAACCTGGAGCCGCTGATCGCCGAGCGCCCGGACCTCACTTGGGTCAGCTTGCAGAAGCACTTCGGCCGCGAACAGTTGCTCGCAGCGAGCGAGAGCGCACGCGCACGCGTGCTCGATTGGACGGAAGAAATCGATCATCTCGGCGATGCCTTCGTCGATTCACTGGCCATCCTTTCCCTGCTCGATGCCCTGGTCACCACGGACACCTCGCTCGCGCACATCGCGGGCTCTGCCGGTATTCCTACCTGGCTCTTGCTCCCGCACGTGGCGGACTGGCGCTGGGGAATCGCACCCAAACGCTCGCCTTGGTATCCGGACTTGGTGTTGATTCGTCAATCGTACTTTGGTGATTGGAGCGGTGTGATCGAGCGACTCAGCGCAGAGCTCGCGGTTCGGTTGGCGCGTTGAGTAGTCGGCGTCGTCTCAGCTCGCGCGCCATTCGGGATCGAAATCCAGCGCGGAGTGTTCGATGCCGCCCCATGTCGTCGGCACTGCCTCGTGGTCGACCAACGATGGCACGTGATAGTAAATCGAGGTCACCCGCGCAGCGATTGTTGGCATGCGCTGATCCGGATTGCCCGATGCAGAGTCCCAATGCGCGTCGATATAGCGTGCGGTTTCAGGGGTCGTGACGATCGCCTGGGCGCCCCAGACGAAACGCGGATCGGCGACGAGGTAGCGCTCCGCCAGGCGTCGAGCGATGAACGGTCGACCGGGGTTGTAAAGCGAAGCGTAAAAGGCGCGCCCCGGCGCGACCTGCTGCAAGACGTTCCAAGAGCGCAGGTTGTGGCTAAACCATTGCCCGAAGACCACATCGTCTTCCAAGAGTAAGGCGAACGGGGCCTTCAGTTGTCCGGCGCGCTGGATCACCCGCCGCCAAGTGCGGTGAATGCGATCGATGGGACGCTGCCCGATCCCGTCGTCGAGCACGACCTCGATCGTGTCGTTCCAGCCACAGGCGCTCAGCCGTTGGATGGTCCGGTCGAGCGTGCTTTTGCGCTCCGCACAGGACATGACCAGCGTGTCGAAGCGCATCTCAAATCACCGGCAATACGTGCGACTTATGCTCGCGGGGCCCACTCCCCAACATCTCATCGAGCCGTTTTTTGAGCGCCGCTCGACGATCATTGGCCTGATAGACCGTGCGCGCGAGCTCGATGAAGCGTCGATCGAAACGACCCGCGCGCTCACACGCGCGAAGCTCTTCCTCGACATCCCACAGCCTCCGATTGACGACGCGCAGGGCCTGGGTCAGCTTGCGCAGCGGCGGCGAAGGTGAAATCGCGAGGCGGCGCAACGCCCGCGCGCGTTCCAGCTCTCGGCGCAGCGAGCGTCGACAGGTGCGCGGCAAGCGGCGCATCTTGAGCTCCAAGATCGTAATTCGATCAATGAGCTCCCCCGCGGACACTTCGAGCGTCAGCTGCACACCCAAAGCGTAATCCCGCTCGGAATATCAGCAACGGCGGCGAGCGCGAAAAGACGGCCTCGCCGTTGCGAAAGATTCGCACTGTCAGGACAGATTGCCGACGGCGCGACCACGCATCTCAGCGGCGTCGCGCCGGAACCGCACGAGCCCACTCAAGCGTGGCTTGGCGACGCTCCCGCGGGAGCAAGCTCGGAGCTCTCGCTCTCCGGCTTGGCGCTCTGCGGACGATAGCCAGCGAGCAGCACGCGCAGCACGCCGGGCAGCACGAACAGCGTCAAGAACGTGCTGATCGCCATGCCGATCACGACGGCGGTGGCGAGCGGCCGTTGTACTTCCGCGCCAGCGCTGGTCGCAGTAGCCATCGGCAAGAAACCGAGCGCGGCCACGGTTGCGGTGGTGAGGACGGCACGCAGCGTGTGCGCGCAGCCGTCGGTCACGGCGAGATCGAGGCGCTCTCCGGCGTCGAGGCGCGTGCGCACGTCGCTCGCCATCACCACGCCGTTCAGCACGGCGATACCGCCGAGCGCAATGAAGCCGACCGCTGCGGGCAAGCTGAACGACATGCCACGCAGCACCAAGCCGAGCATGCCGCCCGCGAGTGACAGCGGGACGAGCGCGAACACGGCCACGCTCAGCCGCAAATTTTGGAACATCCAGAGCAACATGGCGAAGATCAGCAGAATCACGATCGGCACGACGATCGCGAGGCGCGCTTGAGCACGCTCGAAGTTTTCGAATTGGCCGCCCCACTCCACGCGGTAGCCCGTCGGCAAACGCACATTTTCCGCCACCGCGGCTTGCGCTTCCGACACCCAGGAAACCAAGTCACGGCCGCGCAAGTTCACGTCCACGCGCACCGCACGCGTGCGATTTTCGCGGCGGATGGCCGTCGGACCTTCGCCTTCGGACAGCGTGAGCACCTCGCGCAGCGGCACGTTCTCTTGGTTGCGCGTGGTCACGAACAAGTCGCCGATGCCGTCGGCGCTGGGCCGTGAAGGCGGCTCGAGCACGCGGATTTCGAAGCGACGCTCGTCCTCATATACGTGACCTACGGGCACGCCTTCACGCGCCGCGGCAAGCACCGAGAAAGCGTCCTCGACGTGCACACCGTAGCGCGCGAGCCGCGCACGATCGACGACCGCGCTGATCGTGGGCGCCCCCAGCACGCGCTCGACGCGCACGTCACCCGTGCCCGAAATCTTGCGCACGCGCTGTCCGACGGCGTTCGCCAGGCGCATCAAACTGTCCAAATTGTCGCCGAAGATCTGGATTTGCACGTCGGCGCGCGAGCCACTGATGAGCTCGTTGGTGCGGTCTTCGATCGGCTGTGACACAGAGACGAAGGTGCCGGGCACGTGATTTTCGATTTGGGTTTTGAAGCGCTCGGACAGCGAATCGAAGTCGTGCTCGGTCTTCCACTCCTCGAGCGGCCGCAAGCGCACGAAGAGATCCGTGTTGTCGTTGCCTACGGGGTCGACCGCGACTTCCGCGCGGCCGGTCATGCCCAGCGTGGTCACCACTTCCGGAAATGAGTGGAGGACTTTTTCGGCCTCGAGATCGAGCTTGCGCGCCTCGTCGAGCGAGATGCTGGGCGCGCGACGGATGGTCACCACTGCGTCGCCCTCGAAAATGCGCGGCACGAACTCCGCGCCTTGGCGCCCGAATAGCCAGACTGATACGACGAAGATGCCGACCGCCGCGGCCAGCAGCACCCATCGGCCACGCACGATTTTGGGCAGCGCGTCTTGGTAGGCGTGGGTCAGTCGTTCGAGCCATGCCGGGCCATGGCCCTTCTTCGGCGGCACCAGTGCGACCAGCACCGCGGGAAAGAACAGCACCGCGTAGACCAGCGCGCCGAAAAGCGCGCAAGCCATGGTGATCGCCATGGGCCGGAACATCTTGCCCTCGACGCCTTCCAACGCGAGCAGCGGAATGTAGACCAGCATGATGATCGCGACGGCGAACGCGACCGGACGCGCGACGGCGCCGGCAATCTCCGAGTAGTTCGCGGCGCGCGCTGCGCCGATCAATCGCTTACCCGCGGTCGCCGCGATCACCGCTTCCAAGATCACGATCGGACCGTCGACCAAAAAGCCGAAGTCGATGGCGCCGAGCGACATCAAGTCGCCCGTGACGTGGAACAGGTGCATGCCGAGCAGCGCCACGCTCATCGCGCACGGAATGCCGAGCACGACCGCGAGCGCGCCGCGCCAAGTGCCGAGGAAGATGATCAGCACCACGGTCACGATGGCCACGCCTTCGGCCAAATTCTTCATCACCGTCGACAGCGTGCGACCCACGAAGTCACTGCGATCGTAGATGACCTCGATCTTCACGCCCGGCGGCAGTGTGGGCTGAATCTCGCGCACGCGCTGGGCGACGGCGGTGACGACATTTCGGCTATTTTCGCCCAAAAGCATCATCACCACGCCGGTCACCGCTTCACCCTTGCCGTTGTGGGTGATGACGCCTTGGCGCAACGCGGGGCCCACCTTCACTTCGGCGATGTGATGGATCAGCACGGCGGGGCTGCCGTTGGTCGAGCGCACCATCACGTTGCCGATCTCTTCGGGGCTAGTCAGCATGCCTTGGCCGCGCACGGTGAACGACTCCTCACGCCGATCGATGTAGCCACCGCCGGCGTTGAGGTTTGCTGCGCGCAACGCACCCACCACGTCAGACAGCGAGAGGCCTTGCGCCTTCAACTTGGCGCGATCGGTGACGACTTGAAATTGCTTCAACTCGCCGCCCATCGTGTTCACTTCCACGACGCCGGGCACGTTGCGCAGTTTCGGCACGATTTCCCAGTCGAGCAGTGTGCGAAGCTGCATCGCCGAGTGTTGGTCGCTGCGGACCACGAACTGGAAAATCTCGCCCAAACCCGAGGAAACGGGCGCCAGTTCCGGCGCCGAGGCGACCGCGGGCAACTCGATTCCGCGCAACCGCTCGAGCACCAGCTGGCGCGCGAACCAGATGTCCATCGTCTCGCGGAAGATCACGGTCACGGCGGACAAGCCGGAACGCGACACGCTGCGTTGACCAATCGCGCCGGGCACGCCGTTGAGCGCGTTCTCGAGCGGCATGGTCACCGTGCGCTCGATCTCGACGGGCGACAGCCCCGAAGCCGAAGTGAGCACCGAAACTTGCACGGTGGAGACGTCCGGCAGCGCGTCGATAGGCAACGTGCGCGCCGCCCAGATCCCCACCGCGAGCAAGAGCACCAAGGCCGCAATCACGGCACTGCGAGCCTGAATCGAGGCTTGAACCAAATACTTCAGCATGGGACTTGCTCGAGGTTCAGCGGAACAGTTCGCTCTTCAGCGCGAATACGCCTTCACTCACGACTTCTTCACCCGCGTTCACACCGCTGATCACTTCCGTCTCGGGACCGTTGGTCGTGCCGAGTTCCAGCTTGGCGACGCGCACGGCATTTTCACCGCTCTTCACGAACACGGTGGACTTGCCGTCGACGAACGTGATCGCGCTCGAGGGCAGCAGGGTGGTTCGTTCTTCGCCGCCGCTGGCCGCGTGGATGCGAGCATTCACGGCTTGGCCGGCACGCAGCCGGCGATCGCGATTGTCGACCTCGACGCGAATAGGCGCGCTGCGGGTCTCCGTGTCGATGACGGCTCCCACGTGTGCCACGCGGCCCTCCAAGACCTCACTCTGTGCCGCGAGCGGGCTCAGCTCGACACGATCACCGATGCGAATCTTGGACAGATTGCGCTCGAACACGTCGAGTTCGACCCAGAGGTGGTCGAGATCGGCGATTCGAAAGGCCACCAATTGCCCTTCGACCGATTGTCCGGGCGCGATGTTGCGTTCGACGATCGTGCCTCTCAATGGCGAGCGCAGCTCGTGAGAACCGAGCTTGCCCGGGCGGCTGCCCACGCCGCCAGAGAGCGCGGCGACCTTCTGTCGCGCGGCGCCCAAGAGCAGCTGGTAGCGCTCGGCCTCCACGCCCGCGACTTCCGCCTCTCGCTGGGTGGTGAGGTTCTTCTGTGACAGCGTCTTTTCGCGCTGCAAGTTGACGTCGGCCGCGCGCTTTTCGGCCTCGAGCATGCTCACCGCGGCTTGTGCTTCACCCAGCTCTGCGCTCTCGATTACCGCGAGCACCGTGCCTGAATCGACGGTATCGCCCTCGAATTTGGTGACACGACTCACCAGGCCCTTGAGGCGAGTGCCGACCGCAGCCACGTGCTCGGGGTTGAACGCGACCGTGCCGACGGCATTGACGACGGGTACGAGCAGCGAGCGCTGCACGGGCGCAAACTTGAGCTTGGCGCGCTCGGCGAAGGCACGCGAGAACGTGATGCGCTCACCCTCGACGCGCGGGGTATCTGGCGCTTCCGACGGCGCGCTCGCTTGCGCGCTCGCAGCACCGCGCATCTGCCACAGGGCGATGCCGCCGCCGAGCACTGCAACGCCGATGCCGATCGCGAGCCAGCGCTTCTTGCTGGCGGAAGGCGTGGCCGGTGGCGCGCTGACGGGCGGCGCCGACACGGTCGGGGGGTTGGGATTCGATACTGTACTCATGGCAGTTCTCCCGTGATTTCGACCAAATCGCCGAGCAATTGCCAGCTCTTGTCGAGAATCTCCAAACGGCGCAGCGCCAGCGCGGAAAAGTCGCGCCGACTCACCAACACCGACAACAAATCGCCCTTGCCCACGCGATACGTTTCGCTCGCCGCGGCCAGGGCTCGCTCGGCGGCAGGCAACGCCGCGCGAGTCACGATGTCGAACGCGCGTCCGAGCTCGGCGAGTTCGCTCGTCAGCAGCGCCGCTCGGCGCGCGAACAGTTCGCGCCGTAGCGACAGCTCGTCGAGGGCGCGCACGCGCTCTGCGTCGGCGCGCGCGCGCTCACCTTGGTTCGAACGAAAGGTCGGAAACGCGTACGCTAGCCCGCCACCGAAGCGCGTTTCGCCATAGTCACCGCGACCAGCGATGACACCGACACTGAGCGGCGTCCAACCTTCACTCTCGATGCGATCGCGGGCTGCGCCGTAGTACTTGGCTTGTGCGGCGAGCACGCGAAACAGGGGCGAATGCTCGACCGCGGGCGGCGCGCCCAACGTGCTCGAAAAGCCTGGTGGAACCGCCTCGGCGAGGCCTTCCGAGCTCATGCTGCGACCGGTGAGCTCGTACAAATCACCCACGACGCGCAAGAGCTCGCTCTTGGTTTCACTCAACGCCATTTGATGGCGTGCGGCGTCCACGGCGGAGAGCGCGGCGTCGCGCTCGGTCGCGTCACCGATCGCCATGCGCTCGGAGAAGTATTTGGCCTCGGATTGTGTGGTATTTGCGAGTTCGGTCAGCACGCGAAAGCGACTGGCTCCGACCACCAAGGCGCCATAAGCGCGCACGGTGCGAGCGCACGCTGCCGCGCGCGCTTGCTCGAGCATGGCCGTGTGCAGCTCCACGAAGTCTTCTGCTTCGCGGCCGCGCTTGGATTTTTGGCCGGAAACTTCGACCGGGAGCCAAAGCGAGGTCTCGATATTGACGTCCTTGACCACGTCTTGGGTGGCCCCTTGGACCCTCACTTCGAGCAGCGGGTTGCCCAAAGGCGCGAGTCGCGCATTGGCGTAGCTCGAGCGGCTCGCGGTGAGCGCGGAGCGCCCGAGCACCACTTCCGGCGCGCGCTCGCGTGCGAGCTGCACGAGCTCACGCAGCGCGGGACTCACGGTGGTCGGCGCCAGCGCAGGAGCTACAGCCGGCGCTGCGGGGACTATCGGAGCCGCTGCGGGCGCTGCACCCGCCGTTGACGCCGGTGGCGGAGCTGCCTTCGTGGGCGCCGCCGATTGCGCGTGCGTGGAGCTCGGCACGAACACGAGTGCACCGGCAAATGCGGCGAACAGAGTTCTCAGCGAGGGCATCGGGAACTTCGAAAGCATACAGAAAACCACTACCACCTACGGCCTCCGTGTGGGGTTTTTGACGCGGTCGGCCCCGCGTGCCCGCCCACCAGAAGACCGCCATTTTTTGGCGTGACTCCCGTGTCATTTTTACAACATTTTAACCATGATTGACACTCGGCTCGTTTGCCCGTGGAAACACTTTTGGAAACGGGCACGCGCAGGTCGCGCGCGGTCGGCCGCCGCAATGGTTTCTGCGCCTCACTCGTTCGCACTTCGCGCAAGCGCCCTGCGCCGGGAACGGTGTTCGCAGCGAGGTGCGCTGCTGGATCGAGATCGCCCCCACTCTCCGAGCAGAGATCGGCCGGTATCACTCCGAGGGTTAGTCTAACCCTTGGCTCAGAAGTGCCTCACTTGGAGGCGGCGCGCTGCGTGGCCGGCCGTTCAATCGCGAACGAGTTCGCCGAAAGCTCACGTAGACGAAACGCGGGCTCGGCTAAGGTCGCGCGCGACGCACGACCGGAGGGGTCGCGCGTCCATATGGAGGAGCCGATGCAGAAGAGCAATGTGCTGTGGGTAGTGGCATTGAGCGCGCTGGTCGCGGCGTGTTCGAGTGGTGCGGGACCTGGAATCGACGAGCGCGACGTAGCTGCGGGAGTGAGCCAAGAAGCGATCATTCGCTCGACGCAACTCGGCGGCAAAGATCAGGTCGTGATGATCTACGCGACCATCTTCAATCCATCGAACAACACGCTCACGCCACGAACCTGCACGGGCTCGTACTTCGCGCCGCGCGTCGTGCTCACGGCCGCTCATTGTCTCGAGAACATTTGGAGCGACCAGGTGTTCGTCTACTACGGCGACAACTTCACCGCCGATTTGCCGCAGTTGAAGCAGCTCGGTGACACGCTCGTTCCACCGCCACCTGGCTCGCCCTCGTTCTGGGCGCAGGGCAACTCTTACGAGAAGCACCCGCAGTGGGATCCGAACATCATCCGCGCGGACATGGGTGTGATTTACCTCGATCGTAAGCTGCCCTTCGATCCGGTGCCGCTCGCCCGCTTCCGCCTCGACAACACCTGGAACAACAAACAGGTCACGATCACGGGCTGGGGCGCGAACAGCGCGCCCACGCCCACCACGGGTGCCGGCTCACGCGTGCAGCGCACGGGCAAGACCAAGATCGTCGGTACGCCGACGGCTGCAGACTATCACCCCGAAGATCCGAATCCCGGCATGCTCGATCCGACGATTCGCAGCCAGACCGTCAAGCTCGACGGTCACGCGCCGAACGCGAACGGCTGCTTCGGTGATTCGGGCGGGCCAATCATCGTCAATCAATCCGGGCAGGACTACTTCGCGGGCGTTTCTTCGTGGACGGGTCTGTCGTGTGAGGATTACAGCCTGTACACGCGCCTCGATCCGTTCTTGCCGTTCCTCGATCAGGCGTACAAAAAGGGCGGACAAGAAACGCTGATTCCGTTCCTCGAGTGCGTCGCGCCGAATCCGAGCGGCTCGTACACGGCCTACTTCGGATATCAAAACAAGAACGGCGTCACGGTGAGCGTGCCCTTCGGCACGAAGAACCAACTCGCGCAGGACACGATCGGCTGGCGCCCCACGCAGTTCACACCTGGGACGCAGAACTTCGTGTTCGGCGCGAACTTCGCCGCCAACCAGACGCTGACCTACAAGCTGTCGCCCGAAAACAGCCCGACCACGACGCTCACGGTGACCAAGAACTCCAAAGCGTGCAGCGCGGCGCAGGCGACCGCCGTGCAGTGCGGCAACCTGTGCGGCGCGGAGCTGCGCTCGGGTTGCCCGGATCTGTTGCCGCTGATGAGCAATTGCATCGCGCAGTGCCAGAGCGATCAGCAATTCTTCAGCGATCTCGTGCCGGCTTGCACGGACGAGTATGCCGCGATGAACAACTGCTTCGCCGCGGTGCCGCCGGGCCAGCCGCAAAACTGGACCTGCATCGAGGAATCAGTGCCAGTGCCGACGACGGCGTGTCAGAACCAGGTCAACGCGTTCAACACCTGCTTCACTGACAACTTTCCGTTCTGAGACTCGGTGAAGGCGAGGCGACCGGGCCACCAGTGATCGTCACTGGTGGCCCGTGTCGTTCGTAGGGTCGAGAGTTGGTTGATGGTCACGATCCGCGGCGCGTGCCGTCACAGCCTTCGGCGTCAAAGTTCGAAACTTAGCTCGGGGCCGACGCGGCGACATTTTAGGAAACTCTTAGTAAGTCTCTAAGGAACTCTTAGCAGCGAGGTTCGCTGGCGTTTCACAGATAGGAGGCATGAAGACTACAGTTCGCCTCGCACTTGCTTCGCTTTGTTTGATTTCGCTCTTTCCCGAACTCGCTTGCTCCGGTTCCGACGTCACGACGGGCGCACCCGACCCCGGGCCGGGAGAAATGATGGACCCGCCGGCGGATGAGGGTCGTTTCCTGCTCACGCTCGAGTCGAGCAAGCTGCCGGTGCTGCAGGGCGACAAAGCGCGCGTACGCGTGACCGTGGAACGCAAAGACGGCTTTCAGGGGCCGGTCGATATTTCCGCGGAAGGTTTGCCTGAAGGTGCGGTCGCGCCGTCGCTCACCATCTCGGCCGACGAAACCAGCGCAGAGCTCGAACTCTCGGCGGAGGGGAGCGCGCCGCACTCGCTGCCGACTCAGGTCGAAATCCACGGCAAAGCCGGCGAGCTCGAAGATTCGCGCGAGCTCACCGTCACCGTGTACGGGCCGCCCGGCTCGGTGGATACCAGCTTTCAAGGCGGCAAAGTGCTGGTACCGGTCGGCGGCACGGACGCCTATGCGTACGCGATGGCCGCGCAGTCGGACGGCAAGATCCTGGTCGCGGGCACGAGCCACGATCACGCAGGTGACTTCACGGTGCTTCGCTTCACGCGCGACGGCGAGCTCGACTCGAGTTTCGGCACTGCCGGCGTGGTGACCACCGAGGTGGGTGAAAGTTCCGACATCGCGCGCGCAATCGCGGTGGATGAAGAGGGACGCATCGTCGTCGCGGGCAGCGCGAATAGCACCGCGACCGGCCTGGATTTCGCGGTCGTGCGTTACTTGTCCGACGGCAAATTGGACGAAAGCTTTGGCAACGAAGGCAAGACGATCGCAAGCTTTGGTGACGACGCGGATACGGCCTACTCCTTGGTGCTGCAGAGCGACGGCAAGATCGTGATCGGCGGTGATAGCAGCCGCGGAAGCAGCCAAACTGGGCTAGATTTCGCGTTGTTGCGGCTCGACGCGGACGGCAAACCCGATCCGAGTTTTGGTGCAGCTGGCTTGGTCACGAGCAGCATTGCGAAACTGAGCGCGCGTGACTCGATCTACGCCTTGGCTTTGCAAACCATCAGCGGTGAAGAGCGTATCGTGGCCGCGGGCGGCGAGGGCGACTTCATGGTCGCGCGCTTCCGCGCGGACGGCTCGCTCGACGAGACATTTGGCGAGCAAGGCAGCGTCACGGGCCTCTTCGGTTCGACGATCGGTGCAGCGCGCGCGCTCGCGCTCACTCCCGAGGGTGACATCGTGGTCGCCGGCCACGCGCAGCACGACTTTGCGCTCGCGAAACTGCGCAAATCCGGCTCGCTCGACGCGGCCTTCGGTGTCGACGGCAAAGTGCTGACCGCGGTCAGCAAGGACAACTGGGACGAAGCTCAGGGCCTGGCCGTGGAGAGTGACGGCAAGTTGCTGGTCGCGGGCTGGACCTACCAGGGCAACAGCTCGAGCGGCAACACGGCGCTTCTGCGCTACGACGCGGAGGGCACACTCGACCCGAGCTTTGGAGAAGCGGGCATCGTGATCACCGAGGTCGCGGCGGCGACCAAGCCGGACCAAGGCAGCGCGCTCTTGATCTCGCCCGACGAGCGCGTGCCATCGGAGCGCATCTTGGTGGCCGGCTACGCGAGCGCGAGTTTTTCGCAGTTTGCCGTGACGCGTTTTTGGCGCTGACCCGGGAACAACGCTGCGAGTGAGGTGCGTTGCCGGGCTGCGATCGCCCCATCTCAATCCCGGCAACGACTCAGAACAACAGCACCCAAGCGTCGTAGATCGTGTGTGTCCACACTGCGGGAGCGAAGCCGCGGAAGGCGTAGATCGCCGTGAACGCGAGGCCGCACACGGTGCGGAACACGAACGAGCGCAGCTCGAACGGTTCACCGAGATCGCCCACGTAGTGCCAACCGCTGAACACGATTGCGATGGTGAGCGCCCAGCCGAGCGCGATCAGCGTGCGCTTGATGCGCGGCAAGCTGCCGATCAGGCCGAGAATCAGCTTCAATCCGAGGCCGAACAGCACGACGCGAAACGCGATTTCTTCATAGAAGCCCGCGCCGAGGGACATCACGAGCGCGCTGAAGTGGCCTTCAGGCATGCCGCCGACCAGAGCGAGTTGGCTGACCACGTATTGCCCCGCGAGGCGCATCGCGATCGCGTACACGATGCCCTCGATGGCCACGAACACGAAGCGCGAGCCGCGCATCGTGTGACCGCGGCCGAGCATCAAGAGCACGCTCGCAAACGCAGCACCGATACCGAGCGTGAGCCCGATGTATTGCCAGATGCTGTTCTCGGCCAAGGTCGTGAGCTCGCGCGTCACGATGTCCGCGGCGTTCCGCACC
>Ga0164241_10000889_pt1 | contig 43128 bp, 6 predicted proteins | sample OricomyardsoilBY_FD_108780 | JGI IMG/M metagenome (GOLD analysis project Ga0164241, IMG submission 108780) | Backyard soil microbial communities from Emeryville, California, USA - Original compost - Back yard soil (BY) | ecosystem: Environmental > Terrestrial > Soil > Unclassified | place: USA... | reverse complement strand
AGGATATCAGCTTGGCTATCATCGTTAAAGTCGGCGGCGGCAGCGAAGGACCACGCCAAGGGCACGCTGCCCAGACTGGTATCACCGAGCAGCGTGGCGCCGTTCATGAACCAGAGGTGACGCAAGCTATTGGTGTTCTGCCAGAGGAGGTCCGGTTTGCCGTCACCGTTGAAGTCGTGGGCGTTAAAGGCAGGAGGAACAGGAGGCTGGTCAGTCACAGGGACACCGACGAGCGACCAGCCGTGAGGCAGCAGGCCGAGATCGGCGTACCCGATTTGGACTACTCCGTCTAAGTACCACAGGTAGCACTGTTTGGTCGCGGTGTTCTGCCAGAGGATATCGTTTTTACCGTCGCCGTTGAAGTCAGCGGCCATGGCGATGGACCACTCCACCGGAACGTTACCAAGGCTGGCATCACCGATGACGGTGGTGCCATTCATGAACCAAATGTGACGCAGTCCCGAGGTGTGCTGCCACACGATGTCGGGTTTGCTGTCGCTGTTGAAGTCGGCGGCGGCGGCGATGGACCAATCCGATGGTACGCTCCCGAGGCTGGTATCGCCGATTCTGGTGGTGCCGTTCATGAACCAGACGTGGCGAAGGCCGGTGGGATGCTGCCAGAGGATGTCGGGTTTGCCATCGCCGTTGAAATCGGCAGCGGCGGCAATATACCAGTCGGTCACGATGCCCAGGCTGACGTCGGTGCCGGCGGTCGTACCGTTCATCAGGCGAATCTTGCGCTCCCCACTGGTGGAGTTCTCAAGGAGCAGATCGGAATCCCCGTCGCTGTCGATGTCAGCCGTGGCGGCGATGGACCACTGGTTGGAAAGCGCTCCCAGACTCACTTCCGTGATCAAGCTCGTGCCGTTCATCAACCGAATGATGCGTGCCCCTGTTGTCAGGTTTTGCAACACGAGGTCTGGTGTGCCGTCGCCATTGAAGTCAGCGTTCACCGGTTTCGGCAGCAGTACCTGGATGGCAAAGTCGGCGCAATAGGCGGACGGGAGATGAGTCGCGTCGCCGGCAAAACGCGCTTTAATGACCACCGAGTCGGCGGACGTGCACGTCACGACGCCCGTGCTTGGATGAATGCTTGCTCCGGCGGCGGTTGAACCTGTGCCCAACGACCACTCCAAGGCTCCAAATCCGGTGTTCGCCATGGCCGTGTAACTACCTCCCAGTATGAACGAACTCGCAGACGAAATTACCGGCGCCGGTTGGCTGAGCGCGTTGACCGTGACCGTGAAGTCGGCGCTGTTGGCCGAGGCAGAATGGGTCGCGTCGCCGGCAAAACGCACCCTGATCACCACGGTGCCGGAGCTGGTGGCTGTGACTGCACCGGTGGACGCATTGATCGCGGCACCTGTGGCAGTCGATCCCGCTCCGAGTGACCACGTCAGGGCGCCAAATCCACTGTTAGCGGTGGCGGTGTAGGAGTTACCGAAGGTGAACGAACTGGCCGACGAAATCGCCGGCGCCGGTTGGCTGAGCCCGTTGACCGTAATCGTGAAATCGGCACTGTTGGCCGAGGCAGAATGGGTTGCGTCGCCGGCAAAACGCACCCTGATCACCACGGTGCCGGAGCTGGTGGCTGTGACTACACCGGTGGACGAGTTAATCGCGGCCCCCGTCGCGCTCGAGCCGACTCCGAGTGACCACGTCAGGGCGCCGAATCCGCTATTAGCGGTCGCGGTGTAGGAGTTACCGAAGATGAACGAACTGGGCGACGAAATCACCGGCACCGCCTGTCCTACCTGGCCCACGGTGATCGTGAAGTCAGCGCTCTCGGGGGAAGGCGTATGGCCGTCATCACCGGCGAAGCGCGCCTTGATCACCACCTTGCCGACACCGGTTGTCGTGACGGCTCCGGTACTCGCGTCGATGGCGGCACCTGCCGCAGTCGAGCCCGTCCCGAGCGACCATTCGACTGGGCCGAACCCGGCGCTGGCATTGCTGACAGTGGCAGTGTAGCTCTGTCCGAAAGTCGCGGCATGGGATGAACTAATCACGGGAGCAACCAGGCTCACGGCGGTAATTGTAAGGGTTCCGGAGGCGCTGCCTTCCCAATTCGGGTGAGTGAGCGTCGCCATCACGTTGTAGGTGCCTGCGTCGCTGGGGATCGAGGTCGATCCGTTGTAGGTAACCGTGAGCACGCCGCCGGCCCCGACCACACGTCGGACCATGCCGTTGGTTCGATCCGCGACATACAGCACGCCTTGGGTGTCAATGGCCAGGCCCGCAGGATTGGCAAATCTTGCATCGCTACCGGTTCCGTCCGTCGGCCCGCTATGGCCCGGGCTGCCTGCGATCGTGCTCACCAAACCTTCCGGAGATATTTTCCGGATGGTCGATGCCCCGTAGTCCGCGACATACACGTTGTCCTGCGCGTCTACGGCAATGCCCCAAGGAAACACAAATCGCGCGGTCGCACCCGGCCCCTCGATTGACATGTCTTGCTGCAGATACGCGCCAGCGACGGTAACGACGCTGCCATCCGCCTCGATGCGACGGACAGTTCCCGTTTGGTCCGTGACGTAGTAGCGGTCCCAAGAGTCACGGGCCAAGGAGGTGGGAAGGCCGAAGCGCGCGGTATTCGCTGGGCCGTCCACGCCACCTTGATTGCCCGCTAGCCCGGCGATGGTGCTGACGACGCCACCGGATATTTTCCGGATTGTCGCACCGCCGTATTCGGCAACGTAGACGTCGCCCGACGGATTGACTGCCAGGTTGCTCGGAGCGTTGAATCGCGCGCTGGCTGCCGGTCCGTTCACACTGCCAGTACCTGCGCCTAATAATCCAGCATAGGTGCTGACCACTCCTGCCGGGGTAACTTTCCGGATGACACTATTGACTAACTCCGCCACGAGCAGGTTGCCGCTTCCATCGAGGGCCACCCCGCCGAGGCTATCAAACCGGGCACTCGACCCGGTAGCATCGACGGCGCCAGCCGCCCCGGACGTTCCTGCCAATGTGGTCACCTGCGCTAAGGGCGAAATCTTTCGAATGGCGAAGTTGGCGCTAACATACACCGTTCCGTCGGCAGCGACCGCAATTCCGGTGGGATAGATGAAATCCGCGGAGGTGCCCACCCCGTCTGTCGAGGAGGCCTGATTAAAGTTGCCTGCGAGCGTCGAGACGATCGCAGCGGGGGTCACGCGAGCTGCGTGCGGATTGCCATCATAGTCGACGGACAGATCGGACAAGGAAAGGCTGATGGTTGCTTTCGTGACCGTGACGGTGAAATCGGACGAAAATGCCGACCCGGGGTCCCGGACCCGAATGACGACGGTTCCAACTGACGAGTAAGCGATCCTTCCTGTGTTCGTGTCGATCGCGGCGCCTACCGCCGTCGAGCCGGTTCCCAACGCCCACTCCAACGCACCTGTTCCAGAGTTGGCCGTAGCAGTATAGGTGGTGCCGAAGGTGCAGGTGGACGACGAATCAATCACCGGCACGGCGCGGAGTGAGACCCCCGTCATTAAAGTGACTGCGACCATGGAGGACCGTAGCCAGCTCGAGCGAGGTAATGATGCACCTCCTAGTTCCTTGCGGCCCGGCGCGGGGCGGCCCTGATCTTTTGAAGCCAGACGCCGCGTGATGAGGTGAGCCATTGCCGATTGCAGTTCACGGACGGCGGGAAGGAGTGCGCTCAAGTGCATGTCAGTTAGTTACAGAATTCCTTGTTTGGTGTCAGTCTTTTCCCTACGCGGCGCAGCGTCATTGCGATTTGTTTTACCGGAGCAACGCGCTCTTTAGTGGATTTTGGCGAGAATTGTAGAGATTTCCGGAATGCGTCACGTATCGATGCTGATGGCAAATTCGGTTAAATTGTCACATAAGTGATTTAAAAATAAGTTATTATGAACTTATGAATGGGCCGATCGGTGAACTTCTCTACGAGATTGCGCGCGGGCCTGCTAGTGGACTCAGTATTCCGCTGGATTTCAGCAGCGCTCGTCATTTCACGATGGACCACTCGACGGGGACGATGCCGAGATCGGCGTAGACGAAGGGGGTGGGGCCGTCCATGAACCAAAGAAAGCGCTGGCCGGTGGTAGCGTTCTGCCAGAGAATATCGGTTTTGCCGTCGGAGTTGAAGTCGGCGACCATGGCGATAGACCACTCCGCGGGCACGTTACCGAGGCTGGCGTAGTCGATGGTGGTGGTGCCATCCATCAGCCAGAGGTACCGCAAGCCTGAGGGGTGTTGCCAGACGATGTCGGGTTTGCCATCGGCGTTGAAGTCGGCGGCTGCGGCGATCGACCAGTCTGGTGGCACGCTACCGAGGCTGGTGTCGCCAACCCTGGTGGTGCCGTTCATGAACCAGAGGTGTCGCAGTCCCGAGGGATGCTGCCACAACAGATCGGGTCGTCCGTCACCGTTGAAGTCGGCGACTGCAGCGATCGACCACTCGGGCGGCACGTTGCCCAAACTGACATCCCTCATGGTTGAGCTGAAGGACATGAAGCGGATCCTGCGCTCCCCGGTGACAAGATTTTGCAGAAGAATATCGGTCTGACTATCCTCATCGAAATCGTCAGCGGCGACGATGGACCACTCGGGCGGGACACTGCCGAGGCTGACGTCACCGATCCTGGTAGCGCCGTTCATAAACCAGAGGTGACGCAGGCCGGAGGTGTGCTGGAGAAGGAGGTCCGGTTTGCCGTCGCCGTTGAAATCGTGGGTGTTGGCGGGAGGCGGAGTCGTCACCGGCACGCCGGCGAGTGACCAACCGGCCGGCAGCACGCCGAGGTCGGCATAGGCGATTTGGGTGACTCCATTCAAGTACCAGAGGAAGCACTGCCTGGTAACGGTGTTCTGCCAGAGGAGGTCCGTTTTGCCGTCGTCATTGAAGTCGGCGGCCATGGCAATGGCCCATTCGGGCGGCACGCTGCCGAGGCTGGCGTTACCGATGATGGTGGTGCCGTCCATGAACCAAACCTGACGCAGTCCGGACGCGTGTTGCCACACGATGTCGGTATTTCCGTCCCCATTGAAATCAGCGGCGGCAGCAATCGACCACTCGGCGGGCACGCTGCCGAGACTGGTATCGCCGATTCGCGTAGTGCCATTCATGAACCAGACATGGCGCAGGCCCGCGGCGTGTTGCCAGAGGATGTCCGGCCTGCCGTCGCCATTGAAATCTGCGGCGGCGGCGATCGACCAGTCGGTCGGCACGGTCTCCAGGTCGACGTCAGTGATGTTGCTTGAGCCGGTCATCAAGCGGACCTTGCGCTCGCCTGATTTTAGATTTTGCAACAGCAGGTCCGGCTGGCCGTCGCTGTTGAAGTCGGCCACGGCCGCGATGGACCACCGGTTGGAAAGCGAGTTTAAGGGCGTTTCCGCGACAAGGGCGGAGCCATTCATCAACCGGAGATTCCGCTCTCCCGTCACGAAATTTTGCAACACGAGGTCCGGGGTATCGTCACCATTGAAGTCAGCGGTCACAATACGACGGACCGCGAGGGTGGCGGCGTTGCTGATTATCGAACCGGCCCCGTTGCTGATCCTGCAGCGGAACCGGTCGCCATTATCCTCGAGCACGCACTTGGTGATGGAGAGCTGGGAAGTCCTGGCCCCGGAAAAGATTAGGCCTCCAGCGCCGGGACCATCGATGACGGTGGTGAAAGTGTTGCTGCCCGCGGGCGCGCGTTGCCACTGATAGTCCCTCGATCCGGAGGTGTAGGCGACGATGGCAAATGCCGCGGAGCCGCCGGGCGCGACGGTTTGATTTCGCGGTTGGGTGACGAACCCTGATAGCGAATCGTTTTGTGCGGCGCGCAATGAGATGGAGAAATTGGCGCCAGCAGCCGCGCTGAAAACATCGGTGAGATCTTGCGGCACGGAGCCCTGGCCTTGGTTATTTCGTCCCCAAGCGACGACGGTGCCATCGCTTTTCACCGCGAGGGAGTGGCCTTCACCTGCGGCGATGGCGATGACTCCGGTCAGGTTCAATGGCGCGATGACTTCGCCATCCGTGTTCAGTCCCCAGCCCACGACGGTGCCATCTTCCCGGAGGGCCAGCACGTGACCATTGCTGCTGGCGATTGCGGTGACATGATTCAATCCCACGGGGATGGTGAGTGCGCCGTTCGAGTCGCTGCCCCAGCCGACGACCGTGCCGTCACTTTTCAAGGCCAGTGAGTAGCTCGAGCCGGCGGCGATTCCGACTACGTCGTGCAGATCGACGGGGGGCGAGGCTTGCCCGGTGGAATTGTCGCCCCAGCCGATGACGGTGCCGTCGGACTTCAAGGCGAGCGCGTGCGCGTTGCCCGCCGCCACGACCACGACATTTTTCAGTCCGTTGGGAATGCCCGAGGTCGGATTGCCATGGATATCCCACGCAGTGACGGTGCCATCGTTTTTGAGGGCCACCGAAAAATCAGATCCGCACTCGATCGCGACGACGTTTTCTAAGCCGGCGGGAATGGTGGCCCCGGCATTGCTGCCCCAGCCGATTATTGTTCCCTGCCGGAGCAGTGCCATCGCATGATTGGCGCCGGCGGCGATGGCCACTGCAGACTGGATGTCCTCGGGCACGTTGATCTGTCCGTCGGTACCATTGCCCCAAGCCTGGATTCGGGCCGGCGAGGGACCGACGCGCAGGAAGATCGGGCTGCTGCGACGGGTGCTGTAGTCGTCCGACACCAGCACCGTATACCAACCGGTGTCAGCCAGGGTGAGCTGCGTGAGGGACAGGCCGCTGCCGGTCTGGCCTGCAATCGGCCGGCCATTGTGCGTCCACTGATAAGTGAGCGTGCCCGTTCCGAAGGCTTCGACACTGTAGCTGGCGCTGTGGCCGGGGACAGCGAACGGACCGCTGGTGGAGATCGCCTGGATCCTCACAGGGTCGTGGAGAGACAGGGTGGCGGCGTTGCTGATTTCGGTCCTCAGGTAATTGGTTACGACGCAGCGGAACCGGTCGCCGGATTCGGAGTCCGGGCTCGGGGCTAGCACTTGGAGGGTGGTTGCGCGTCCGCCGACGTAGTGGCCGTTGTTGGGGACATCGTACCACGTGCTTCCGTCCGCCTTCTTCAACTGCCACTGGCAGGTCGGCGCGGGGTAGCCGGCGACCTGCACCGAGAATTGGGCGGTCGGGTTGATGCCCGAGTGGTTGGTGATGATGTGTTGGTCGGCGGGCTGGCTCGTAATGGATGCAGCCACGTCATTCCTGGCATCGCGCAGGGCGAGGGAGAACAATCCGAAGCGGCTCGCGGAGACGGCGAGAACATCACGCAGGTTTTCCGGTGGTGAGGAAGACTCGATGTGGTGGCTGCCCCATGCCACCACGGTGCCATCCGATTTCAAGGCCAGCGAATGATAGATGCCGGCGGAGATCGCAATGACGCCGGCGAGTCCGGCGGGCGGCTGCACTTGATTGAAGCCAGCGTAGCCCGCGCCTTGCACTTGACCGTCAGTCTTGAGCGCAAGGGCGTAGTTTTTGCCGCCGTCCATCGCGGCAATTCCCTGCAGCGTCGAAGTGAAGCCGACCTGGCCGTAGCGATCATATCCCCAAGCGACCACGGTTCCATCACTCCGCAACGCATAGGACGCGGAATCGCCGGCCGATATCGCGATGACGTTCGCGAGATCGCTGGGAACGGACCGGGCGCCGCTAACATCGGTGCCCCACGCAACCACGGTGCCATCCGTCTTCAAAGCGAGGACGTGATATTCACCCGCGGCAATGGCGACCACGTCCTTCAGCCCGAGCGGAATATTCGCCTGCCCCCACGAGAGATTGTTGCCCCAGACGGCGACAGTCCCATCCGCTTTGAGGGCGGCGTCGAAACCATTGGCGGCCTCGATGGCCACGACGTTTGCCAGCTCAGGGGGGACTGGCATGGGAGAATTGTTGTTGTTCCCCCAAAAGACCACCGTGCCGTCCGCCTTGAGCGCGAGTGAGTGCAGGCTGCCGGCGGAAATGGCCGTGATGCGTCCGAGGCCCGGTGGAACTTCGCCTTGGGTGTAACCCGTTTCTCCCCATGCGGCGATTGCCGTGGCGGCGGGAGTGACTGTCACGAAAAACGGTGCGCTGCGAGTGGCGCCCGCGGCATTGGTGATCGCCACCCAATAAGCGCCCTTGTTGGCGGAGGTGACGTTGCCAAGCGAGAGCGAGGCCGTGGTGGCGTCGCTGATCGCGCGGCCATCGTGGTACCATTGATAGGATGCAACGCCGGTGGCGACGGCGGTGACACTCAAGGTAGTGCTGTCGCCAGGAGCTAAGACCTGGCGTGGCTCGCTGTGGTTGGTGACGACCGGGCCGTTATCGGTGATGACCAGCGTGCCGGACGTGCTGCCAGAGTAGTCGGGATCATTGATCGTGGCGACAACGTCGTAGTTACCCGGTAGCGTTGGCGGTGTACTGGCACCGTTGTAGGTGATCGCGACCGTCTTGTCGGACGGGTTCGTTGTCGCGGTAGCGGTCTTTGGGGTGCCGTCGAAGATGGAATTCAACCCAGATAATGTCACCGTCGCGGGCGCTTTCGTGAAGGTGAGGGTTACGGCTTGGCTGGTAACCGTGCCGCTAGCGTTGGTGACCACAACGCCATAGCTGCCCGCCATCGCGCCGGTGACCTGAGCGAGGCTTAACGTGGAGGAGGCGGCGCCGGCGATCGGTGCTCCATCCTTCAACCATTGAAAGGAAGGGACCGGAGACCCGCCTGCGGCGACGCGGAACGTGACCGATTGTCCGACCGTCGCGGACCGGCCCTGCGGTTGCGTCGTAATTATCGGGGCGGTCGCGATGAGCGCGGCTGAATTCCAGGCATCCCGCAGATTGCCCGGCCAGTCGGAGGCCGCGGCGCCGAAGGTGGTCCCGGGAGTGATGCAGGTCAGGGCAGACTGCATGAAAAATCCGCCGATATCTCCGCCCTCGAGGAGCGAGACGTTTACCGCGATGTCGGTTTTTCCGTCAGCATTGAAGTCACCCGCCAACGGCGTGCAAAGGAGGGGCTGGCAATTGTTGGCGCCTGGCATCAACCAACTTTGCCAGGGGGTTCCATCCCGGCGGAAGGACCGGAGCTTTGTGCGATAGTAATTGGGCCCGTCGCCGTAGATTACATTCGCGCTGGAGACCAAAATCTCCGGAAAGCCATCGCCGTCCAGATCGGCGAGGACGGGAGGCGCACCGATGTTGTAGGCCGTGCTAGAAGTGTCCTCGGTTACCGTCCATGGCTGGTGCCATGGTGATCCGTCGGCGCGCAGGACCTGTATCGACGCCGTGGTCACTGCCACGATTTCGTTCTTATGGTCGCGATCCAAGTCGCCGATCGCGATACGGACGGGCCAGCCGCGGCTGGCATTGTCCGTCGTGATGGGCCAGCCGGGGCGAAGGGATCCGTCGTAGTTCAACACGCGCACTTGGCTGTCCCAAGTAGTGGTATGCGCTTCGCAAAGCACAATCTCGGCGCTTCCATCTTGAGCGAGGTCGGCCGCGGCGAGCGACGTCACCGACATGTTCGGGATGCTCACGGAGTTCCAGCCGGCAAAGGTGGTGCCGTCGGCGTTGAAAGCGATCACCTCATAACCTGTTCCGTCCGCCTTGTTGTGCCCCAGCACGAGCTCCTTGTAACCGTCGCCGTTGAGATCTACCGCCACCACCCGGCCAGGCTGGGAAATGGGTGCCGTGAACGCCGGGGGATTCGCGAAGAAAGGGGTGCCATCAGCGCGATAAACCAGCAGGAGGCAGTTCGTCCGAGTAATATCACTCTCCGCCGTGAAAATGATTTCGGGGACGCCGTCGTTGTCGAGGTCTTCCAGAACTACCTGCCCCGACCAAGCCCACATGGAGTTCGGTGTGGGGACGTTTTTTTGAAGTTCGAGTCGGGGGGAGAAAATTTTCAACGACCAGCCATCTAGGACCACGATTTCGTCGCCCGGTGCGCCGTCGAGATTGGCCGCGGCGACTTGATAGTAGCCGCCACCATCGAGAACGACTTTTTCCACGGAACCGTCATAAGCGTACGAAGAAAGTTCAACCCGGTAGGAGCCCGGCGAAAGTTCCATTGTATAGGCGCCGCAGAGGACGAGTCGCGTGCTGCCGTCGGGCTGTCGCACGGGCACGGGGCTTTCGCTGTATCCCACCGCGCCCGCGAACTTCGGCCAGCCGCTGGACACCAGCGCCGGTTCGACATAAACGGAGGTGGTGAGCTCCCGGGACAGCAGATTGTCGGCGACCGTGAGTCGAAGCGTGTACCAGCCGCTGGCTGCGGACGGCACCGTCCACTGGCCAAGCTGCCCGTTGTTCACGGAAGCGAGACCATTCCCGACCAGAGCAATGCCGGTCGTGGACCACCCGGTGGTCGCCTTGGCGCCTGGCGCCCAGTCGAGTTTGTAGCTCTGAAAGCTCGCTCCCAAGGCCGAGCCGGCAATCGGGTAGGTCGCGCCCGGCTTTACTTGCTCGGCGACAGCCGGAACGCGAGGTGTCGCCGGCCAGGTGAATTGCAGGTAGCGCACCCGCACCTGGATAGAGTCGGTGAAAATCTGGCCGTCGGTGTTGAACGCTCGCAGTCGGACCGTGTAGAGACCGTCCACAAGCTGGGACGGATTGAACACCGCAAGTTCCCCGCCAGTCGCCGTCACGCTGCTGGTGCGGATCGTGGTCCAGGGTTCCGGCGCCGTTTCCAACCGATAGTCGATGATGTAGTGGTCGAAACCCGAACCGGTGGCCCGTCCCGTGAGCGTGATCGGAGCGGCGATAATCGCGCCATTGGACGGCGCCTCGATGCCTGCTTCGAGCGGGTGGGTGACAAGGAGTGCTGCGAGAGCATCGATCCGGCCGCAGCCAAATGAATTGTCCGTGCCGGCCGAGCCCAGGTCGTGTGCCGAGGTACGAAGCGCCTGCCGGACTTCCTCGGCCGAAAATTCGGGATGCTGCGCAATGATCAAAGCCGCCAGACCGCTCACATGCGGTGCCGCCATGCTCGTGCCGTCCAGCCGCTTGTAGCCGGCGGTGCCGTGTTCGAGAGACAGGATATCCTCACCCGGCGCGGCCACGTCGATCTTGCGGCCAAAATTGGAAAAGGAGGAAAGCTGATCGGTCGGCGACAGTGACGAAACGGTGATCGTCCCGGGGATCCCGGCGGGAGAAAACAGCGTGACATCCGCGGATGAGTTACCCGCGGCGGCCACGAACACGACGCCATGCGCACGCGCATAGTTTACGGCTTCGGTTTGCGTCTGAGAGATACCCCGGCCGCCAAAGCTGGCATTGATGACGTCGGCGCCGTTGTCGACGGCGTAGATGATCGCCCGGGCGAGATCGGAATCATAACCGGAGCCGGTGTCATCAAGGCCTTTCACCGCCATCACACGGGCTTTCCAGGCCACGCCGACCACGCCAACGCCGTTGTTGCCGGTCGCGGCCACGGTGCCGGCGACGTGGGTGCCGTGAAAATGTCCGTCGTAGGGATCGTTGTCCTCGGTAGGCTGGCCGAGCGTCGTCCCCACGAAGTCCCAACCGCGCACATCATCGACGAAACCATTGTTATCGTCGTCGATGCCGTTGTCCGGAATTTCCGCGGCATTCGTCCAAACATTCGCGCTGATGTCGGGATGGTTGTAGTCGATGCCGGTGTCGACGATCGCCACGACCACGCCTTCACCCTGCGTAACGTCCCATGCTGCGGTGGTGCCAATCCGCTTCAAGCCGTGAAGATCATCGTACGCCTGGCCCCAGCTGCCGCTTGACAAGTAGCTGGGATCGTTGGGCACAAACGAAGTGGTGGCAATCCGGTCCTCCTCGGCCCACAGCACTGCCGGATCGGCCTTGAGTGCGGCCACGGTTTGGGCGACGTCCGCTGCAGGACGGGCGCCGAGCTCGAGCACGTAGAGGCTGGTGAGATCGGGCGGAGTTCGACCGGCCGCAGCGCGCGCGGCCCGGGCGGGAAAGCGTTGCCGCAGGTTGGACAACGGCGCGGCAGCGGCGCGCCCGGCGGCTTTCCCGACGCGCACGTGTTCCGGAGAGAGCGGGGCGATTGTGCGAATCGCGTGTTTGGCCAGCAGGACGCGGAGCGCCGGATCGGCGACGGCCGCGCCGGCAACTCGCATCGACCCGTCCGGAGAAGCAGGCTCGGGGGGAAACGACGTATTGCTCGAGGCGCGCAGCTTGATGATCACCCGTGACGAACCATCAGCCGAGGCTGGAAGCGGAGAAGCGGAAAGACCGCGAGCGTTTCCACCACTGCCGGTCAGGCTCACACCGGTGGCCAGCCGAGGCGGCTTGCTTGGGTTGGCAGGACCGGAATCGAACAACTGTGATACTTGATGAGCCCCCGACGTCGCGTAGGCGGTTGCCGCGGGCAGCGGGGCGGCGGTCGCGAGCATGGGGCCGGTAAGAAGGAAAGCGATCAAGCCGTAGCGCGGCAGGTTCGCATTCGTGCAGGACGAGCGAATAAGAGAAAACATCGGGGGCGTGTGCACCACCTTGGCCCGAGGCGGCGGAGAAAAGTTGCCCGAGAGCGGGTCGGTATGGCAATGACGGACTCGCTAACTTTTAGGGAGGAGCTGATTCGCAGCCTGGCATCAGACTAGTTGGTGTCGCATTCGCGACCTCGCCCGTCACAAGGCAGCGCCAAGGCCGGAAAATTGACGGATGGAGGCTTTTTCTGAGGAAAGTAATCTAGGTTAGTAAGCGCCTGCGTATCAGTTCACGATGGACCACTCGACCGCCATGGAGCCGAGGTCGGCATAGCCGATGGGGAGGATACCGTTCATGAGCCAGAGGTAGTGTTGGCCGGTGACCGTGTTCTGCCAGACGATGTCGTTCTGGCCGTCAGCGTTGAGGTCGGCAACCATGGCGAGCGACCATTCTGCAGCGACGCTGCCGAGACTGGCGTCACCGATGACGGCGGCGCCATCCATGAACCAGACGTACCGCAAGCCGGAGGCGTGCTGCCAGACGATATCGGGCTTGCCGTCGCCGTTGAAGTCGGCGGCGGCCGCGATCGACCATTCAGGCGGAACGCTGCCGAGGCTGGTATCACCGATGCGCGCGGTACCGTTCATGAACCACAAATGCCGCAGCCCCGTGGGATGTTGCCAGAGAAGGTCGGGTTTGCCGTCGCCATTGAAGTCGGCGGCGGCGACGATGGACCAGTCGGCGGTCACGGTTTCCAAGTTGATCTCGACCGGCCAGGCGTTCGTCGTGCGCACCTTGCGTTCACCGGTGGTGAGATTTTGCAGCACCATATCGGTTTGTCCGTCGTCGTTGAAGTCGCCGGTTGCCGCGATCGTCCACTCGACGGGTGCGCTGCCAAGGTAGCTGGAACCAATCCGGCCGGTGCCCTCCATGAACCAGACGAGCTGTATGCCGGTGGTATGTTGCACAAGGAGGTCCGGCTTGCCGTCGTGGTTGAAGTCGTGGGTGACCGCGCGAGGCAGGCTCGCCGCTGGCCCGCCGGCGATTGACCAGCCGGCTGGCAGCAAGCCGAGATCGGCGTAAGCGATTTGATTTACGCCGTTCAAGTACCAGAGGAAGCACTGCCCGGTGACTGTGTTCTGCCAGAGGATGTCCGTCTGGGCGTCGCCATTAAAGTCAGCGGCCATGGCAATCGACCATTCCGGCGCCACGCTGCCCAAGGAGTCGCCCCCGATGAGGGTGGTGCCGTTCATGAACCAGACATATCGCAGGCCCGAGGTGTGTTCCCACACGAGGTCCGGCTTGCCGTCGCCATTGAAGTCAGCGGCGGCCGCGATGGACCACTCCCGCGATACGCTGCCGAGGCTGGCGTCGCCAATCCTGGTCGTGCCGTCCATGAACCAGATATGGCGCAGTCCCGTGACGTGCTGCCAGAGGATGTCGACCTGGTCGTCGCCATTGAAGTCGGCCGCGGCGGCGATCGACCAATCGGGTGGCACCGTCTCGAGGCTGACCTCGCTTTGGGTGGTGGTTTGGTACATGAACCGAACTTTGCGCTCCCCGGTTTGAGAATTCTGTAGCAGCAGGTCCGACCGCCCGTCGTTGTTGAAGTCGGCTGTGGCGGCGATGGACCACCGGTTGGAGATCCCGCCCAAGGCGGTCTCCGTGATGACGCTGGCGCCCTCCAGCAATCGAATGCGGAGAGCGCCCGTCGCGAGGTGCTGCAGCAGGAGGTCCGGCATGCCGTCGCCATTGAAATCGGCACGCGGAATCGTGACAGACAGGGTGGCTGGATTGCTCGTTACCGAACCCTGATCATTGCTGGCAATGCAGCGAAACTGGTCGCCATGGTCGGGGCCGAAATCGACGGTGGCAATTTGCAGCGTATTCGTGTCCGCACCGTAGTATCGGCCGCCGTTGCTCAGATTGGCCCAGGCGCCGTTGCCGTTTTGGGCGATTTGCCACTGGTAGGAAATGGGCCCCACGGCTGCTGCCGTGGCTGAGAAATAGGCTATTCGGCCTTCGAGAACCGCCACACTGGCAGGCTGCTCCGTCATGATCGGCAGGGTATCGCTGGTGGCGTCGCGGAGCACCAGCGTAGTATAGTATCCGGCTTCCACGGCCAGAACCCGCGCCAACCCGTCGGGTATGGCACCCTCGCCGAAGCTGTTGCTCCCCCAAGCCACGACCGTGCCATCGCTCTTGAGCGCCAGCGAATGGCTGTACCCGGCAGCGATGGCGACGGCGTCGTTGAGCCCGGCCGGCGCGGTCGCGCGACCGCCACCGTCATTGCCCCAACCCACCACCGTACCATCGCTCTTCAGGGCCAGCACGTGGATGTAACCCTCGGCAATGGCCTGCGCGTTGCTCAACCCCGGCGGGACATTGTTCGAGCGTTCGGTGGACTCATACCAGTCGATGACCGAGCCGTCGCGTTTCAGCGCCACGGAATGGCCGGCGATGGCGATGGCGTCTGTCAATCCCGCAGGGACATCGCTCTCGTCGTAGCCGCCGCCCCAGGCCACGACGGTGCCATCGCTTTTGAGAGCCAGGAACTGGCCACCGCCATCCGAAACGGCCACCACGTCCCGCAATCCCTCCGGCACACTGTCGGGAGGAACGCCATCGTAGCGCCAGGTGACAACCGTGCCGTCGCTCTTGAGCGCGATCGCACGGTTGCTGAGCGGCCCGGAGGAGATCGCGACGACATCGGAGAGAGTCGAAACCAGTGCGGGGGAATTGCCGAGCAATCCCCACGTCGTAACGGTGCCGTCCGCCTTAAGGGCCAGGGCATGCTTGAACCCCAGCGCGATCTCAGTGACGTCGGTGAGCGCTTCCGGCACCTGCTTGATCCAGGAGAATTCGCTGTGCTCGCTCCACCCAAGAACCTCCGTTTTAGCTGCGATGGCGTTGACGAAAATTCCGGGACTGTGCCGGACGCCGTGATCGTCAGTGATGCGCACCACATACCAGCCATTGCTGGCAAAGGTGAGATGGGTGAGGGACAAGGCGGTGCCAGTAGCGCCCGGCACTTCACGACCGTTGTGCAGCCATTGATAGTGCAACGGGCCCGTGCCCGTGGCGGTCACGGTGAGCGCCACGTCCTGCCCCAAGGCGAGGACATGGCGTCGCGGGCTGAGACTGGTGATTACGGGCAGCGCGCGGACCATCAGGCTGGCGATCGCGCTCGTGGCTGAGCCCATGTGGTTCGTCACCACGATATCATAGCTGCCGGCGTTGGCAGGTATGACTTGGGAGAGCGTTAACGTGGGTAATGTGGCCCCAGCGATGTCGACTCCGTCTTTACGCCACTGGTAGCCGAGTGGCGCGGTGCCGGTGGCGGCGGCAGTGAAGGTCACGCCCTGTTCCTCCGTGATCGTTTGGGAAGAAGGCGACAAGGTGATAACGGGCGGGGCATCCGAGGACGCGTCGCGGAGCGCGAGACCGAAGGTCGTACCGCCTGAGATGGCGATGACTTGCGCGAGATCCACGGGTGGGGTGGTTTCCTGCCCGTAGTAGCCGGTGCCCCACGTCACGACCGTCCCGTCGTTCCTCAAAGCGTAGTTGTTCCTGTCGCCGGCCGAGACTGCCCTGACTCCGGTCAGCCCTGGCGGCACGGCAGCATGGTTTGTCCCCCATTGGGTGACGGTACCGTCGCTCAGCAACGCGATGATCTGGCCGCTGTCCCCTTCTTCAAATGCGGCCAGGAAACCCAATCCCGCGGGAATATTGTTCAAGGAGCCGGTGTGCCAAGGCACCAGGGTGCCGTCGACCTGCTGGGCGAGGGAATGCATTTGTCCCGCGGAAATCGCGATGACGCTGCTCAAACCAGGAGGGACGACGGTGGATCCGAAAGTATCGTGCCCCCAAGCCACCACCGTGCCGTCGCTTTTCAGGGCCAGCGAATGCGTGGCTCCGGCCGCAATTGCGACGACGTTGTCCAAGCCAGCGGGGAATCCCGGCCCCACGTCACCCCAAGCCACCACCGTGCCATCGCTTTTCAAGGCCAGCGAGTGGGTGGCTCCGGCGGACACGGCGACCACACCGGTCAGTTCCGGAGGCACGGTCGACTGACCATAGCCGTTGTGGCCCCAAGCGAGAACGGAGCCGTCCTGCTCGAGCACGAGAGCATGGCTGCCACCGGCTGAAATGGCGATCGCAGTATTGAGGGCGATGGGCACGGTTGCCTGGCCGTAGGAATTGGCACCCCATGCTCGCACCTGAGTGATAGCTGGCGCCACGTTCACGAACATCGGTACGCTGCGGGTGATTCCGTTGCCATTCGTGATCTCCACCCAATAGGCGCCGCGATCAGCATCAGTGACGTTCGGGCGTGAGAGGCTGCTGCTCGTGGCGCCGGCGATCGGACGGCCAACGTGGAACCATTGATATGTGACAGAGTCGGGCGAGGTCGCGGTGACACTCAGGTTCAAAGTGCCGCCGGGCAGCAGCACCTGGCGCACGGCGCTGTGCGCCGTCACGAGCGGCAGGGCGCTGACGGCTTTGCGGATGATGTTGTTGCTCGTATCGACGATGATGAGTTCCCCGGCCGCGTTCTGGGTCAGACCTTGGAGCCCGGTGAAACGCGCCGCGGCTCCCGCCGCATCCTTATGGCCCCGGCTTTCGAAATCACCGGCCAGCGTGGTGACCACCCCGCCGGGGGTGATCCGGCGCACGGCGAAGCTATCGGCGACGTACACGTTGCCATCGGGGTCGACCGCGAGGCCGCAAGGGGTGCCGAATCGCGCTGAGGTGCCGGTGCCATCCGTGGCGTCCTCGAGGTCGGGGTTTCCCGCGAGCGTCGTTACTTCGCCCGCCGCGGTCATTTTGCGTACGGCGCCTTTGGATGCGTCGGAAATATAGAGCGTGCCGGCGGCGTCGATGGCCAGGAAGCTGGGCCGGCCGAAGCGAGCGGCGGTGCCAGTACCATTTTGGTATCCCGTGATGCCGACCGTGCCGGCAATGGTCGTGACGGTGCGGTCCGGCGTGATTTTGCGAATCACGTGATTGAAGGAATCAGCGACGAACACGTTGCCGGATGCGTCGACGGCGATGCCCGACGCATCCTTGAAGCGGGCCGCAGCACCTACGCCGTCCGCCCAACCAGGAGCGATGGCGTCACCGGCGAGGGTCGTGACCACACCCGCCGGCGTGATCTTCCGCACGAGGGAATAGTCTGCGACGTAGACGTTGTTTTGGGAATCGATCGCTACACCGAACGGCGCCACGAACCGTGCGGCCGTGCCCGTTCCATCGTTGTCAGCGCCAGCGGCTGTGCTGGCGACCGTGCCGCCGGCGAACGTCGTCACATCGCCACTGGGAGAGATTTTGCGAATGGCATGATTGTTTTCGTCGGCCACGTAGTAGTTGCCCAAGGAGTCGACAGCCAGGCCACGGGGGCGATCGAATCGCGCCGCACTGCCGAGACCATCGGCGGTCCCGTAGGCATCGTACGCTCCCGCGAAGGTGGTAACATCTCCTGCCGGATTGATTTTCCGGATTTTATGGTTCCCGCGATCGGCCACGTACAAGTTGCCCGCGGGGTCGACGGCGATGCCGTCGGGGATCGAGAATCTTGCCGCGCTGCCGGCACCGTCCGCGTAGCCCGAGGCCCCCGCCATACCGGCTACAGTCGTAACCACGGCAGCCGGCGTAATTTTTCTGATGGCGCCGTCCGAGGCGTAGAGATTCCCGTCACTGTCGATGCCCAATCCATACAAGCTGCCAAAGCGGGCGGCGCTGCCCGTGCCGTCGGTGGGCACGGCATTGTCTGCGGCGCCGGCGAAGGCCATGACCGTCCCGTCAGCAGCGATTTTGCGGATGCGACGGCCGTCCAAATCCGCCACGTAAATCACCCCGCCGGCCCCGACTTGGAGGCCAGTAATGGTTCCGAAGCGGGCGGCCGTGCCGACACCTTCAACCGACCCGCGCGTCCGCACACTGCCGGCCACGGTGATCAAGGCACCGCCGCCGGTGACCTTTCGCACCGCGGAGGAATCGGCGACGTAGACCGTGTCCGTCGCCTGGTCCACCGTTACGGCGTAGGGGAAGAGGAGGAGATTGTCCGATTCCGTCGCGGAAGGCGTTCCGGGCACCCCCGCGATCGTGGTCACGACTGCGGCAGGAGTAATTTTCCGAATCGTGTAATTGGTCGGGTCCGCCACGTAGAGGTTGTCCTGACTGTCGATGGCAATCCCCGCCAGGCTGGCGAAGCGCGCGGCGCTGCCCGTGCCGTCGGTGCTGCCGCGGCTACCCGCCATGCCGGCGAAAGTGCTCACCACGCCCGCGGGAGTGATTTTCCGGATCGTGGAGTTGCCCGAGTCGGCGACGAAAAAGTTGCCGCTGGAGTCAGCGACCACATCGAAGGGCGAATAGAAGCGCGCGTCCGTGCCGGTACCGTTGGTTATGCCAATGGCGGGGCTGCCGGCGAGCGTCGTCACGGCGTAGGGCGTGGCGTAGGTGGTTTCCGCGAACAGTCGCGCGGCCGAAGCGGCAACGAAGGCCGTGAAGAGGCAGGCGATGCGGCCAAGCGGGAGCCGGCTCGCGTTCGTGCAGGACGAGCGAAGGGAATTAAACATCGGAGGGCGTGTGCTCCACCTTGGCCCGAGGCGGTGGAGAAAGGTGTCTGCGGCGGACCGGGTCTGGCAATCTTAGACTCCCGGCATCGCCGCGCGGGCGAACGTCGGCTCTTTCGGAGGCTGCTTCAGTTCACAATGGACCAGGCGACGGCCCTCGTGCCGAGGTCGGCGTAATCGATGGAGGTGAGGCCATCCATGAACCACAGGTAGTGCTGTCCGGTGACGGTGTTCTGCCAGACGAGGTCGTTTTGGCCGTCGCGATTGAAGTCGGCAACCATGGCGAGGGACCACTCGGCGGCGACGCTGCCGAGGCTGGCGTCACCGGTTACGGTCGAGCCGTCCATGAGCCAAACGTAACGAAGGCCCGTGGGGTGCTGCCAGACGATGTCGGGCTTTCCGTCGCCGTTGAAGTCCGCGGCGGCCGCGATCGACCATTCCGGAGGGACGTTGCCCAGGCTGACATCACCGATCCGCGTGGTGCCATGCATAAACCACAAATGGCGCAATCCAGTGGGATGTTGCCACAGCAGGTCGGGTTGGCCGTCGTTGTTGAAATCGGTCGCCGCAGCGATCGACCACTCGGGCGGCACTGGCTCCAAGGGGATCTCCACCGGCCATGCATTTGTCGTGCGGACCTTGCGTTCACCGGTCGTGAGATTCTGCAGCACCATGTCGGTTTGGCCGTCATCGTTGAAGTCGGCGGTGGTGGCGATCGTCCACTCCACGGGCGCGCCACCCAGACTGAGCATGCCGATTTCCGTGGGACCGTCCATGAGCCAGACGCGTTGTAGGCCGCCGGGGTATTGGGCCAGGATGTCCGGCTTGCCGTCCTGGTTGAAGTCGTGGGTGACGGCGCGAGGCGGGTTCGCCACGCGCACGCCCGCGAGCGACCAGCCGGCAGACAGCACGCCGAGATCGGCGTAGGCGATTTGGGTGATGCCGTTCAGGTACCACAGGAAGAGCTGCTGCGTGGTGGTGTTCTGCCAGAGAATGTCCGGGTGGCCGTCGCTGTTGAAGTCGGCAGCCATGGCAATGGACCACTCCACCGGCACGCTGCCGAGACTCGCATCGCCGATCACGGCGGTGCCGTTCATGTACCAGAGGTGGCGCAGACCGGAGGTGTGCTGCCACACGATGTCGGCCTGGTCGTCGCCGTTGAAATCCGCGGTCGCGACGATGGACCATTCGGGTGGCACGCTGCCCAGGCTCATATCGCCGGTGCGGGCGGCGCCGTTCATGAACCAGACGTGGCGCAACCCGGTGGGATGCTGCCACAGGATGTCCGGATGGCCGTCGCCGTTGAAATCGGCGGCCGCGGCGATCGACCAATCGAGGGCCACAAAACCGAGGCTCACGTCGTTCACCGCCGTGGTGCCATCCATCAATCGGATCTTTCGCTCGCCGGTGTTCAAATCCTGCAGCAGCAGGTCGGCTTGACCGTCACCGTAGAAGTCGGCCGTGGCGACGATGGACCAGCGATTGGAAAGGGGCGCCAGGTCGATCGCGGCGATGACGGCGGTGCCATCCATCAGCCGAATGCCGCGTGTCCCCGTCGTGAGGTTCTGGAGCACGAGGTCCGGCCGGTTGTCGCCGTTGAAGTCGGTGCTCGAGGTGGAAGGGGGGTGAGCCGTGACCACGACCGCGGCCACAGCGCTCGTCACACTGCCCGCGCGGTTGGTAACCTTGACGGTGTAGTTTCCCGCGTCCGCCAACGTAAGATAAGGGATGAACAGGGTGGCATTGCGCTGGCGGGGGAGGCGGACGCCATCCTTGTACCATTGGTAGTCGAGAAGGCCGGCCCCGGTGGCGGTCACGTTGAGGAGGACCGATGTCCGGTGGGCAGCAGTCGTCGATGCGGGGGAGGTGTTGATGACGGGCGGCGTACCTCCGGTGTCCTGGATGAAGACACCGGGACCGTAGGAAGCCGGATCGACGTGCGAGACATGGTCGGCAATGGGAGTTTCGGCGCCGAGCACACCGGAGTTGAGCACACGCGTGAAAAGGCTGCCGTCGTTCGTGATATAGTACGAGATCCAGCCGGAGGCGACGCCGGCGATCACGTCGCTGGCTACCAGCAGCGGGGAACCCGTGGAAGGCCCGTTGCCCGGGCTGTTGATCCACAGGGTGCCGTCCGTTTTCAAGCAGAGCGTAACGTTGGCGCTGCTCGACGCTGAAACCACCTCCGAGTCCAGTTGCAGGGGAGTCACGGCGGCTTGCGCGCCATTCGGCCAGTTGTTGAGCAGGTAGCCTTGTCCCCAGAGGGTGTGATCGCTCTTCACGAACAGGAAATAGTCGCTCGTGGCGGTGACGGAGGTGACGTCGTTGGCGATCAACGTGGCGTCACTGCCATTTCCGAAAATGGGCGTCCATGAAGCAGGCGGCTCGGTATTCCGGCCCCAGAGGGAACCGTCGGTCTTGAGGTAAAGCTGGTACCGGAAGGCATTGTAGACGCGGGCCACCTCGGTGGCGACGGGCGTCGAGGTGTAGTCGAGGCTCAATTGGCGGGCCTCACCGGCGGTGTTCACGTAGGCCGGCAGGCCGTCGTACTCGTCGACGCTGGTGCTCACGGCGTCGCTCACCCCTGGCACCTGACCGCGAGCGGCGGACCACAAGGTGCCACCGGTTTTGACGTACCAGATCCAGCCGGATCCCATTTCGGTGGCGAGTACGTCCGGAGATTGCAGGAGGAGTGAGGGAAGGCGCGTGCCATCGCCCAGTTCGCCGTTGGCCGCCAGCCCCGCGCCGAAGAGCTCGCCCGTCACGCTGATGTAGAGCAAGCGGAACGTGGTCGTGAAGACGCCGACATCCGTGGCGATTAGCTGCGGAGAATTCCGGGTTTCGGTGGTACCGTCAGCAAGTTGGGCCACAAGATTGCTGCCCATGCCCCACAGCGTGCCATCGGATTTCTTGAAGTAGGTCGTCTCATAGAAGGTCTGCGCGTCCTCGACTCCGCTGGCGATCAGCACCGGAGTGTTCTTCGAACCCATCGTCCCATCGCCCAACTGGCCACTGAGGTTGTTGCCCATGCCCCAGAGGGTGTGATCGGTTTTGAGGAAGAAAGTGGACCGGGCATCCGACGCCCACGCTTTGCTCACGCCCGTGGCGATCGGGGTGGGGATGGAGAAGGACATGGCGCCGGTGCCGAGCGCGCCGCTGACGTTGTCGCCCATGCCCCACAGCGTCCCGTCCGTCTTCACGAACAGCGTGTGGTAGAAGCCCGCCGAGAGGGTTGCGACGTTGGTCGCGACCTGGGTGGGGACAGCGATTGAGGCGGCGTCACCGATACCGAGGCGGCCATTCACGTTCCAGCCCATGGCCCACAGCGTGCCGTCGATCTTGATAAAGAAGCTGAACTGAAATCCGACGGTGGCGCTCGCCACGTTCGAGGCAATTTGGACGGGCTCGGGCACAACCTGATGGGCGACGGGATCCAGGCCCAGTTCGCCGGCAACGTTGCTGCCCATGCCCCACAGGGTGCCGTCATGTTTGATCAACAGAATGTGCTCCGAGCCGGCCGCGATCGCGCTGACGTTTGTTGCGATCTGAACCGCATGGGGCAGGGTTCCGCTTGCCGCCGTCTGGCCCGTGGCCCAGAGTGTGCCATCGCCCTTGATGAAGTAGGACCTATTTAGGACGGATGCGACCGACACCACGCCTGAAGCGATGGGGACTGGCGCGGACCGGTCGATGTAGGACCCATCGCCGAGTTGGCCCGCGGTGTTTTTTCCCATGCCCCACAACGTGCCGTCGGCCCGGAGAAAATGGGTGTGCTCGGAAGCGGTGGCGACCATGGTCACGTCGGCGGCGATCGCGCGCGGGGTGGTTTGCAGACGAATTTCGAGCGCATACTCGCCCGGGATCCAGAGCAGGCCGCCAGGAGCGGCGGAGGCTGGGCACAGGGAGAGCAGCGAGGTGACGGCAAGCCAGGAGGCGAGGGCGCGTTTGATGAGCATTAAAAAGGAAATTTAGGAAGAAAAGGGGATGGACCGTCGATAGAGAGGACTCTGCGAGGGATCGCCCGAGGATTGAGCGCTGCGAGTATCAGCGCGCGATGGACCACTCGAGGGGTATGATGCCCAGGTCGGCGTAATCGATGGGGGTCGTGCCGTTCATGAACCAGAGGTAGCGCTGGCCGGTGGTGGTGTTCTGCCAGAGAATGTCGGTTCTGCCGTCAGCGTTGAAGTCGGCGACCATGGCAATAGACCACTCGGGCGGGACGCTGCCGAGGCTGGCTCCGCCGATAGCGTTGGTGCCATTCATGAACCAGACGTAGCGCAGGCCGGTGGGGTGCTCCCACACGATGTCGGATTGGCCGTCGCCGTTGAAGTCGGCGGCGCCCGCGATCGACCAGTCGGACGCCACGCTGCCCAGGCTGATGTCGCCAGCGAGCGCGGTGCCTTTCATGAACCACACGTGACGCAGCCCCGTCGGGTGCTGGAACAGGATGTCGGGTTTGCCGTCGCCATTGAAGTCAGCGGCGGCGGCGACCGACCAGTCGGGCGGTACGGTATCGAGGCTGACCTCGCTCGCGACCGTGGTGCCGTGCAGCAAGCCGATCTTGCGCTCTCCGGTGACGAGATTTTGGAGCAGGATGTCCGCCTGGCCGTCATCGTTGAAGTCGGCGACCGCGGCGAAGGACCATTCCGCCGGCAAGCTGCCGAGGCTCAGATCGCCGATGCGCGTAGCGCCATTCATGAACCAGACGTGACGCATGCTGTCGGTGTTCTGCCAGAGAATGTCCGGCTGGCCATCGTCGTTGAAGTCGTGGAGCGGAGTCGCAGACGGAGTCGTGGGCACGCCGGGGATGGACCAACCCGCAGGCAGCAGGCCGAGGTCGGCGTAGGAGATGGGAGTGACACCGTTCAGGTACCACAGGTAACACTGTCCGGTGATGGTGTTTTGCCAGAGGAGGTCGGCATGGTCATCGCCATTGCAGTCGGCGGCCAGCGCGATGGACCACTCGACGGGCACACTGCCGAGGCTGGCATCGCCGACGACGGTGGTGCCGTTCATGAACCAGACGTGGCGCAGTCCGGAGGTGTGCTCCAAGACGATGTCGGAGTTGCCATCGCCGTTGAAGTCGGCCGCGGCGGCGATCGACCATTCCGGCGGTACGCTGCCGAGGCTGGTGTCACCGATGCGGATGGTACCGTTCATGAACCACACGTGACGCAGGCCCGTGGAATGCTCCCACACGAGATCGGGTTGGCCGTCGCCGTTGAAATCGCCGACGGTGGCGATCGACCATCCGGGCGGTACGGTGTCCAAGGTGATGTCAGCACCGGCTGCGGCGTTGTTCATCAGCCGGATCTTGTGTTCTCCTGTTTTCGAATTTTGCAGGAGGAGGTCAGGTTGGCCGTCGGCATTGAAATCGCTCGTGGCCAGGATGGACCAACGATTGGCAACGCCCCCCAAGGGTGTTTCTCCGGCAATGTTGGTCCCGTTCATAAATCGGAATCTGCGTGCTCCCGTGGTCAGGTTCTGCAGCACAAGATCGGGGTTACCATCGCCGTTGAAATCCGCCGACCGGTCAATGGCGGTGAGGGCGAGGGCAAAGGAGTAGCCGGATGAGATCGCGACCACGTGCTGCAGATGGGCCGGCGGGGCGAGCACGGCCGCTCCCCAGCCCACGACCCTGCCGTCGGCCCGCAAGGCGAGAGAGTGCGTGCCATGCGCGGAAACCGCCACGACGTGGTCCAAGCCAGCCGGGGGATAAGCGCTGAGGAAATCGAAGTAGCCCCAGCGGGAGACCGTGCCGTCGTCGTACAACGCGACGCCGTTGGCTCCCCCGGCGGCGGCGGCGACGACTGGCTTGCCGGAGCTCGGTGAGCCGATGAAATATTGCGAATAGGTGTTTTCCCACACGCGAGTTGTGCCGTCGCGATGGACGACGACGGATTGAAACGCACCGTCGGCGATGCCCACGACGTCTTCAATCCCCGCCGGAACCGCCGCACCCTGGCCCCACGCCACCACGGTGCCGTTGCTTTTCAGCGCCAGCGCATGCCGGCCATTCGTGGCGATCGCCACGACTTGGTTGAGTCCGGGCGCCGGTGAAAACAGCCCGAGATCACTGCTTCCCCACGCGACCACGGTCCCATCGCTTTTGAGCGCGAGCGAATTCACGTACCCCGCGGCCACGGCAACCACGTTGTCGAGCCCTGCCGGCACTTGGTATTCGGGCGCGGGATAGTCGCTCCAGCTCACCACGGTGCCATCGGCCCGGAGCGCGAGTGCATGGCTGTTACCGGCGGAAATGGCTACGACATCGATCAAACCAGGCGGGAGGTTTTTCCGGAGCGCGTCGGCGCCCCAAACCCGAATCTGGGTATCGCGGACGAGAAGGACGAAGATCGGAAGGCTGCGGCGGGTGCCGTTGCTGTCCGTGACGTCCACGACGTACCAGCCTTGGTCGGCGGAGTCGGCGTGCGGGGCCGAATAGGACGACGCGGTCGCGCCCGGGATCGGCCGGCCGTTGTGAATCCATTGGTATGTGAGCAAGCCAGTACCGGTGGCGGTGGCGTCCAGATGCAAAGGCTGGCCGCGGCGCACGGTTTGCCGGTTAGCACTCAGGATGGTGATGACAGGCACCGGAACCACATTCAATGCCGCAGCCGGGCTGGTGACCGAACCGAGGCTGTTGCTGATTAAGACGTCGTAACTGCCGCCATCTGCCAGCTCGGTTTCCGGGATGACCAAGGTTGCGGCGGTGGCGCCGGGCACATTGACCCCATTCCGCCGCCATTGGTAGGCCAGCGGGGTGAGGCCGGTGGCGCCGACAACGAGGGTGGCCTTTTCTGTTTCACGCACCGTCAGCCCAAGCGGCGGCGCGATCACCGCCGGCGCGGATTGGCCAACGAGCGCGAGCGTGAAGGAGCCCTTGGAGGTCAGCGCGAAAACCCCTTTGAGATCCGCTGGCGTATCGATGGTGTAACCGACATTGCTGCCCCAGCCGTAGGCTGTTCCGTCCCGCTTGAGCAGGTAGGAAAATTGCGAGCCGGTGGTAACGGAAAGAACATCCGTCGCTGCGCCCGCCGGAACGGTAGATTCATGCCAGCCACTGGCGCCCCAGCCGAGCGCGGTGCCGTCCGTGCGCACGGCGAACGATTGGTCGACGCCGGCGGCAATGCTGGCGACGTGGGTGAGGTTTGCCGGGACCGTGCTCTGACCCTGGTAATCGGCACCCCAGGCGGCGACGGTACCGTCGCGGCGCAGTGCTACGGAATGATAATTGCCAGCGTCGATCGCGATGATTTCGCCCAGAGAACCCGGGAGGGAAGTCTGGCCCCAGGAATTGCCGCCCCAGGCGACGACCCGCCCATCGTTGAGCAGGGCAAGCGCGTGGGTGCCGCCCGCAGCAATCGCCACGACGTTCCGAAGCCCGGCGGGCACCGTTGTCTGACCGGCGTCGTTGTTGCCCCAAGCGACCACCGTGCCGTCGCTTTTCAGGGCGAGGGCAAAGGTCGGGCTGGCCGACACGGCCACGACGTCCGCAAGCTCGGCGGGAATCTGGCTGGCGATCCCGCCGCCAAAACCGAGTATCGTTCCCGTGCGCCGCAGCGCCAAGGTGTATCCGGAAGCGTTCGCCACCACCACGATATCGTGGGTGGGACTGGCAACCCCGGTTGCCGCGACGCCAGCCGAGCCCCAGCCGACAACCTTGGTAACCTCGGGCGCCACGATCACAAAGAATGGCTGGCTGTGGCGGGGACCGACGTCATCGGTGATGTCGACGACATACCAACCGCTGTCTTGCAGCGAAGCGTTGCTGATCGCATAGGTGGCGGAGGTAGCCTGGGGGATGGGGAGCCCGTTATGCCGCCATTGGTAATGGAGAGGCCCCGTCCCGGTGGCGGTCACGCTCAAGGCCAGATTTTGGCCGGGCACTACGAGCTGCTGCGGCACGCTCGACCCGGTCACCACCGGAAGTTGCTCGATGCTTAAGGTCGCGATGTTGCTCGCGGTGCTGCCCTTGTAGTTCGTGACCACGACGTCGTAGTCGCCGGCATCAGCGGAGGCCACGGCAGGAATCGTGAAAGTGGCAAACGTGGCGCCGGTGATCGGCGAGCCATTTTTCCGCCATTGGTAGGTGAACGGTCCGGGGCCGGTCGCCGTGACCGTCCATGTCGCAAGCGCGTCCTCGGTGATCGCTTGTGCGGCGAGCGTTGAGAGCACCGGGGGCGTGTCCGCGCTGGCATCGCGCAGCGCGAGGGAGAAAGTTTGCCCCGCAGCCAGCGCCATTACTCCCGGCAGCCCTTCGGGCACAGTGGTAACGGACTGGTCGCTATTACTGCTCCACACGGTGATCGTCCCATTCGTTCGCAATGCGAGGGCATGATTGGGGCCCGTCGCCACGGCGGTGACATTTGCCAAGCCGGCCGGGGGAGTCGGCGGGGCCCCGCCATCGAGCCTCCAGGCCTGGATTGTCCCATCGAATTTCAGCAGCAGGATGTTGTGGTTGTCCGCGACAATTTTCCTGACGCCCGTGACTTGGCTAAGGCTGGTGTGAGCGGAGGCATCCCCGCCCCACGACACGATTGTTCCGTCCGATTTGAGAGCGGCGCTAAAAAAGCTGCCCGCCGCGATAGCCACTACATCCGTGAGCCCGGCGGGAACGACGGCCTGCCCGGTGGGATAGAACCATTGCGAAGGATTCGCGCCCCACGCGACCACGCTGCCATCGCTTTTCAAGGCCAGGCTGTGGTACGTTCCGGCGGCCACGGCGACCACGTCGGTCAAACCGAGGGGAACCGTTGCCTGGCCATTCGTATCGTCGCCCCACGCGACCACTGTGCCGTCGCTTTTGAGCGCCACAGCGTGATTTTCGCCGGTCGCAATCGCGATGAGACCGGCGTGACCCGCCGGAACCGGGTAGGCGTAGGTACCCCAGGCGACGGCCGTGCCGTCGGATCGGAGAGCGAGGACGTTGTAGGATCGCGTTGAAATCGCCACGGCATCGGTCAATCCGGCAGGAATGACGAGCTGCGACAGATTATTCGTGCCCCAGCCGCGAATCCGTGTCACCGGCGGCGTTCCCGTGCCCGGTGCGAAGTGAACAAAGATCGGCTTGCTCAACTGCGTCCCCGCGGTGTCGGAGATGCGCACGCCATACACACCTGCCTGCGCTCGCGTGAAGGCGCTGACCGTATAGCTGGAGTTGGTGGCCCCGGGAACGGGCTCGCCGTTGAAGGTCCATTGATAGGCGAGCGGACTGCTTCCGGTAGCTGTGACACTGAGGGTGAGGTCTTGTCCGCCGTTGAGCAGGTGGCGCGTCGGGCTCAGGTTGGTTATTACTGGACTCGCCTTCGCCGGCATGGTTGCGGCGGCGGAGACGAGGCAGGCCAGGCTAATTGCGACACGGCGCAGAAAACGCGTGGGTTGGTTGATCGACATGGTCGAGAAAAAGGCCGACGTGCGTGAGGACGATCGTCGAAGGCAGGGATGAGGATGCAGGGAATGCCACTCGAACGCCGAGGCGTGCATCGACAACACAGGCAGTGAATCACCGCTTGAGGGCCCATGTCGATGGGGCGGCGGCATTCAGCCAGCTGCGAAGAAGGCAGCAAGGGGAATTGCGAGCTAGCTCCCACAATTGGGCCTTGGGCTAAGTGGTGCGCGTTCCTTGAGGGAAATGCTCTACACAACGGCCGCGTCAGTTCACGATGGACCAGGCGACGGCCATCGTGCCGAGATCACCGTAGTCGATCGGGGTGAGGCCATTCATGAACCAGAGGTAATGTTGCCCGGTGACGGTGTTCTGCCAGACGATGTCGTTGTGGCCGTCGGCGTTGAAGTCGGCGACCATGGCGAGCGACCATTCGGGGGCGACGCTGCCGAGACTGGCATCACCGATGACGGCGGCGCCGTCCATGAACCAGACGTACCGCAAGCCGGTGGCGTGCTGCCAGACGATGTCGGGTTTCCCGTCGCCGTTGAAGTCAGCAGCCGCCGCGATCGACCACTCGGGCGAAACACTGCCGAGGCTGGTATCACCGATGCGCGTGGTGCCGTTCATGAACCACAAATGACGCAGGCCCGTGGGATGTTGCCAGAGAAGGTCAGGTTTGCCGTCGCCATTGAAATCCCCGGCGGCGGCGATTGACCACTCGGGAGGCACTGTTTCCAGGCTGATCTCCACCGGCCACGCATTTGTCGTGCGGACTTTGCGTTCACCCGTCGTGAGATTTTGCAGCACTATATCCGTTTGGCCGTCATCGTTGAAGTCGGCGGTGGTAGCGATGGTCCACCCCGCGGACGCGCCACCCAGGTGGAGCGAGCCGGTCCGGGTGGTCCCATCCATTAACCACACGAACTGCATGCCGTCGGGGTATTGGAGGAGGAGGTCCGGCTTGCCATCCTGATTGAAGTCGTGGGTGACGGCACGAGGCGGAGTCGTTGCAGGCACGCCCGCCAGCGACCAGCCGGGATACAGAACGCCGAGGTCGGCGTAGGCGATTTGGGTAATGCCGTTCAGGTACCACAGGAAGCACTGCCTGGTGACCGTGTTTTGCCAGAGAATATCCGGGTGGCCGTCGGCGTTGAAATCGGCGGCCATGGCGATGGACCACTCGGGCGGAACGCTGCCGAGACTCGCATCGCCGATGACGGCGGTGCCGTTCATGTACCACAGGTGGCGCAGGCCTGACGTGTGCTGCCACACGATATCGGGCTTGTCGTCGCCATTGAAATCCGCGGCTGCAGCGATGGACCACTCCGGAGGGACGCTGCCTAGGCTGACATCGCCGATCCGCGTGGTGCCGTTCATGAACCAGACGTGCCGCAGGCCGGTGGTGTGTTGCCACAAGATATCGACGCGGTTGTCGCCATTGAAGTCGGCGGTCGCCGCGATGGACCAGTCGGGGGGCACGGACTCGAGGGCCACGTCGTTTTCAGCGGTCGTTCCGTTCATCAGGCGCACCTTGCGCTCCCCGGTTTGGGAATCTTGCAGAAGCAGGTCCGGTTGTCCGTCGCCATTGAAATCGGCGGTGGTTGCGATCGACCAGCGATTGGAAAGAGGACTCAAGTTGGTTTCCGAGACGAAGGTCGTGCCAGGCGTCAGTAGAATGCTCCGCGCTCCGGTCGTGAAGTTCTGCAGGACGAGGTCCGGTTTGTTGTCACTGTTGAAGTCGGTGCTTAGCCCCGAGGAGACAATCAGCGTGGCGGCGTTGGTTGTGGCAAAACCGGTCTCATTGCGGGCGATGCAGCGAAACTGGTCCTCGGAATTTGTCGCGATCTGCACTCCGTTGATGGTCAGCGTAGCAGTCGTTACGCCGCTATACTGCCCTCCGTCCGCCAAGTCATTCCAAACGTCCTCGCCGCTTTGTCGAAGCTGCCACTGATAGTTGAACGGAGACGCACCAACCATCGTAACGCTGAATTGCGCAGCCTGACCTTTGAGCACCTGGGCGTCGGACGGCTGCGAAGCGATGTCCGGGCCGTTTTCCAGGTTCACCGTCGTGGGCTCGCTGAACGTGTCGTTGCCGCCCAGACCGATGGATTTGATCCAATAGTAGTAGGACCCGTTCTCGACCGTGAAATCTTCGCAGAAGTTGGTTGTCAGGTCGGCGGCGACGCGAGTCGCGGTGGCGCTCGAGTTCGTGTTGTTGCGCCACACTTCATAGCGCCTCGCGCCGATCGCGTGGCTCCAAGTAAGTCGGGTCATTTGGAGAGGAGAGCCTTCGGTCACGGTGACCGAAGCGGGGGCCGCCGGCGCGACGATTGGGCCGCCGGTAATAACGATGGCGGAGTTGTAATCCGTGTTAACCTCCGTTCCCAGTTCGCCATGGATGCTCAGCCCGGCGCCCAACAGGGTCCCGTCGGATTTCAGCCGAAGGCTGAAGGCATTGCCGCCCATTGAAACGTCGATCATGTCGCTGCCCACGGGGTGGGGCGACTGGGCTCCTGCATAGCTCGGAGCGGAACCGTCGCCGAACGCTCCGTAAGCATTGGTGCCCGTGGCCCACAGAGCCCTGTCAGGCTTCAGGTAGAGAGTGATCATGTCGTTGGCGCTCGCGAGCGAAACGCCGGTGTCAACCTGCACGGGCGTGACGACGTTCGCATTCGCGCCCGTCTGGATCGCATAGAAATTGCCCATCGCCCACAGGCTACGGTCGATCTTGAGGAAGGCGGAGTGAAGTTCTCCCACCGAAACGGAGATGACCTCAGTGGAAATCAGGGTCGGGACCAGCTTGTCGATGGTGGTGCCGTCACCCAGTTGTCCGTAACCGTTGTTGCCCATCATCCACAGCGAATGGTCGGTCTTCACGAAGGCGCTGGACATCTCGCCGGCGGACATCGTCAGAACCTCGGTAGCGATTTGTAGTGGGATTTTCTGGGGGGCCGTGGCGGAACCCTGGCCCAGCATACCCCCAAGATTTCGACCCATGCCCCACAGCGTGCCATCGCGTTTTAAGAACAGGGAATGCGTATTGCCGGCAGAGACGGCGGCGACATCGGTCGCGACTTGGACGGGCTGGTGACGCTCGGAAAGCGTACCGTCGCCCAGGTTGCCGTCGCTGTTGTTGCCTACGCCCCAGAGCGAACCATCCGCCTTGAGGAAGAGGGTATGGTTCGTGCCGGCGGACGCCGCAACCACGCCGGTAGCGATCCGGATCGGGTGCCGTCGTTCGGTTGTCGTGCCATCGCCCAGTTGCCCGTACCCGTTGGTGCCCATGCCCCAAAGCGAACCATCAGAAAGGATAAACACCGTGTGCCTTCCGCCCGCAGACATGGAGATCACGCCCAACGCCGGACTCACGGTCACAGGAAAATCGGCGCTGTAGGGTGAAGTCAGATAGTTGGCCTCTTCGAGGAATCGGGCCTTGATTACGACGGAGCCCGGGCCGGTGGTGGTCACAATGCCGGTGGAGGAATCGATCGCCGCTCCCGGAGCCGTCGAACCGCTGCCCAAGCTCCATTCGATCATCCGGTAACCAGCGTTAGCTGTGGCGGTGTAAGGCAGTCCCTGGATCGTTGTCGTCGGGGAGGAAATGCCCGGTGCGTTGGGAATCGCTTTTTCGATGCTCCAAGCCAGAGAATTGTTCGAGCCGGTATAATTGCCGGTAGCGGTGGCGGTCGCGGTGTAATTTCCGACGTTGGCGGCTTGCACGGTGCCGCCCGTCGTGAAGGTGGCGTGGGCGGGGTCGGCCACCACGGTGGGCCCTTGCATCTGCAGGTTGAAGCTGAAGCTGCTGGCGCTCAGGGAGAAGGTGACGGGTTGGGGACTCACCGTCAGCGTAAAGTCCGGCGAATAGTCGGACGCGTAGTGCGAAGAGTCGCCGGCGTATCGCGCCTTGATCTTCACGGTTCCAATACTCGTGAATCCGACGACGCCGGTGGCGGGATCGATGGTCGCGCCCTGCGCGGTCGAGCCGCTGGCCAACGCCCACTCCAGCGCCCCGACGGAACTGGTGCTGACGGTCGCTTGGTAGAGTTGGCCAAAGGGGGTGGAGGCTCCGGATGAAATTGCGGGAGCCGGTTGGGTCGCCTTGTCGACGACAAGCGTGTCGCCGACCTGTCCCGCGTAGATGTCGTCGTCGATGGTTGCGACGACCGCGTAGCTGCCGGCGGCGGTCGGCGGCGTGGCGGCGCCGTCGTAAGTGAAGGTAACGGTCAGGCCGGCGGGATTGGTCGTTGCGCTCGCGGCCTTCGGCGAGCCGTCGAACAGCGCGCTCAGGGAACCCAGTGTGACAGTCGCAGCGAGTTTGGGAATCGTCACGGCGGCCGCGGTGCTCGTCACGCTGCCGCCCCGGTTGGTGACCTTGACCGTGTAGTCGCCGGTGTCGGTGGCGGTCGCATACGGTATATGTAGAGTGGCTCCGCGTTCGTGCGAGAGGGGAGCGCCATTGCGATACCATTGGTAGTCGAGCGGCGCCGGGCCGGTGGCGGTCACCTCTAGCGAGAAGGCGTCGCCGTGGCTGGCGGTGACAGGTTGCGGTGCAGACGTGATAACCGGCGCACTGCCGCCGGGGTTCTGGGTGAATGCTAGAAAATTCTCAAAGGTGGCGGCCGAGAATTGGGCGACGTGGGGCGCCACGAGCGTTTCTGTGCCCGGAGCCTCCAAGGGGTAAACGCGCGAATACAGCGAGCCGTCGGTCTTGAGATAGTAGGCACTGCTGAATCCCGTCCCGACGTCCGTTACACCGGTCGTGACTTCCTCGGCCGGGGCACCGCCGGAGCTCCAGCCGGCCCGGATCCAGAGGTGTCCGTCGGTTTTCACGTAGGCGCTGGCCCAGTAGGCGGACGCGACACTCACCTCGGTTTCCAACTGCACCGGATTCGCGACGAACTGCGCTCCATCGGGCCAGCCGTGAGACAGCGCGCCCTGGCCCCAAAGCGAATGGTCGACTTTCGTGAAAAGGAAATGGTCGGCCGCGGCGGAGACTGAGGCCACGTTGCTGGCGACCAAGGCAGGATCGACGCCATTACCAAAAGCCGGCTGGAGGGCCTGCGGCGGAGAGACATTTTTTCCCCACAGGGTCTGGTCGTTCTTCAGGAAAAGGCGGTAGTTGTTGCCGCTGAAAATACGGGCGACGTCGGTTGCGATCACGGTGGACGTGAAGTCTACGCCGAGCTGGAGGACGGTGCCGTCGCTCTTCCGGTAAATCGGCGAGCCATCGTAGTCGTCGACGCTCACTTCGACCGCATCGGCGACGCCGGGGATCTGGCCGAGGAACGCCGACCACAAAGTGCCGTCGGCCTTCACATACCAGATCGTTGAAGCCCCCATCTGGACCGAGGGAACCTCGGAGGTCAGCAACACGCGCTCGGGGATCGAGATGCCATCGCCCAGCTGACCGCTGCCCCTAACTCCGACGCCGAAGAGCTCGGAGTCCGTGGTCAGGTACATGACGAACTGCCCGCTCGTTGCAATTGCGCTCGTCCGGGCCGCGATTTGTTGCGGAATGGTGCGCAGGATCCTGGTCCCGTCGCCCAATTGCCCGCCGAAGTTGTCGCCGACGCTCCACAAGGAGCCGTCAAGCTTGCGGAAATACGTATTGCCCCAGAGCGCTTCAACCGCAGCCACGTCAGTAGCCATTTGGAATGGCGTGCTCCGATCGGCGGTGGTGCCGTCGCCGAGCTGGCCGGCATAGTTGCTGCCGATGCTCCAGAGGGTGTGATCGTTCTTGATGAAGAAGGTGGCGCCGCCCGAAGAACGGACCTGACTCACGTTGCTCGCCACTTGGACGGGAGTGAGGCGGTCGGTGGTGGTGCCGTCCCCCAGTTGCCCGAGATCATTCCGTCCCATCGCCCAGAGCGTGGCGTCGGTTTTGAAAAAGAAAGTATTGAGATCGCCCGGGATGACGGATGCCACATCCGCCGCGACCTGCACGAGACTCGACACGTTGGAGGTGTTGCCGGTGCCGAGCCGACCGTACGTGTTCTTGCCCGTCACCCAGAGGGTGCCGTCGGTTTTGAGCAGGAAGCTGGCATTGTTCTGAACCGCAATGCTGGCGACATTCGTGGCGATCTGGGTGAAGGCGGAAAGAGTGGGCGAAGTAGATGGGTTCAGCCCGAGCTGACCGAAGTCGTTGTTGCCCGCCGCCCATACCGTGCCATCCAACTTGAGGAACAGGGTGCAGCCAGAGGGAGAGGCGACGGCTTTGACGCTGCTGCCGATCTGGAAAGGCGTCGTCCGCGGCGAGCCGTTCCCAGTATCATACCCGAAGGATCCAAAGGCGTTCGAGCCGATGGCCCAGAGAGTGGCGTCTTTTTTGAGGAAAAAAGTCTGGGATTGTGCAGTGAGCACCGATGCGACGTCGGTGGAGATTTGCACCGGAGTCGCACGATCAGCTGTGTCACCCGTACCGAGCTGGCCTGCGAAATTTTCGCCCATGGCCCACAACGAGTCATCCGCGCGAATGAAGAAGGTGCAGTTCAGTCCAGTCGTCACGGTTTTGACGTCCGAGGTAATCGCCACGGGGCGGGTTCGGATGAGGATATCGAGGACACGCTGTCCGGGCACCCACAACGGACCGCCTGTGTCAGGGACGTTGGCGCGCAGGGAAGCAACGACGGAGAGGCAGGCGGCAACTACGAAACGAAGGAGACGACGTGGATCAAACATGAGAATGCAGGAAGCCTTCGGAACAAAGGCGAAGATTTTGAATGCCCAAAATAACCTCCCGGAAAACCAGGGGGGATCTGAGGTGTCAGGTGATGACACATTCGAGGGCGAATCGAACGCGGGCCCACATCGCCGGGACCGCGCGATTCAGCCCGGCGCTGTGGGACCGGCAAGGGGAATTACGCGGTTGGCGCGCGTTGCAGCAAAAATTAACGGCACTGCAGCCGTTTCTGAGGGAAATACTCTACATCAGAGAACGGCTGCCGTGCGCTATTTCACAATCGACCACTCCAAGGGGACGATGCCGAGGTCGGCGTAGTCGAAGGGGGTGGTGCCGTTCATGAACCAGAGGTAGCGTTGTCCGGTGACCGTATTTTGCCAGAGGATGTCCGGCTTCGCGTCGGCGTTGAAGTCGGCGACCATGGCGATGGACCACTCCGGCGGGACGCTGCCGAGGCTGGCATCGCCGATGACGTTGATGCCATTCATGAACCAGACATAGCGCAGGCCGGTGGGGTGCTCCCACACGATGTCGGACTTGCCGTCACCGTTGAAGTCCGCGGCGGCGGCGATCGACCAGTCTGCGGCCACGCTGCCCAGGCTGGCGTCGCTGGCGAACGCGGTGCTGTTCATGAACCACACGTGACGGAGTCCGGTCGGGTGCTGGAACAGGATGTCGATGTGGCCGTCGCTGTTGAAGTCGGCGGCCGCGGCGATCGACCATTCAGGAGGCACCGCGGTCAGGCTGACTTCGCTGGCAATCGAGCCCAGGTTCAGGAGCTGAATTTTTCGCTCTCCGGTCGTGAGGTTTTGCAGGAGGTTGTCCGCCATGCCGTCGGCGTTGAAGTCGGCGACGGCAGCGACCGACCAGCTCGCCGGCAAACTGGCCAAGCTAAAGTCGTGAAACCTGGTGGCGCCGTGCATCAGCCAGAGATGGCGGAGACCGGTGGAATGCTGCCAGACGATGTCCGGTTTACCGTCGCCGTTGACATCATGGGTGGAGGCGGGAGGTGGCACGGTCGCAACCGGCACGCCGGCAACCCAGTGGTGGAAGGGCAGCAGGCCGACATCGGCGTAGGCGATCTGGTTGACGCCGTCCAGGTACCACAGGAAGGCCTGACCACTGGTGGTGTTCTGCCAGAGAATGTCGGTCTGGCCGTCGCTGTTGAAGTCGGCAGCCATGGCAATGGACCACTCTACGGGCACGCTGCCGAGGCTGGCATCCCCGATGACGCTAACGCCGTTCATGTACCAGACGTGACGCAGCCCCGAGCTGTGTTCCCACACGAGGTCCGGTTTGTTATCCCCATTAAAATCGGCGGCGGCGGCGATGGACCACTCGGGTGGCACACTGCCGAGGCTCGTGTCGCCGATCCGCGCGATGTCGTTCATGAACCAGACGTGGCGCAGGCCGGAGGAGTGCTGCCAGACGAGGTCCGTCTTCCCGTCGCTGTTGAGGTCCGCCGCGGCCGCGATGGCCCAGTCGGGTGGGACCGTGTCCAAGTCGATGTCGCCCGTTACGGTGGTTCCGTTCATCAAACGGATTTTTCGTTCCCCGGTTTCCACATTCTGCAGCAGCAGGTCGGATTTATCGTCACTGTTGAAGTCGGCGACGGCGGCGATGGACCACCGGTTGGAAAGCAGGCCCAGGTTAGTCCGTTCTCCCTGCGTCCCCCCATTCAGGAGGAGGATGCTCCGCGCTCCCGTCATCAGGTTCTGCAACACGAGGTCGGGTTTGCCGTCGCCATTGAAGTCGGAAGGCGGGGGAGCGGCGGTTGCATCCGTCAGGGCCACGCTGAGCGTCGTGGCGGCGGAGATCGTGAGGACGCGGGTCAAGCCGGCGGGAATCGTCGTTTCGCCCAGAATGTTTCCACCCCAGCCGGTCACGGTGCGATCCCCTCGGAGCGCCAGGCTATGCGAGCTGCCGGCGGCAACGGCAATGATGCCGCTCAAGTTGGCAGGAACCGTGGACTGACCCAAATGGTTCCGGCCGGCGGCGAATACGGTGGCGTCCGGTTTCAGCACCAAGGTATGTCCGCCGCCGCCCGCCGCCAGGGTGGCCGCCGCGGGCAACGAGGCGATCTGGCCATATTGGTTGTCGCCCCAAGCGACGAGGGAGCCGTCGTCCTTCAGCGCCAGCGAGTGGGAGGATCCCGCCGCGATGGCGACCACATGGGCGAGTCCGTTGGGCACGGTTGATTCGCCGTAGAAATTGCCACCCCAGGCGATGACGGTGCCGTCGGACCGGAGGGCGACCGAGTGCGAATACCCAGCGGCGATCGCCACGACATTGGCGAGCCCGGCCGGGACAGCGGGAGCGGTGTCGCCCCAAGTGACGACGGTGCCGTCCGACTTCAGCGCCAGGCCATGCGCCCAGCCGGCTGCAATGGCCACGACGTTGTTGAGTCCGGCGGGAAGGTTGAGTCGTCCCCGCAGATTCATGCCCCAGCCGACCACGGTGCCGTTGCGGCGCAAGGCAAGCACGTGGTCGTTGCCGGCCGCGATGGCGATGGCGTCGGTCAGGTTGGACGGGGGCGCCATGTTGTCTCCGTAGAGACTGCCGCCCCAGACTGTGAGGGCAGTTGTTGCCGGGCTCACCGTTACGAAGAACGGTTTGCTGCGGACCGTGGCGTCGCTCAAGAGGATCTGCAGAACATAGTAGCCGTTGCTGGACGATGTGACATTGGCTAGCGCCAAGCTGGTCGTGTTGGCGCCAGGAATGGGCAGGCCGTTGTGCGTCCACTGGTAGGTTGCGCCCGAATCTCCCGACACGAACACGCTGAGATTCACGGTGTCCCCGGGCAGCGCCACGTAACGTGAGAAAACGGTGTGGCTGGTGGTGACGACCGTGAGTGTCGCGGCATTCGACGTGGTGGTGCCGAGGGAGTTCGTCGCCACTAGTTCGTAGGTGCCCGCGTTCGATGATTGGGCGTTGGTGACGGTCAGCGTGCTCGAGGTGGCGCCGGGGATATTGTTTCCCCCTTTTCTCCACTGGTAGCTCGTCGTGGATGCGCTATTGGCGGTGGCCGTGAACGTAGCCGTTTCTCCGGCAGCTACCGTCTGGCTCGTCGGGTGCAGCGTGAAGACCGGCACCGTATCGTTCGAGCTGTCGCGGAGGGCGAGCGCCGTCGCTCCCAGCGCTACCGCATAGACGTTGGCGAGGCTGGCGGGCACATTCGCGATCTGCCCGTTGCCCATATCGCTCCATCCCACGACCGTGCCATCCGATTTCAACGCGAGCACGGAAGAAAGTCCCACCACGTCGTTCAAACCGGCGGGTAGATCTCGTTCGTGCAAGCTGTTGGAGCCCCAGGCCACGACCGTGCCGTCGCTCTTTGCGGCGAGCGAGTGGGAGTAACCGGCGTCAATGACAGCGGCACCGGAAAGGCCGGCGGGAACAGTCGATTGGCCGAAGAGATTGTAACCCCAAGCGACCACGGTGCCATCGCTCTTCAAGGCCAGCGAATGGTAGTGGCCGGCGGAAATCGCCACCACATTGGATAGTCCGGAAGGAACCGTCGTCTGTCCGCTGGAATTCGATCCCCACGCGACCACGGTACCGTCGCTTTTCAAGGCAAGGGAGTGGGTGCCACCGGCCGCGATGCTGACAACGCGGTTTAATCCGGCAGGAACCGTGGTTTTCCCGTCGGTGCCGGATCCCCAGCTCACGATCGTACCATCGCTCTTGAGGGCCAGCACATGCGCGTCGCCCGCCGAGATGGCGACCACGTCGTTGAGCCCATCGGGGACATCGAGCACGTTGCCGAAATTCGAGCCCCACGCGACCACGGTACCTGTTTGCCTCAAGGCAACCGCGTATCCCGTACCGCCGGTAATGGAAACTGCATCAGTCAGACCCATCGGTGCATAGTCCGTGCCCGCGAAATTTATCCCCCACCCAATGATCTCCGACGTGGCCGGGGCGACGGTGACAAAGTACGCCGGGCTTCGGCGCGTGCCGACGCTGTCGGTGATGAGCACGAAATAATAGCCACTGTCACCGAAGGTGCCGTTCGCGTCCGAATAGCTGGCGGTGGTGGCGCCATTGATGGGGCGGCCGTTGCGGTACCATTGATAGGCAAGGGAACCGGTGCCTGTGGCGGTGACGCTCAAATCGATTCTTTGTCCGGGCAGACGAACCTGCCGCGTGCTTGGTTGGCTGGTGATCACCGGGACCGCCGCCACGGTAACGGTCGCGCCGGAACTTGTGACCGACCCGATTAGATTGGAGACCAGCACATCGTAGGTGCCGGCGTCGGCGGGACTCGCCTCGCGGGTAAAAGTGCTGGCCGTGGCGCCAGCAATGTTGGCGCCGTTGCGTCGCCACTGATACGACAGGGGACCAACTCCGGTCGCAGTAATCGAAAGCGCGAGCATCTGACCTTCGATCAGGGATTGCCCCGCGGGGTCGACCGTGATGGTCGGAACGGTATCGCCCGAGGCATCCCGCAACGCGACCGAGTTGACCGAGCCGGCGCTTACGGCGACTGCGAAGCCGAGATTTGGCGGAACCGTGCTTGTGCCGGAATAGTCGTAGCCCCAAGCGACAACAGAACCATCGCGCTTGAGTGCCAGCGAATGGGAGGTGCCGGAGCTGATGGCCACGACATCGGTCAATCCCACTGGCACGGTTGCCTGACCGTAATCATTCCGACCCCAAGCCACAACCGTGCCATCAGCCTTGAGCGCCAGGCAGTGGCCGCCGCCGGCAGAGATCGCCGTGACGCCAGCCAAGCCACCTGGCACCGCGATCGATCCGTTCGATGACGAGCCCCAAGTAACGACGGTGCCGTCATCGTGCAGGACCATGGAAATTTCGTAGCCGGCGGAGACCGCCGCGACATGGTTCAGGCCGACTGGTACCCTGCTCTGACCACCCGAATTTCCGCCCAAAGCGACAACGGTGCCGTTGGTGCGGAGGGCAAGCGAGTGATCGAAGCCCGCGGAGATAGCTGCAACCTTGTTCAACGTCTCGGGAATCTCGTATTCCCAGTAGTCTCCCCACGCCGCGATCGTGCCATCGCTCTTGAGCGCGAGGGAAAAAGAGGCGCCCGCGGAGATCGCGCCCACGTCGGCGAGCTCCTCCGGAACGTCGTTCTGCCCTTGGCCGTTGTACCCCCACGCGATGATCGTTCCATCGCGGCGCAATCCCAGGGTATGGACCCACCCCAGGGCGATCGTGGTGAGGTCGTCGATCCCAGCCGGGAAAGTCAGCTGCTGGTTACTATTGTTGCCCCAACCCCGCAGCTGGGTGATTTCCGGCATGACGCTGACGAAGAATGCGGCGCTCCGGCGCGGACCGTTGTCGTCGGTGACCTCCGCCGAATACCATCCATTATCCGCGAGTGTGACCGCACCCAGAATATAGGTGTCGCTCGTTGCACCGGAAATCGGGAGGCCATTGCGCAGCCACCGGTAGCGCAGCGCACCTGTGCCGGTGGCGGTGACCGACAGATTCAGGCTGTCACCTGGATTGAGCACCCGGCGGTTGGCGCCCTGGTTCGTTACGACAGGGAGATACAGGTTGATCGTCAGCACTGCTGGATCGCTGTACGCGGTACCGTAGGACGTGGCGACAAGCACGTCGTAGCTGCCCAAGTGGGACGCATCCACCGCATCAATGGTGTAGCTGCTCGTATCGGCGCCGGGAATTTCGACGCCATCTTTGCGCCATTGATAATAGTAGTAGTCGCCGCCAGATGCGTTGATGGTGAAGGTTACCGGCTGCCCTTCCGTGACTCCCTGGCTGACGGGTTGCTGAATGATGGTCGGCCCGACGGTGCCCTTGAGGACCGTGCCGTTGATGCCGTCCGTGACGTAGACGAAGCCGGCGTTGTCGCAGGCGATGCCGTAGGGATAGCCGAAGCGAGCGGCGCGGCCGACGCCACGGACGTTTCCAAAATGACCGGCCAATCCGGCGACGGTGGTGACCACGCCGTTCGCATCGATCAGGCGAATCGTAGCGGCGCCTGCATCGGCGACGAACACGTTGCCTGACGAGTCAACCGCCACGCCGGTGGGGGAAGTGAACCGGGCGCTGGCCCCGGTGCCATCCGCCGAGCCCGCCAGGCCCGGGCTGCCAGCCAGAGTTGTAACGACGCCGGCGGGTGAGATCTTGCGGATGGTGCAGTTGACCTCGTCAGCGACGTAGAGATTTCCCGTCGCGTCGACGGCGACGCCGACGGGACGGTTGAAGCGAGCGGAAGCTCCCGTGGCGTCGGTGCTCCCAGTTTGCAAGGGTGCCCCGGCGATCGTCGAAACCGTTCCGTCGGTGGCGATCTTGCGGATCGTGTTATTCGAGGTGTCGGCCACGAAAACATTGCCGTTGGCGTCGATGGCCAAGCCGCGCGGTGACCGGAATCTCGCGTTGATGGTCGTGCCATCGGTGCTGCCCGGACTCACGGCGCCGGCATAGGTCGAGGTTTCGCCGGACGGAGTGATCTTGCGGATCCGGTTGCTGCCGGAGTCCGCCACATAGACATTTCCGGTGGCGTCCACACATACGCCATAAGGCGCAGTGAATCGTGCCGTAGATCCGGTGCCTTCCGCGATGCCTTCGGATCCCGCCAGGCCAGCCAGCGTCGTTACGTCTGCCCACATACCGATTTCGCGAAGGGTGCTGTTGGCGACATCAGCCACATAGAGATTTCCCGAGCTGGTCACGGCTATGCCGCGCGGCTGATAGAACGCCGGGACCGTCAGCCCCCAGCCGTCCGCACTGCCGGCGGCCGGGATGCCGGCGAGCGTCGTGACGGTGCCATTGGACGCAATTTTCCGGAGGGTGCCGTTGACGGTATCCGCCACCAGCAAGTTGCCGCTGGCATCAGCGGCCAGGCCATCGGGAAAGTTAAACAAGGCGCCCGGGCCGACGCCATCAGTGCTGCCGGAGGCGCCGACCGTACCCGCGATCGTGGTGACGACCATTGCGGGCGTGATTTTCCGAATGCAATGACTGTCTGCCTCCGTGACGTAGAGATTGCCGGATCCGTCGACGGTCAGCTTGCCGGGATTATTGAAGCGCGCGTTGGTGCCGGTGCCATCGACCGTGCTGAGGTCCCACGGTTGCCCCGCGACGGTGGTGACAACGCCGGCTACGGTCACTTCGCGGATCGTGCCCACGCCGGTTGTCACGAACAGGTTGCCGGCACCATTTATGGCCAGATCATTTGGAGTATTGAACGAGGCGTTCGCACCGGTGCCGTCCTGGTCGCCCGCTAGGCCCGGGGATCCGGCTAAAGTCGTGACGACGCCGGCGGGGGTAATCTTGCGAATCGTGTGGTTGCCGTTGTCGGCGACGTAGATGTTGCCGGCGGAGTCGATCGCCAGTCCCAGCGGCGTGCTGAAGCGAGCAGCGGCTCCGGTGTCGTCGACACTGCCCGTCGAGCCGGGCGAACCGGCCAGGGTTGTTACCACGCCTGCAGGAGTGATTTTACGGATCGTATGATTTCCGCTGTCCGCCACCACGAGATTTCCGGAAGAATCCACCGCGATATCCCAAGGCGACGAGAACGACGCACTGGTGCCGGTGCCATTCGCGGAACCGACGACGCCGGGAGTTCCCGCGAGTGTCGTGACGACGCCGGCCGGAGTGATTTTCCGGATGGTGCTATTGAGCGTGTCGACGACGTAGAGATTGCCGGCGCTGTCAAAGGCGAGGCCTGCGGGCTGGGCGAAACGAGCGACGTCGGCCGTGCCGTCGGTACTGCCATAGCCGATGCCGGCCACGCGCCAGAAGGAGTAATCGGCGTGAACAGGGGACGTGACGAACGTGGCCACGAAGCCCACGAGTGCCAGGAAGGAGCGGAATTTCATGCAGGAACCGGAAAAACAGCAGGGGAAATCTGGGATCGGGCAGATGGAGCAGCCATCTCTATTTACGATGACGGGAAGGTGCTATTGTGACGCGGGTTTACCTGTTTCGGCCGGGTTGCTTGGTTGGCCTGTTTCGCGGTGGACATTGCAAATGCGCAGCACACGGCATGACGGTCGACTTCCGTTCGTTATTTCGCGATGGACCACTCGACGGGGACGATGCCGAGGTCGGCGTAGTCGAAGGGGGTGGCGCCGTCCATGAACCAGAGGAAACGCTGGCCGGTGGTGGTATTCTGCCAGAGGATATCGGT
>Ga0164241_10000888_pt1 | contig 43187 bp, 27 predicted proteins | sample OricomyardsoilBY_FD_108780 | JGI IMG/M metagenome (GOLD analysis project Ga0164241, IMG submission 108780) | Backyard soil microbial communities from Emeryville, California, USA - Original compost - Back yard soil (BY) | ecosystem: Environmental > Terrestrial > Soil > Unclassified | place: USA... | reverse complement strand
CGAGCTCTCGGTGAAAGAGATGCGCGATCTCCTCAAGCGCACCGAAGAGCTCGGGGTGCTCATGGGTGAAAACCCCGACGACATGGACAAGCTCATGGAGGAAATGAGCCTCGTCCAAGACAAGATCGAAGCCGGCAACGGCTGGGATCTCGACCGAACGATCGAGCGCGCGATGAGCGCCCTCGCCCTACCGCCCGGCGACGCGCCGACCGACAAGCTCTCCGGTGGAGAGAAGCGCCGCGTCGCGCTTTGCCGACTTCTGCTCGACAAGCCGGATCTCCTGCTGCTCGACGAGCCGACGAACCATCTCGACGCAGAGAGCGTCGCCTGGCTCGAGCGGTTCCTGCACGACTTCAGCGGAACGGTCGTCGCGGTCACCCACGATCGCTACTTCCTCGACAACGTCGCCGGGTGGATCCTCGAGCTCGACCGCGGACAGGGCTTTCCCTTCGAGGGCAACTACTCCGGCTGGCTCGAGCACAAGCGCAAGCGCCTCGCGGACGAGCAAAAGCAGGACTCGAGCCGAAAGAAGATGCTCGATCGCGAGCTCGAGTGGGTCCGCGCCTCGCCCAAGGCCCGCCAGGCGAAGAGCAAGGCTCGTCTCGACGCGTACGAGACGCTCCTCGCCCAAGACAAGGACGACAAGGCCTACGAGGCGTCCGACATCAACATCCCGGCCGGCCCGCGGCTCGGCAACGTCGTCATCGAAGCCAAGGCTGTGAAGAAGGGCTTCGGCGATCGCCTCCTGATGGACGATCTGTCGTTCTCGCTCCCGCGCGGTGGCATCGTCGGTGTCATCGGCCCGAACGGCGCCGGCAAGACGACGCTGTTTCGAATGATCGTCGGCCAAGAGAAGGCCGACTCCGGTGACTTCCGCGTCGGAGAGACGGTGCAGCTCGCCTACGTCGATCAGTCGCGCGATTCGCTCACGGCGAAGAACAACGTCTGGCAAGAGATCTCCGGCGGCGAAGAGAAAATCATGGTCGGCAAGCGCGAGGTGAACAGCCGCGCCTACGTCGCCTCGTTCAACTTCACCGGGAGCGACCAACAGAAGAAGGTCGGCGATCTCTCGGGCGGAGAGCGCAACCGCGTCCATCTCGCGAAGCTCTTGAAGTCCGGCGGAAACGTGCTCCTCCTCGACGAGCCGACGAACGATCTCGACGTCGACACGCTCCGCTCGCTCGAGGACGCGCTCCTCGAGTTCGCGGGGTGCGCCGTCGTCATCAGCCACGATCGCTGGTTCCTCGATCGGGTCGCGACCCACATGCTCGCGTTCGAAGGCGACGGGAAGGTCACCTGGTTCGAGGGCAACTATCAGGCGTACGAAGCAGACCTGAAGCGCCGGCTCGGCAAGGACGCCGACGAGCCTCGGAAGTTTCGCTACAAGAAGCTCCTCGACAAATAGCCGTTCGCAGGAGGGGTAGATTCGCCCCGCCTCATGGTAGATTGGCCGTTCCATGCGCCAAATTTCTTCCTTCGTGCTCGCCCTCGGGCTCGCCGCGCTCGTAGGTTGCGGTGACTCTGGCACCACCTCCACCGGCTCCACGACGACGGGGTCGGGCGGCGGTGGGACCGGCGGAGACGGCGGCGGCACGCCCACCGGCAAGCCGCTCAAGATCGCGAACTGGAACGTCCACAATCTCCTGAACGACAAGGACGATTCGCCAGCACCCGACGAGACGATCGAGACGACGGCGAAGTACCAGGCCCACATCCAGGCGATCGCTGCCGTGCTCGGAGACATGGATCCCGACGTCGCGGTCCTCGCCGAGGTGGAGAACCAGTCGACGCTCGACGACCTGAACGCCGCGCTCGGCAACCGCTATGTCGAAGCACGCCTCATCGACGCGAACGATCCGCGCGGCGTCGACATCGCAGCGCTCTCGAAGCTGCCGTTCTCGAGCGTCGTCTCGCACGCCACCGACGAATTCGCCGTCGAAGGTACCGCAGCGCCGACCTACCAATTCGCGCGCGACGCGGTGGAGTATCACTTCACGTTCGAGGGCCAGGAGATCGCGCTCGTCGGCGTCCACCTTCGGTCGAAGGGCCCGCCCGACGATCCGAACAAGCGCCTCGCAGAGGCCGAGCGCGCCCGCGCGATCGCCAACGATCTAACGACCGCGAATCCGGACCTGGCCGTCGCGATCCTCGGCGACTTCAACGATCTCCCCGACTCGGCGCCATGGAAGGCCGTCGCCGGTTCGGCGTCGGACCTCTACTCGGACGCTCCAGGAAACATCGCCGATCCAGATCGCTGGACGTTCGACTTCATGGGCGCCCAAGAGCTCATCGACCACCAGATGGGCAACGCGAAGCTCACCTCACGCCTCGACAAGAGCAGCGTCATCATCCGACACTCCGCAGACGTGGGCGTGGCGAGCGACCACGCCCCGATGATGGCGACGTACCTCTTCTGACAGCTCGTCTCGAGCGGGGGCCTCTCTTCGGGGCCGTTTTAGCTTCCCTGCGCGGCGACCTGCTAGCCTGGGGGGGTGAGCGACTCTCGCCCGCCCGGGCCGTCGTCCTTTCCGGACAGCGGCGCTCGAGAGAGCTCTGGCGCGAGCACGAGGCGGCGCCCGGGCTACCGGAGCTATAGCCGCGCGGTCGCGTTCTTCTTCTGCATCGTTTTCGCGTTGATCGGCGCCGTACCCGTGTTGGCCGGGGTGCTGGTCCGTACGGACGCGGTTCGCTCTTGGGCGGCGCACGAGACCGCGGCTCTCGTCGAAAAAGAGGTCGGGACCCGAGCGACTTATCGCGTCGAGGTGGAGCCATGGCCCCTCACCCTCGCCCTCGAGGACATCGTCGTCGACGGCGACGACGGCAAGGGCGCAGCTGTGCGTATCGAGCGCGCGAGCGTCCGTCCGCGCATCTTCTCGCTCCTGGGCGGCAAGCTCGACGCTGGCGAGATCGAGGTGACTGGCGCCTACGCGCGGCTCGTCATGCGAGACGGAAAACTCGTGAGCCTTCGGCCTACGACGCCCGACTCGACGCCCTCCGAGGGGCCCGCCCGACTTCCGTTCACGGCGCTCGCGGTCACCGACGCGAACGTCGACCTGGACGTCGACGGGACGCTCGCCTCGGTCCGCGAGGTCGATCTCGACGTCGGCGTCGAGACGGACGGCGCGATCGAGATCGCCGCGCGCGCGGGACGCGGCACGCTCACGCGAAAGCACGAGGATCCGCGTCATCTCGGAGAAGACCTCGTCGACGAGGATCGCCTTTGCAAGCTCGAGGCGCGCGCTCGCGTCGAGCCCGACCAGCGCGAGATCCTGATTCGCCGACTCGGCCTCGCCGCGTCGGTAGACTTCGATCCCGCGGTCGGGACGCGCCCGCCCTGCGACCTCGAAGAGGGCGACTGGCGCAAGGTCGACTTGCGCCTGGGCGCGGTGCGCGTCGATCTCTCGCCGCTACCGGACGCCCCGCCCAACGTCGACGGCTCGATCGAGATCACCGCCCCCGCGGCGCTCGCGCATCGCTTCGCCTCGATGGCCCACCTCAGCGGGAGCGCACACCTCGACGTGAAGGTCGCCTCGCATGACGGTGAGGATCTCCCGACCGTGCGTGGAAGGCTCGCCGTCGCGCAGATCGGCCTCGACGGGAAGGTCTTCGCCGATCAACTCGACGCCGAGCTCGCCCTAGAGGACGGCTCCGTGCAGCTGTCGAACCTGGTCGCGACCTGGGGGGACGGGACATTTCACATCGCAAAGGCCGAAGCGGGGCCGCTCGGCCCGCTCATGCGCCTCGATGTGAGCGACACGCTCGGCGAGAACGTTCCCCTTGAAGGCCTCTTGCGCGACCTCGGGGTGCATCCGCAGGCGCACGTCGGCTGGGACATCGACAAGGTCGCGATCGCGCACTTCGGTGGTCCGCTCTTTCCGATGAACCTCCAGGGCGAAATCGTCGCGAGCACGAGTCACTTCGGCGTGTACGACCGTCCCGCGCATCGGACCGACAAGCGTCGAATGATCACCGTCGACCATGGCGACATTCGCGGGACGCTCGCGATCCGCCCCGACGCGGCTTGGTTCGAGAACATGCACCTCGTCACGCCGCGCTCCGACGTTCACGCCACCGTGATGCTCGGTTTCAAGAACAACTTCGGCCTCGAGGTCATGCGCGGCTCGCGCGTCGACCTGGCAGAGGTGTCGCCTATCGTCAGCGTCGACATCGCGGGGATGACCGACATCGAGGCGCACGGGACCGGATCGTTCGACGTGCCTCGCATCGAAGGCACGCTGGGCGTCACGGGCTTCGAGATCGGTGGGTTCAAGGCGGGCGACATCGAGCGCGCAAAGGCCGTGTTCGTGCCGCTCAAGCTAGAGCTCGACGACGTCGAGCTGAAGAAGGGCCAGAGCTTCGTCACGTCTCCGAAGACGAACGTGTCCTTCGACGACGGTCCCGACGTCTTGGTCGACGGGTTGGTCGACACCACGAAGGGCTCGCACCTCTCGCTCCGCGACTTCTTCGAGGTCTTCCACTTCGACCAAGATCCTCGGTTCGCGTCGATCTCCGGCACCGCGATCGGGACCGCGAACGTGCACTACGCGATCGGCGGCACCGAAGACCGATGCGGCGGGGGCGTCCTCGACGTGCAGACGCGTATGGTCGTCGACCACCCGAGCCTCTTCGGCGAATCGTTCGAGCGCGGCGACGCCGACGTGCGCTTCCGCTGGGACGACAAGGACGCCGGCTCCGAAGGCATGAAGATCGAGATCGCCTCTGCGACGGTCAGCGAAGGGGGCGGAACCATCGCCGCAGAGGCGACAGTCGACTACGGCGGCGTCCTCCACGGAAGCGTCGTGGCGAGCGGGCTGCCGCTCTCCAAGATCGAGGGGATGGGTGCGCTCGGCCCGTATCTGGACGGCGAAGCGCAAGCCGTCGGGACGTTCGGCGGCACCCTCGCGAGACCGCGAGCCGATGTCGACCTCACGCTCTCCCCGATTCGCCTCGGTGCAGAGAAGCTCCCGAGCTCACGCCTCCAAATCGCTCTCGAGCCCGACATCGTCCCGGCAGAGAAGCTCGGCGAGACGCGATGCAACCATCCACGCTCGGGAGACTTCAACCGCGCCGAGTGGGACAAGGATCTGCCGAGCGGCCAATTCCGAATCAACGGACAGCTCTTCGACGGGCAGATTCGGCTCGAGGACGTGACCGTCTCGCGTCAGAGCGACAAGACCGTACGTGGTCGCGTATTTCTGTCGAGCTTCGACCTCGGGACGGCGCTCGGCGGCGCTCCGGCGATCGCCCTCGGCGGCACCGCGCCGAGCGGCAAGCTCTCGGCGCGCATCGACCTCGACAAGCTCCGGCCGAACCACCTCGAAGAGACGCACGCCTCGGTAGACCTCTACGACGTCGACGTGTCGCGGGGCGGCAAATCGATCGAGCTCGTAGAGGCGTCGGGCCCCATCGTCGTCGAGGGTGGCGGCGTTCACATCCCGTCTCTTCAGATGGCGGTCGGCGATCAGAGCGGACTCGCCGTCGGCTTCTCCGGTGCCGGCGACATCACCGACTTCGCCGGAACACCACGGGTCGACGCGAAGCTCGACATCGCGCCCTTCGATCTGTCCAAGCTGAAGCGCGACATCTCCGGGCTCGAGCGCATCTCCGGAACCCTGTCGAGCTCACTCGAGGTGCATGGCCCCCTGGCCTCGCCCGCGGTCGTCGGAGCCGCGCGCCTTCGAAAGGGCTCTCTCGCCATCGCCGACGTGCCGCTCGCTCTCGACGACATCGAGGTCGACGTCGCCGTCAGCGACGGCGAAATCCGTGTGACTCGTGCCACCGCGAAGGTCGGCGCCGGCACATTGGACATCACCGGCCGCGTTCCCATCGTCGGCCTCGGCCTCGGGACGGCCGTCGCGACCATCACTGCCCGCGGCGTGAAGCTACCGGTCGACGACGGCATCGACATCGTCGCCGACGCAGATCTCGACGCGACGCTCCGCCCCGGTCCACGGACGGCCCAGAATCTCCCCGAGGTCCACGGCAACCTTCGGGTCACCTCGTTCGCCTATTCGCGACCGATCGCCCTCTCTCTCGACCTCGGCGAGCTCTCCAAGACGCTGCGAAAGAGCACCGCCGAGACCTACGATCCCGACGGCGACTTCCTTCGGTTCGACGTGATGGTCGACTCGCCTCGCCCGCTCGCCGTTTCGAACGATCTAGCCGACGTGCGGCTCGAGATCGTCGATCCGGGCATTCGCCTGTCCGGTACGAACCAGCGCTACGGCGCGGAGGGGCAGCTCCGCGTCCTGCCAGACAGCAAAATTCGGCTCCGCAACCACGAGTTCGAGGTGCGCGAGGGCTACGTTCGCTTCGACGATCCGAACAAGATTCGCCCCGAGATCGACGTCCGCGCCACCACCGAGTATCGCCGTTACGCGAGCGCAGAATCCGCGGACGCGGGGACCGACAGCGCCAGCACGACCGGCGGTAACTGGGAAATCGATGTCCACGCACATGGCTCGACCGACGACCTCAAGCTCGATCTGTCGAGCGATCCACAGCTCGACCAAGAGGACATCGTCCTCCTCCTCGGCGTCGGCATGACGCGCGCCGAAATCGACCGCGGCCTCGCGAGCTCGCTCGGCGAGACCGTGGGGCTCGAAGCGCTCTCGGCGCTCACCGGCGCCGACAAGGCCGTCCAGAGCGTCGTGCCGATCATCGACTACTTCCACTTCGGCTCGAGCTACTCGTCGACGACCGGCCGCACCGAGCCGAATGTCACCGTCGGAAAGCGGCTCACCGACGATCTCCGCGCGAGCGTGACGACGACGCTCACCGAGCGCGACGTCGGCGCGACCCTCGAGTGGCGTCTGAAGAAGGGCGTCAGCGTTCAGGCGTCCTACGACAACAGCAACGACATCGGCTCGATCATAGGTAACCTCGGCGCAGATCTGAGGTGGCGACTCGAGTTCGAATGAGGCGAAGCCGTGCTCGGCGCCACGCTGCCCCGTCCGCAGCGGCGCTCGCTCTCCTGTTCGTGCTCGCGTCGTGGCTTCGGGCGCCGCCCGCGCTCGCCGACGACGCGTCGCCCGCCGCCCAGGCGACCGAATCCGAGCTCGTCCCGGTCGAGGACGCAGGAGAGCTCACGCTCGCGCCCGACACGCTCGACGCCTCTTTGGTCGGTCTCCCGATCGTCCGCGTCGAGGTGAAGCTCCGCGGCACGGACCGCGCCCCCAAGACGGAGCTGAAGTCGGTCTCGTTCGGCGCGCCGCTGACCCCCGAGGTAGCTCGTCGCGCGATGCGCGAGCTCGCCGAGCGCGGGGGCTTCGCGAACATCGCCGCAGAGGCCGAGCGCGCCGGCTCCGGCGTCGTCCTCCGCATCGTCGCCGTGCCGTCTCTCACACTCGCGGCGGTGCAGATCCAGGGCAGCGTCCTCGATCGCTCGTCGACCCTGAAGGCCGCGCGCCTCACGGTCGGCGCGGAGATCACCGACGACGATCTCGACGCGCTGCCCGCGAAGCTGCGCGCCCACTACGCCGAGCACGGCTTCCCATCCGCGAAGATCAGCGTCACGCACACGCCGCTCGACGATCCGAACACCGTGCTCGTCGCGATCGACATCGAGCCGGGCGCGCCGCGACTCGTCAGTCAGCGCGTCTTCGTGATCGACCCGACGTGGGACCGACAGGTCGGCGACCTGAAGAAGTCCTACGTGGTGAAGGGCGACGATCGCGTCGACGAGGGCTCGCTCTCCGACGCCGACCGCGATCTGACCGAGAAGCTCCGCGGCGCAGGCTTCTACAAGGCTCGCGTCTACCACAAGACCCGCGTGTCCGGTCCGTACACCTATTTGTACATCTATGTCGACAGCGGTCGAAAGCTCGTCCCGATCTTCGAGGGGCAGCGGGCCTTCGACGGCGATCAGCTGACGCGCGCCCTCGACCTCGGAGAGGGCCAGGTCGGGGCGCCCGTCGAGCTCGCCGAGAAGCTCCGCAAGTTCTACGTGGCGCATGGCTTCCTCGACGCAGAGGTGACGACCGATCCGCGCACGAGCCCTGACGAAGGCATCGAGTATGTCGCGCTGATCGTGCACGAAGGCGACCGCGTCCAAGTCGTGAAGCGCGTCTTCTCGTGCTTGCCGAAAGAGGTCGATCCCGACGACGTCGGCGGCGAGATCGATTCGATGCTCGAAGACGAGCTGCCGAACGACGATTTCGTCGGTATTCCGTCGCCGCGTGTGGTCGAGGCGAGCCTCGCCGTGAACACGACGACCGGCGCGCGCGCAGAGCCGTTGGTCCTGTCGCCCGCGACCACCTATTCGCCAGAGGTCTACCCGCGCGCGCTCAAGCGTGTCCGCGAGGTGTACCTCGCGAAGGGCTACATGAACGCCGTCATCGGCCCGGTTTCCGTGGTGCGTGCGCGCTGCGCTCCGACGTCGCCCCCCGGCGAGTGCGTGGAAGAGCCGCTGCCGAAGGTCGCCGCAGTCTGTCGTACGGACGACGTGGGTCTGCCCATCCAAGAGCCGCCCGCGCCGCCCGAAGCGACATGCACCCCGGATCGGAAGGCGGGAATTCGATGCTCGCCTCGCGTGACGCTGCGCATCCCCACCCAGCTCGGTCCCATGTCGAGCATCTGGGACCTCGCGTTCGACGGCAACCGCACCATCTTGGATCAGACGCTCGCAGAGGTCGCGGACCTCGAGCTCGGCGCACCAGTAAACCTGACCGCGATCGACGAGGCGAAGTCACGCCTCGTCGAGCACTACGAGAACCAGGGCTACGCGTTCGCAGAGGTCAGCGCGTCGGTCGAACCTTCCCCGGACCGCACGCGCGCGCGGATCCGCTTCGTCGTCGAGGAGCGCGATCGCGTGATCATCGACGGCATCGACGTCGAGGGCGCGACGCGCACGGATCCTGATCTCGTCGCGTCTCGCGTCGCGTTCAAGAAGGGCGACTACTTCTCGAAGAGCGGCCTCCGGACGAGCGAAGAGCGCATCGCGACCCTAGGGCCGTTCTCGAGCGTCTCCGTCTCTCTCGCCGAGCCCAACGTCCCCGAGCGCCGCAAGCGCATCCTCGTGCGAGTCGCCGAGTACCCGTCGCAATACGTCGAGCCGAAGGTCGGCTTCTCGACCGGAGAAGGTCTGCGTTTCGGCCTCGAGTACGGTCACCGCAACATCGGCGCGCGCGCCATCTCGCTCACGCTGCGTCTGCAGCTCAGCTACCTGTTCGATTTCATGATCGTCGACGACGACGTCGCGAAGAATCTCGGTCCGCTCCCGACGAGCCAGCGACTCGAACGTAGAAACTCGATCAAGGTCTCGTTCCCCGAGATCGGCCTCGGCCCGCTCGTCAGCCTCGGCATCGAGGGTGTCGACGTCCGCGACAACCAACGCGACTTCGGGCTCACCCGCGAGGCGGTCGTCCCGAGCCTGACGTACCACCCGATCCGCGAGGTCGTCGGCACCTTGTCTGCTTCCGTAGAGGTGAACGACGAGCAGATCTTCAGCGGCGGCTCGGTCCTCGATGCCATCAAGAACAACCCCTCGCTCGAGCATCTGCTTCTCTTCCCAGACGGCACGACGTTCGCGGTCGCGCAGCGCGTGGGGATTTCTTGGGACCGCCGAGACAACGCGTTCGCTGCGACCCAGGGCACGTTCGTCACGGCGGACGTCGAACACGTCAATGCGCTCCCCGCCGACCCGAACGACCCGACGACGAGCCCGATCAACTCTCATTTCCTGCGGCTTCAGGGACGCTTCGCGGGCTATCTGCGCTTCACCGACAAGGGCCTGGCGCTCGCGTTGAGCATCGCCGCCGGCGGAAACATCCAGCTCGCGAGCGAGAGTCAGACGTACCCGGATCGACTCTTTTACCTAGGCGGCTTCGACTCGATCCGGTCGTTCCTCAGCGACTCTCTCGTGCCTCAAGACGTCGCCGATCAGGTCGTCGCGAAGAAGCTCGCGATCGAAGACGTCGCGATCCGCGGCGGGAACCTCTCGGTGAATCCGCGCGTAGAGCTTCGCGTGCCGCTCACCGGCACGTTCGGCATCGGCCTCTTCGTGGACGCAGCGAACGTCTGGGTCGACCCGACCGAGTTCAATCCGACGGTGCTCCGCTACGGCGCAGGAGCGGGCCTCCGCGTGACGACGCCTATCGGTCCGCTCGCGCTCGACTACGGCTTCAACCTCAACCCGCGCGAGTGGGAAGACGTCGGCGCGCTGCACTTCTCGATCGGCCTCTTCTGAGCCGCGCACGAACCCGAGCGGCCCTTCACTGGCCCGGCGCTGCGCTCGCGTCACGTGGACATTTTTTGACCGATCTCGCGCACCATTGCCTTCCGATCACGGGCGTTCGGGGCTATGAGTTCGGTCATGCAAGGGCTTCGAGCAGGACTGAACAGTCCCCTTGCGCACTGAACATCGAACCAGTATGGTGACGCCCATGTCCGACGAGAGATCCGCCAAGCAAAAGGCCGCCGCCCTAGAGCTCGCCATCGCGAGCGTCGAGAAAGAATACGGCAAGGGGGCGATCATGCGCCTCAAGGACGGCGAGAAGCTCCATGAAGACATCGCCACCGTACCGACAGGCTCGCTCGGGCTCGACGTCGCGCTCGGCATCGGCGGCTACCCCCGCGGCCGCATCGTCGAGGTCTACGGCCCGGAGTCCAGCGGCAAGACGACCCTGACGCTCCACGCGATCGCGGCCATCCAGCGGCAGGGGGGCACCGCCGCCTTCATCGACGCCGAGCACGCCCTCGACGTCAGCTACGCGAAGAAGCTCGGCGTGAAGACCGACGAGCTTCTCATCTCGCAACCCGACTACGGCGAGCAAGCACTCGAGATCGCCGACATGCTCGTCCGCTCGAGCGCCGTCGACCTCATCGTCGTCGACTCGGTCGCCGCCCTCGTTCCGAAGGCAGAGATCGAGGGCGACATGGGCGACAGCCACGTCGGCCTTCAGGCGCGCCTCATGAGCCAAGCGCTCCGGAAGCTGACCGGCACGGTCTCTCGCTCGCAGTGTCTGCTCATGTTCATCAACCAGATCCGCATGAAGATCGGCGTGATGTTCGGCAGCCCCGAGACGACGACGGGAGGCAACGCGCTCAAGTTCTACGCGTCCGTTCGGCTCGACATCCGTCGCGTCGGCGCCATCAAAGAGGCGTCCACTGTGGGCAAAGATCCAAGCGTCATCGGCAATCGCACGCGCGTGAAGGTCGTGAAGAACAAGCTCGCGCCTCCGTTCCGAGAGGTCGAGTTCGACATCCTCTACGGCCAGGGCATCAGCCGAAGCGGCGACGTCCTCGACCTCGGGGTCGAGGGAAACATCGTCGAGAAGAGCGGCTCGTGGTTCTCCTTCCAGGGCGAGCGAATCGGCCAAGGGCGTGAGAACGCGCGGTCCTATCTCGAAGCGAACCCCCTCATCCTCAACCGCATCGAGACGCTCGTACTCGAGAAGCAGGGCATCCATCGGATCGCGCCCAAGCCCGGCAGCGAAGCCGCTGCGAACGGGACGTCGAAGACGCCGGCGCCTGCAGCCGTACAAGCAGGCCCTGCGCGTGAAGGTTCGGGTCCTGCGCCGTCGCGCCAAGATCCACCCAAGCCCGACGGAAAGCCCGCCGACGGGAAGCCCGCCGACGCGCGGCGCGCCAGTCCGCCAGCCAAGGCAAACTGAAGAGGAACAGCTCGATGGATCGACTCAGCGCCTAAGTCGGTTCTCGATCCATCCAGGTACTAGGAGCGATCTGTCGCCTCTTCTGTGAATCGTCCTCCGACCCAGATCGGCAATTCGTGCAGCTCTCGGGATCCGGCCTGGCGTCGGCTCCTTGGGGAAGTTGCGTGACCGTGGGCTCACCTCGAGCCGCCCGGCGACCGCAGCCCGCCGGACGGTGAGCCGTCAGGGGTGGTCCCACGGCGAGTGAACAGGCAGCCATCTCTGCCCGCCCGACGCCCTCTCCTGCTCTTAGGAGCGGCGCGTCGGGCACCCGTTTCTCCACCGGTTTTCCACTGCTTTTCAAGACAGTGGTTCGTTTGAGCAGCAATCACTGCTGAGCCAAAAAGCACTGTTATTATGGGGGCTTCTGGGCCGTTCCTTGACAAGGTCCCCCCCTCGGAATACCCCATCTTACCCCGCGTGTGGGCTTCTCCCCGCGCGCGATTCAGGCCACCGCCGAAGGTTTCACCACCGTAGGATCGAGGCTCGAGATGCCGGGGCTGATTGTTTTTCCCTTCGCGCAACGACCGCTCGGACGTGACTCACGACCGAGAGTCTCGCCGCGTCCTCTCGCGCCGCGGGTCGCACCCGCTGCCGTGCGAGTTCCGGATCCGCGACACGTGCAGGTGGAGATCCCCTTCCCCGCCGGCACACCCCAGATTTTCGTGCACGAGGGCGCACGCCAGCTCCTCGAGCGGCGGCTGAGCGTCGCCGCGATGAAGCCGGTCATGCTGAGCGTGACCGACAACCGCCGGAGCATGATCTCGTTCTCGTCGCGCGACGGCGTGCTGCGGGCGCGGCTCCATCACATGTTCTTGGACGCGCCGTCGACCGTACAGAGCGCGCTCATCCGCTACGTGGCCCGAGAGGACCGCGCCGCTTCAGTGACGGTGGGCCGCTACATCGAGCAAAACGGCCACCGCATTCGCGCGGCGCAGCCGTTTCAGCGACCGCTTCACACCCAGGGCGCAAGCCACGACTTGCTCCATCTCTTCGGCGCGCTCAACAACAAGTACTTCGGCGGAACGGTCGACGCTCTGATCACCTGGGGGCGCGTGGGACGCCGCGGCGACCCGGGCAGTCAGGGTGCCCGCAGGACGATCAAGCTCGGTAGCTACTCGGCGCTCGAGCGAGTGATCCGGGTTCACCCCCTCCTCGACCGCGGCTGGGTCCCCCGCTATTTCGTCTCGTACATCGTCTACCACGAGATGCTCCACCACGTGATCCCCGCCTCGGTAGAGGGGAAACGTCGCCTGTTGCATCCGCCACACTTCACCGACCGCGAGCGGATCTTCAGGGACTACGACCGGGCGCTCTCGTGGGAGCGACGACACATCCACCGTCTGCTGCGCGTGCGCACGTAGTGGTGTCGACGGAAGGTCGACAGGCGACGCCTCACGCTCCGGTTGCGGATCGATTCGTGGCTCACGAGCCCAGATTCGCGCGATCAGGCGCCACGAAAAGGTAGGCTTTGTCGAAGTGTCTTTGCCTGGCGCCCGCGCCTTGAGTAAAGCGCGGCTCCCGTCATGCAGGGTCCCAACGCCTCGTCCATTCCTCCCGGAGCGACTGCCGTGCAACCCGAGTCTTCCGTGGCCCCGAAGCCTGAACGAGCGATGGTCGCGCTCGAATGGGCCATTGGTCACGCGGAGCGTGGCGATACGACCACGTGCGACGCAGCGACGCCGGCGGACTTCCGCGCGGCGGCGGGTGTGTACCTCCCGGACATGCGTGCGCGCTTCGATCGCGTGCTCATGGCGCCCGACGCAGAGGCCGGCCTCGACGCTCTGCTGGTCAGCGGCGCGTTGACCGCGATGCTTCCAGAGGTCGAGGCGATGGTCGGCTTCGGCGACGGTGAGTGGCGCCACAAGGACGTCTGGAAGCACACGAAGCAGGTCGTCCGTCAGGCTGTGCCGCGCCTCGAGATCCGATGGGCCGCGCTGCTTCACGACATCGGAAAGGTGAAGACGCGCTCCATTTCACCCGATGGCGAGGTGCATTTCTTCGGCCACGCAGAGGTCGGCGCTCGCATGTTCGACAAGATGAACCGGCGCATTCCGCTCTTCGTGAAAGAGGACGCCCTCTTCTCCACGGTGCGGTTCCTGATCCTTCACCACCTCCGCGCGAGCCAGTACGACGCGACGTGGACGGACAGCGCCGTGCGCCGCTTCGCGAAGGAGATGGGCCCGCTGCTCGACGACGTGCTCTGCCTCTCCCGCGCAGACATCACGACGAAGCGCCCCGAGAAGAAGAAGAAGGGGCTGCGTCAGATCAGCGAGCTAGCCGATCGCGTGCGAACGGTGCAGGAAGCGGACAGCGTGGTTCCGCCGCTGCCGAGCGGCATCGGCGACGCGTTCATGAAGGCGTTCGCACTTCCCCCCTCGCGTCTCGTCGGAGAGGTGAAGCGCGCGCTCGAGCTGGCGGTCGAGTCAGGCGAGATCGCGCCGGGCCTGACGTCCGAAGAGTACGTCGCGTTCGTCGGCGCCCAGCGCGACCGCTTCAACATCCCCAAGTGAACGGGGCGTGCTGCAAGTAAGCGGCGCGTGCTGCAGTTAACCGGGACGTGCTGCAGGTAACCGGGGCGTGCTGCAAGCAAGCGGGGCGTGCTGCAGGTAACCGGGGCGTGCTGCAAGCAAGCGGGCCGTGCTGCACGCAAGCGGTGGTGCGACGCGCTCAGAGAAGGCGCGCGTCGCAGGACTTGCAGTGCTTCGGGACCTCTTCGCGGTGGTAGGCCTGGCCGCAGCGTCCGCAGAGCCGCGCGTCGGCCTCGAATGAGATGAGTCGATCGCTCGCCGCACATCGCAGACCCGCGAGCTGAGGTTCTTCGAGCACGACCTCGGTCCCCGCGTCGGGTGAGCCGGTGAGTTTCTCGGTGACGCCCTCGGCGTGCGCCGGGATGCGCTCTCGTGCTTGCTTCAGAGCGAGGGCGGCCGCGTCGGGTTGGAGCTCGACGACGAAGGGCACGAGCTTGCCCGCGCCGGAGAATGAGAGCGTCCCTTCTGCGAAGCGGACCGCGTCGATCTCGAACCAGCCGAGCCGCTCGAAGGTGCCGTCCCCACGCTCGACGGCGACGCCAGCGTCGCCCACCCGCGCCGGGTGAACCGCGCGGCCCCCGAGGATGATCCCGAGGCCAACGCAGAGCAGACCCGCGACGAGAAGGTAGACGCCGTAGGGATGCGGGCCCGCAGCGCGGATGAATTGCGCGTAGACGCCGGCTCCGGCGAAGAGCGAGCCGCCGCTCGTGAGGAGCACCGACGCGAGAGCGAGCGGCTGTGTCTTCGGGACGAAGCGTCGCTCCGTGCGCCGGTCGCTGCGCTCTCGAAGGAACGTCTCGTTCTTGGACGCGCCCGTCTTGGGCTCGGCGCGACGTTTCTTCGCCTTGGGCTTCTGCATCGAGCTAGGCCTCGTAGCAAACACCTCGCCCCTTGGAAACAACGGACCCTCTCCGAGCTACGAACGGCTGAAAACTCCGGGGCGCGGCGCCCCATCTGCCCGGACGAACCCGCGTGGGTCGACTACGTTTGTCGGACGGTGCTTCGTCGACGCCTCCTCGTGACTCTGCCCGCGGTGGCGACGATGCTCGTCATCGCTGTGATCCTCGGCCCCGGCCAATCACGCGCGATCGATGGCGCGCGCATCCTCGGGGTCATCGGGCCGAGTGGTCAGCTCCGGTCGCTCCGCGTGGTCGCCGTCACGCGCGCGGCGGGTCGAGAAGAGCCGCTCGTCGATCGCGATTTGCGGGTGACGGTCGGCGGTGGCGCCGCGCAGAACGCGCGAACGGGCCCGACGGGCGTCGCCGAGCTCGAGCTGTCCGAGGCCGTTCGGGCGAGCACGACGCTCCACATCGAGGACGCGGGTGGAATCGTACTGGCCGACGCGACGATCACGGGCCACGCGGTGGACCCGCCACGCGACGACTACGGTTTTATCGAGGGAAAGGCGACCGGCGACCTGCAGGTCGTCGTGCGCCACGGGCGCGGCCCGGTCGTCCCCCCTTTCGGGACCACGCTCGAGGTGTATGCGGGACCGCGCATCGTCGATAAAGGAACGTTCTTCGCCGACGCCAGCGTCGCGGGCCACGCCACCGTCACCGTCCGCGGCGGCGAGCCAGCGAAGATCGAGCTCGCGTTGACGAACGCGTCCGCAGCGAAGCTCGTGATCACGCCCGTCGCCGAGCCGCTCGAGATCGAGATCGACGCCGAGGCAGAGAACGGCCAGCGCGGCTCGCTCGCGGTGACCGTACCGCTGGCGATGGGAGGGTTCTTCGTCGGCGACGCGAGCGGGAGCGAGCTCGCGATCGCGTCGCCCTCGCCACGTCCGTTCGCCTACGCATCCTTCTTTGAGGACGCCACGCGGATCGGGGGCGCGACGATACCGCTGACAGACGGCGGAGACGGCTTCTTCCGCGGCACCGCGGAAGCTCCGGTCGGCGCCGACCGCGTGGTCATCGCCTCTGACCCCGCCGAGCGCGGACAGAGCACCGTCGTATGGCCCCTCGGAAGAGCCGGCGGCTTGCCGTCGGCGCCGCAGCTGACCGAGCTCGCGGAGGGCCTGAGCGACGCGGCCGCGCGCGAGCGCGTTCGCCTCCGCGGCGTACGCGTCGCGATGATCGCGATGCTCGCCCTGGCCGCGCTCGCCGAGGTCGTCCTTCTTTTCCTCGTCGGGCGCGTGAAGAGCCTTCGCAAAGACGCAACCGGGATCACGGGAAACGCCGAACACCCTGGGGTCGATTCCGAAATCCCGATGATTCGCATCGCGAAGAACGCTGGGACGACGCTCGCGGTCGCGATCGTGACCACGATCGTGCTGCTCATCGCGTTCGCCGCGATCGCGGGCGTCGCCGTGCTTCACGGCTGAGACCAGAGCTTTGCTCGAGCGGGCCCGGCGCGATACGGTGAACGCGTGCGGCATGTCGTCTTTCGAGCGTGGATCGCGATCGCCGCAGGCGCCGTGACAATCCAGGCTGTGTCGCCGGCGCTTGCGGGCGATTTCGATCCCTCCGGACGCGGCCGCAAGAAGCCCCCGGGCACGACGAAGCCCGGCACGACCAAGCCCGGCACGACGAAGCCCGGCACGACCAAGCCCGGCGTCGATCCCGGGACGAAGCCAGGCAAGCCGGGACAAGACGGCGAAAACGGCAAGAGCTCGGACGCGCTCATCCAACGGTACACGGGGATCGTCCTCGCCCAGCCGGGCGTGCCCTTTCCCCTCACGCGGCTCTCGCAGCTCTACCGAGAGCGCGACGGTAACCTGAAGAAGCTCGTCGAAGAGTTCGAGAAGCGCGCCGAGGCGACCGACGACGCGGGCTGGGCCGCAAAGGTCGCGCTCGCGGGCATCTACAAACAAGACGGCCGCACCGACGACGCCGTGACGACGTTCGAGAGCGCGATCGCCGACAAGCCGAAAGAGAGCGGCCCGCTCCTCGCGCTCGCGCAGCTCGAGGCGGATCGCGGCGACAAGGCGAAGGCGCGCGCGGACTACGAGAAGGCGCTCCCGCTTCTGTCGAACGGCGCGGACATCGAGCAGACGATCCGGACGTTGATGGGCATCTGCCTGGACCTGAAGGATTTCGATGCCGCGAAGAAGCAGCACGACGCGCTCGTGAAGCGGTCTCAGGGCTCGCTCTTCGTGAAAGCCGAGCTCGGCCGCGAGCTGCTCGGTCGCAACGAGTTCGAGCGCGCCGAGGTCGAGTTCCGCGATCTCGTGAAAGCCTCCGCTGGCGACAATCGCGCGCTCGCCCCTGCGCTTCGTGATCTCGGACGCGTGCTCGCGAAAGAGAAGAAGATGACCGAGGCGGTCGACACGCTGAAGAAGGCGCTCTCCGTCGCCGGTAGCTCGGCCGGCATCCGCGCCGAGATCCTGAGCGTGATGACGGACGCGTATCGCGTCGACGGCAAGCTCCCCGAGCTCATCGAGATCCTCGAGAAGGAGCCGGGCCGCGACTTCAGCCGACTCGCGACGCTCGGCTCGCTCTACGAAGAGACCGGCAACGTCGAGAAGGCGCTCGACATGTACAAGAAGGCCCTCGCGATCGACGGCTCGCACCCCGACACGCGCGTGAAGGTCGTGCACCTCTACCAGACGGCCGGCGACCTCGAGGCCGCGATCAAAGAGTACGAGGCGCTCATCAAGTCGGCGCCGAACAATCCGGAGTTCGTCTTCGAGCTCTGCGAGACGCTCATTCAACGCGGCGAGCGACCGAAGGCGCTGAAGCTGTTGAAGGAGCTCGAGGGCCGCGCACGCGAAGACGACGTCCTCGCCGCCGTCGCGGACTTCTACGAGCGCGTCGAAGAGAAAGACAAGGCGATGGCAGTCTTGCAGCGCCTCGCCAACTCGACGGGTGGCGACCCGACGTTCCTCGTCGACCTAGGCGACCGCTACTACCAAGCGGGCGACAAGAAGAAGGCGCTCGACACGTGGGCGAAGGTCCGCACGGTCGTGCCGAACCGGGCGAAGGCGAACTTCACCCTCGGAGAGGTCTACCTCGATCACGACATGCCCGACGAAGCGCTCACTGCGCTGCGCGATGCCGTCGCGGCAGAGCCGACGAACATGCGCTTCAAGAAGGCCCTCGCGGTCGCGCTCGAGCGGACCGCGCCTGGGACGCCGCTCTCGGGGGAGCGCTTCGCCGAGGCGGTGGCGATCTGGGACGAGGTCCTGAAGAGCGCGAAGAACGACGTCAACCTCACGCGGGAAGCGCGCAGCCACATCGTCAGCATCTGGAGCGTCACGAAGGAGCTCGCGAACCGTATTACACCGCTGAAGCAGCGCTTCGAAGCGGACCCGCCCGACCTCGAGGCGGGACGCTTGCTCGCAGAGGTCGAACGCAAGCTCAGCAAGCTGCCAGAGGCCGAAGCGACGCTCCGCGCCATCGTCGAGAAAGCTCCTGGTGACGAGGCGTCGCTGCTCGCGCTCGAGCGCGTGCTCGTCCAAGAACAGAACCTCGAGGGCGCGATCGCGACGCTGCAGAAGCTCGCCGATTTGAACGACAAGGCCGCGCGCCAGTACTACCAGCGCATGGCGCAATACGCCGTCGAGCTTTACCACGACGACGACGCCATCAAGTTCGCAGCAAAGGCCGTCGAGCTCTCGCCAGAAGACGCGAACGGCCACCAGAAGCTCGGCGACATGTACAAGAAGCGCCAGGACTTCGAAAAAGCGATCGCCGAGTATCGGCAAGCCATCTCGAAGAACGATCGGCTCTTCCCGGTCTACTTCGATCTCGCAGAGCTCTTGCTCTCGTCCGGCGAGTCCGGCGAAGCGGACAAGCTCTTCCGTCGCGTCGTCCGCTCGTCGCCCGACGAAGAGCTGGTCTCGCGCGCGGCGCGCATGTCGATGCAGATCAACCTCGGCAAGGGCACGCTCGAGTCACTCGAGCGCGAGCTTTTGCCCGTCGCGGTCGGCAATCCACAGAAGCCGATCTATCGACGACTGCTCATCGAGATCTACGGAGCGATGACGCTGCCGCTCGTTCAGAAGGTCCGCCACAGCGAAGACCCCGCTCAGGTCGCCGCGGCGCGCGCCGAGCTCGCGGCCGTCGGCTCGCGCGCGCTGAAACCCCTCCTCGATGCTCTGGCAGACGATCGCGAGTCGCAGCAGCGCGTCGCGATCGAGGTGCTCGCGTACGTCGAGAACAAGAGCGCCGGGCCGACCCTCTTCAACTTCACCACCGGACAGGCGGACAAGGATCTCCGAACGCGGGCGATGGTCGCGGTCGGGGCGCTCCGCGATCCGGCGATGATCCCACGCCTCCAGCAGCTGCTCGCACCGAAGGGGTCGGACGTATCGCTGCTGCCGTCCGACGAGATCGCGGTCGCCGCCGCCTGGGCTGTCGCCCGGACGAAGGACAAGAAGGCCGAGGATCTGCTCGAGCAGCTCTTGACGGCCTCGTCTCCAGAGGTGCGCGGCATCGCGGCCGTCGGTCTCGGCCTCACGAAGAACAAGGCCCACACTCCGGGTCTTCTGCGTCTGGCGCGGGCGCCCGAGAGCGGGCCCGTCGCTCGCGCCGCGGCGCTGCTCGCGCTCGGACAGCTCGTCGCATCCGGCGCCGAGGCCCCCGTGAAAGAGATCGCCGACGCGGCGCTCAGCGCCCTGGACGCGAGCGACGGGACCCTTCGACGCGCGGCGCTCGTCGTCGCCGCCCGCATCGCGGCGCGAGAGGCCGCGACCTCGAAGGGTGCGAAGAGCGAGCTCAGCGAAACGACGAGCGAAGCCGTCGCGCGAGCGATCCTCTCCGGGGATCCGGCGCTCCGCGAGGACGCGATCGCCGCGGCAGCGATCCTGGCCGGCAAGGACGCCGGTCTCCCGAGAGAACCTCTTCCGGTTCCAGACGGCCCGCTCGCGGCCGAGGATGTCCTTCGAGGGCTCTTCCCAGCCCGCGTCGTCGGCGCCGCGCGGCTCGAGGTCCTCGTCTCGATGCAGGCGGACCTCGAGAGGGCCGCGGTCGCAGCCGTGGCGACGTCGCCCGAGCGGGCGCGCGACATCGCGGACGCGCTCACGGACCACGCGGTGCTCGCGCCTTTCGCCGTGGCAGCGAAGGCCGCGCCCCCCGACAAACGCGCCCTCGCAGAGAAGGCGACGGCCTCGATCGCCGCAGCCACGGTCCCGGGTTTCGCCGCGCTCGTGAAGCATCCCGACGCGTCGACGCGCACTCGCGCAGCGCAGGTCCTGGCGGCGAGCCCGTCGGCGTCCGCGGTCTCTGCGATCGTGCTCGCGCTGGAAGAGGGCGACGAGGATGTGAAGCGCGCCGTCCTCTCGAGCGTGCCGAGCACCGCCGACGCGAAGGTCGTCGCCGCCATCGTCGATCTCGCGAACGGGCAGTCGTCGTGGCCCGTCCGAGTCCGCGCGACCGAGACGCTCGGTCGCCTAGGCTCGAGTGGCAGCAAGATGGAGATCACGGCAGCACTCACCGAGTTGGCCAAACACGACACGTACGCGCTGGTACGCGAGTCCGCGCTGCGCTCGCTCGCGAGCGTCGACGCACAGGCGGCGGCGTCGACCTTGAAGGAAGCGGCGGCCTCGGATGCAGAGATCCGCGTCCGCTCCACCGCAAAAGCGCTCCTCGATGGCGCTTCAGTGAGCCCCTGAGCGTTGCGCGTCCTAGGGATCGAGACCTCGTGTGACGAGACGGCCGCGTCCGTCGTGACCGAGACGGGGGAGGTGCTCTCCGACGTGGTGCGCAGCCAAGTCGAGATCCACGCCCCCTACGGCGGCGTCGTCCCCGAGATCGCAGCGCGCGATCACGCCCGCGCGCTGCCGCACGTCATCGAAGAGGCGCTCAGCCGCGCGGGCCTGACGCTCGACGACATCGACGGCTTGGCCGTCACCCATCGGCCTGGGCTTCGTGGGCCGCTTCTCGTGGGCGTCCAGATGGCGAAGGGCATGGCGTGGGCACGAGGCGTTCCCGTCGTCGGCGTCGATCACCTGGTCGGGCATCTCCTCGCGGTGTTTCTGCGGCGCGAAGGAGCGCCCGACGCGCCGGCGTTTCCGTTCATTGGACTGCTCGTCTCGGGGGGACACACCGCGATCTATCGCGTGGACGGCGCGCGCACCGAGGACATCCGCGAGCTGGGCGCCACACGCGACGACGCCGCGGGAGAAGCGTTCGACAAGGTCGCGAAGCTCCTCGGGCTCGGCTACCCAGGCGGGCCGAGAGTCGACGCGCTGGCCGCGCAGGGCGACGCCGCGCGCGCGGCCAGTGCCGTGCCGAAGGCGGGACCACGCCGCGCATCGTTCGAGCTGAGCTTCTCGGGCATCAAGAGCTCGATCGCCAGGCATGTCGAGAAGCACGGAATTCCGACGGGCCAGGCCCTCGCCGATCTCTGCGCCGCGTTTCAGAAAGCGGTCGTCGATGCGCTGGTCGATCGAACGATGCGCGCCGCGGAAGCAGAGGACGTCTCACGCGTGGTCACGGGCGGCGGGGTCGCCGCGAACCGCGGCCTCCGCGCGGCGCTCGCGGACGCGTGCGCTCGCAGAAACGTCGAGCTCTTCGTGCCTCCGCTGGCGAGCTGCACCGACAACGCCGCGATGATCGCCTACGCCGGTGCGCTTCGACTCGTCCGCGGAGAACGAGACGGCTTCGATCTCTCTCCGGCGACGAAGACCTCGCTCGCGACCGTGACGCGCAAGGGCGGCGGCAAGCGACGCTGAGCGTCGCGGGCGTCCCTCGCACAGAGGCGTGGCGCTCGAGCGGCCGGATCGCCAGAATGCGCAGCGCATGACGAGCCTCGTCCGAGCCCGAGCTGCCCTCGCGATCCTGTTCTCTTTCGTCCTCGTCGCGTGCGGCGCCGCGCCGCCGCCAGAGGTGGCTCCTGCGGCGACCGAAGACGCGAGCGTGCCGCCCGCGACCGTCGCCGGGGGCGACGGCGCACCCGCGCCGCCACCGATCCCCGTGACGGGCGAGGATCCGACGGTCGGCGACTCGGACGCGCTCGTCACGTTGGTCGTGTTCTCGGACTTCGAGTGCCCCCATTGCAGAGACGTCGCGCCGACGCTCCGCGAGCTCTCACGCGCCTATCCGCCGAGCGAGCTCCGCGTCGTCTACAAGAGCTTTCCGCTCGACCAGCACTCCCACGCACGCTCCGCGGCAGAGGTCGGCGCAGCGATCCACGCGCTCGCCGGAAACGAAGCGTGGCTGGCGTTTCACGACGCCATCTTCTCCGCAAGCGCCGACGAGACGATGGAGCAGACGATCGCTCGCGGCATTTTCGAGGCGGCGAAGGGCGGCAACCTGACGCCAGAGGCGCTCGGCCGAACGATCGCCGAGTCCGGGGCCGCGAAGGTCGACGCAGATCTCGAGCTCGCCGGCGTGCTTGGCGTCCGCTCGACGCCGACGTTCTTCGTGAACGGGCTTCGGCTCCGCGGCGCCGCGCCTCTGGCCGCGTTTCGAAAGGTCGTCGACGAAGAGCTCGCCGCGTCCAAGAAGCTCGTCCTCGCCGGCACGCCCCCGAGCGCGGTCTACGCCGCGCGCCTGCGCGCCAACGCCGTCGAGCCGGCACCAGCCGCAGAAACGACCGCCCCGGGGCCTGCGATCCCGCCGCAGGATCCGACGGTCTGGAAGGTGCCGCTCGAAGGATCGCCCGTGCAAGGTCCGATGAACGCGCTCGTCACGGTCGTCGTCTTCGCGGATTACGAATGTCCATTTTGCGCCCGGCTCGAACCGACCCTGCGCGCTCTCCGTCAGAAGTACGGCGACGATCTTCGCATCGTCTGGAAGGACGATCCGCTTCCTCGTCACGTCCACGCAGCTCCTGCGGCCGAGCTCGGCGTCGCGATCCGCAAGGCGAAGGGCGACGCTGCGTTCTGGCGCGCGCATGACGCCCTCTTCGCGCGCGACGGCGCGCTCGGTGACCAAGCCTTCACCGAGATCGCACGCGATGCGGGCCTCGACGCGACGAAGATCGTGCCGAAGCTGACCGGAGACAAGCGTTCGAAGTCCATCGCCGCCGACCTTCTCCTCGCCGACGATCTCGACGTCTCGAGCACGCCGCAGGTGTTCGTGAACGGGCGGCGCGTCGTCGGGTCGCAACCGCTCGCGTTGTTCGTCGATCGCGTGGACACCGCGCTCGCAGAGGCCAAGGCCGCAGTCGCGGCCGGCACTCCGAAAGAGAAGCTCTACGAGGCGCTGATCGCGGACGGAAAGAGCCTCTGGCCGCCCCCAAGCGTCGACCCCGTGTCCGTGGGCCGGGACGTCCCGTCGCGTGGTCCCAAGGACGCGGCGATCGTCATCCAGGTCTTCAGCGATCTCCAGTGTCCGTTCTGCGCGCGTCACCACGAGACGCTCCGAGAGCTGGAGAAGCGCAATCCCGGGCGGCTCCGCATCGTCTGGCGGAACGTTCCGCTGCCGCGCCACGCTCTCGCGAGGCCCGCCGCGACCATCGCCCTCGAGCTCCGCCGCGAGAAGGGCGACAAGGCGTTCTGGAAGCTCGCGGACGATCTCTTCGAGCACCAGGACGCCTGGGACGAGGCGTTTCTTTTCAACTCCGCGGCGGCGCTCGGCGGCAACGACGCGCAGCTGCACGCGGCGGTCGACCAGCACCGCTTCGACGACGTCCTCGACGCCGATCGCGAGATCGCCCGAAGCATCGGCGTCTCCGGCACGCCCACCACCATGGTCGGCAACTATGTGCTCTCGGGCGCCGTGGGGATCGAGGCGATGGAGCGAGTCATGAAGCTCGTGACGAGCGAGCGAAAGGGCACCACGGCGAAGCGCGCTGCGCCCTGAAACGTCAATCGGCTTCCAGGAAGCGCACCTTCACGCGCTTTTGGCCCCACCCTTCGAAGCGCACCGTCGCCGTAGGATCCGAGCTGTCGTCGACCTCGACGACCACGCCGAGCCCGAACGACCGATGCGCGACGCGTGAGCCCGAGACGAGACCGGACGACTGCAGCGAGGCGCCCGCGAAACCGGATCTCCTCGCGGGCTCGTCCTCTCGCTCGACGAAGCGCTCGCCCGCCTGCCGCGTGACCACGGGCCCCGCGGTGCGCGGCTCTGTGTCGCGTGACCACGCCAAGCGCGGAGCAGCGGTGACGACGCGCTCGCTCATGCCGCCGACGTAGCCCGTGTCGATGGAGCGGCGCAGCGACGTACGCATCTGCGTCGTCACCTCTTGTTGGAGCACTTCTTTCGGCAGGTCCGCGATGAAGCGACTCGGCGACGCGTACCGGACGTTGCCGTAAAGCGTCCGCATCTGGACGTGCGAGATGTAGAGCCGCGTTCGAGCGCGCGTGATCGCGACATAGGCGAGGCGGCGCTCTTCTTCGAGGTCACAGCGTCCCTCTGGATCGAGGCTCTTCAGCGGGAATGTGTCTTCTTCCATGCCAGTGAGGAAGACGTGCTCGAACTCGAGCCCCTTGGCCGCATGAATCGTCATGAGCGCGACCTTGGGCTGGTCCTTCAGCTCGTCGGCGGCGGCGCTCAGCGTCACACGCTCGAGGAAGGTGCCGAGTGACGCGATCTCGCCGGCGGCGGACATCTCGTCTTCGTGCTCTTTCACGGCGTTCAAGAGCTCGCCCATGTTGAGGATGCGTGCCTCGCTCTCGGCCGTCTGCTCGCGCTCGAGCCACTCGCGGTAGCCGGATGCCTCGAGCACCTCGAGCGCGACCTCGAACGGCGAGCCTGTCGCCGCCGTCTTCACGAGACCGGAAAGGAGCCGATGCAGATCCGCGAGCGACTTCTTCGGCGGCCCCTTGATTCGGCCCGACGCGACCAGCGCGGGGATGGCGTCGAAGAGCGTGCTGCCCCTCTCCGTGGCGACGGCGGTCAACCGCTCGATCGTGGTGTCGCCGATGCCGCGCGCCGGGACGTTCACGATGCGGAGCAAATCGACGTCGCTCTGGGGGTTCGTGATGACGCGGAGATAGGCGAGCAGATCCTTCACCTCGGCGCGCTCGAAGAAGCGAAAACCCCCGATGACCTGGTGGGGCACGCGCTCTGCGCGCATCAGCTCTTCGAGCACGCGGCTCTGGGCGTGCGTCCGGTAGAAGACGGCGATCTCGTCGGCCGGCGCGCCTTGCGACAGCAGCGCGGTGATCCGCTCGACGACGAACGCGGCTTCGTCGCGCTCCGTCGATGCCGCGACGATCGTCACGGGCTCGCCGGCGTCGTTCTCGGTGAAGAGCTCCTTCGGCTCGCGATCTTTCGCCGGCTTGATGACGCCGAGCGCCGCCGTCACGACCGAGCCGGTCGAGCGATAGTTCTGCTCGAGCTTGACGATCTGCGCGTCGGGGTAGTCGCGACGAAAGTTGCGGACGATCGTCACGTCGGCGCCGCGCCACCGGTAGATGCTCTGGTCGTCGTCTCCGACCACGCAGAGGTTTCGGTACTCCGAGGAGAGCGCCCGCACGATGCGGTATTGGACGCGGTTGACGTCCTGAAACTCGTCGACGAGCACGTGACGAAACCGTCCGCGAAGGTCTGCGCCGACGGTAGATTTCGCGTCCTCGACCAGGAAGAGCACGCGAAGGAGAAGGTCGTCGAAGTCGACTGCGTTCGCGGACGCGAGGTGGCGCTCGTACGCCTCGAACGCCTCGAGGACGACGCGCTCGAACGGGTCGCCCGGGATGAAATCCTTGGGGAGGTTGCCCTCTTGCTTCTCTTTGCGGATGCGTCCGAGGGTCGCGCGCGCCGGAAAGCGCTTGTCGTCGATCTTCAGCTCTTTGTAGATGCGACGCATGACGGCGCGTCCGTCGTCGTCGTCGTAGACCACGAAATTCCGCGCGAGGCCCGCGGCCTCGAAGTGACGACGGAGGATGCGCGCGCAGGTCGCGTGGAACGTGCCGACCCAAAGATCGCGCGCGAGATCTTCGCCGACGAGCCGCGTGAGACGCTTCTTCATCTCGCCCGCCGCCTTGTTCGTGAACGTGACCGCGAGCACGCGGTACGGCGGAACGCGGTGCACCGCGAGCAACGTCGCGATTCGGTACGTGATGACCCGCGTCTTGCCGCTCCCAGCGCCCGCGAACACCACCATCGGCCCGCTGACCTCGCGCACGGCCTCTGCCTGCGCTGGGTTCAAGTCCTCGAGATCGCCGGGCGGAGCTTCTCCGTCGTCGATCGGCGGAAAGTCGATCGACGCGACGTCAAGATCCTCGGTCTCGTTCTCGGTCTCCATCGGCGTGTCGAGCGATCCGAGCACGCCGAGACGGCGCGCGATCCGGGCGACCCAGCCGTCGCTCTAGCACGTCCCGAGACCGAGAAAAACGCCGCGGACGCTGTGGTAGGATCGCCGTTCATGCTTTGGCGTTCGCGCCTTCTTCTCGGGGTCAGAGCTCCGCTCCTCGCGCTCCTGGTGAGCGTTGGAGTGACCGGCGTCGTGCGCCCCGCCGACGCGTATTGCCGGAGCACGACCTGCACCGGCGACTGTGAGCGCGACGCGGACGGCTGCAAGACGAGCGGCGAGAAGCTCTATTGGGCAGGAGGTTGCGTCGGCTTCAGCCTGCAGGAAAACGGCAGCGTCCACATCCCGATGAAGTACATCGAGCAGGTCGCGCAGAAGTCGTTCGTCGCCTGGACCGAGCTCGACTGCCCGGACGGCGTCTCGAGCCTCGCGTTCTCCGAGCTCGACCAGGTCAGCTGCCACGAAGCAGAGTTCAACCCGAGCGGCACGAACTCGAACGCGATCATCTTCCAGGACACGAAATGGAAGTACACCAGCGTCGACAACACGCTCGCGAAGACGACCGTGACGTTCGACTCCGACACCGGAGAGATCCTCGACGCCGACATCGAGGTCAACCACGCGAACAACAACTTCACGATCAACGACGACGTCGTCGAATACGATCTACAGTCTGTCCTGACCCACGAGATCGGACACTTCATCGGGCTCGATCACTCCCCCGACTTCACCGCGACGATGTACGCCGGCTACGAGCCGGGGACGATCGACCAGCGCACGCTCGAGCCCGACGACGTCGACGCAGCTTGCGCGGTCTATCCGCCGTCGCGAAACGTTTCGTGCGATCCGACCCCGAAGGGGGGGCTCGGAGACGCGTGCGGGGGCGCCGACCCGGATCCGCCGACGCCGCCCCCTGGGTGCGCAACGTCGGCGGCGGGCGGGGATACGACGACGCCTTGGGGCCTCGCCGCGGCGGCGCTCTCGGGCGTCTTGATCGTGGGTCGTCGCCGAGCAGCGCTCCGGCGACACGCGCCGCGCTGAGTTTCACTCGTTCTTTCTGTTTCGGGAGGCGTGCATGCTTCGTTGGCTCTTGGCGACGGTCGTAGTGGTGGGCTCTCTTGGGGCGTTCGTGGCGTGCGGCGGCGACGAGACGACCACGCTCTGTGACCCCGGGACAGAGGTATTTTGCAAGTGTCGTGGCGGCTTCGAGGGCACGAAGACGTGTCTCGACGACGGCAACTCGTTCGGCGACTGCACGACCGACGAGGGCTCCTGCCCGGACGTCTCGCAGACGACGAGCACCACGACCGGAGACACCACCGGCGCCGGCGGGGGCGCCACTGGCGACAAGGGCCTCTACGACGCGTGCACCGACGGAAGCGAGTGCGCCTCCGGCACCTGCGAGGGCTTCTGCACGACGACGTGCACCTCTTACGAGCAGTGCACCGACGACGCGAACATGCTGTACGGCGACTGCGTCGAGTACGACGGCGGGACCTTCTGCGCGCCATACTGCACGGGCGCCAGTGAGTGCGGCAGCTATGGCGCCGACGTCGCCTGCGGCGGCGCGATCGCGCTCGACGATGCGACGCTCTCGTTCGGCGCCTGCGCGAAGTGGGGCAGCGCGCTCGCTGGAATGCCTGCCGGGACACTCTGCGACGATCAGGAGAACACGATCCTCGTCCTCGGCGACTACGTCGTCGATGGCCTCTGCAGCCTGGACAACGCCGGCGTCGCCGACGTCTGCGTCTTCGGCGAATGCACGAACGCTTGCTTCGAAGACGCGGATTGTCCCGCCTTGGATTGCGACTCGAGCGGAAGCACGCCCGGGTGTTGCACCAGCGCGCCGACGTGCGGGGTCAACTGATGCGACCTATCGCGACTCTCCTCGCCGCGACCGCCTTCAGCGCGATCGCCCTTCTAGCGCTAGCCTGCGGCGACAGCGGAACGAGCAGCACACAAGGCACCGGCGGCCATGGGCCGCAGCCGATGTGCGGCGACGCGATCCCCGATCCAGACCTCGGTGAAGAGTGCGACGACGGCAACCTCGAGGACAACGACGACTGCCGCAACGATTGCACGAAGGCGCGCTGCGGCGACGGCGTCGTCCACGCCGGCTACGAGGACTGCGACGATCAGAACATCGACGACGACGACGACTGCTTGTCCACCTGCGTCTTCGCGTCGTGCGGCGACGGCTTCGTGCAAGCTGGCGTCGAAGAATGTGACGACGGCAACGAAGAAGACGGCGACGCGTGCTCGTCCGACTGCAAGGCGGGCGCAGGCTGCGGCAACGGGACGATCGACGCCGGAGAAGACTGCGACGACGGCAACAAGTCGAACTCCGACGCATGCACGAACGACTGCAGAGACGCGACCTGCGGCGACGGCTACGCCGAGATCGGCTTCGAAGAGTGTGACGACGGAAACGACGTCGACGACGATTCGTGCTCGAACACGTGCACCGTGAACACGCCCGTCGACACGGGATGCCCCGGCACCGCGGCGTCTGTGATGGCGAACGGCGACGTGACGCTCGGCGGAGACACGTCCACGTCCGAGGACGCGTACATCGGCTCGTGCGGCGGCGACGCGAACGAAGTCGTCTTCGCGATCACCGCGCAAGCGACGGGCCTCCTCGACGTCGAGATGATCGCCATCAACGACGATCTCGATCCGGTCCTCTACGTCCGGGACAACGACTGCGAGGGCGGCTCCGAGCTCGGGTGCGCCGACGCAACGTTCTCCGGAGGCTACGAAGAGCTGAGCATCGCCGCGACGGCAGGCCACACCTACTACGTGTTCGCCGACGGCTACGGCGGCAGCGCCGGCGAATTCCTGATCAGCGCGACGCTCCTGGCTCAGGTCCCCGGCGACGACTGCCCGGGCCTCGCGCTCTCGCTCTCGTCGGGCGTCACGAAGACCGTGACCGGCAACACCGCCGCTGCGAACCCCGATCGCGTCGGGACCGGGGCCTGCTCGTCTCCGTCGACGAAAGAGATCGTCTACAAAGTGACGGCGCCGGCGACGGGGAAGATCTTCGTCTCGGTCGACCCCGCGTACGACGCGTCCGTCTACATCCGGACGGCGTGCACGGCGCCCGCGACGCAGATCACCTGCGCAGAGTCGGCGGGCGTCGGCGGGCTCGAGGTCGCATCCGCGAACGTGACCGCGGGCTCGGTCTACTACGTGTTCGTCGACGGCAAGAACGGCTCGGCCGGGGCGTACAGCGCCGACTTCTTGGTCCAATGATCCGCGCCTGACGGCCCGACAGATCGCTTCCTGTATCCGGATAGCGCGACTAGGAGACGGCTCGATGTCGCCGCTCTTCGCGTTGCTCCTCGGTGTCCTCGAGGGCTTGACCGAGTTCATCCCCGTCTCTTCGACGGGGCACCTCATCCTGCTGGGATCGAGCTTCGCTGGAGACGACCCCGTCGTGAAGACGATGGAGATCGTCATCCAGCTCGGCGCGGTGCTCGCGGTGGTCGTCCACTACCGCAAGCTCCTCGCTGAGCTCGTCCGCGGCGTCCTCCGGCGCGATCCCGACAAGCTTCGCATCGCCTACGCGCTCGCCATCGCTTTCGTTCCGGCGGCGGTCGTCGGGCTCGCTTTCCTTCACGCGATCAAAGAGCACCTCTTCGGGCCGCGCCCGGTGGCGATCGCCCTCATCGTCGGCGGCGTGGCGATGATCGTCGTCGAGCAATGGGTCAAACGTCGCTCGAAGAGCGACGATGAACAGACCCTCGAGGACGTGACGCCGCTCCGCGCGCTCGTCGTCGGCCTCTTTCAGTGCCTGAGCCTGTGGCCGGGGATGAGCCGCTCGATGACGACGATCCTCGGTGGACAAGTGTCGGGCCTGAAGACGCCGATCGCGGCCGAGTTCTCGTTCCTTCTGAGCATCCCCGTGCTCGGCGCGGCCACCATGCTCGATCTCGTGAAGGGCTGGCGCGGCCTGGTCGAGTCGCCTTCAGGTTTCACGTCCCTCGCCATCGGCCTCGTCGTCGCGTTCGTCGTCTCGCTCATCGTGATCCGCGTCTTCATCGGCTACCTGAAGCGCTTCGGCCTCACGCCTTTCGGGGTCTACCGAATCCTCCTCGGCGCCGCGGTCCTCGCGTTCTTCTACCTCCGCTGACGGACTCCGTCGGACTCCGAACCCCGGCGCTGGCGGGCCAAACCTCGCCGCGATTGAGGTATGGTGCGCCCCCATGAGCGGACATCACGACAAGCCCCACGGTCGCAGCGCAGGGTCTCGCACGCTCGACGACGGGACCGAAGACAAGCTCGTCCCGATCGCCTCGCTCGATCCGCTCGAGATTCATTCGTTCGACGACATGCTCCGCGCGATGTCGAACACGGCCTTCAGTGGCCGGGCGCTCGGCGAGGCCTGCGACGTCCTCTGCGACATGACGAAGGACCCGGACTGCCTGGTCGTCGCGACGTTCAGCGGCGCGATGACCGTAGGCAAGATGGGCAAGGTCATCATCCGCATGCTCGAAGCCGGCATGATCGACTGCATCGTCTCGACCGGCGCGCTGATGGCGCACGGCCTGAGCGAGGCGGTCGGCCTCACGCACTTCAAGCACGATCCGAGCGTGCCGGACGAGGTCCTGTTCGAGAAGGGCTACAACCGCGTCTACGACACGCTCGAGCTCGAGGTGAACCTCAACACGATCGAGGCCTTCGTCCGCAGCGTGCTCGACACGATGCCGACCGACAAGCCCTGGTCGAGCGAGTCGGTCACGCGCGCCCTCGGCAAGGCGCTCGCCGACGCGAGCGATTCGCCCGGCATCCTCCGGACGGCGTTCCTTCGCGACGTCCCCGTCTACGTGCCGGCTTTCACCGACAGCGAGCTCGGCCTCGACATGGCGACGTGGATGCTTCGCAAGGGCCTCGCGGCCCGCGACCTCGGGGACAAGCCCGATCCCGCGGTCCTCTTCGACGCCGAGCCGCCCGCGTTCAACCCCTTCCTCGATCTGTTGTCGTACGCGCGCCTCGTGAACACGAAGAAGAAGATCGGCATCTTCACGATCGGCGGCGGCGTCCCGCGCAACTGGGCGCAGCAGGTCGCGCCGTTCTACGACATCGCGGCGCATCGCCTCGACGTCGAGCTCCCCGCCCCGCGCTTCCAGTACGGCGTCCGCATCTGTCCGGAGCCCGTGCACTGGGGCGGGCTCTCGGGGTGCACCTACAGCGAGGGCGTGAGCTGGGGGAAGTTCGTCCCCGCCAGCGAGGGCGGTCGCTTCGCAGAGGTCTACGCAGACGCGACGGCGGTTTGGCCGCTGCTCGTCCGAGGTGCGCTCGAGCGCCTCGGCAAGATGCCGAAGCGCTGACGTCGAATCATGACGAAGCTCGCGCGGCTCGGAAGAGCCCGCGCGGGCTCAAGAGCCGCCCGCGAGCTCCCGATCCGGCGCGGCTCAGAAGCCTGCGGTGAGTCGGCGCCACTCTTTCACGGCGCTGCGATCGTCGGGGCGCAGCGGCGGCGGGTGTTTCCAGGTCGGTCCGAGAGACGGGAGCAGTGGCACCGGCGACGGCCCCGCGACGCCCGCGCCGAGCGTGCCGGAGCTCTCGTCGCTGCCGTTGGTGCTCTGGTTGGCGTTGAGCGCGATCACCACGCCCCCCGCCACGTCGAATGGCGCGACGACGTCGAGCGCGCCGACCGTCGGGACGCCGACGTGGAGCACGTTCGGTCCTTGTCCGCTCGGCGTGAGCCCGTCGGTCGCTACGGGGAAGAGCACGCCCGTGAACGGTCCGAGAGCGAGGGAGGTCGTGCCCGCCGGGACGGTGAGCGTCGGCGCGGTGAAGTCGACCAAGCCCTCGAAGCCGAGCGGCCCGGTCGCTTCGCGGCGCACCGTCGCGACCAACATGTCCATCTGCACCTCCGCGAACGTCTCGCCGAGCTTCGCTTGGAAGAACGCATCCATGTCGGACGGCTTGCCGGTCTCCTGGAAGATCTGGCCGTAGCCGTCGAGGCCCCCGAGACGCGACGCGACGTACGTCCAGAACACGTACGCCTGCGCGTACTGCGAGTAATTCGAGAACGTCCAATTGACCAGCGACTGCCCCGTCGCCAGGCCTGAATCCGGCTCCGTGTAGTAGTACGTCGCGACCGGGTTCGTGCCGCTGACCGCCCCCACGGCGCACTCCGCGAGGCCCTCGTTGTGCCACGACCAGTCGCCGTCCGCGTAGTCGTGCGTCTCGTTGTAGAGCAGGTGTTGGAACTCGTGCGCGACGACCTGCGTCGGATCGAACGAGCCCTGCAGATCCGGGATCGAGATGTAGAGCATCTCGAGCTCGTTCGAGTGCTGGCCGAACTGCTGCGCTTGCGCCTCGGTGAGCGAGTTCGTCGGATCGAAGTAGCCGCCGTAGTAGCCGCCGCCATCGAGCCCGAGGAGCAGGACCTTGCCGTTCTCGTCGCGATCGGGCGCGTCGGTGAAGAGCGCCGTCTCCTTCGGGAAAATCTGCTCGTCGAAGAATGCGACCGTATCGTCGACGTCCGAAGCATCGATGCCGTCGGCAAGATAGATGACGACGTGCTGACCGATGGCCGCGCGGCTCGCGTTCACCTCGTACGGCGCGAAGTTCGGATCCCCGAAGTCGGAAGCCCAGAACGTCGCCGTGTCCGCCGAGAGGAACGTTCCGCTCTGGAAGTCGAGCGCGTTCCCTGGCTGCTTGATCACCAGGTGGTACTCGACGCCCAGCTTTTGCGGGTCGGTCGTGAGGACGATCGCCGGGCCCGAGGCGTCGAGCTCTGCGGACTCGACCGTCAGCGGCCCGAAGTCGCTCGTAAGCTCGTAGTACTTCCCCGCATCGGGGATCGCGTCCGGCGCGAACGTCAGAGCAACGCGCACGGTCGTCCTCGTCGGGGCCGTGACCGACGAGATCTCGGGGTTCGTCGAACCGTTCGAGGTCGATCCCCCCGAGCCCCCATCGGCGCTTCCCCCTCCTCCGCCGCCGGGGCCGCTCCCGTCGTCGCCGCAACCCAACATGGGAACAGCAAGGAGAAGTACGGAGACGAAGAAAGCTCGGGACGCCGTGCGCATGCGTGACTCCACTCGGTCAAAAGGGCCGTGGCAAATCAAAGAAGCTCACCCCTGAGAACGCAGGGCGGCGAGCCTGTTTTCATCATGGCTTCGCCTGCGCGGAAAGACCCCCGCGCGGATCGTGACGGCGCGCCCACTCGCAGAGCACCATTCCTGCGGCGACCGTGATGGGAAACGAATTGTTGATGCCGTACATCGGGATCGCCAAAACCCCGTCGCAGGCCGCGACGAGCCTGTCGGAGAGGCCCTCGTTCTCGCTGCCGAAGAGAAACACGAGGTCCTTGGGCATCGGTTGCTCCCAGAGCGACGAACTGGCTGGCTCGCGCTCGACGCCGATGAGGGGGCGGCCCTTCACGCGCTCGAGAAAGTCGTCCTCGTCCACGCAGTCGACGATCGTCTCGTACTTCTGCATGCCCATCGACGCCTTCTCGTAATAGGGCTCGACGCCGATCAAGAAGATTTCTCGCACCAGAAACGAGTGCGCGACGCGGATGATGGCGCCCACGTTGAAAGGGTTCTTCGCGCGGACGATCGCGATGCTGAGATCGTTGCGGAGCACCGAGAGCTCTTGCTTGATCTCTTCCGTCGACAGCCCGAAGGGCGGGATCTTCACGTCGAAACGCTCGCTTTTCGGGCGGTCAGCGCGGCGCGACCGCCAGCGACTTGTACTCGGAGAAGAGCGGGTAGATCGGGCCCTCTTTCATGGTCACTTGCAGCGTCGTCCCGTCGCCGTGCTGCAACGTCATCGGGACGCCCGCGACCGGGATCGACCCCAGCGTGCTCCGGACCTCGTCGATCGACATCTGGTCGACCTGCCGGCCGCCGAGGGCGACGATCCGGTCGCCCCGGACCATCCCGGCGCGCGACGCCGGGCTCGCGTCGAGGAGCCGCGTCACGTACGAGCTGGAGTTTCGTAGCTCGAACCAGAAACCACACCCCCAGACGGGGTGCGCGGGCTCGATGCGAAGCGTCACCTTCGCGTCGCCCGACAGCGCGAGCTCGACCTGGTGGTCGGCGATCATGTCCGGCGTGACCGTCAGCTTTTTCGTGCCGATAGGCGTGTCGTTCATGACGCTCGAGTCCCACATCTGGACCTCGATCCGGTCGCCGGCGGACAACTTGAAATTGCCCTTCGGTGACGTCGGCCACGTGGGCGCGAGGGTGTCGGACGCGGGCAACGTCTTCAAGAGCTCGCCCTCGTTCAAAATGATCTTCACGTAGGGGTCCGGAAGGCTCCCGAACGCGGTGCTCCAGTCGCGGCCATCTCGCGTTCGCGGCGGGACCTCGCCCGAGACGACCTCGACATAGAGGCGATCGCCAGGTGGAGGCGGATCGTAGACACCGCCCGGAGGTGCGGCGCTGACGCGGGTGTCGATCTCCGGGAAGACGGCCGCACATCCCATGAGGAAGACGGCGGCGAGGCCGAGCCATCGAGCCATGACCCAGCACCATACCACGGAGGCCCGCGCCAAAAGGCCCGGTCCGTGGTATCGCCTTCCGCATGGCGAAGACGGTCCTCGTTTCCGCGCTCCCCGACTCGGTCGGGGAAACGGTGACGCTGAAGGGTTGGCTCTACCACCGACGCTCGAGCGGGAAGGTACACTTCCTGGAGCTGCGCGACGGTACGGGCATCGTGCAGTGCGTGATGGCGAAGAACGACGTCGACGAAGCGACGTTCCTCGCCGCCGATCACCTGCAGCAAGAGACGTCACTCGAGATCGACGGCGAGGTGAAGGCGCACCCGAAGAAGCCCGGCGTCTTCGAGATCGGCGCCAAGGCGCTCCGCGTCCTGGCGAAGCCGACGGCCGACTATCCCATCACGCCGAAGGAGCACGGGACGGACTTCCTCATGGACCACCGCCACCTCTGGCTCCGGTCCAAGCGCCAGCACGCGATCATTCGGGTACGGCACTCGATCATCCGTGCGATCCGCGACTACTTCGACGACCAAGGCTTCACGCTCGTCGATGCGCCCATCTTCACTCCGAGCGCGTGCGAAGGGACGAGCACCCTCTTCGAGACCGAGTACCACGGCGACAAGGCCTACCTCACGCAGTCCGGCCAGCTCTACATGGAGGCGGCGGCCGCCGCGTTCGGCCGCGCGTACTGCTTCGGCCCGACGTTCCGTGCCGAGAAGAGCAAGACGCGACGCCACCTCGCAGAGTTCTGGATGGTCGAGCCCGAGGTCGCGTTCATCGACTTCGACGGCGTGATGTCGCTCGCAGAGGGCCTGCTCGTGAAGATCGCCGATCGCGTCCTCACCGAGCGCAAGCTCGAGCTCGAGACGCTCGAGCGCGACACGTCCAAGCTCGAATCGATCAAGGGCCCCTTCCCGCGCATTCGCTACGACGACGCCGTCGAGATCATCAACCGCTTCCGGAAGGAGAAAATCGACAAGGGCGAAAAGCGCGAAGACGGCTCGCCCATCGAGCTCTTTCCCTGGGGCGAAGACTTCGGCGCAGAGGACGAGACCGTCGTCGCGAGCGGCTTCGACCGCCCCGTCATGGTCCACCGCTACCCCGCCGCGGTGAAGGCGTTCTACATGAAGCGCGACGCCGACAACGACAAGCTCGCGCTCGGCGTCGACGTCCTGGCTCCAGAGGGGTACGGCGAAGTGATCGGGGGTGGGCAGCGCGAAGAGAACCTCGAGGTCCTCGAGAGATCGATCGATGCACACCAGCTGCCGCGTGACGCATTCTCTTGGTACCTCGATCTGCGCAGGTACGGCACGTTCCCGCACGGCGGGTTCGGCTTGGGCGTCGAGCGCACGGTCGCGTGGATGTGCGGCCTCACACACGTGCGAGAGACGATCCCGTTCGCCCGCATGTTGAACCGACTCTATCCGTGACCTCACGCCTGTGGCGTCCACCATCAAAGTCGCTCAGAATGATGGCTGACGCTCGGTTCGGATGACTTTTTCGACTTTTGAAGGGCTCGTCGAACACGTGCGCGGAGACAACGCTCCATGGCCAGGCTCGTAGGGTTCATCGGCAACCGTCCGGATCTCGGCGCCCGCGCGCTCGCGCATGGCGGGCCGCCGTTCACAGTGCGGCTGACGCCGGCCGAAGCGCTCGACGAAGCGAGCGCGAGCTGGGGCATCGGCTTCTACCAGGGCGGTGAGATCCTCTTGAAGCGCCGCCCCTTCGACGAGCGCCGAGAGCTCGACTTCGGCGATCTCACGAAGGACGTGAAGGCAGACGTCCTCGTCGGACACGTTCGCACGGCCACCATCGGCGCGCTCCGCACGGAGAACACGCACCCGTTTCGATATCGCCAGTGGCTCTTCGCGCAGACCGGCACACTGCCGCACTTCGATCGGCTCCGCGCGCGACTCCTCGATTCGTTGCCGCAGTTTCTGGCGCGCGACGTCCGCGGCGAGACCGACGCCGAGCTCGTCTTCTACATCTTCCTCTCGTTCCTTCACGACGGCGGTCGGCTCGATCGAACCGACGTCGACGCAGCGACCGCTCGGTCGGCGCTACGGAGCGCGATCTCGCTCGTCGATCGCATCTCGGCAGAGGTCGGGGAGAACGAGCCTCGGCTGAACATGATTCTCGCGTGCAGCGAATATCTCATCGGGGTGCGCGCCTCGAACCCGATGGGCTTCGAGGTGCTCGCAGGACGCGGCGCGCTCGAGCGTCTCTACGGGGGCGAGAGCCTGTCGCGAACGAAGATCCCTCACCTCGCCGCAGCTCGGCTCGCGATCTGCGCTTCGGACTTCGACGACGGACCGCCGCCGAGCTTCACGATGCTGAAGGAGCGGTCGACCGTGACGCTGGCCCACGACGCGCTCTCGAACGGCGATGCGCCGGTCGTCGAAGCGCTGTAGTCGAGTGAGCCCGCGCCTCGGAATGCACTTCGTCGGCCTTCGAGTCGCGGGTTTCGGCGCCGTCGCGCTCACGGTCGTCTCTTGCGCCGCCGCGCCGCCGAACCCCATCCACGATGGGGACGACAGACACCCCGACGGCGTGGCCATCGATCCGATCGCCGAGCCGCCCGTACCGCTCGAAGCAAGCCCCGCATCGGCAGGCGTCGTCGCCTTGACGACGCCCCTCGGCTCGGACGCCGCCCGCGCGACCGTGCGCACCTTCTACGAGGCCCTGTCTCGCGAGGACATCGACGCGCTTCGAGCGACGCTCTCGCCAGACGCCACGAACATCAACCCATCGACTCACGTCCGCGATCGTCTCGAGTATTCGTTCATGCGCCGCTTCCAACGGCTCGAATACTTCGCCCTCGCGTCCAGTCCGTTCTGGCAAGACGACTCGATGGAGGTCTATCGCTCCACAGAAGCGAAAGATCTCTGGACCGACGCGGTCGGAACCGCCGCCGTCCCGACGTTGCCCGGCGCGATGGGCGACGCGATCGAGCCCGGCGACGTCATCGTCCGCGTGGCCGTAACCGCGCCGCGTTCGTCGGGGCTGCCGCTCCTCGGCGATACGATGACGTTCCTCTTGAAGCGCTCCGGCAAGGGCTACCTCGTACACCGACTCGTGGAAGACTTCGCCCTACCTTAGGCGATGGATCTTCGTATTGGCGGCGCATCAAACTTGCCGCAGCGACGCGGTACCCCGAAAGTCCGAAGATGGAAAGGCTCAAGGTCGCATTCGTCGGCTCGGGTGGCTCGGCGCGCGGGCTCGCGCATCTCGGAGTCCTCAAGGCCTGCGAAGAGGTCGGCGTCGTGCCCACCATCTTCGTCGGGACGAGCGCCGGAGCGCTCGTGAGCGCGACCTACGGCCAGGACATCCCACTCGACGTGCTGCTCGACGCGTATCGCCTTCCCTGGAGAAGGCGTCACCAAGGCCCACGCCTCTACATGAGCACGTTCCTCGGCGCGCCCCGCCTTCGCGATCTCGTCGACCCGGGCTACCTGTTCTCCGGCGCTTTCTCGACGGACAAGCTCGAACGCTACCTCGAGCGCTTCCTGCCGCTCAACGACTTCCGCCAGGTTCACAACAAGGTGTTCGTGACGGCCGCCGACGTCGACTCCGGCGAGCGCGTCGTCTTCGGCCCGGGCTACCGAGAGGACGTCGCGATCAGCCGCGCGGTCGCGGCGAGCTGCGCCGTGCCGGGGCTTTTCCGTCCTGTGCGAATCGGCAGCCGCTACTTCCTCGACGGCGAGATTGTCAGAACACTATCGGCCGACGTCGCCGTCGCTGCGGGCGCGAACGTCGTCATCATCTCGAACGTCTATCGACCCGAGCAGCAGCGCCCGCCGGAGCGATCCATCGCGCGCCGTGGCGCGCTCGCCGTCATGCGCCAATCGATCAACGTCGTCATGAACGAGAAAGAGCGGCGGGGGGTCGAGCTCCTCTCGCGCACGTATCCGAAGGTCGCCTTCCTCGACATCGCTCCGGACATCGGCTCGTTCGGCTACCTCAACAGCTGGGCGTCTCGCTCGCTCGTACTTCGCGGATACCGCACGGCGCTGCGCACCCTCACCGAAGCGAAAGAGCGCGGCGTCTTCCAGGACGTGCTCGCCCCGAACGCCAGCTTGAACTGAGCCGCGCTCGCTCGTCGCACACGCGGCGCGTCGTGGACGGATTTTTCGCGGCGGGACACGGTGTCGCCGCCTGACATTGATCTCCTGCCTGCAGGCGTGGCCTACTCGGCCCGTGATGGTGGGGAACGACTCGACCTCGAGTCTCGTCGGTGACGTCGTCGCACGGTGGGTCCACGGAGAGGGCACGGCGCGCGACGCCCTGCACGTCCTCACAGAGCTCATCGGCGGCGCCGACGTGATTTGCGGTGTCTCCTTCGAGGCGGATCGCGGGCTCGAGATTGTGGTAACCCCTGCGGACGCATCCGCGAGAGCGATCGTTCGACGAGTCGCCGAGAGGGCGGGCGGGGAGCGCACCTTCTCCATCGGCGCGAGCGCCCTACTCGATGCGGCCGACGTCGATGCGACAGATCGTTGGCTCCTCGTCGAGCCTCTCGTCGACGGTCATGGGACTGAAGTCGGCAAGCTCGTCGTGCTCGGCCGGGACGCAATGAACGAGCGCCTCGTCCCGGTGCCAGCAGTGAGCCGCGCATGCGCTCTCTTGGTCACAGACCTCACATACGAAGCGCGGACCCATCAGCTCACGCACGAGATCAACAACCACCTCGCCGCGGGGCTCGCGAACATCGAGCTGCTCGCGATGCTCCTGCCAGCGGTCGTCTCCTCACAAAGAGGCGAAGCAGCCCAGGCCATCACCCACACGCGAGAAGCGCTCTCGAGCATCACGAAGCTGTTCGCCGAAGGGATCTTGCCCTCGAGAAACGGACGGCCCCGCTGAGCTATTTGTCGGAGCGAGAGACGATCGTCGACGCGCGGCGAAGGTCGCGGGTGTCGATGCCGTGGGCTTTGATTCGCTGATAGAGCGTGCTCCGGGGAATGCCCAAGCGACGCGCCGCGGCCTCTACGCGCCCCCCCTCTGCCAGCAGCGCGCTGCGGATGTGCTCGCGTTCGACCTCTGACAGCGTGCGAGAGCTGCCCGTCCTGGGTCGGGCGGACGCACCGAGCGGCGCGACCGACGGGCGCTTGGTTCGATCGAAGCGCAGCTCGGACGCGCGGATCACGTCGTCCGAGTGCGACATCAGCGCGCGCTCGAGCACGTTCCGCAGCTCGCGCAGATTCCCCGGCCAAGCGTGATCGAGCAGCGACTGTCGGGCGTCCGGCGCCAGCTCGACAGAGGGCGCGCCGAGATCTTGCAGCATGTGGTGGGCGAGACGAAGGAGGTCTTCCTTCCGATCGCGGAGGGGTGGGATGGTGATCGTGACGGTGCTGATGCGATAGTAGAGGTCGGCGCGAAAGCTCGAACGGGCGACGTTTTGTAAGAGATCGTGGTGCGTTGCGGCGATGAGGCGGATGTCGACCGTGCGGTCGCGAACGTCACCCACCCGGCGAAAACGCTTCTCTTCGAGCACCTTCAAGAGCTTCGGCTGCACTTGCACGTCGATGTCACCGATCTCATCGAGGAAGATCGAGCCGCCATTCGCCGCGTCGAGGAGGCCCTGTTTGGCTACGTGAGCGCCCGTGAAGGCGCCGCGCTCGTGCCCAAAGAGCTCGCTCTCCACGAGCTCCTTCGTGAGCCCCGCGCAGTTGATGTCGACGAACGGTCCACCGCTGCGCAAACCCACTTGGTGGATCCGCCGGGCCAACACCGTCTTGCCGGTGCCCGTCTCGCCGAGAAGGAGGACCGTGCAGTCGGCGTCGCGCAGACGGGTCACCTGATCCTCGACGCGGAGCATCGCCTGCGAGCGCGTGGCCAGAGCATCGGAGGAGAGACGCGGCCGGGCGCCGCTGCGCCGCGCAGTGCGACGCTCGATCGCCTTCTTGACCATCCCCACGAGCGCCCCGAGGTCGACCGGCTTTGCGAGGAAGTCCTCGGCCCCTTGCTTGACGGCCTTCACGGCGAGATCGATCGTCGCGTGTCCCGTGACCACGAAGATCGGGATCGAGGCGTCGAACGCCTTTACGCGCGGCAGCAGATTGAGCGCGTCGCCATCGGGGAGTCGAAGATCGGTGATGACCGCGTCCGGTCGCGACGAGAGCGCGGCCGCAGCGCTCTCGCACGATGCGGCCTCCACCACGGCGAAGCCGAGCCGACGCAAAGCGGCGCTGATCCCCGATCGGAGCCGTTCGTCGTCCTCGACGACCAGCACCCTCGGATCTTCATCATCCCACCCCACTGCGGCAGCCATTCTCGCTCTGGTTTTTCCCCCACCGACCACTCGCAACTCTAACGCACGGATCCGGCCGACGGTACGAGATAGAGAAACATGCGCGCGGTGAATTCACACACGAGGCCTGCAAGAACGGAAGACGAAATGTTTCCCATGTGGTCTATCGGCGTGATCTCTCGGCGTGGTCTTTCCTCGGGGGTCTTGTCAGCATCGACCTTCACATCGGCGACGCTGGACAGACGATCGTGAACGCCGTCGCGCCGGGCCCCGAGGTGACCTCGAGGCGCCCTCCGTTCTCGCTCACGATCTGTTGCGCAATCGAGAGACCGAGCCCTGTACCCGCGGGTTTAGTCGTGAAGAAGGGATCGAAGATGCGACCGACGATCTCTCCGGGGATACCTGGCCCATCATCGAACACCTCGAATCGAACGACCGGAGCGAACGGCGGCTCGGTCTTTCGAACCCGTGGCTCCGTGACATCGAGCGAACGGGCGGTTCGGACGCGAACGGACACACGTGACGTGGATTGCACCGCGTCGAGCGCGTTGTTGAGCAAGATGACCAGCGCCTGGGCGATCTGCTTGTCATCCACTCGCACCATCGGAAGCTTTTCCTCGACCTCGATCCGAATGTCTCCGCCGAGCGCGCGCAGACGGCCATGGAGCTCGGTCAGCGCGTCGGAGACGATCCTCCACGGAGCGTGCTCGCCACGACGCGGCGTGGCAGGGCGTCCAAACTGAAGCGCGGTGCGCACGAGCCTCTCGATCCGAGCCACCATCTCGAGCATCATCGACACGTGCGGCGAGGAACGCCCCGCGTCGCGTAACTCCTCTTCCAGCTCCTCGGCGAGAGAACGGACGGCGGCGACCGGGTTGCGTACCTCGTGTGCGAAGCCCGCGACCATCGTCCCCATCGCGGCGAGGCGCTCGAAGCGCGTGCGCTCGGCGGCGCGAAGCTTGTCCTCGCCGACATCGCGGAAGATCAAATAGTAAGAATTCGCATCCCCCTCCTGCATTCGCCCCACGGTGAGCTCGAGGTCGAGCGCGACGCCGTCGGGACGGATCATGTCGTGAGAGATCGAGCGTCGACCGCCATCGCCGAGGACCGAGGTGAGGGGTCTTGCGAGTGCGAGCAGGTCGCCGATGTGCTGGCCGACCAGCTCTGGCTCGACATCCAAGAGGAGACCACCCGTGCGATTGATGAACGTGACGAAGCCGTCCCGATCTGCCGTCACGACTCCGAGATCGACCTCGTCGAGCACAGCGTGCCCGGACGCCCCGCCATCGTCGGTCGTCGCAGGAGGCATGAGCCGCTCGGCGGCGGCACGACGATGTTCGCCCATTTCGACGAGGGTCCGCATACGGCGTCGCAGTCGGTCGAGGCCGCCCGTCGCCTCCGGGTTCACGCAGTCCATCGCATCGAAGAGGACGAGGATCGCGTCCGGAGGCTCTTCAGAGACGAGGAGAAGAAGTGGAGCGGCGGCAAATCGAGGGTCGGCGCGCAGCTCGCCGAGTCGGGTCGGATCCGTCGTTCGGAGATCGAAGACGACGGCGATCGCCTCTCTTCGCGCCGCAGAAGGACGCGCGACGCGCTCCACGCGCGCACGCGCGAAGCGCGAGGTGATCTCAGGAGCCGCGCCGATCACGAGGAGCGACGGCTCCGCTGCGCGGGCCGGGCGCACGGAGCCGGGCACGATCACGCGGCTCCGTGTGAACTTGACCAGAGCACGGCGAGGCGCTCGTGCGCGATCGTAGAGAGCACTCCCGACACGTGGGGCGAGTCGGTCATCCTCGAGGCCCGCCCGCGTTCATCCGGCGTCGACGACCGACGCAGCTCTCGTTCGACCGCGTCGAAGAACCGTGAGACGTCGGCTCGCGAGTCTCGAACGGCGGCGCTCGCGCGATCGAGCGCCGCGTGAAAGGCATCGAGCGTGGGCGGCCCACGGTGAAGCTCGCCGACGTAGCGCACCCTTCCGTTCTGGATCCCGAAGCTCCTCGCCGACAGATCGAGGGAGAAGCCGTATCGGAGCGCAGTTCGCAGCGCCTCGATGATGGCGGTGCCGAACGCGGCGGCCACCTCGGACGCACGCGCGGGATCGCCGAGCACCTCGCCGACGACTGGGAGCGCTGGCCGGACGTTCCATATCCAGCATGCCCCTGACGGCGCCGCCTGAGCCACGAGGACGGTCTCTGGAACCAAGAGCCCGTCGAGCT
>Ga0164241_10000886_pt1 | contig 43277 bp, 44 predicted proteins | sample OricomyardsoilBY_FD_108780 | JGI IMG/M metagenome (GOLD analysis project Ga0164241, IMG submission 108780) | Backyard soil microbial communities from Emeryville, California, USA - Original compost - Back yard soil (BY) | ecosystem: Environmental > Terrestrial > Soil > Unclassified | place: USA... | reverse complement strand
GGCCTACGATGAATCAGGCCATCGTTGCCCACCGATGAAAGCTTCCAACGCTGAAGAATGCTGCCCCCCAGCCCAGGATGGTCCCGATCTTCGGCCGGTTGAAGGGCCCGAGGCAGACGAGGAACTCGCAGAGCTAGCCAAGGCCATCGGGCATACCGCTCGAGTCCAGATCCTCAGGCTGCTCGTGCGGAAAAGCGGCTGTGTTTGTGGCGAAATCGTCGAGGAATTGCCGCTGGCACAGTCGACTGTTTCGCAGCACCTCAAGGTGCTCAAGGAGTGCGGCCTGATTCGGGGCGACGTTGACGGTCCCCGGATTTGCTACTGCATCGAACCGCGTGCCCTGAGGCGCCTCAAGGCGCTGATCGGTAGCCTTTGAACGTAATTCTACGCTGAAGAAAGTCGTCCACCATGCCCGTACTCCAAGTGTTCGATCCTCCGATGTGCTGCTCTACGGGCGTCTGTGGCCCTTCTGTCGATCCCGAGCTCGCACGCTTCAGCGGCGACCTGGAATGGTTGAAGTCGCACGGCGTGGAGGTGCGCCGATTCAATCTGGCTCAGAATCCCGGCGCCTTCGTCCAGCACCAAGGAGTGCAGCAGGCTCTCGCTGCCCGAGGCAATGACTGTCTCCCGCTGTTGCTCATCGACGATCGAGTCGCAGTCGAGGGAGCGTATCCATCGCGCGAAACTCTCGCTGCGCTCACCGGCGTGGTCGTTCGGAAGCTCGCGACCGCCACGAGCTGCTGTGCCCCTGGCCCAACGAACGTTGCGTCGAAGAAATCCGGCTGTTGCTGAGCCCGAAGTAGATGCACGAAACATCGATCACACGGCGTCTGGCTTCGGAAGCGATTGGGACGGCGTTTCTCTTAGCAACGGTCGTCGGCTCCGGAATCATGGCGGAGCATTTGGCGGGCGGAAACGTAGCCATTGCGTTGCTCGCGAATACGGTCGCGACGGGTGCAGGGCTTGTTGCTCTCATCCTCACTTTCGGCCCGGTTAGTGGTGCTCATTTCAATCCGGCGGTGACGCTCGCTGACGCGGCAATGGGTGGCATTGCTTGGCGAGATGTCTTGCCGTACCTAGGCGCGCAAGTGCTCGGAGCATTTGCGGGCGTCGCGGCCGCGCACGGCATGTTTGGCGAGGCTGTTTTTAGTGCCTCGCAACACATCCGCAGCGGGCCCGCGCAGCTCTGGAGCGAGTTTGTTGCGACGTTTGGTCTGTTGTCGGTGATCTGGGGCGTCTCTCGGCGCCATGGTCACTACACGCCGTTCGCGGTGGGAGCGTACATCACCGCAGCGTATTGGTTCACTGCGTCCACGTCGTTTGCCAATCCGGCAGTGACGTTGGCGCGGGCCGCGAGCGATACATTTGCGGGCATCCGACCGGCGGACGCTCCGGGTTTCATCGTCGCACAGCTCGTTGGGGCTGCCGCTGCAACGGCCCTCTTTCGCTGGCTCGTGCCCTCACTACCGCAGACAGCCGGTCGCGTTGTCGACGCTGCGACCGAAACCGAGCAAGCGCGTTCTCTCAGCGCCTGAATCTTTCGACTGCCGTTTGGTCATTACGAGGATAGTCATGAAAACCGTACTGTTTGCATGCATTCACAACGCGGGGCGCTCTCAAATGGCTGCTGCGTGGTTCAACGCGCTGGCTGACAAATCGAAGGCCCGCGCGATTTCGGCTGGTACGGAGCCAGGCACTCGCGTTCATCCCGAGGTGTTGACGGCAATGCGCGAGGTCAGTATCGATCTTGAAGGAATCGCGCCGACGAAGCTCACTGATGAGCTCGCCGCGACGGCGACGATCTTGATCACTATGGGCTGTGGTGAAGCGTGCCCGGTAGTGCCTGGACTTAGGCGCATGGACTGGCCGCTCGAGGATCCTAAGGGCAAACCCGTCGAGCGCGTGCGTGAAATTCGCGATGACGTGAAAGCACGCGTGTCGGCGTTGCTCGAAGCCGAGCACTGGAGCTGATTTTCTAAGTCTTTGTCGCGCGCCTTTTCCTAGTGGTTCATCGTAGGCCACTGCTCGCCGAGTGATCTCACGGCGAGCGGCGACGGTGGGCGAACCCTCACGTCGAGTCCCGTTGCAGTCTCCATCGCTGCATCTTCGAGCGAACCACTGTTGCGCGCGACGCTGTTGCGCGCGTTGTTTCTTCAGCACGTGCCGGCACTGACCGTTCGGCTCCTGTCGCGATTGTCATCGTGCATTCGCGTTGAAACTGACCAGATTGCCCTCAATTGGCTTGAGGTGAATCGTTGAATTACGATAGGGTCGACCGGCGCGGGCATTGGTGTCTGCCCGTCGCGTCCTGACTCATGGCCAAGAAGAATCACCGGCATGCCACAGCTCAGCGGCGCGGGTCCAATGCGCCCGAGCTACGAACGGCAATGTGGAAGGTCCTCGACCGTCACATTGTGAGCAAGGGAGACGTCAACTTTCCGTGTGTGCCGGCGCTCGCCGGGCAATACGCGTCGAAGCTCCTTGGAACGTGGACGTCGCTCGGTCGCGCGTTCACGGCAGCTGAAGCCGAGCAACTGCGGACTGCGTTGGCGAATGTCATGACGGCTGGCCTTGAACGGGCGGCACATGCGCTCTTGATGGTTCATTGGGAGGCGGAGCCGCCGCCGACCGCGCGCCTCAACTATCGCCTCGAAGTGCACGCGCAGACGCTGCAGAACAAGTACGAGGAATGGGTAAAATTCAGGCCTCCGCCTTTGTTTGGTGTCCATCCGGATGCCAAGGTAATGAGCGTCGCGGCTCAATTGGGCGAAGCCGGTTCTGCGCCCGTGCTCGATGTTGGCGCGGGTACCGGAAGAAATGCGCTCGCATTGGCGAGGTTGGGACACCCGACGGACGCGGTCGAGTTCGTGCCTTCGTTTTGCGCCTCAATGCGTCAGGTGACGGCATCGGAAACGCTGCCGCTTCGAATTGTCGAAGGGGACTTCCTTTCGGACGAAGTGCCGGTAGAAAAGGCGCACTTTCGGTTGGCCGTGCTTTCCGAGGTTGTCACCCACTTTCGCGATGCGACGGAAATCGAAGTGGCCTTTTCGAAGCTCGCCGACGCGCTCGCACCTGGCGGCATCTTGCTTTTCAACGCCTTTATCGGTGTTGCAGGCTATGAACCGGACACCCTCGTGCAGCAGGTGGCCTACTCCTCATTGTGTAGCGTGTTCTCGCGCACGGACTTCGGTTTCCTCGAAACTGATTTGCCATTCGAGAAGGTTTCAGACGAGTCTGCGCACGACTTCGAGAAGGCACACTTGCCTCCAAGCGCATGGCCACCCACGAGCTGGTTCGTTTCTTGGTCGCAGGGACGAAATGTATTCGAGGTCGCGCCAGGTTCTTCACCGATGGAACTGCGCTGGCTTACCTATCGGCGGCGCTAGTCAAAATGCGTCGTCGCGAAGTCACGAGGTCGCTTTCGCAGCCGTTTCAGCCACCAGCTTCGCGGCTGCTTCCTTTCGCTCGCTGTGCCGATCCGTCAGGTAGTCGACGTGATCGCGAAGTAGCAGCGTGAATTTGTAGAGTTCCTCCATGACGTCGACGACGCGGTCCCGATACGGCGAATCTTTCATGCGGCCATCGTCGTCGAACTGCTCGTAGGCTTTGGCGACCGACGACTGATTGGGGATCGTAAACATGCGCATCCAGCGACCAAGCAGGCGGAGCGAGTTGACCGCGTTGAAGGATTGCGAGCCTCCGCTCACTTGCATCACCGCGAGCGTTCGGCCCTGTGTCGGCCGTACGGCACCGATGTTGAGCGGGATCCAATCGATCTGGTTCTTCAACACGCCCGTGACCGCGCCGTGGCGCTCCGGAGACGACCAAACTTGGCCTTCCGACCATTCGCACAAGCTTCTCAGCTCGACCACCTTCGGATGATCGGCGCCCACAGCGTCACACAGGGGCAGCTCGGACGGGTCGCAGAAGCGCGTTTCTGCGCCCATTTCGGTGATAATTCGCGCCGCCTCTTCCGCGAGCAGTCGACTGTACGATCGCTTGCGCAATGAGCCGTACAGAAAGAGGATCCTGGGTTTGTGGGTCGACGAGGAGAGCGTAGCGGAATGGGTCATGTGAAGGATCCGAACTTCAGGGCGTACTCTTGCCACCGCGCCGACAGCAGTCTTGCCAGAGGTAGTCGGTCAGCGTGCGCAGGGCTTTGTAGTCGGCTGCGTAGTAGTGGAACGTGCCTTCGTGGCGGCTGATCAGCAGCTCGGCCTCGAGGAGCCGCTTCAGATGGTGGCTCAACGTAGACGCTGGGAGATCAACGTGGCCCTGGATTTCGCCGGCAGCCGTTCCTTCTTCACCGCCTTGCACGACAAATCGGAGAATCGCGAGGCGCACGGGATGCCCCAGCGCTGCCAGCTGATCAGCGTGGTAGTCAACTTTTGACTTCATTCAGTCCTTCGAGTATTCTAGAACTATGTTGGCGAACACGCAAGCGACCGAGTGCGAAGTGAGCGGTCGTTTAGCGGTGGGCGAACTCGATGACCCTGTACCCCGCGGTGTGAGGAGTTGAACATGCGTTGGCTGCAGATCGGTGGCCCGAGCATTGTTGCCCTAACCGCGGGCGTGAGCCTCTTGGTGCAAGTCGTACTGAATGCGCGGTTGCGGACTGGCTTAGCAGCGTGGTCGTGGGCCGCGCTTGTCAGTTACGTGGGTGGAACGCTCGCGGTGGCAGCCATTCTTCTTGTTCAAAGGCAGCCATGGCCTTCGGCAGTCACTCGGAGTGATCTTCCCTGGTGGGCTTGGGCAGGTGGGCTGTTCGGCGCCATCTACCTCGTTCTTGCGATCATCTCCGTGCCGCGGCTTGGCGCCGCTTCTACCGTCGCCCTCGTCGTCACTGGCCAGATGCTCGCGTCGCTGGTCTTTGATCACTTTGGCCTGCTCGGATTGGCACGGCAAACGGCGAGTGCGCCGCGCGTGTTGGGCGCAGCGCTGCTCGTTGCCAGTGTCGTCTTGATGCGCGGGTGACCGCGCTGTTGCTCATTGGAAGGGGGCTCGTCGTGGCACATGAATTGAAGAATGTTGAGAACCTAACTTTCGAACCCGCAAGCGTCGCTTCCCTCGACGCCGTGCTTCGCCTCCTCTCAAACAGCGGGCTACCGGTGGCGGACGTTGAAGCCCACATCGATGCATTCACGTTGGCAAGGTCGGAGGGACACCTGGTAGGCATCGTGGGGCTCGAGCTGCACGGCGAACTTGGCCTTTTGCGATCGCTCTTTGTCGCTCCGGCTCATCGCTCGAAAGGCATCGGCGCGGCTCTGGTGCAGTCCGTTCAATTGCGAGCGGCGACCAAAGGCGTTCGAGAGCTCTACCTACTCACAACTGGAGCGACGGCGTACTTCGAGAACCTCGGCTTTGCTTCGCTCCCGCGAGACCAGGTGCCACAGGAGATTCGTTGCACCGCGCAATTCAGCTCGCTCTGCCCGAGTACAGCGGCCTGCATGCACAAGCTGATCGTCGAGTCGCTCGAGATCGGCTCGCCAAGCCGGCTTGCAGCGAGCTCGAGAAAGCAGCAATGACTCAGTTGCTCTCAAATCCAACCCGAATCCTCTTCTTCACTGGCAAAGGCGGAGTCGGAAAGACTTCTTCCGCTTGCGCTACTGCGATTGGTTTGGCCGACGCCGGTAAACGGGTGTTGCTTGTCAGCACCGATCCTGCCTCCAACCTCGATGAGGTGCTGGGCGTGAAGCTGTCGACAACACTAACGGAGATCCCAAAGGTTCCGCGCCTGACAGCCCTCAACATTGATCCGATACAGGCTGCCCAAAGCTATCGCGAACGCGTCGTCGGCCCCTACCGCGGCCTTCTGCCCGAGGCCGCTATAGCAAGCATCGAGGAGCAGCTTTCCGGTGCGTGCACGGTGGAGATCGCCGCATTCGACGAGTTCTCGAAGCTGCTCGGCGATCCGGCGTCCACGAGCGCTTTCGACCACGTGATCTTCGACACTGCCCCCACTGGGCATACGCTTCGTCTGCTCGAGTTGCCTGCGGCCTGGTCGAATTTTATTGACCAAAACGTCGGGGGAACGTCGTGCCTTGGCCCGCTTGCGGGACTCGCCGCGAGTAGAGAACTGTATTCCGCGTCCAACCACGCATTGCGCGATCCTGCTCAGACGCGCTTCGTTCTCGTGACCAGAGCTGAGCGGGCATCGCTGGCCGAGGCAGAGCGCACTCGGGCGGAGCTGTCTCACTTGGGCGTCACGAACTTGTGTCTACTTCTCAACGGTGTCTTTCTCGCACGAGATTCAGCAGACCCAACCGCGGTTTCGCTGGAAGCGCGCGGACGTGCCGCACTTGATTCCGTTCCCACGGGGCTTCGGGAATTGGAGCGAGTTGTCGTCCCTCTGCTCGGCTTCGAACTCCTCGGGGTCGACGCGCTGCGGAAGATGGGCTCGCAGGAAGATGGGCTGGCGGAAGAATCGCCGCCGCCGCCCCGGAAAGCACAGAAAAACCAGGGTATCAAGCCCCTGATCGACGAGCTGGCATCGCGTAGCACCGGGGTCATCATGACCATGGGCAAGGGCGGTGTAGGAAAGACCACGATCGCTGCGCGCGTTGCCTGCGAACTCGCGCGTCGTGGATTTCCAGTCACTCTTACAACCACCGATCCTGCGGCCCACGTTGAGCAAGCCGTTTCAGACCTTGGTGCGCCCACGTCACTGCTGCGAGTCACACGCATCGATCCCGCCATTGAGACCCAGCGCTACACAGCAGAGGTGCTCGCCACCGCAGGGAATGGGCTCGATGCCCAGGCGAGGGCTCTGCTCGAAGAAGACCTGCGCAGTCCGTGCACGGAAGAATTGGCCGTGTTTAGGGCCTTTGCCGAAACCGTGGCAGAAGGCGAAGAACGGTTTGTCGTCGTCGACACTGCTCCGACCGGGCATACGTTGCTCCTGCTCGACGCTGCCGAATCCTACCATCGCGAAGTTTTGCGAAAGCCGAGCGGCAGTCCCGACGCTGTGCTGCGCCTTCTACCACGGCTGCGAGACGCAGCATTCACTCGAATAATCCTTGTGACGCTGCCCGAAGCTACGCCCATTCATGAAGCGATGCAACTCGAGGGTGACCTGAAGCGCGCCGGGATCACGCCGTTTGCATGGGTGGTCAATCAAAGCCTCACGCCGATTGAAGTGACGGATCCTACATTGCGCCGCCGCCGCGCACATGAAGCACGGCACCTGGGCGAACTCGTGGAACGCATTCCACGCATGGTGGTGCAACCGTGGAGTAGCGATCTCGCCAAGAGTGAGGGCGCCGGCCGAGTCGTTTAGCTTGCCCGTCAGGAGTGTTTGTCGCGTGTTGCCCACGACACCGCGGCGTCTCGACAATCCGCCGGCACTTCGGCGAGATCCCGCGGCTCACATTCGATGACGCGGCCGCGGCAATCCACGGAGACCTGGCAGCATTCCTCGAACATGTGACGGATCTTCTCGCGACCACGCTGCACCCGCGACTTCATACCGGAGAGCGAAATTCCCAGCATCTCGGCCGCGTCCTTTTGCGACAGGCCTTCCAGCTCGGTGAGGGTGACTGCTTCGCGGTATGGAGATGGCAGCCGTCCAACGAACAACGCTACGCATTCGCCAAGATCCGACTGGAGCTGCCCCGCGCCCTCATCTGCCGTAGCGCTTTCCGCGAGTGCCTCGTTGGTCTCGACTTGCGGAAATCGAGCTCGCTGTCTCGCCTTGTCGACGATGGCATTGTTGGCGACGCGGTAGACCCAGCCTCCAAACCGCTCCTCGTCCTTCAGGTCAGCCAGACCCTGGTGCATGCGAACGAAAATGTCTTGCAGCAGGTCGTCGATATCGGCCGCCGAAGCCACACGGCGGGCAAGGTACGGGCGCAAGTGTCGCTCGAGCTCTTTCCAGGCGCCGCGGGCTTCGGTTCCAATCATCTGCTCTTCCTCACGCGCAACAGGCTGGACCGCAACATGGGGCCGTGCCGCCTGGCTTGCGCCCTTCGATTGTAGCTGACGCCACATAGTCTTCCGCGCCCGGCATACATTGCGCGATAATCGCGCCACTTTCCGGCCTTGCGACGACGCGCACGTCCTCGAAGCCCGCTTCGCGCAGCATCGTTTCCAAGTCCGTCACCTTGGCCGAACCAGACACACAACCCGTCATTGCTTCAACGTTCCGGAGAAGCTCGGGCGGCATATCCTTGAGCGCGACCACATCCGAGATGGCTAAACGCCCGCCGGGCTTGAGCACGCGAAACGCCTCGTGAAATGCCGCGCTCTTGTCAGGGGACAGGTTGATGACGCAGTTGGACAGGATCACGTCGACGCAACCATCGGCGACCGGGAGATGTTCGATTTCTCCTAGTCGAAACTCCACATTCGTGGCCTCGACCTTGCGCGCATTGCCGCGTGCCTTCGTGATCATCTCGGGCGTCATATCGACCCCGATTACCTTGCCGGCGCGACCCACTCGCTTCGCGGCAAGGAAGCAATCGAAGCCGCCCCCGCTGCCCAGGTCGAGCACAGTCTCACCGGAGCGGAGCGCGGCGATCGCCTGCGGATTGCCGCAGCCAAGGCCGAGGTCGGCGCCCTCAGGGGCTGCCGCCAGCTCTTCTGCCGAGTAGCCCATAGCCATGCTTCCGGTACCGGTCGTACCACAGCACCCCACGCTGCAGCCGCAGGCGCCGTCCGCGACCTTGGCATAGGCGGTTCGTACTTGGCTTCGGATCGTATCGTTCTCTTGGGTTTCCATTTTGACCTCCGAAAACAAGGACGCTGAGGTCGACAAAAAGACGCAGACTTTTTGACGCGAAGCGTGGCTCAAGGTTCGAGCCGGAATTGAGGCCCGCGTTGCGCTGCTTCGCGCCGCACTCGCGACCAGCCCGTTCGTAGCGACTCCGCCCGGTTAAAGGCCGCGCTCGACGTCGTCCTCCAGCTCCACCAGCTGTTCGATGCGGCTGCAAGAGAGCTTGCTAAGGAGCTCTTTAGGTCCCTCCGCAAAGTGGGGACGCTGTACCCACTTTTGGTTGACGGCGCGATCGAGTCATTTTCGGCGTCGTTTTCCGGGGCCGTCGGGTGCTCCGAGCGACAGTTGCGCGTAGAGCTGATGTAGCTTGCGGCGCAGCACGTCCTTGGAAGGCAACACGGTCTGGTATTCGGCGACGAGGGTCGGCGAGGCTGTGCGGGCGAGCGCGTATTCGACGACCTCGTCGTCCTTGGTCGCGCAGAGCAGAACACCGATTGAAGGCCGCTCATGCGCTTTCCTGACGTCGCGGTCGAGCGCCTCGACGTAGAAGCTCAGCTGGCCGAGATCGGCAGGCTTGAATTTTTCGACCTTGAGCTCGAAGGCCACGAGGCACTGAAGCGCGCGGTGGAAGAAGACAAGGTCAATCGCGAAATCTTGGTTGCCGACCTGGACGGGATACTCAGAGCCCACGAAGCAGAAGTCGCGGCCGAGCTCGGCGATGAATCGACCGAGGTTGCGCAGTATTGCGCCGTGGAGGTCGGCCTCCGAGTGACCATCTTGCATCGACAGAAACTCGAGGCTGTAGGCGTTCTTGAACTCCTCAAGGGCGGTCGGGTGCGTTCGTGCTACTGCGGTCGACACCTTCCTCGCGAGGATGCCGCTCCGTAGCGCTGCGCCGGTCGCAATCTGCCGTTCGAGCTCTCTGGATGACCAGCGGCTGTTGATCGCCGCCAGGAGGTAAAATTCCCGCGCTTCGGGAGGCTTCACCTGCCCAAGGATGATCATGTGGTGGGTCCAGGGCAATTGTCTCAGCAGTGCCGAGACTTTCTGGGTGCCTCGATACGCTTCGTAGAACTGTCGCATCCTGAACAGGTTGGGCCGGGTGTAGCCGCGGATTCCCGGGTACCGGCGCGCAATCGTGGTCGCCAGTTCATCCACGACTCCATCGCCCCACTCAGCGCTCTCGATCTTTTGGCTGAGGTACGCACCGAGTTGCCAGTACAGGTCCACCAGCTCAGTATTCACCGCCTGGTAGGCACGCCCGCGCGCCGCTTCGATGAGCGCGAGCACTTCCGTGAATCGCGCTTCAGTTTTGAGAGCGCTCGATTGTCTCCGCGCTGCGGAGACAATGTTAGCCTTGGACCTCGCCGCAGTACGCGTTTGTCTCGGCAGTGCCGAGACTTTCGTCGCTCCGGACTTCGCGCGCTTCTTTGGCGACCGCTTGGTCATCGCCTAACCGCTTGCTCTCTTCGCTGGAGGACTCGCTTCGTCATCGTGATGCCTCGAACAATTGCCGGGGCGAGCGGCGCAAGCCGGTGTCGACCCCGGCCTGCACCTTACGCACCTCTTCCGCCCTACGGTGTGTCGTCCGCCTGAACGGCGTCTAGCACTTTCGCGACTGTCGAAAGTCGCTCCGACAAACCAACCGCAGTCGTCGCGGTCAGAAGGGCCTGCACCGCGGTCGCCCGAACCCCAATTGCGACTTGTTTGATTTCGTCAGGCTCGGCCCGCCCACTCAGCCCGCAGAAGCCGTCAAGAGTTTGAGCCAAGCCTCGCAGTTGTTCGGCTCCCTGCAAGAGCTCACCCATTGCCGCTTTCACCCGTGACGAGAGCACTTCATCCTCGATCATCAGCATGACCCGTGCCTCCTGCGGCTCGGCACGGCCATGTTGGTGGGGCGAGCGCACCCCAGCTTGGTTCCAAATGCGGTTCGTGATTTGGTTTCCATCGTCGGTATCTCCTCGTAGGTACCGGCCAGGCCCTCGGCTGTTAGTAGCAGCGCGGGGGCCACCTTGTTGTTGTTGGTTATCGTTTCGGTTTCCGTGGCCTCCGCACGTCAGTCGAGCGCTGCGCGTGCTCGCGACGGATGAGCTGACGCACGACCGTTGCCTCCGACAGGCCGTCTAGATCGGCGAGTTCAGTGAGCATCTGCCGTTCGACAGCGTCCATGCGAATCATGAATCGCTCGGTTTTCAGATCGGGAGCCACGGGCGAGAATGTACATCGGATGGATACACTCAGCAAACTCCAATCGGGCAGGAGGCAAGTGATCTTCCATCACTGGAAATTTGGTGGCGCCGTGCTGAATTGATGGTCGCCCCGCAATCGAAAGGCTCAACCAAATCGTGCTCTCGGTGAAAGCGGGCAAGATCGCGCCCGCGCATGTGAGGGATCTTCGAGGCGTCCTAGAATGCGAGCAGCGACAGGGAGCGGTGATGGGTGTGCTCACGCTGCAAGAGCCCGCGAGGGAAATTTATCCGCGAGGCTTCTAGCGCTGGATTCTACAATTCACCTTGCGGTACCAGGCACCCCCGAGTTATCGCGTTCGGGTCGCGCTGAGCCTAACGCCACATCTTCAATCGTCTCGAGCTGAGGGTTCCTCCTGTCGCATTGATGCTCGTGGCGGCAGCGATGATGTGGCTCGCAGCATGGGCAGCGCCGGGCCTCGGATTTTCAGTGCCTCATCGAACGAGCATTGGCGTTGGCTTCGTACTCGCGGGGCTGGCTGTCAGTCTTCTCGGCGTTGCAGCATTCAAGCGCGCGAAGACGACCGTCAATCCCATGAGCCCAAGCTCTTCCTCGTCGCTGGTGATCGCGGGGATCTACCGCTGGACGCGCAACCCGATGTACTTTGGGTTCGGGCTGGTCCTGCTCGGGAAGGCCGCGTTCTTGTCGAATGTTCTCGCGTATGTCTTCCTGCCCGGATTCGTCCTTTACATGAATCAGTTCCAAATCAAGCCGGAGGAAAGAGCTCTGGAATCGCGATTCGGTCGCGAGTTCGTCGACTATTCGCGTCGCGTTCGCCGTTGGATATGACTGCGCTCGTGGCGAAGCATTGGTCCGGGCGCTAACAGCAGGCTTTTCCGCGCCAAGCTTCGCGGCCTTCGCGAACAATTAGCGCGGCGATCGCAAGTGCCGCCAGCGGGTCGGCCCACCACCAGCCGAGCAGGCCATTCAAGCCGACCCCGGCAAGCGCGGCGAGCGATAGCCACCAGCAGGCGGTTGTCTGTGTGGCGTCAGCTTCCATCGCCTCGCTTCCCAACTCATCAGCGAGTTGACGCTTGGCTCGGGCAAGCCAGAGCATGACCGCGATCGAGAGCACCAGTAGAGCCACTCCCACAGGGCTGAACGATGGCTTGTCGCCCAGCCAAAGCGTCTGGACGGCATCGAAGGTCACGTAAGCGGCCAGGACGAAGAGGGAGACCGCCACCAGCCGGCGCGCCTGTTGCTCGACGGCTTCCAGTCTTTCACCGGAAAGGCGATGGTCGCGCTCTGCTCGAAGTCGCCAGATCATCACGGCGGCGGAGGCGCACTCCACGAAACTGTCGATTCCGAAACCGAGGATGGCCACGCTCCCTGCCATCAGCGCGGCCCCGATGGCCATGAAGCCCTCCACAACGTTCCAGGTGAGGGTCAGATACTCGAGTCGGAGTGCTCGACCCACAGACTCGCCTCGGCGGCTCGGCTGAGCGTTACACGTGGCGTGACACACACACGACTGGGAGGACGGTTGATTAGTAGTTTCCATAGCTTGCGCGGCGACGCGGCAATGCGGGGCCTCGAATAATCCTGACGGGGGGCGCCTCGAAACATTACGCTCGACCGGTGCGGCTTGAAAGGGCTGGAAACTGGAGGCAGCCTGACGAACGCGATGGAAACGCAAAGCAACGCAAACCACGCGCTCGACGGCGTGCGCCGAGCTCTGGGGGCCCATCGGGACCAACTCCTCGCCCTCGTCCGCCGTCGGAGCGGCGGGCGTCTCGACGCCAAGGAGGTGCTTCAAATCGCGCTGCAGCGCGCTCTGGAACGAGCGGACCAGGTACGTGACCCCGCGCGGGCCGACGCTTGGGTCGGGCGGGTAGTGCGCAACGTGGTGGTCGACGAGCTGCGGCGCAAGCGTGCGCCGGTCCTGCCGGTGGATGAGCTTGAGCTGGCCGCGATCGACGAGGACAGGGGAGCGGTCGATTGTTGGTGCGTGCTCGTTCAAGCTGAACAGCTGAAGGCCGAGCATTCGCAAATTCTCCGGCGTGTCATCGTCGACGGTGTCGCGGCAACCGAAGTGGCTGCCGAACTCGGAATCACGCCCAACAACGCGATGGTGCGGTTGCATCGGGCACGCGCGGCGCTGAGAGAGCGTTTGAAGGCGCATTGCGGCACCCGCCCGCTCCTGCTCCGACTGCGGCTGCGAGGAACGCGGCTGCTGTCCGCGGCCTTAGCCACTGTGAGTGGAACCGAGGGGCGAAGTCGACAAAACCTACCGCCATCTCGTCGGCCGCTGACACATCGAGCCCCTTCTTCTTAGAGCGTCGGAAGAGAGCAACTTCGCCCTGGAGCTTTCGTTGGGCTCGGCCCGTCCGCTCAGCGCGCGGATGCCGTCAACGGTCTGGGCTTCGGACGGCGTAGTACGGGAATCATCGCGCCTGCCCGCTGTGGCCTGACGTTAGTGCCCGGTTGTTCGGAAAGTTCTCCAAGAATTTTGAAGTGCGAGCGATTGCGCGAGATTAGGTAGGCGATTGCATACGAGCGCGATCGGCGATCAACGTGTAGCTTACGCGCATGAAGCTACCGCGATTAGCTGTGCTCATTGCCGGCGTCGCCGGATTGGTTGGGCAGTTGGGTTGCTCGTCGAATCACGACGACACAGCGCCCGACGGTGAGCCCGCGAGTGTCGGCACTGCTTGCGACCAACGTCCGTCCCCGCAGCGGACGGAGGGCACGCTGCTGGCGCTGCGCATTCAGCCTACTTTCGAGGGCAACCCGTTTGTTTTTGGTCAGCCGAATCCGTTGGCAGCTGGGGGCTCGCTGATCCCTCTCAACTTTCGCTTTTACATTTCCGAGGTCGAGCTGCTTCGAGGTGACGGTACGACAGCGGCGGTTGATCTGGTGACCGAGGACGGCACGCCTGAGGCGTACGGCGTCCATCTCTTCAATGCTGAAGAAGACGACTCCAGCACGGTCCGCGTGCTCGCCCCAGTCGGAGAATACAGCGGGATGACGTTTGCGCTCGGCATCAAGCTGGCGTGCAACAAGCAGGACCCGGCCAACATGGGCGATCCGCTCAGCGTTGCTTCCCAAATGACGTGGCCGCAAACGGGAGGCTTTCTATACCTTCGCTACGAGGGGCGTTTGCAAGGTGGTAGCGCGGGTCCGGGCGCAAGTGCACAGAGCCTTCGCGCCGTGCACATGGGCGGCGATCTCGTTAACGAACTCGTGCCACGGGTGACCGCACACGGCTCGCTAGCGGTTCCGGAGAGCGGCGCACTCGAACAGGAGCTGACGGTGGGGATGGACGAGATCTTCAAAGGAGCGGCCAGCGATATCGACGTCAGCGACGCCAGTGTTGGCTTCCGGTCTACGCCGGAGTCAGTCGCCGGCGAGCGCCTGCGTCGCGGCTTGCCGGAGCTGCACGTATTCGAGCTAATGCCGTGATGAGGCCCCAATGACTTCAGCGCGCTCCACTATTGTCGCCGCAACGCTCCTTTCGCTGGGAGGCGTCGTCGGATGCTCGGGTAGCGATGCGGTATCCGACAGCGATCCGTCGTCATTGAGCAACTCGACGTCTCCCGCAGGTTTTCCGAAGGGCACGAACAGGGATCAGGCTCCCGCTGACAACGCGCTTACCGAAAATCGCGCGCTTTTGGGCAAGCGGCTCTTCTACGATCCCCTGCTATCGCGCACGAACGATGTTTCGTGCGCCACGTGTCATCAGCAAGCGTATGGATTTTCAGATCCGAAACCAGTCTCGACCGGCGTCGACGGTCGCACGGGAACACGGAACGCTCCTTCGGTCGCAAATGCTGCCTGGGGTCGCAGCTTTTTCTGGGACGGACGCGCTCGCACTTTGGAAGAACAGGCAGCGCAGCCCATCGAGAACCCGCTCGAGATGGACCTATCGCTTTCAGACGCGGTTGCGCGCGTCGCCGCTGAGCCAAGTTACTTGGACGGCTTTCAAAAAGCCTACGGCGAAGCGCCGAGCGAGGAGACGTTGCCCAAGGCGCTGGCTAGCTTCGTTCGAACTCTAGTGAGCGGCAACAGCCCGTATGACCGGCATCTACGCGGTGACGACAGCGACTTTGGGCCTCAGCGCCAACGCGGTGAAGCTCTGTTCCTAAGTGAAAAATGTGAGTGCTTCCACTGTCACCCAGGGGGCGCGCTCAGCAACGAGGGCTACTTCAACGATGGTAGCTACATCGCTGGCGGCGACACCGGGCGGCAACAGGTGAGCGGTCGCGTAGGCGACATCGGGAAATTTAAAGTCCCCGGTTTGCGCAACATCGCCCTTAGCGCTCCGTACATGCACGATGGATCGATCCCCTCGCTCGAGGCGGTAATCGAAATGTACGATGCGGGTGGACGCGGTGACCCCACGACCGATCCGCTGATCAAGCCGATGTCGCTCACAAGCGAGGAAAAGGCTGACTTGCTGGAATTCTTGAATTCTTTCACCGATCCCACGTTCATCGAGGATCCGCGCTTCGCGCCCTGAGGGCTAAAGCGCGTCACGGCGCGTCGGCGTCTGAGACGAACCGGGGCTTGGCAATGCTGCGTGCTACTACTATGAGTAGTAGGTGACGGCGTGAGGAGAAACCAGGCGAAAACGCTGAATTCGGCGAGCGGGCTCGAGAAAGTCGGACAATGAGCACTCAAGACAATTTGCACCTACGCGAGACCACGCTTCTCGATTTCTCTAAAGAGAGCATCGTGCGATTGATCGACCGCCGCGGCTGGGAATCGTTGACCGTCGAGCAGCGCATCGGGGCCGTTTATGCGTTCGTGCGGGATGAGATCTCCTTCGGATACAACGTGACCGATTCGATCCCTGCTTCACAGGTTCTCGTCGACGGGTACGGGCAGTGCAACACCAAGACCACGCTCTTGATGGCATTGCTTCGAGCAGTGGGCGTTCCCACTCGGTTTCACGGCGCGACCATCCACAAACTCCTTCAGAAGGGCGTCGTAACAGGCGTGTTTTATTGGCTCGCCCCGCGCGACATCATCCACAGCTGGGCCGAGGTTCTACTGGACGACAAATGGGTCGTGCTCGAGGGAGTCATCCTCGACAAGCCGTATCTAGCCGGATTGCGCAAGTTTTTGCCGGACGCCACGGACGCTTTGCTGGGTTACGGCGTGGGCACGGTCCGTTTCCGCGCGCCCCTCATTGAATGGCGTGGTACCGACACGCAGATTCAGATGACCGGGGTCAATCGTGATTTTGGCGTGTTCGATGATCCGGACACTTTCTACTCCAAGCACGGAAGCAATCTTTCGGGCCTGCGGGCTTGGCTCTTCCGCCATTGGATTCGGCACGCCATGAACCGGCGCGTTTCATTGATTCGCAACTGCAGCGGGGGTGCTTGTGGCCTTGCTGGTTCAGCGACTACGTGAGCGTCGGACGGCGTGTCAGAAGACGCTTACTGCGAAGGCTCCACGCCGGTCACACCAAGCGCTTCCAGCACGTCGGAGAGCTCGGAGTCCGACAGCACCTCGGTGGAGAAGGGGGGCATTACGCCGTCGTAGCCGAGGAACAGGCCATGCCGGATCTTTTCCGTGAAGATCAGGCGCTGCACGCGAGGCGAGTATTGCACGTGCGCAGCGATCGAATCCTCCGGCAAGATGGGAACTCGGGTGTTGAGCCGCCCGCTGCCGTCGTGCAAGGCCCCGTGACAGTACTGGCAAGTCTGCGCGTAGAGAACCTGACCGCGGATCGTGGCTTCCGAGATTGCTTCGGGCGTTTCACCGCGAGGCAAGGGGTCGATCGTGTTCACGACGGTGAAGGAGATTGGTTTGGCGTCGCCCGGTTCGAGGCTCGTCAAGTACGCGTAGAGCACGTGTGCCTGCCGGTTGTCCGCCGACAGCGGCTGATTGTCGCCCATGAAGCTTGCGCGACAAGCGTTGACTGAGCGCAATAGCTCGGCAACTTGCCCTCCCCAAAATTCAGAACGCAATGTAACGCCCGCCAAAGCACCGCCTGCTTTTTTTGAAAGCGGAACGCTGGCGACGGTGTCGTGGCACGTGGTGCACGTGTAGTCGTTCAAGTGTGATTGCGAAAGCGCTTTGGTCTCGAACAACTTGCGTCCTTGAACGACTTCGCTCTCTTCGGGAGTCGAGCCACAGGCGATCAATAGGGTGCAGCTGAGCACTGACGCCGTCCCGAACACTCTGCCCGCGCAGCGAGTGATTTGGCGATTCATGGGTTCACCATCGTCATCCGCTCGGGGTAGAGCTCGACCGGAATGCTGGCTTTGATCATCAGCGTGTCCGGCTCGACCTCGACGACAGCGCCAGGGTGGTAATGGTCTCCCTCACAAACGAGGAAGAGGCGTGAGTCACTCGTCGTCGTGAATTCAGCGGGATTCATGCACTCCGCATCCGAATACTGAACTTTGAGGAGCTGCTTGCCGCTCGTGGTGTCGATGAGGGCTGCGCCGTTCGGCGACTGCGATGGGATGGCTAGCGTTGAATCCGAGATCAATGCGGAAAACATCGGTACGCTGTAATCCGGCTCGCCCATTGGTCCGACCACGCGATGCGAAGAAAGGAGGTTCGGAGTGTCATTCAAGTCGAACACGGCCACGAAGCGTGAAACCTGGTTCGAGACCAGCAAGCGCTCGTGCACAGCGTCGAGGACGAGTGCGTACGGTTTGTTGAACGAAGCCGCCGGATTGTCGGGAACCGTCGGACCGGACGGGCCGCGCGAGAGCACGGTTTGAGTCGCGCTGTCGACGACCACGAGCGAATCTTCACCCGTGCACGCAACAAAGATCCGGGCTCCGTCGCGGTCGAAGGCGAGCGTCGTTGGCACAGCGCAAGCGGGCAGCCGAGCTGCCGCTGCATCACCTTTGGCGATCGAGCTCGCCGGCTCCACGAACGCCAAGTTCGCTCGCCGCGCCTCCAGGTCACCCTGCAGAGCACGAGAGTCGTCGGCATGGACTACGACCAATCGTCCGCTCGCGGGTGAAAATGCAACATCCGAAGCTTTCGGATCCACACGCAAATCGCCAGCGATGCTGAGGTCGGAGAGCTTCAGCGCTTCGACGTAGCCGGAGCGCAGCGTGGCGCCTTGGGCCACCGCGTGCGCGCTCGTGATCGAAAACGGATAAGAAAGCGCGACGTATGCCAAACCGTTCTCGGAATCGAGCACGAGGTGCCGCGGTCCGTCGATGTCGACCGGATCGCGGCCGACGGGGACGTTCGCCAACAACGTCATCGCGTCGAGATCGAGCACGCTGATCGTGTCAGAATTGCGATTGGGAACGTAGGCCAAGCGCTCGCCCGCGCTCACGAACGTAGGGAGGTGATTCGGGAATGCGACGTCCGAATCGCTACCTGCGCTCGTGGAACCCGAACAGCCAGCGGTCGTCGCCGCGAGCGCGATGACCAGCAATTTTGCGAAATGACATCGGTTCAAGCCGCGATGTTATCCCTCAACCTCGGCACCACGACAAGTGCTCGCATACCGATTCACATCGCAACCCTCACTCGCGTGTCATCCACTACAATCACAAAGTTCCGTCGCAAATTCTGACGCGCGTGCAGCGTGTTTGCGCAACGTGGATACGCGTAGGGTTGCGCGTGGCCGCGTCGAGCGAAAAGTGTAAAGTCTTCATTGATGAACGCGCACCGACGCCATGCCGCTTGCTTGCTACTGCTCCTCCTGTCGGGTTGCTCGAGCGATACCCGAGCTCCGACAGCCAAAAATGGCCCGGAAGCGCCGGATATTCGCAATGTGATCTACGTCGGAGGAACGACCGACGACGCGTTGCTCCGCTTATTGGACGTCACGCCCAAGAACGATCCGCGCCAAACGGTGACCTTCGATTCGCCAGACCTCAGCGCTCCGGTGCCAAAGGGCAGCCCTGCCACGCTTCAGTTTCGCCCTGCGAGTCAGGCCGCGCGCACGCCCGGGGCGTCCCCGATGCCAACCAATAACCCGTCGTCGAAGTGGCGCCGTGGCTTCAACGAAGTCTTGGAATTCCTGGCACCTGAACGCCTCGCGCACGCTCATGGTGTCCCGTACAACGGCACCGCCTACTACCTCGTGATCACCGACAAAGATTCGAATCAGCTTCTCCAGCTGTTCACAGCAGAGGCGTCGTTCACGCCCGAGGCGGTCGATTGGCAACATATGGTCGATGCCCCCCAGCCGCTCACGATTAGGATCACCTCGGCGTTCTTCGAAGACAACAGCATTCCCGTGGACGGCGGACCGTTCGTGGCAGGCGTGTTTCCGTTTCGGATTGAGTGAGCTTTGCGGAAGCTCACGAGGGGGACGAAGGAGCCATTTTCTGGAGCTTTACGGTGAAACTCCGCGCCACAACTATGACGGGGCGTCGTCAGCCGCTTGGCGGATTTTCTAGGAAGAGCCGCCGTTTACGCGAGGTAGTTCTTGTGAAATCGTCCGGGCACGACCGTTGCTTTTAACGCTCTCGCAATGGATCTGCTGGCAGGCATTCAACCCTATCAGAGCGCGCTCGACTACCATCTCGAACGACACTCCGTGCTGGCTTCGAACATCGCCCATGTCGACACGCCCGGCTACAAGCCGAACGACTTGGCTAGAGTTGACGAGGCAAGCGACGCCACTTTCGAGGGTGCTCTGACGTTGGCGATGGAACGGACCAATCCAGCGCATTTGAGCACAAGCGGCAGCGACGCGACGGTGACTGGTCGGACCTTTCAAGATCTCTCAGCTGGCGTTGGAAACGATGGAAACTACGTATCGTTAGACCGCGAGGCAGCTAAAGTTGCAGCGAACCAACTCCGCTACGATGTGATTTCAGCCATTGTTTCGGCCGAAATAAAGGACATGAGCTACGCCGCGTCCGACGCCAAGGGCTAGGTAGGAGAGGGGCGAGGGCGATCGCGAAGTGGCTCGCTGCGTCGTCCCGCCACTCACTGAAGCTCACATGCGAGCCATTCACCGAGCTGGTAGCGCTCCGATTCGGATGGCTTCGGGTCGGACGGCGGCATGATGGTATTGACGGCGGCGGGGCCTGCCGCTGCGTACTCATCGATATGTTCGGCAACCAACAACACGCCGTCTAGCGTATCGAAGTCGTGTCCTTCCGGAGCGCCGTTCCGTGCCGCCCCCGACAACGTGCTGCTGTGACAGCGAGTGCAGTAGTCATCCATGAATTTCGTTCCGAACGACTCATACGTCGGCGCCGCGGTCGTCGGGCACACCGCTTCGGTAGCTTTTCCTTCCTCCTCGCCTTCGCCGTGAGTGTCTTCGGAATCCGAGCACCCGCAGATAGTACCGAGAAACATTGCTGCAACAGTGAGCGCACCCAAACGATTTCGAATTCTCATCCGCGGGCCGTTCTACTACGTCTGATAGTAAATGCCGGCACTATTCCGACCTGGTGCGACGAACGGTCGCACCCCGCGCGACGTGCAAGGGTGCCTTAGCGCAAATTGTGTGGCGCGAAAAGAACGACACTCCTCCGTGCGCGTGCGCGCACCGCACTGAGTTGCCCCAGCCTTTCTGGCGGGAAAACAGGGCAAATCACCTCAGCCTGGACTTTCAAGTTCCGTTAACTACTATAACCTGTAGTAGGCCGAGAAAAGTGAAGAAATGAATTTCCGACTGCGCTCTGGAAAGAAGGGCTTGGAGCTGCGCCTGCACGAGCTCGAGGCCGCGATCATGAACATCGTGTGGAGCAAGCGCCTTGCAGAGTTTGCCGTCGGCGACGTCCTGGCCGTGCTCGAGAAGCAGCGTGAGATCGCTTACACCACCGTCATGACCACGGTGGTCCGATTGTACGAAAAGGGCCTGCTGACGCGGGTACGGGATGGACGCCGCTATCTGTACTCGCCGAAATTGAGTCGGGAGGAATTCCTCGAGTCCACAGCGAGGAGCGTCCTCGACCGTGCCGTCGACAATCAGCAAGCGATGGCGATGCTCGTCGAGCGCGTATCCGAAGCTTCCGCTGCGGAGCTCGACAATCTCGAAGCATTGATTCAGCTGCGCCGCGAGGAGCTTGAAAAGTGACAGAAGCGGCCTTCCCGGTGCTCGGGGCCGCTTTCGTGGTCCTCGTTGTGCTTCCTGTTTCCGCGCTGGTGGCGAAGCTCGGCTTGCTGCTCGTCGAAAGCGTTGGAGTCAGGGGCCCGCTCGGAAGCCTTAACGTTCGCTATTTGTTGCTCACGAGTTCGAGCTTTCTCCCCCTTCTGTGGTTCCTCTCTGCGGGGGTGCACCAAGCTGAAACGGGGCATTCCGCACTCTCGTGCCTCCTGAAGCACGAGCAAGGCGGGCTTTGCTTCGAGCCCGCGTCTTTCGCGATAGTGCTCGCTGCGATGGCTTTGCTGGCCGCGCTCCGCTCGTTCTCGCCGAACGGAAGCGTGCCGATTTCGCGCTCCGCTGAAGCGATTCGGCTTGCTGATCGCGTTGAGCGGCTCATCGGGGCTTCTAGTTCGCTCGGTAGCCTCCGACGTCGCATCGTAGTGACCGACGCATCGGGTTTCACGCTCGGGACGCGTGGCTATTTTCGTCCCCAAGTTTTCGTCGGTACCTCGTTCGCTGCGACGTTGACGGACCAGATGCTCAGCAGTGCCCTGGGGCACGAGCAAGAGCACCTTCGTTCGTTGGACCCGCTAAGGTACCTGATTTTGCAGTTCGCTCTTGGGATCAACCCGTGTGGCCGCTTCCTGCTCGCACCGCACGTTGCAGGTTGGAAGGGGGCTCGTGAAGCCGACTGCGATCGCGCAGCGGTGATCGAGGGCGCGTCTCCGCTCCCATTGGCAGATGCGATCGTGCGCGCTGCCCGTCCTACCGTCAGGGAGGTGGCCGCCTTGGGGGCGCGAAACACCGCGATCTTGGAGCTTCGCATCAAGATGCTTCTGGCCTTCGCTGAGTGTGCTCCGCGGAGACTCGAGCGAGATAGTCGCTCCGCGATGCCCGTCGCGCTTGTGCTGTTGTTCATGACCGTTCTGCTGCCGCACCGAGTCGGGACTGGAGTGCTCGATTTCGTGCACACGGGCGCAGAGCAGGTCCTTACGTACGTTTGGCGCTAGGGAGAGATGCGGTTGACCAGGACTTTCGGAACGCTGGTGCGTTCTTCTACTATCGGCTGTAGTAAGTTGCCCCTGTTGGTGGGGAGCGCGCTGCTTCTTTTGGGTTGCGCGACGGGCGGGACGTCGGCCGGCGCTTTGAATGCGCAGGAAGCTCCGGCCCCTCATCTACGCGCTCCTGTGGCTCCTTCCCAGCAGGAGCCAGCGCGACATGTCGAGCGGATGCCCGATCCAGCAACAGATCAAAGCGTCTCTCTCGGGGGGATCCTGGCGTTCGCGGACGAGCACTCGCCAGTGTTGGCAGTTGCTCGTAGTACTCGTTCGCGCGCGGAAGCTGCGCGAGTTGCCGCGTCTTTGTTGTTGCCGAGCAATCCGGAGATCACCATCGCTGCCGGTCCACGCATGGGCCCTGCGGGTCGTGGTGTCGACGTTGACGTGAGCTTGATGCAACAGGTACAGATCGCCGGAGAACGGGGGCGCCGCGTCGACGTCGCCAAACGCCTCAAGGATGTGACTGACGCCGACATCGAGCAGATGCGCTGGGCGGTCCACTGCGACGTGCATGCGGGGTTTCATCGTGCTCTGGTCGAGCAAGAGCGCGTTCGCCTAGCCGAACGTGTCGTCACCTTTCAGCAAGAAGTGCTGCGCGTCGTTGAACGTCAGATCGCCGCTGGTGAGACAGCGCCGCTGACCCTACGGCTAGCTCAGGCTGAAGTTGCCCAAGCCGAGCAAGTACTCGTTGGTGCTCGCCAGGCGTTCCTTGCGGCACGCCTGAGGCTTGCTCTCCTAGCGGGTTGGCCATTTGCGACGCCTCCCAGTCCGACCGGGAAGTTTGACAATCCTCGTGAGCCTCCGCCGCTGAGTGACTTGAGTACGGTTGCGCGAAAGAGCTTGCCGAGCCTTCGCGCGGGCGCCGCGCGTATCCAAGAAGCCAAGGCTCGAATCGAACTGGCCAACCGCGAGGCATGGCCGCGACCGTCCGTTGGCGTTCAGTACAAGCGAGAGGGCAATCCCGGGGCTGAGGGCGTGTACGACATTCTGATGGGCGTCCTCTCGATGCCCATCCCAAGCACCAACTTGAACCAAGGTGAACGGGCCCGAGCTCAGGCCGACTTGACCGTCGCCCAAACTGAGTTGAGCGCGACTCGCGGGCTGCTGGACGGCCAAATTGCCGAGGCCCGGAGCGAAGTGGTCGCAGCCTCGGCACGCACGAAGGCATACGGCAATGAAATCCTACCTCGCTTCGAGGAGAACCTGACGCTCCTTAGACGTTCGTTCGAGCTGGGCGAGATTGACATCCTTGCGCTGTCGACCGGCCGCGAGCGTTTCTTGCGCATCCAAAGTGACGCGTTGCTCGCCGTGCAGGATTACTTCACCGCGTTGGCGGGTCTCGAACGCGTCGTTGGAATCGATCTTTGGACCGACGACCACGACGACAAATCTCCATGACGAACCTAATCAAATTTTCGATCTTGCTCGCCGCATTCGGGGTGGCCTGTAGCAAGGCTGACGGAGCTGCGTCAGCCAAGGAAGGCGCATCCCAAAAGGGTGAGCACGAAGGCGGAGCGCACAAAGGCGACGCGCACAAGAACGAGGTGACTCTTTCCGCCGAGGGGATGGAGCGCGCCGGAATCAAAGTTGGGATCGCCGAAAAGCGTGCGCTCACCGGCGGCGTGGCAATCCCGGCTGAGGTGCAATTCGAGCCTAGCAGTACCGCACACGTCGGCCCGCTCGTTCCGGGGCGCATTACGAAGGTAGCAGTTGCCCTTGGGGATCGTGTCCGTCGGGGTCAACTGCTTGGGACCGTCGCGTCGAGCGATGTGTCGAGCGCCCGCGCAAAACTCGATCAGGCGCGAGCGCGCCTATCGGCGGCCGAAGCGACGCTTCGCCGCCAACAGCAACTGTCCACTGAGGGGATCGGGGCGCAACGAGCGCTGATTGATGCGGAAGCACAGGTGGGAGAGCTTCGAGCCGAGGTCGAAGGGCTTCGGCGCCAGTTGTCCGTGTTTGGCTCGGGCAGTGCCGGCGAGTTGGCGCTCAGTGCTCCAATCGAGGGCGTTGTGGTCGCGGTGAACGGCACCCTGGGCGAGACCGCAACTCCTGATCAGTCGGCGTTCATCATCACTGATCCAACGAAAATCTGGGTGCGCGGCAACGTTCCCGAGCTGGAGCTTACCCGAGTTCAGCTCGGAGCAGCTGCCATCGTTCGCTTGCACGCCTTTCCCGACGTTGCGATGCCGGGAACGATTACCTATGTGGCGCCAGCGCTCGAGGAACGGTCGCGATCATTACCCATTAGGGTGACGCTTCAAGCCCCTGATCCGCGTATGCGCAGTGGACTTTTCGGCGGCATTGAACTGGTTGGCGGAGCAGCGGACGAACGGGTTGTCGTCGTACCGGCGGACGCCGTGGCCACGCTCGATGGTCAAACCGTAGTCTTCGTACCCGCTGATGAAGCGAATGCGTTCCGGCCTCAGCCGGTGGCGCTCGGACGTCGATCAGGCGGCTTCTTCGAAGTGAAATCGGGTATCGACGCTGGGGCGCAGCTGGCGACCAGCGGCGCATTCACGCTCAAGAGCGCCCTACGCAGCAGCGAGCTTTCAGAAGGTCATGAGGACTGACGAGCGTCCATGAAGAAGATCCTCGAGCTCTGCCTCAAGTGGCGGTTGTTGGTGTTCGCGTTCGTCGCGCTCGTCGCGGCAATTGGGATCCACAGTGCGAAACAGCTGCCGATCGACGCTGTCCCCGATATCACGAACGTTCAGGTCCAAGTATTGACAAACGTGCCCGCGCTCGGTCCAGTGGACGTGGAGCGCGCGATCACTTTTCCCGTCGAGTCCGCCATGAGCGGCCTCCCCGGTGTGGAACAGATCCGCAGTGTGTCGCGGTTCGGTCTCTCCGCGGTCACGATCGTCTTTGAAGAGGGCACAGATCTACTTCGCGCCCGGCAGTTGATCTCGGAGCGCATGACCCAAGCGCGAGAACGGCTGCCCGCGGGGGTATCGCCCGAACTCGGGCCCCTCAGCACCGGTCTTGGCGAGATTTTTCAGTTCGAGGTGCGAGCCGAGAATAGCTGCGCCCCTGGTCAACCCGACACGGACCAGTGCTACACGCCGATGGAGCTGCGGACGGTGTTGGATTGGTTCGTCGCGTACGAACTCCGCTCCGTTCCTGGGGTGGTGGAGGTCAATTCCTTCGGCGGTGAGTTGAAGACCTACGAAGTAGAAGTACTTCCCGAGCGGCTACGGGCGCTGGACGTGTCCTTGAACGAGCTGTTCGAAGCGGTCGAGCGCAACAACGCGACTGCCGGCGGCGGCTATCTGGTTCGTTCGGGCGAACAGTTGTTAGTACGCGGCGAAGGCCGTATTCAGAGCCTAGACGAGATCGGCGATGTACTCATCGAAACGCGCGACGATGGCGTGCCCGTTCGAGTACGCGACGTTGCTCGCGTTCACCTGGCTCCGCTGCTCCGTCAAGGAGCGGTGACGCGTGACGGTCGAGGAGAAGTCGTGACTGGCATCGTAATGATGCTCGTCGGCGCCAATGGGCGCGAAGTCGTAGAAAACGTTAAGGCCAAGATCGCCCAAATCGCGCCGTCCCTGCCGCATGGGGTTCGCATCGATCCGTTCTACGACCGTGCGGAGCTGGTCAATCGAACGATTCATACGGTCGCGAAGAACCTGGCCGAAGGCGCCCTGTTCGTCATCGCGGTCCTCTTTCTGCTGCTCGGCAGCATCCGCGGCGGTTTGATTGTCGCTGCTGCGATTCCCTTCGCGATGCTGGTCGCGTTCACTGCAATGAAGGCGCTTGGTCTAAGCGGCAACCTGATGAGTCTCGGTGCGATTGATTTCGGTATCGTCGTCGACGGCTCGATCATCGTCGTCGAGAACGCTGTCGTGCATCTTGCTGCGGCCGCTCGCGGACGAAAACGACCGATGAGCTATGCAGAGGCAACCGATGTGGTCTTGAACTCGACGCTCGACGTTCGCAAGGCGGCTCTGTTCGGTGAAGCGATCATCGTGATCGTCTACGTGCCGATCCTGACGCTGGCGGGCGTCGAAGGCAAAATGTTCAAGCCGATGGCGACCACTGTGCTTTTCGCGCTGCTCGGTGCATTTATCGCCTCGCTCACGTTCGTGCCCGTCCTAGTGGCGACATTCCTGCGGCGGCATTCGCACGAGAAGGAGCCGTTTTTGGTGCGGTTGCTTCACCGGGTCTATCCTCGTCTACTCGAGGCGTTGCTGGGAGCGCCGAAGAAGGTCATCGCGGTTTCCCTCGGTCTACTAGTCGTCGCTGGCTTCATCGGCGCACGCATGGGCGCTGAGTTCGTGCCCCGGCTGGACGAGGCGGCTCTCGCCGTTCAGGTCCTACGCTTGCCGAGCGTGTCGCTGGAGGAGAGCGTCCGGAGCTCGACTCGCTTCGAACAGGTGATCCGACAGTTCCCCGAGGTCACCACCGTCGTATCTAAAACTGGCCGCGCCGAAATCGCGACCGACCCGATGGGCGTCGAGCTCTCGGACTGTATCGTCATGCTCAAGCCGCAAGAGCAGTGGACAACCGCTCACACTCGCGACGAGCTCATCGCTAGGATTTCCGAGCGATTGGCGACTGCACTACCGGGACTGGGCTTTTCGTTCTCGCAACCGATCGAGCTTCGGATGGCTGAGCTGATCAGCGGAACGCGCTCGGATGTCGCTATCACGATCTACGGCGATGATCTCGCCACTCTGGAGCGACTAAGCCTCCAGGTTCAAAATGCGGTGCGTGGAGTGTCAGGGGCGACCGACGTGCGCGGGGAGCAGCTGGCGGGCCTCCCGACGCTGGAGGTCACCGTCGATCGAGCTGCGGCATCCCGCTATGGCATTTCGGTGCGCGATGCGCTCGACGCGATCGAGGCGCTCGGCGGAAGAGGCGTCGGTGAGGTGTACGAAGGCGAACGACGCTTCCGGTTGCAGGTCCGAGTGCCAGCGGCTTTGCGCGACGACATCGACCAAGTCCGTACGCTGCCGGTGAGCGGCCAGAACGGCCCACTTATCCCACTCGGCCAGATCGCGAGCATTCAGATTGTCGACTCTCCCGCGAGCGTGAGCCGCGAAGCGGTTCGTCGTAGGACAAACGTAGAAGCGAATGTTCGAGGGCGAGACTTGGCGTCTTTCGTTAGCGAGGCCCAAACGCGCGTTCGCGATCAAGTGAAGATGCCGCCAGGCTACGTAGTCCACTGGGGAGGACAGTTCGAGAATCTCAGCGCTGCAGCCGAACGACTCGCTGTCGCCGTCCCCATCGCGCTCGCGCTGATCTTCGTGCTTCTATACATGGCGTTTGGTCAACTCAAGCCCGCGCTACTCATCTATCTGAACGTCCCGTTCGCGGCGGTGGGTGGCGTATTCCTATTGGCGCTCCGCGGAATGCCATTTTCGATCAGCGCTGCGATCGGTTTCATTGCGCTTTTCGGCATCGCCGTGCTGAACGGTGTCGTCCTGCTGACAACGATCAAGAAGCTTCGAGCGCAGGGTATCGGCCCGCACGATGCGGCTCGCGAGGGCGCGGAGTCCCGTCTTCGAGCGGTCGTCATGACCGCTACGGTGGCCGCCCTGGGGTTCATTCCTATGGCGTTATCGTCTGGCGCTGGTGCTGAGGTCCAACGCCCGCTCGCGACGGTAGTCATTGGCGGCCTCGTTAGTGCCACGTTCCTCACGCTGTTCGTACTCCCGACTGTCTACGCCTTCCTATATCGAAGCGAAGAGCCTTCCCAAACTCCCCCCCAATCGCCGAATGATGACGGCCCCGATTCGGAGCCAGCTGGACCGGTGCCGCATCTACGGAGCGTCGCGTGAAGAAGCACAAGATCGAGCTCGAAGTGATTCTTCCCGGAGACGCGGCGGCCTGCGAAGCGTGCGTCGACCGCTTGGTCCGAACCCTTCAAGGGCAGCCAGGTTTTCGAGAGGCACACGTCGATCGCTCTGACGCAGCGAACCCACGTCTGTGCCTGCACTACGAACCGGAGGTCTTGTCGCTTCAGGAGGTGGATAGACTTGTTAGAAAAGCTGGCGGAAGACTCCAGTCAAAGTTCGACCATCTATCCGTATCCGTGTCTGGGCTCCGCCACGAACGGCAAGCACGCCTGGCAGAAGGAGTCATCGCTCGAGCCCCAGGCGTACTGCACACCTCAATCGCCTTCGGCGCGGGTCGACTTTATGTCGAATTCGACCCTCAAGAGATCACCCGAGAGCGAATCCTCGAGGTCGCCGCAACGGCGGGCCTGCGCACGCCCACTCAACGCGCCCATCCAAAGACGAAGGCAGCACATGGTGAGCACGAGCACGAAGGGCACGAGCACGAGCACGAGCACGAGCACGGGGGTCACGCGCACAAGGAAGGGGACGGAGCGCCGAAGGGAGGGGGACACGACCACGACCACGGTGGCCCGTTTGGCGAGCGTTCAGAGCTCATCTTCAGCATCGCCTGTGGGGCGCTGACCGGGATCGGCTGGGTTCTTGGCAAACTCCCGGATAGAACGTTTCCTGTTCTGCCAATTTTCGTCGCCGCCTACGCGCTCGGCGCTTGGTACACGGTCAAAGAGGCGGTCGTCGCGATAGCGGCGAGGAAGTTCGAAATCGACTTCCTCATGCTACTCGCAGCCGTCGGCGCCGCAGCCCTTGGGGAGTGGTTCGAGGGAGCACTGCTGCTGTTCCTTTTCACGCTGGGTCACGCGCTTGAAGGCTATGCCATGCAGCGCGCACGCAACGCCATTTCTGCGCTAGCGAATCTCGTCCCGGAAACTGCACTCCGGATCGGAGATTCCGGGGATGAGCAAGAAATCCCAATCGCGGAGCTAGCGGTAGGGGACCGTGTCTTGGTCAAGCCGAACACGAGGATCCCCGCCGATGGTTTCGTGATTGAAGGTGTTGGCAGCGTGAACCAGGCTCCAATTACCGGCGAAAGTGTGCCGGTGGAAAAGAGTCCGGTGCGATCGAGCGACGTCGCGCTCGAAAAGCCCGACGCCGTCGAGCCCGAGCATCGCGTCTTTGCCGGATCGATCAATGGAACGTCCGTGTTGACGATCGTCGCGACCAAGGCAGCCGCCGACAGCACGCTCGCGCGCGTCGTCAAGCTGGTAGCCGAAGCAGAGACCCAAAAATCCCCGACGCAACAGTTCACCGATCGCTTTGAGCGAGCCTTCGTGCCGATCATTTTGGCCGTTGTCGGCATACTGCTGTTTGCTTGGGTCGTCGTGGACGAACCCTTTGCCCGCAGTTTCTATCGGGCGATGGCAGTGCTCGTTGCGGCAAGTCCCTGTGCGCTTGCCATTGCGACCCCGAGCGCCGTGTTGGCCGGTGTTGCTCGCGCGGCACGCGGAGGCGTGTTGGTCAAAGGCGGCGCGCACCTGGAATCCCTGGGCCTGATCAAAACTGTCGCGTTCGACAAGACCGGCACGCTGACAGAAGGCAAGCCGCGGTTGACGGACGTTGTGGCGGTCGATGAGACCGAATTGGAAAATCTGCTGCGCTTGTCTGTCGCCATCGAGCGACGTTCTGATCACCCTTTGGCGTCTGCCGTGGTCGAGGGCGGCGCCAAGCGGCTCGGATCTCAAGCAAACATTCCCGTTGCCACCAACGTTGAGGCAATCGTCGGTCTTGGAGTGAAGGGCGTCGTGGGGGACACCACCGTTACGATCGGCAAACCGGGGCTATTCGCGAACTCCTGGCACTTATCCGATGGTGTGAAGCAAATCACCGAGCGATTACTATCCAACGGCAGGACCGTTATGGTTGTTCAGGCAGGGCCGCGCTTGCTCGGAGCGCTCGGCGTCATGGACACCCCGCGCGAAAGCGCTCGCGCCGTGGTGTCTGAGTTGCACGCACTAGGCGTAGTCGAAACCGTGATGCTGACCGGCGACAATCAGCAAGTCGCCGACGCAATCGCGAAGCAGGTGGGCATCCGTCAGGCGCGTGGTGACTTGATGCCTGAAGATAAAGTGCGCGCGATCGCAGAGCTAGGCCGCACTCATGGGAGCATCGCCATGGTTGGCGACGGGGTGAACGATGCCCCGGCAATGGCCAACGCAACTGTCGGTATCGCCATGGGTGCTGGCGGATCGGACGTGGCGCTGGAGACCGCGGACGTGGCGCTCATGGCCGATGATCTGCGCGCGCTCCCGTTCGCAGTCGGACTTAGTCGTCAGGCGCGCCGCATCATCCGTCAAAATCTGTGGGCGAGCTTGGGTATGGTCGCCTTCCTCGTGCCGGCGACGATCTCGGGCTTCGCTGGGATTGGCGCTGCGGTCGCATTGCACGAGGGCTCTACTCTTCTGGTGGTCTTCAACGCCCTGCGCTTGCTTGCCTTTAGGAAGGGGTCGGAATCATGAACACGGACTGCGGAGAATGGTAACGCCCGAGCAGCTTTCGTTCGTCGTGGTGCCGCCGCTACTGATGGTTGGTGCGGGAGCAGTCGCGACCTATCGTGCACCCGGCCCGGCGTTGCGCGGCGCAGTCCTGCATCTAGCAGCGGGAGTCGTGTTTGCAGTCGTTGCTGTTGAACTCATCCCCGACCTGCTCCGAGATCATTCGCCGCTGCTGACAATTATAGGGTTTGCGCTCGGCGTCGTACTGATGCTGGGACTTCGCTCGCTTACGCATGCAAAGGAAGAGGGGGAGAGAAACAGCGCTCCTCCCCCTGCCGAAGTGAACGTCAAACTTCCGTGGGGATTGCTCTCGGGAATTGCAATTGATCTTGCGATTGATGGCCTCATGATTGGCATTGGCTTCACGGCGGGGGCCAAGGAGGGGCGACTACTTGCCGTTGCGCTTGCGGTGGAGTTGGTTTCGCTGGGGTTGGCGGTTGCCGCTTCCATGTCGAAGCTGGGAATGTCGCGTCGACGCAGCGTTCAGGTACTAGGTGCGCTATCGATGAACTTCATTGTCGGCGCGTGCGGGGGAATTCTGCTCCTTGGCAATCTGCCGGCGCACGCGCTCGCTGGTGTGCTTGCATTCGGCGCGGCAGCGCTGATGTTCCTGGTCACCGAAGAGCTTCTGACCGAGGCGCACGAGGAGCCAGAGACCCCTCTTCTCACCGCGACGTTCTTCGTAGGCTTTCTCGCATTCTTGATTCTCGGGATGGTCGCGTGACGAACCGCCGTCTGACAACCTTGTCATTCAGGTGGCCGTAGATCTTGGTCGTCACGCTGCTCTTGCTTGCTCCGCGAAGCATTGGGCTTGGCGCGCAACTGCGGTGGTGGGAAAGTGATGAAGCTCGACAACTCTCAACTCGATCGAGAAGGACAATGCTGATGCGAGGCAGCAAGCTGGCCCTGACCTCTGCGGCCTTGGCTCCATTCCTCGTGCTCGCGGGATGCGGGAACAATTCCACGCAACCCGGCGGCTCGAATGCCTCGGGCGGCAGCCCTGGTCTCGCTGGGTCTAGTAGCGGCGTAGGTGGTTCATCGCCAGCAAGCGGTGGATCGAGTCCAAACGGCGGCAACGGCGCCGTCGCGGTTGCGGGCACCGGCACCACTGCGGGCGCTGGTGGCGGCATCCAGCAGTCGAGCGGTGGGACCGCTGGGAGTGCCGTCGGAAGTGCCGGCGGAAATACGTCGGGCGGCGAAGCCGGCGGCGGAACGGTTGTCGGAACCTGTCCGTACACGCCTCCGCAGGATCCGGCGACCATGCCGGCGAATTGGACACGCGGCGATGTGACTGTGTTCAATGAGAATGGCGGTTGGACTTGGTACAACGATGAGCGCGTGGTGGTCGATGCCGCAGCGGGAAAGATCGTCGTGAGCAGTGCCGCGTCGAGCGCGTCGAGTCAGACGTCGAACCCCAATATCGACGTCGTGATCCACGACTTGGCTACCAAGAAGAATACCAAGAAGTCTCTTGGCAATCTGAGCTACTCCGACGACCACAACAACGGCGGCATCGTGGTCAAGGCGCCTGGCGAGTACTTCGTGGCCTACGCGCACCACAACAAGGAATGCAACTCGTATTGGGCCAATTATTCCGGCGGTAGTTGGAGCAGCACGGCGACCCGCAGCTGGGCCAAGGAGGGCTGCCCTTGGAACGATACCAACATCACCTACAACAACGTTTGGAAGCTCAGCGCCGAGGGACGCCTCTACAACTTCGTTCGCTCGGTCGAATCGAGCCCAACCTTTCTCTTCTCCGAAGACAATGGAACCACTTGGACGTTTGGCGGACGTCTGACCTCCAGCCCGAAGGTCGGATACAACGCCGGCTACTACAAATATTGGGGCAACGGCGTCGATCGAATCGACTTCTTCGCGACGGAGTCGCACCCGCGCGATTCAGACACGAGTCTCTACCACGGGTATATCAAGGACAAGAAGGTGTACGACTCATTCGGCAAGGAGATCGACGCCAATCTGTTCGGCGACAAGGCCAACGAGATCAAGGAATATTCGACGGTGTTTCGAGCAGGCAGCACGCTCGGCGGCGTCACGCTGCACCGCCTGTGGAACTTCGACGTCGCTCGCTATTCAGATGGGACGATTGGTGTGCTCTGGCAAGGGCGTGAAAACCAATGTTCGGACAAGAACAACTGCACGCCAGGACACCACATGGCCTACTCGCGTTTCGACGGCAAAGAATGGAAGTCGACGCGCCTCGTCAAAGGGGGCCGCACGCTCTACCGAAACAAGACGGACTGGTGGGAGGAAGACTACCTGGGTGGCGCTGCACTCGATCCTGACGACCACCACGTGGTCTACGTGTCGACGAACATCGACCCGCGCGACGACAAGAAGGAGTATCCCGTCAACGAGATCTGGAAGGGCGTCACCTGCGACAACGGTGCCACATTCGTGTGGATTCCTATGACCATGAACTCCAAGAACGAGAACCTGCGCCCGGTCGTGCCCAAGTGGGATGCCCAAAACAGTGCGCTCTTGTGGTTCCGCGGAAACTATCAAACGGCGCAGATGTACAGCGCCGAGGTTGTCGGCATCGTCGCCAAGAGATAGCGGCGCGTTGGCGTCACAGTTGCTCGAGAAGATTCCTCCTGCTGAAGATGCACGCCGAGCCTATGACCGATTTGCAATCGTCGCGCTGCTAGTTGTCGTTCCAATCCTGATTCTGAAAGCGCTCGGAGCCGCGTTTGCCGTTGTGCTCATGGGCGAGCGCGTGTTACTATTGCCAGTAGTAGATGGCGGTGCAAGTCCGCTAGGCAAAGTAAGCGCTCATTCGGGTCGCGCGGGGCACCTCTCCCGGGTCCGGCTCGCAATGGCGAATTGCCGTGTTCTGCGCGGAGGACTCAATGTTGTTCGCTAGCAAGTCTCGCCAAGTCGGGGCGCTCGCCCGTGGTTCTGTTGCGACTTTGACGTGCGTGGCCGCGTTCGGATCGATAGCTTGTAGCTCAAGCGACACGCCGCTCGCCGAGACGGCTGGAGCCGCACCCACGAGCGGCGGGAGGCCCGCAGGGACTGGCGGAGCCCCAGGGGGCACTCCTGGCGGGCAATCACCGACTGGAGGCTCAGGTGCGGCTCAGCCGAGCGGTGGAGCGAGCGGCTCGTCAGCGGGTGGCGCGCTAGCGGTCGGTGGGAGCGCCTCAGTCGGTGGTAGTTTGGTGCAGGCGGGCACGGGCGGAGCAGCCCATGTGCGCGACCACTGCGCCGAGGGATACGACCCCGATCCGGCGGACGCCACGATGATTGACGGACCGGTTGAGTTCAGCAAGGGCGGCCAGATCGATCTGACCGTGCAGCCTGGCGTCCTCAAGTACATGCAAGACCGTGTCTGGGAGAAAGCGCACTTTCAGTGGCACAACATTAGGCGCTGCAACGGCGGGCTAATGGGCGCAACGGATGATCCGCAGGGCGGCGGGGTGAATCCGTGTATCACAAACAAGGAGCTCGTTCCGGCAAACCAAGAAGGCAAGGGACCTGGCGACGGTCTCGAGTTTTTGGCGATGCACCGCCACATGATCCAGAGCCTCAAACAGCTGTTTCCGAAGCACACCGAGCAGTTCGAAGGCTGGGAACACTTCCCGACCAAAGCTGAGGATGTGCCGCAACAGTGGCGAGCTTCTTGGTCAGCTTGGGCACAGAACATCGCAGACTTCGGGGCGAAGGCTGACGACCCCGCGAAGTACATGAACGAAGCGGGCTTCGAGAGTGAAGGTGCGTTCGGCCAGTGGATTCAGACTACCAGCGGTCTGCACGGAGCGCTTCATTTCAAGTGGGTGCGCAGCAGCAATTCTGAACATGGTCTCGGAAATCAGTTCACGAACATCGACAACTACATGTTCTGGAAGATGCACGGCTGGATCGACAAGGTCTGGGACCGCTATCGCGCCGCGAAGGGGAGGACGCCCAACGACCAGGACATCAAAGACGCTGTGATGCTGCAGTGCCGGCAAATGGATCAGCTTGCCCTGATCGTGAAACCCGAGCTCGGCAACGACAATTGTACGCCGGCGCCTAAGCAGTCTGGGTTCTTCGTCGAGAAGATTCGCCCAATTTTCGAGAGCAACGTGAACAAGTGCACCGGCTGCCACGGGCGCAGAGGCCCGAACGGCAACCTAACGTTGGGTGGAGATCCCTGCGTCAAGTCTTCGGACATCGTGGCAGCACTCGTGAACAAACCTGCGGGGCGCGGCGGTCAGTTCAAGCTGGTCGAGCCGGGCAATCCAGATAAGAGCTGGCTGTACTTGAAGGTGACGGATAAGGCAAAGACGGCTGGTTGTGTGGCGACCAGCGGAGTCGAGTGCCAGACCCAGCCTATGCCATTCGGCGGCGGCGTCACGTTGACCCAAACAGAACAAGACGCGCTCAAGAAGTGGATCGCCGACGGCGCCCCTGCGCCGCAATGAGGAGCGGCGGGGTCTTCGCGATGCACGCGACCCCGACGCCAGCTCCACAAACAAACGTCACCGTTTTCGCAAATCAATCAACCGAACTTCTAGGCGTCGACGTTCGGTTCAGTCGGGCTGGCACGACCAGGGCGCTCACTTGGCAAGGCCTCTCAGAGCACATCGGCGACGTGCCGGCGTTCATGTTTTCAGCACCGCCTGTCGATTCGACCGGACACAAACTGTAGAGAGTCGGAGATCTTAATGCACTTTGGGCGGGCCAAATTTCTAAGTCTGGCGATCGGGCTGCTGAGTACATTGGCACCCGACTCTGCTGCAAACGCCGCGGAAGCGGGATCTGCCGCGCCGGTTGCGAGCAGCGTTGACTCCGCGCGTTCGGTGGAAGAACTCGCGAATCGGAAGGGGTTTCTCTACTATCCATCTGCTCCTCCCGCCGGCAAAATGCGATTTTCGCTTGGAGCCACGTACGACGCGATCGATCCCGCCGTCATGTACGGCATGTCGCTGCGCTTCCCGCAGTTGGCGCTCGACTTTCAGGACTCTCTAGGCAAGGGCTTCCTGTTCAAAGCGCACATCAATACGATGATCATCACCAACGAAGCCTTGCTTGGCGTTGGTTACAACTGGCAGGGCGGCGGGCCATGGTCGTTTGGTGCCGCAGTGAACGCCGGCGTGTTTCTGGGCAAGCTCTCGGGCTTGGGCTTCGATGCATTGACTATCGGTGCAGAATACAGGCCTGAGCTCACTATTGGTTATGCCCTTGGCGACATCGCGCTCTCGCTCCGCGGCTCGCTGATTTTGATCGGTCCCGAGCGTGCGCGAGTGGGCGATCTCTGGGGCGGTTTCGACAACAACAGCCCGTTCACCGGTCACAGCGAGATCCTCTACGTGGAGAACACGACGCGCAGCGGTTCGGTTTGGTATTTCGGTGCCGGAGCGATGACCACGCGCGCTCACTACGCCTTCTGGCTCCTGTTCCCCGATTCGCCAGGCCTCTACACCTATCCTCGTATCGTGGCGGGCTATGAATACTAAGATTTGGGCGTTTGCTATGGCGGTCGGTTCGCCCTTTTTTCTCGCCGATTGCGAGACGGCAAGGGAGGTATCGATCCCCGGTTTTCCCGATGGCGGGCTCTTGCGCACCGGGACTGCGCTCGAGCGCGAGCAGCTTAAGATCTCGTTCGAGGGAATGTTCACCGTCAGCAAGGGGAATTCCCTTCTCGGGGATCAGGCCTCGGTCATCACCAAGCCGGGCACCGTGTCCGTACTCACGAACAAGAATGCCGGTTTCGCGGTGCTCGGCGCCGCGTGCTTGCCCGATCAGCGGGTCGTGGTCGAAGGCTACTGGCAGTACCCAACCCGCTCGGACGCCGGCCTCGTGCGATTGTTCGTCAGCCCGCCGGAGGTAGCTCAAGACCTTTGCAACGGGGAGGAGCCTGCACCGAACACGAATCTCACGCTGACCGGCAGCTACAGCGACGGCAACGACATTCCGACCAAGCCACTCGAATTGCGTTGGGCTCACGAGCTGAAGGAATGGCGCGGTCGCTTCTTTACGGTGGCCAACCACGGCGCGTGCCTAGTCACCGATCATTGCGGGGTGAGCACGAATAGCATCGAAACGATCCGCCTCGCCGAACGCACTGGTTCGAACGCGATTGAGTTGGATGTCCGCGTGACGCGCGACGGCATCCCGATCCTGTTTCACGACCCCATGCTTTCCAGCTCGCTTGTGCGTGGTCTATTCTGCAATGGTCAGGTCAATCAGCTCACCTTCGCGGAGCTACGTGGCAGCTGCATGATGCGTTACGGGGAACAGATCCCGACGCTGAAGGCTGCGCTCAGAATGATGATCGATGAGACCGAGCTCGAGGGCGTCTATCTCGACGAAAAGACCGCCGAAGGGGTGCTGCCTTCCGCTTACCTCGTTCAGGAGTTCGAGGCCGAACTCAAGGCTCGCAACGAGAACGACGACCCGTCAGATGATCGGAAATTCGGAATGTTCATCGGCATTCCCAACGACGATGTGCTTGCCGGTTGGCACGCTGCCAAGGCAACGCTGGAAGCGGAAAACGAGACCCGAAGGAACAACGGTGAGGATGAGGTCCCAATCCCTAGGTGCCTTCTCGAATACGACGCCGACAAGGTGATCGCTGAAGAGTGCGTCGCCTGGGGCCCGACGTGGACGTCGGGGCCACAGCCCGAAAACGTTCAGAAGCTTCGTGACGTCGGCATCGCTACAGTCTTTTGGACCATCAACGAGAGCCAGTTCATCGAGGGTTTTCTCACGACGTCGAAACCGAACGGGATCATCACCGCGCGCGCCGCAACGTTGTTTCACACGTACCAGCTCATCGGCACGGTTCCCGATCCGATCGGAGTTCTGCAGTGAAGCACACGCTTTACGCGCTCGTAGTGTTGCAGGCGCTTGTTGCTACGAGCGCGTTTGCACAGGGACCGCTTGCACAGGGCAGGTCAACCCAAGTGGCGGATTCACGTGCCCCGCTCTCTGAACCGCACCCCGTGCATTCCCCCGCGTCATCATCTGCACCCACTTCTGCGATACCTTCTGCGTCGGAGTCTGTAGAGGCTGGGTCCCCCAAATCGCCGGCGGTCGAGCTGGCATCGCTTGAGCTCTTCGGAACGATTGCACCCACGGTCGTGCAAGGGGAGCCGGCAAACCCGCACCTCACGAGCTCATTTCGGCGAGTGGGCTTTTACACGGAAGCCGGCGTTGCCTACCGCTCCAAGTACTTTTTGGACCCGTTCCTTTCCGTGGGCTACGCCTCGCTCGCGTCCGGTGACACGACGCTGCCCGACAACGAATATTTCAGCGCTGGAACGCTGGAACAACATCTCGGATCGTGGGTACTCTCGCCCGGCATTACCAGCGACATTTGGCGCTTCCGGTTGCGCTTTGGCATCGGCCTCGCGATCGTGAAGCAGAGCTTTAGCTTTCAAGGCGCGAGCAACACCGGCACTCAGCTCCCGCTCGTGTGGGAAGCCGGTCTCGGCTTCAACTTCTATGAGGTTCCTCGTTTTCGCATAGATGCCGAAGCTCGCTTCGTTGAGGCGAAGGGTGCAGACGTCAGCTTCTGGATGCTCGGCATTACCGCTCGTGGTGATGTGGTGACGTTCTAGCGTGATCGACCGGTGCTTCGCGCCGAGCCAGGTTCAGATTTGCGGCGTTCCCTTTTAAGGTGTCGAATGTTGGCGCGAGACGGCGAGACTACAGTGCGCGAACGATGACGCGGCCGCGAACGTCTTTCAAATGCTGGATAGTTAGGCCGTTAGACAGCCGTAGACCCGCTTCGCGGGTGCGCCGAAAGAGGACGTCCCAGTCTGGGGCGCTATTGGGCCAATCCCAATAACTATCGCGTGAGATCATCTGGTTTCGTTTCGTACCGCTATCGGATAGCGGAGGCACGCGGCCGGTCGCAGAGCCATTAGCCTTTGCACACGGAAATGGATCACCCAACTCGCGCGGGGCCCTTCGTTCCATTCGTCAAACAGATCCGCTTTCGAAGCCTGCGCATTCGTGAAGGCGCGTGAAGATTTTCTTCTCGCACTGGGTTCTCGTAGGGATGATGCGACGGGCCCGAGTGCCTAAGGCAGATCATCAGTCGCGTGCCATCCACGGACAGATAGCTAGGAGTTTCTCGAACGGTCGGCGGTTGCAGATAAACCCGATCGGCTGCCCGTACGCGACGCGGCTCCGGCAGTCTTGCGACTTCTCGTATGAGCCCTCACTGAGTGGCTCGATTTCGCGCTCGCAGTTACCGACCTTGTAGATGTCCCAGGTGTAGTAACCGCGGTCGTCCCACCACTGCTTCACCAAGACTGGCACCCGTGCCCCGACGTCATAGTGGGCCATGCACGCCGCGAACTTGGCATCGCCGCGAATGACCTGGAACTGGTCTCCCGGACAGGGATCCCATTCGAGTTCGAGATCGATCACGGTGGCGCCGTTGACATCTCGCTCCACGACATCACGCCGGACTACTTGGCACACCGATTCGAAGTGGCGATCAGGCTTGCTGCACGCGGAAACGGCAATTCCAAGCATCAGGAGCCATGGCCAGCGTTTCGGTGAGCGCATTTACTTGTCGTTCCGGGACCTTAGCACAGCAAAAGGCGCGGCTATCGGGGATCGTGAACAAGAAAAACGCGGGCTGTATTAGGATCGGCGAAGGAGGTCATATGCGAGCAACTTGCATTTGGGTGGTGGTTGGAATGATTGGCTGTGCCAGCGGTCGGCCCGCGAATCCAAGCCCGGCTGCTCAGGGAGGAACGACGACGCTAGAAAAGGCGCCCGAGTCGGGTCAGGTGGATCGAGTGGGTCCACAAGACGGTGCGCTCAAACCCGACGGAACGAACGATCTCGCATTCGTGAGCCAATTGGATGGCCCGATTTCAGCACTCTTCCTGGTCGGCGTCGACGATTCTGGAAAGCCGACGGGCGCATTTCAAGCCGACACGCTGGTCGGCGCGACTGAAAGCCCCGCGGAACTTGGGGCGAAGCCGGGCAGCGGAACATCAGGCCTGGGTGTGTTTGAAAACGAGAAGCCGCTGAACAATCAAGACGGTGATCTCGATCCTATCGGTGCCGGGCCACATCGCCTGACTCTGTACGTTGCGCCCTCTACGGCGATCGCACCTGGCACCAAGCTTCGCCTGTACTTTCAACGCCCTGACAAGAGTTTTGTCGCGGGCGCAACCGTAACCAATTAATCGCCGAGGCGGCCGGCGCGAGGCGTCGAGGCGCGAATTGTCGCCGAAGCAGGCGACAATTCGCGACCTGAGCCATGCCAGCCGGCGTGGTCTCGCGGGTCTGCAACGCGCTCAGTGCGCGCGAATGACGACTCGTCCGCGCACGTCGTTCAAATGCCGGACAGTGACGCCAATTGCACGGGCGCGTTGAAGCAGTAGGTCCCAATCGACCTCGTTCTGAGGCCAATCCCAAGAGCTCCCGCGAACGATGATCTGCTTCGGAGTTCTTAAGGCGGTAGGGTAACCGCTACACTCGGCAACTCGCAGCGCCATCAGGCTCTGCGACACCCGGAAGTGTTCGCTCAGCGCGCCAATGTTCTCGCCCAAGTCATCTCGCGCGCGTGCGAACGCCGGCGTTGGTACGCACACGGCGGCAGCGATCCTGCGCACGACGGAGTCTACCTTCGCGCCGTCGTAGTTGTGACGTGCGAGGTACCATCGAACCAGTTGCTGACCCACGTGGTGATTGACTTGCCAAGCAGTGGCGGACGCCGGTAGGTGAATGGTGAGCCGACCATCGCCCATGTCGCTCGAGCAACTTGGGAAGCGTTCGCCCGAAGCACGATGAATCGCGTCCGGGCCGCACAGGATCCTCGCCAGCGCGGGCGTTGGCTGAGCAAGGGTTGGATCGCACCGCGCGTCGGAATAGATCGCCCGCACGACGAAATCGACGAAGCCGTCCATTCTTTATCCTGCTGAGGTAAGCAGGCCTCCTCGCTGCCGGAGAAGGCAACTGTCTGGGAACGGTACCAAGGTTGGCGCACGCGCTTGAATATGGTGTCCGTCGGTTCTCGGATGGAACCGCGGCCCTACGATTCCTATCGAATCCGCCATTCTCATGTTACCCGCCCGGCAAGAGCTATAGCGCTACGGCAGCGCCTCGCCAGCCGTTCATGCCAGAAACGCGGCACGTGTTCGGAGGCAACGCGGGCACAGGCGACCTGTGCTAACACGCCGATCGAGCTGCATCGTTCCAACGGATGGACCGTTCCGGCGGATGGACCGTGCCGATCGCGAACGACCAATGGCGTAGTTCGCCATGAAACGCGCGGGTCAGAGACGAATGACATTCGGGTCCAGCAGTGCAAATGCCCGGAGACACCGAATCCGATCGCGGGCGGTGCCCAAACGCCGTCGCTCAAACTCCTAGTCCGAATCGCGTTCCGCTCGCCAACTGCTGCACGCGGCCGCCTTTGGCAACGGGGAGTCGCTCATCGCGAACGCCGCTTTTCCCCCGTCTTCTTTGGTGTTTTTTTACTTTTTTTGACGTCCTTGCCGGTGCGCACAAGCTCGATCGCCCAGTCGGTGTCGGCCTTGCTGCCTGACTCAGCGAGGTAGCCTGATGCGATCATCTTTCGCCAAACGTCGGCGCCAGGATCACCCTTGGGATTGAGGCTCGTACTCAGGGCTGCTTGGATACGACGCAGGTCGACACCATCAAGGAACGCCGCGCGTGCCGCCAGGATGCGCGTCGGATATCGCTTCTCGTCACCATCGATGAGCCCGGGCATGCGACGAACTCCGAGGAGCTCTTCTACGGGGCGATCGAGGATAAACGCGACGCGTAGGGCGAGCGCAGCGCTGCCACCCTTCCGCCCGTCGAGGAAGTTAGAGAGGTTACCTTGCGAGACCCCGAGCAGCTTAGAGAGATGGAGCTGCTTCGGCACCAACTTGCAGAGTTGCTCCTTGACTGCCGAGCGCAGCATTTCGTTCTGCTCTTCAGACAGATCTCGGTTGCGAAGCTTTGGCATTTCTAAAGGCACGGGAAGGATCTTCTTGCACAGACGTTATCTATAGGAATACTACGGATCAACGGGAGGCTGGCAATGGTTGATAGTAGAAGGGACGGCGGGACGCGAGAGGGCGAAAGTGACGAGCTTTCGTCGCGCTCGCGAAATCGTTCGGAAAACGGGGCGAGCGAAAGCGATGGCCCTACACAAAACGTCGCAAAGACGTGCAAGGACGACGCAGGGCCCGCGGCCTGGATCAGTAGTTCGGAATCTCGGCTGAAGGTGCAAACGATCGAAGCGGGCCCGGAAGAGTCGGGAGTCCGTAGGGCGATGCCGGGCGACATCATGACCCGCGCGGAAGTAGCCGTGCTGCTGCGATGCAGTGAGCCACATGTCGTGGCGTTAGTAGAACGCGAAGCATTGCCTGGCTTCCGCCTTGGCAGGCCGTGGCGATTCCGCCGGTCCGAAGTGCTCGCGTGGTGCGAAAGGAGAGCGCATGGCCGTCGTTCCGCGTAAGCAAAAGGGAAAGACGACCTATCGCGTCGCCGTATACGTGAAAGGTAAGATGCAATTCGAGCCGGCGCTCACGGACAAGCACGAAGCGAAACGACTTGAAAAGCGACGCAAGCGCGAGGTGAAGGAGGGCACGTATCAAGCTCCCCCCGCGCGTTTGGGCACCATTCGCGTAAAGGCCTACGCAGAGCGATTCTTCGACGCTCGCAACAACCGGAACGCCAAGAGCGAGCGCCGACAAGTCGAGCTGCATGCGCTGTCGATCCAGTGGTTCGCCGAAAAGCCGATGGACGAGGTCGAACCTCCCGACTTTCTCAAGGTAGTGAAGGAAATCCGCGCGAAACGCAAGATCGTGGGCGATCTTGAATTCCGCGCGGTCGGCGAGAAGTCGATAGCTAACATCATGGGATCGATTCGCACGATGTTTGGCGACGCCCACTTCAACCAAGTCATCTTCACGAATCCCTACGTGCTGCCTCGCGGCACGCTGAAGCGCAAGAGCAAGAAGCGTCAGCCCTATCAGGGCCCGGACGTCTTGGCGCTGCTGTCCGACAAGGTAACGCTGTCCCGTCGCGTATTCATCTGGCTCGCTTTCTTCACGGGGATGCGAGAAGGGGAGATCTGTGGTCGACGTTGGCGTGATTGGGTACGAGATGCGCGACCATTAGGAGCACTGATCTGCGCTTCACAGTACTTCGATCGACCGCTGAAGACCGACGACGATGACGAGGGAGGCGAGACGCATCCGCGCGTGATTCCCGTCCACCCCGAGCTCGCCAAGGTGCTCGACTGGTGGTGGTCAGAGGGCTTCGAGCTCGTCTACTCGAGAGTCCCAAAGACCGACGATTTCATCTTCCCCAACCAGCACAACTCGCTGTGCAATCACACGAAGTCGAGCGGCTACAAACTCTGGCGCAAGGCTTGTAGCGAGGCTGGCGTCACAAACCGCTCGCTGCACTCCACCCGCCACACGTTCGTACGCTTCGCACGGCGCGGCACACCGCGAACCGATGCCGTCGAAGCCATCACCCACAACGCCAAAACCCAGGGCGAGATGATCGACTACTACAACAGCTGGCTCTGGACCCCGCTCTGCGAGGCCATCATGACGCTCGACTACCGTGCGGATGCCAACGAGGTCCACCCGCTCGCGCTACGCAAAGCCGGAGGCGGTTCAGGAGAGGGCAGTGGCGCCGGGCCTGACGGGAACGCTCGCCATGGGGAGAGCAGCGCGACGGCTCGTCAGTCTGGGGCGAGCGCCGCGTCCGAGCTGGACGCGACACTCGCCGAAAGTGCCCGGGCTTGCTTGCCCAAAACCTTGCCGGGCTCGTCTAACTATTCGAAATCATTGTGGAGGCGCCGGGAATTGAACCCGGGTCCGCGAGGCATCACGACAACCTTCGTTCACGTGCGTAGCCGGTGGTTGCCCCCGCCGGCAGGAGTTCGTGGATTCGGCCACGACCTAGCCTCGGTGTTTCTCAGTGACCGAACCCGAGACGCGCTCG
>Ga0164241_10000885_pt1 | contig 43282 bp, 43 predicted proteins | sample OricomyardsoilBY_FD_108780 | JGI IMG/M metagenome (GOLD analysis project Ga0164241, IMG submission 108780) | Backyard soil microbial communities from Emeryville, California, USA - Original compost - Back yard soil (BY) | ecosystem: Environmental > Terrestrial > Soil > Unclassified | place: USA... | reverse complement strand
TCGATGGGGAGCAGCTCGCGCTCGATGGGGAGCTGACGCGCATCGGGATCGCGGGGATGCGCGAACGAGCGGCGATCGTCGGTGGGGAGCTGACGATTGATTCACGTCCCGGTTTCGGGACGACGGTTCGGGTTACGGTACCGATTCAGTCGGCGTAGGCGTCGGTTGCGTCAAACCAGGTAGCGCGTGAGGGGCTTGGTGGCGGGACCGTCGAGCACGGCGCCGTCGAGATCGAAGCGCGAGCCGTGGCACGGACAATCCCAGCTGCGCTCGAGCTCGTTGAAAGCCACCTGGCAGCCCTGGTGAGTGCACACGGACGAGACGGCGTGTACGGCGCCGTCCTGGTCGCGGTACACGGCGAGTCGATGGCCGTCGTGGCGAACGATCCGCCCGACGCCGATCGGAAGCTCGCCGAGCGGGGTGTCGGACACGGGTTTGAGGTGACCGGCCACCAAATGCGCGGCGGTTTCGACGTTTTCGCTGACCACCGCACGCAGCGCGGTCAAGGCTTTGAAGCGATTGGCGCGGTACAGCTCGGAGTACGAGTTTTTTCGCTCCAAGATGGCGTCGGCGATCAGCATCGCACCCAGCGTGCCGAAGGTCATGCCGTTACCGCCGAAGCCGGTGGCTACGTACACGTTTTGAGCGGGGTCGGGCTTGCCGATGAACGGCAAGCCGTCCGCGGATTCGACGACTTGGGCCGACCAGCGGGCGTCGGGCTGCATTCCGAAGCGGGTGGCGTAGCTCTCGAGGTCACGGAACGGCGCGTCGGCGCCCGATTCCGGCACCGTTCCCGTTCGGTGGTCCTCACCACCAACGACGAGGTACGTGTGTCCGTCGATGGTGGCGCGGCGTACATAGTGATACGGATCGGCCAAGTCCCAAAACAGGCCGGCGGGAGCGCTGGCGACGCGCCCGGCCAGGGCGTACGAGCGGTATTGAGCTAGCTCGAGCTGCAGAGTCAGCTTGGCGAACGGAGCGTGCGTCGCCAGCACCACCGAATCGGCGATGACGGTGGGCCCGGCGTCGGTTTCGATGCGCGGCCTGCCGTTGCTGTCGAGGTCGCGCATGGTGACACCCTCGAAAATACGAACTGCGGACCCGGACAGGCGCGAGACGAGCGCGGCCAGGTATTGCAACGGCTGGAACTGGAGTTGGTCGGCGAAGCGCAGCCCGCCTTGAGTCGGGAACGGCAGCGGCACCTCCGTTCGCTCCACGGTCGCGCCCGCGCGTTCGGCGGCCAGCAGCTCTGCGTCCAGCGCGGCACTTTGGGCTTCGTCCTCGCTGAACAGGTAGCCGCTGACGCTATGTAGCCCGCACTCCGCTCCGTTCGCCAATCGCATGATGGTAGCCATGGCGTCGCGGCTGGACGCGCGCACCAGCCGCGCACCTTCCCGCCCAAAGCTCGATTCGAGCTCGTGGTAGCGGGTGTCGACGACCTCGGTGACGTGGGCGGTCGTCGACCCGGTCACGCCCGCGCCCAGCTGACGGCTCTCGAGCAACGCTACCCGCTTGCCCGCTTCGGCCAACAGCACCGCGGTCGTTAGACCCGTGATGCCGCCGCCGACGATCGCCACGTCGACCGCAACGTCGGCGTCCAATTGGGACGTGCCATGAAGTGAAGGCGGCCGAGGCCAGATGGAGCGAGTTGAATGCATGGCTGCCCACCCGCCCACAGCAACGTATGTGCCATCGTCCCGAACGTCGCCTCGAACCAGGATTCGCGGGAGCGGCTCTGCGTCCAGCGACGAACGAGCCTCACGCGGGCAAATCGCCCCGGAGCGAGGCTGCTCTTCAATCAAACGAGTGATGCGCTTGCCGCGCGCGGGCTTTGGCACAGCCGTTGCTCACCTCGACCCGCCCCACCATGCGCATCGAGTGGAACCCGAAGCACTGGGAGTGGAACCCGAAGCACTGGAGCCCGCGACGTCGCCGGCGAGTGCTGATAGGCGTGATCTTGGGCCTACTGGTGTACCCGGTCGTGGGCACGCTGGCGCTTTGGACCGGCTTCGTAGAGTGGGTGAGCCGCTCCGAGGACGTGAGGGTCGAAATCGACAATCCGTCGTACACCATCTGGCCCGGACGCGTGCACTTGAAGCACGTGAAGATCTACGTGAACGGGGACACGCAGTTCATCTTGGAGGGCAGCGATCTACTGACCAACTTCAGCCTATTTGGTTTTTTGCGGCATCGTGTCCACGTCAGCACGCTGCAAGCGCACGACGTGCGCTACCAAATGCGAGTGCAGGTGAAGGATCAGAGGGGCATGAAGGAACGCCTGGCCGCCTATCCTCGGCTCGAAGGCCTGCCCGGCGTCAATGTCATCCACGAAAAAGCCGCGGAGAAGACCGAGGCGCGTGAGCAAACGTGGACGGTGCAGGTCGATGGTCTCGACGTGCACGTCGTCGAGCTGTGGTTCTTCGAGTACCGTTACCTGGGCAAGGGCCAGCTGCACGGCGGGTTTTTGGTCGGCCCGCAAGTGATGAAGGTGACCACGGCCGTTCAAGACATTGGCCCCGGTGAGCTGCGCTTTGGCGAAAAGCAGCCAATTGCCCGCAATTTTCGGGGTCAAATCACGTGCAATATCCCGCAAATCAATCCCGAAGAGCACGCCGACGCCAGCTTTACCGAGCTCGTCGACGCGCGCATCAACTTGAAGATGGACGTGCTTTCGTTGGTCAACGTCGGCGCCTACTTCGACGCCTTCGACGTGAGCCAAGGGGCGGGGCCGCTAGCGTTCGACCTGTACATGACGAAAGGTTACCTAGGTCCCAAGAGCAAGCTCACGTTCGAGACCGAGCAGGTTGGCTTGAAAGGTGACGGCTTTGGCGTCGCCACGGATTGGCGGTTGGATTTCGACGCCGCGGGTGAGCCGGGTGGGTTGCCGCTCGGTAAGTCCGACTCGAAGTCGACGTACGTGTCGCTGGCCAAGCGCGATCGCGCCTTCACGGTGCAAGTTCACGGTCACCACGAAGAGGCGGCGCTCGACACCATTCGCCTGGGCGGCGCCACCGACCTGAAGCGCGCAGCGCTACGTATGCCCAAGATCGTTTCGACCGATCTCGACGACTTGGATGTGCTGTTCTCGGACAAGTCGCCGGTCAAAATTCAGGGGGGCGAAGTCCATGCCTCGGTCAAGCTCGACATGGATGGCAAATACTGGGCTCGTGGCCCGATTTCGGCCGAAATCTTGGGCTCTAGGCTCAACGTCGCAGGCGTGGATTTGAGCGCCAACAGTTGGTTGAAAGCGGAGGCGCGGCTGAACCCGAAAACCAAGGCCAATTACCTCGAAAACCTCACGTTGCGCCTGCGCGACGTCGGCATGCACGTCGGGGATGAAACGGTAGAGAACTGGTGGATGGATCTCAGCTCGAAGCAAGTCGCGTTTTGGAATACCGAGGCCGGGCGGGCGCAGGGCAGCCTGAGTATTCGCAGCAAGAACTTGCAACCGGCGCTCGAAGCCTTGGCCGAGAAGGACGTGATCAGCGACCTCATTCCCTTGTTTACGCGCCTCGACGACTTTCGCGCCAAGACGACGTTCCGTAAGGAAGGAGCGACGACGGACCTGACCCTCGAGTCCGAGAGCGACATTTGGGACGCCGCGGGCCGGGTGTACTCGAGCCCCAAGCAAAGTCTGATGGCGCTGGTGGTCGGCGGCCAGGCCGTGTCCGTTGGTATCGCCCAGATGGGCAATGGCCTGCAGATCCGCCCGTTCGCCAAAACCGACTGGCTCAACGAACGTCTGGCTTTGTTTCCCAAGCCCCTCGTGCAAATGGCCCCGGCCAAGCCGTGAACGTGCCGCTTCGCTCAATCGCGATCAGTTGGCTTTTCGTTCAACAAGCGCGCAACTAGCCGTAAATCCTCGACCAGCGTCTGAAACAGTTGATGACGAGCGTCGTCATCCGGTGCGCGCAGCACGGCTGAAGGGTGAAGGGTCGCGACGATGGCGTTGGCCAGCTCGCCGCGTTTTACGATGCCGCGTTCCTTGGTGATTCGGAACTGCGGTCCCCAAACCGACTGGGCAGCGGTGGCCCCCAAGAGCACCAAGACGTCCGGCTCGATCACCTTCAGCTCGGCCCGGAGCCAGGGCGCGCACGCTCGCACTTCGCCGACGCGCGGTTTCTTGTGCAGGCGAGCCTTGCCGCGCGGCTCGAAGCTGAAGTGCTTGACCGCGTTCGTTACGTAGGTCGACTTGCGCTCGATACCGGCGGCGGCCAAAGCTTCGTCGAACACGCGGCCCGCCGGACCCACGAACGGGCGCCCCTGACGGTCCTCCACGTCGCCCGGTTGCTCGCCGACGAAGACGATGCGCGCGCTGTCCGCGCCTTCACCAAACACGGTTTGCGTGGCGGCGAGGTAGAGATCGCAACCCTCGCAGTCTTGGGCCGCCTCGCGCAGCTTTGGTAGACTGAGGTGCCCGGGCAGAAACGGGGACGCGTCGCGCGGGCGTTTGGGCGGGTTTGCCATCTGACACGGCTATCGAGCGCAGTCTTCGGCGTCGTAGGCGTAGTACTCGTCGTCGACGGCTTCCTGCGGCTCGTCGTCCTCCAAATAGCAGTGAAATAGCAGCTTGGCTTTGAGCTGCTCTGCCGTCAGTTCCTCGAAATGACGCTCGGCTTCTGCGACTTGGCTGGGGTTTGGCGGTCCGAAATGCATGCTGCCTCCTCGAGCAGTCGACAAGCAACACTCGGGCCGAGCTGGCGGCGCGCGCCGCCGCGCGTCGGGGCCCGACATGGGTACAATCTCTGCGCAGCGCCACAGGCAGAGCCTCGAGCCGGTAGGCGATTTTGTCTCGACCGCGGCGGGCTTGCCCGGGGCATGGGCGCGCTCGCTGAGCACGTGGCCCGTCGTGGTCGCCCTGGCCGACGTTCGTAGGCACAGGCTTGAAGGTCAGGTTGCGAGTTTCATGGCGCAGAGGCGCTGGCCGCGGGGGGAGTGGGTGCGCCCGGGGACGGTGGTTTCTCGGCGCCCGCGGTAGTCGTGGCGCTGGTGGTGCCAGGGCGAGCGGGGGGCGAGACGACCTTTCTCAGCTGCATTGCCAGCGCCAAGCCGCCCGCGATGACGAACACGGCCAGCGCCATCGTCCAGATGGCGGTGCTCTTCCCGCCCCTCGAGATCTCACGTTCTTCCGCGTCTTTGAAATGCGGTGCTTTGGCCACGACTCGAGCGCTGCAATGTGCGTTCCACGCTCAGCGGGCCCAAGCCGGGTCATTCGCGACGAGCCAGGGTAGCTGTTGCACCACTCGCTCTCGCACCGCGCCCGACGCGGTATGGCCGGTGCCAGGCGCGTGCTCGGAACGAGCTCGCACTTTGGCGCGCCGCAGGGCCTGAGTGGACGCCTCCGCTTTGGTCGCGCATTCGCGCGTACCGCACACGAACAGCAGCGCCTGCCCGCCGCGCTTGGCGAAAGCTCGACCGAGAGCGATGTTCCACTGCGTAAACCCCTCGATCAACACCACGTACGGAAACTGTTCCGCGTAGCTCGAGATCATCAAGGCACCCATGCTCGCGCCCTGCGAAAAGCCCGCGTACACCCCTGACGTGGGTAAAATGCGCGGGAATTGCCGGCGCGCGGCCGACACTGCGGCGGCGACCTCGGCGCCCAGCGCGTAATGATGCTTGAAGTAGAACGAGCCTGGGCTCATCGCGGTGCCCCGGGGGCACAGCACGAAGGCTCGGTCGCCAACGAGCCGGCTCCAATATTCACAGTCCCACTCGGGCGCGCCGCCCGCCCCGTGAGCCGCGACCACCAAAGGCCGCGATTCGGTTCCGGCGGGAACGACGAGCGCGGCTGGCAGAAAGCCTGGTACGTCGAGCGCCACGCGAGCCGGCGCCGACCGCGGGCCCATTTTTACTCCCGCCGCCGGCCACGATGCGTCCCGGGACTCCTCCGTCGATGGCGGCGTTGCGGCGGTCGATGCCGACGTTGCGGAGGTGGTTGGCAGGCACGACAGCGCCACGCCTGCACAAAGAGACGCCCAGCTCCGGGCTTTGCTCGGGTTGGGGCTCTGGCTACTTATCGTTCGCCCTCTCGGCGTCGTCTGCTGCCGCGTCCGCTTTATCGGCGGCCCGGTCCGCTTTCTCTTCGGCCTTTTGCGCGGCATCGTCGGCGCGGTCGGCCGCGTGGTGGCTCGCGTCGGCGTCATCGGCGCTCTTGGCCGCCTCTGAGTCGCCGCCGCAACCAACGAGAAAATTGACGCTGAACAGCAGTGAAAGCAGGATCGAATTGCGCATAGTGCCAAGTCCCCAAGCAGGCCGCATGCCAACTGGCGGCCGCGAAATTTAGGGACGCTTGTTCAGCTTGCACGGAGCGCCGCGCGACGCCTAGCGCCTCGACTGGACAAATCGCCGCGGCGTGAAGCGGCCAAGCCGTACACTGATGTGACTCGCTGAGGCAGGAGCACTAGCCCCTCCAAGTCGAGAGCAAGCGACGCGCGGCGTGCTCGCCGCTGCCGAGCGCTCCCGCGACCGTGCCCGGATATTGGCGATCCAGCGCTTCGCCCGCGAAGAACAGCGTGTCTTGCCACGGTTGGGCGAGGTCATCGGCCGCGTGCTCGCCGTTCGGACGCACGTAGCTGTACGCGCCGCGCGTCAGCGGATCGCGATTGAAATCGTGATAGTGCGCTTCGATGAGCTGGGCTCGGCACGAGCCGATGGTCGTCGACGTCGCGCGCGCCACGGACGCGAGGGCCTCGTCGAGCAATGCCGCCTCGTCGAGGCCAGATAGCTCCTGGGCCGGCGGCCCTCCGGCCCAAGCCGTGAGTTGGACTTGACCGGCCCGCGCCTCACGCCACAGCGTGCTGAAGCGAGCGCTGGGCACGTGCACGAAGCTCGGCTCGACGCCATCGGGCGTGAGCGGCCAAGACGCTTGTTCGAAGCGTAGGACGACACGAAAAACGTGGCCCATCGCCAGCCGCGCCAAGTTGCTTCGAAACTCGACCGGCAGCGGATCGAAAGCGATGCCGCCAGCTGCGTGGTGAGTCTGTAGAACCCCGACGGATGCGGTGACGAGCGCACGCTGGCAACGCACGCGAAATGGGCCCGCATGGCCGTCACCCTCCAGCGTCACTCGTCCCGGCCCCCAGCGTACGAGCCGCACGCGCGCGCCGAGCTCGATTAGGCAGTGCTCGGCCGAAATTCCATGCTCGAGGCTGGCGAGCACTCGATCATAACCATCGGCCGTGCGGTACTGTCGGAAATCGGCGGCCACTTTCCCGGCATCGCGGGCGACGACGCGTGCGCTGACGTCCGCGGTCGGAGCGGCGTGATACCCCTCCACGAGCATGCGAACCAAGCCGTGATCACCCTGCGCCAGCGACGTCCGCGCGAGGTACTGGGCCACCGATTCAGCGCTGGGCGCGTCTCGGGCCCCGGCCAGCGCTCGTGCAAAGCGTGGCCAAGCATCGAGCAGCGGTTGCACTCTCGCGTCGATGCTGACGCGGTGCTCTGGAACGGCCACCAAGCGAACCGCGCCGCCGTCCAAAGCCAGCGTCGGGCCCGGTCGCCCATGCACGAACTCGGCGCCTAGCTCGATGGGCATCTGCCACCCAGGGCGACGTAAGGTCCGCAATCGACCGCCGACGACCGGTGCTGCCTCGAGCACGCAACAATGAATACCGAAGCGCGTGATTGAGCGCGCCGCCGCCAAGCCGGCTACGCCAGCCCCTACGATCGCGACTTCGGTTTCGACATCCATCGGTAGTGAGTCAAGCAACCACCATGCCCCGACAACGGGTACCAGGACGCCGCACCGACCCTGGCACGGCGCTTGCTGCCATGACCTGCATGCCGCCGACACACAGCTTGATTCCCACGATTTCGTGGGGTCCTGACGCGCTTCATCAACGTTTGGCAAAGTCTCATGCTGCGCGACTCTCGCCATGTTTGGAGGACGTCGATTGGGAGGCGAGCCTTCAAGATGAAATCAGCTGTCGGCGCATGGAACGCGAGCTGGTCGAACGCGAGCGGGCGGCTATTGCGCCACAGGTGCGACGAGTACCGACCGACCCGGCTGGCTTCGCGGCTTGGTTCGAAGGCTTGAGAGAGACTGGGCCGGGGCAGGGCGACGCGCTTTTTCCGTGGCTCGCCGAGCAAGCCACCGTGGCCGACTTGTGTTGGTTTTTGCGCCAGGAAATGGCGGGTGAAGCCGGCTTCGACGATTTGGTCGCGCTGTCGCAGCTGAAGCTGGCGCCGCGACCCAAGCTCGAGCTGGCGCGCAACTACTGGGATGAAATGGGTCAAGGCCACGAAGGCGGCATGCACGGACCGATGCTGCAGCGACTGGCTGATTGCTTGCCGAGCAGCGAAACCCCGCCCGTGTGGCAGGCGCTCGCGCTCGGTAACTTGATGGTCGCGCTCGCGACGTCACGAGTCTATGCCTACCAATCGCTCGGCGCGCTCGGCGTGATCGAGCTGACCGCGCCGGGCCGCTCCGAGCTCGTCAATGTCGCGCTGAAGCGTCTGGGCTTCGATGGCGGCGCGCGTCGCTACTATGCGCTGCACGCCACGCTCGACGTACGGCATAGCCAAACTTGGATCCGCGAGGTGCTGATGCCGCTGGTCGAATCCGACGCGCGCATCGCCCCGCTGCTGGCCGAGGGCGCGTTGATGCGTCTTCGGGCGGGCGAGCGCTGTTTCGAGCGCTACCGGGCCGAGCTCATGCCGAGTGCGGCGCCCGAGCGCCGGGTTGGGGCGAGGTAACCGTGGTCAAGCTTTACGCAAGCCTTGCCGCGTCCACGGTCGTCGCGTTCAACCTGTTGCTGCCAGCGGTGGCGTCGGCGGCACCCTCGGTGGCCGAATCCGACGCGGCCCTGGCGCCCCCGATCACGTCCCCCCCGCCGGTGCCAACATCGATGTGGCGCGACGAGTGGCCGACATTTTCGCCAATCGAAGGCGCGGCGACGCTCGTGGCGGGAGCGGGCACGATGGTGCTGTTCATGCTCAAGCCCCCGTCCGATCCGCGTTGGGAGGGCGGCATCTTGTTCGACGACAGCGTGCGCGACGAGCTCCGCCTGCACTCGGCGAGCGCCAGAAAGCAGGTGCGAGCGTGGGGTGACATGCCCTACTTTGCGGCGCCCGTCATCCCGCTCATCATCGATCCGCTGATCGCGGCGTGGCTCGTCCGCGGCGACACCAAGGCTGCGTTCAACCTCGAAGCGGTCGGCCTCGAGGCGTTCAGCTATGCCGGCGTGGCTTCGTTCGTCTCGACCCGCCTCTCGGTGCGTGAACGGCCTGACTCTTCCGAGTGCCGTCGCCAGCAAGAAGGCTGCGAACCGGACACCGAATCCTTTTATAGTGGTCACACCACGATCGCAGCGGCTTCGGCCGGCATCGTGTGCGCCAATCACCGCGTCATGCCGCTCTGGGGTAACCGCGCGGCGGACGTGGGAGCGTGCGCGCTCGCAACGACCGGTGCGGTTGCCAGCGGCGTGTCGCGCTTGCTCTCGGATCGACACTATACGACCGACGTCATTGCCGGGTTCGGTTTTGGGTTCGGCTTGGGCTATGCCGTCCCGACGTTACTCCACTATGCCCACCGCAAGACCGACGTCAGCTTGTCGATCGTCCCCGGCGGACCGTGCACCGCGGCGTGCCTCAAGCTCAGCGGCTCCTTTTGAGGGTTACGGGGCGTGGCAACTCCGAAATCGTTGGCGTTTTTGGAGCGGCACGTTTGGAGCCTGTCACTGGCGCTCATTTCGGCGCTGTGCTTCGCGCACCTGGCCGGCGAAATCCGCGGCGTCGAGCTCATTCCCTTCGATAGCGCGGTGGGGGCCGCCGTTGCGCAGTGGCGAGGCTCCGCCGATACCATGATGCTGAGCCTGACTCACTTGGGCAATCCGACCCCGGTGCTTGCCTTCTCGATCGTCGAAGTCGCGACGCTAGCGGCCTTTTCGCGGCCGCGGGATGCGCTCTACCTGGCCCTGTGCGCCAGCTCCACGCTACTCCTGAACGTGGGCATGAAAGCGCTGTTCCAGCGGCCTCGGCCCTTGGAGGAAACCATCTACATGCTGCAGGTTCCGGCCTCGTTCTCGTTTCCGAGCGGCCATGCCATGTGCTCGGCCGGGGTTTTCGCAGGGTTGGCGGTCGTCGCGCAGAGGCTGGGCCGGCGCCGGGCGTGGGGGCACTTGGCGTCCGCGTTCTGCGTGCTGCTGCTCCTGGGCGTTGGCGCCTCGCGCATCTACTTTGGCGTCCACTTCGCTTCGGACGTGGTTGGCGGCCAGCTGGCGAGTATCGCGTGCGTGAGCGCGCTGACGGGTTGGTTCTACCCGCGCCTCTTGCCGGGCGAAGAGACGATGGTTCGGGCTGAGTAGCTCCGCGCTCATTGGCCTACGCCGTGCATGGCACGCGGCATGGCCAACGGAAGCAAAAAGGTCCGCTACGCGCTGATCGGCGCGGGAAACATCGCGCAAGTTGCGGTGCTGCCCGCCTTCAAGCACGCCAAGAGCAATTCGGAGCTCGTCGCCGTCATCTCGAATGACCCGGAAAAGCGTCTCCAGCTGAGCAAAGACTACGACTTGAAGCTGTTCGGTGACTACGACGACTTGGAGTCGATCTTGGAACAGGGAGCGATCGACGCGCTCTATGTGTCGACGCCGAATGCGCTCCACAAAGAGTGCGTGCTGCGAGCCGCCGCCGCCGGCGTCCACGTGCTGTGCGAAAAGCCTCTCGCGACGAGCGTGGCCGATTGTGAGCAGATGGCCGACGCATGCGCGAAGGCGGGCGTGAAGCTGATGGTCGCGTATCGATTGCACTTCGAAGAAGCAAACCTGAAAGCGCAGGAGCTAGCTAAATTCGAAAAGTCGGCGACCCACGCTTGTTCGAGTCAGTTTTCAGCCATGTCGTTCGCCCCGGTGATATCCGCGAGAGGGCGGACTTGGGCGGCGGCGCCGTGTACGACTTGGGCGTCTACTGCATCAACGCGGCTCGTAATCTGTTTCGGGACGAGCCGGTGCTGGTCTTCGCCGTGGCGCAATTTCGCGACGGTGTGGACGATACGACTACGGCAACGTTGCAGTTTCCGCGCGGTCGCGTCGCCCAATTCACGGTGAGTAACAGCCTCGCGGCCGTCTCCAGCTACCGTGTGGTTGGCACCGACGGCGACTTGCGCGTGGAGCCCGCCTACGAATACTTCGACAAGCTCGAGCATCATCTGACGGTCGACGGCAAGGTGAGCCACGAGTCCTTTGGCAAACGAGATCAGTTCGCGCCGGAGCTCGAATATTTCTCGAGCTGCATTCTGAACGACCGTGAACCCGAGCCCAATGCCGAGGAAGGCATCGACGACCTGCGAGTGGTCGAGGCGATTTTGGAGTCGGCACGAAGTGGTAAGTGCGTGCCACTCGAGCCGCGACAGCGCGCGCGCCGTCCGGATATGAGTCAAGAGTCGAAGAAGCCGGCCGTCGGCAAAGAGCAGCCCGTCAACGCTCCATCCCCGAGCCTGAAGTAGCCGTAGGGCGCCGCGCCTAGCTGTCCGGAAGCTCGCGCAACAACTTTTCGATCTTGAGAAGATCGACGGGTTTGACCAGGTGACCATCACAGCCGGCGTCGTGCGAGCGTTGGCGATCGGCTTCTTGTCCCCAACCGGTGAGGGCAATGATGGTGACGTGCCGTCCCCACGATTGCCCCCGGATTTGGCGAGTCGCGTCCAAGCCATTTTGACCGGGCATGCCGACGTCCATCAGCACCAGCTGAGGACGAACTCGTTCGACCAGCTTGACGACGCTCACGCCGTCGTGAGCAATGTGAGCTTCGTTGCCGAGGGCCTCGAGCAGCTCGGCCATGGCTTCCGCGCCGTCGACGCTGTCGTCGGCGATGACGACCTTGCGGCGAGCCGTGACGGCGGCGGGCTCGAGCGCCGCCGGCGTCACGGGCGCGGCCGAGCCGTCGCTTTGAAGCGGCAAAGTGACCGTAAACGTGCTGCCCTGCCCGGGACCGGGGCTTTCGGCGCTGACGACACCGCCGTGGGTTTGGACCAAACCCCGGACGAGCGCAAGCCCGATGCCTAGCCCGCCCGTACCCCGCTCGACGTTGCGATCGACTTGCGAAAACATTTCGAAGACGTGCGGGAGCGCGTCGGCGGGGATACCGATGCCGGTGTCCTTTACGGTCACCACGAGCTCGTGGTCGCGCACTTCTCCGCGCAGGCTGATTCGCCCGCCACCAGGCGTGTATTTGGCGCTATTGCTGAGCAAATTGCCGAAGACTTGGGCCAGCCGGGTCAGGTCCGCGTCGAGCACGACGGGGCGCTCGGGCAACGAGATCTCCAGCGTGTGACCGGCGGCCTGCATGGCGGGACCGACGACCTCCAGCGCGTGACTGACGACGTCGCCCAGCAGCACGGGCTTACGTTGCAGGTGAAGGCGATTGGTGGTGATGCGCGACACGTCCAGCAGATCGTCGATAAGTCGCACCATGTGCGAAAGCTGTCGATCCATCATTGCCCGGGCGCGCTCGTGGGCGGTCGCGTCGGCGACGCCCAGCTTGAGCAGGTGAAGACCGGCGCGGATGGGGGCCAACGGATTGCGCAGCTCGTGAGCCAAGAGCGCGATGAACTCGTCTTTCCTGCGGTCCGCATCGGCCAGCTGCTCGGCTCGCTGCCGTAGCTCCTGCTCCAGGCGTTTTCTTTCCGTGATGTCTTGAACCACGCCGAAAATGCCCGAGGTAGAGCCGTCCGGGCGATACTGGGCTCGGCCCTTGGAAGAAATCCAAACCTGCTCGCCACTCGGACGGAGCAAGCGGTATTCGATTTCGTATTGGCTATGCGCCGCGATCGAGCGCGCGACTTCGGCCCGTGCACGTTCGCGATCTTCCTGGTGAATGAGCGCTTGCAGCTCCATTCGGGTCAGGCGGCACGGCGACGGCTGGCCAAAAATGGCGGCTGCGCGCGAAGAGAACGCCATCGTATCGGTGGTCGCGTCCCAACTCCAGTCGCCAAGGCTGGCCGCGGTCACGGCCAGCGCCAGCCGCTCCGCGGCCTCTTGCCGTCCACTCTCGCTCTCGCGCAGGGCCTCCTCGGTGCGTTTGCGCGCGGTGATGTCGCGCGCGATCTTCGCGGCGCCGATCACGTTTCCGTCTTCGTCCTTGATGGGCGAGACCGAGAGCGAGATATCGACGAGCCGTCCGCCCTTGGCGACGCGCACCGTCTCGAAATGCTCGATGCGGAGGCCCTGCTTGAGCCGGGCCACGATGTCGATCTCCTCCGGTAAGCGATTCGGAGGGATCAAGAACGTGATGTTCTGGCCGATGGCTTCGGCCGCGCCGTAGCCGAAGACCCGCTCTGCCCCCGCGTTCCACGATAGAATGACGCCGTCCAGCGTCTTGCTGACGATGGCGTCGTCGGACGACTCGACGATGGCCGCGTGCCGGGCGCGCGCTTCTTCGGCTTGTTTTCGCTCGCTCACGTCTCGAAACACCAAGACCGCGCCGAGCGCGCCGCCGTCGGGACCCAGCATGGGCGTCGCCGAGTCGTCGATCGGCCGTTCGCGGCCGTCTCGCGCGATCAAGAGCGTGTGGTTGGCGAGGTCGATGACGCGCCGTTCGCGCAGCGCGCGCAGGGCGGGGTTCTCGACGGGCGCTCGCGTCGTCTCGTGGATCAAAGAGAGGACGCTCGCGACGGGTTGCCCCGCCGCTTCGGCTTGCTTCCATCCCGTCAGGCGCTCGGCCACGGCGTTGAGGAACACCACCTTGCCGTCGGCGTCGGTGCTCACCACGGCATCGCCGATACTGGCCAGCGTGATGCGCAGTCGCTCGCGCTCCGCAAATAGCTCCTGTTCGACGCTGGGCGGTCGGTCGCTCAAGGCGTCTAGAGCTTAGCCTTCCAACCCGCCACAGTGAAGGCGGACGGAACCGCCCCTGAAACGGACCAAGTCACGAGGCAATACGCAACGAGGCGAAAGGGGCCGCGACGTAGATCGCTCCTTGACACAGGTCCAGTAGACCCGTCGTCCACCGGGCGGTAGCGCCGTCGCTCGTGGAAGGGGCGGGTGACGAGGTTGCAGCTTTCGACGCTCACTGGCCCGCGAATGGCTAAGTCGGTCGAAGATCGTGGTCGAGGCGCCCGGATGGCGAGGCGCGACGAAGGCGCCCAAACCACCCCATCAAGCAGCCTCCCGGGAACGCAGGCCATGGCTAGTTTGCTTCTGGCGGAGAAGACTTTGGGGTGGGTGCGGCGGGGGCTTGGGCAGGCGACTCTTGCCCGGGCACCTCGAGCTTCGGCATGGGAGCGAAGGCGACGGTCAGAAAGCTGTAGATGAGCCCGGCCATGACCATCAGCGCGAACCCGCCCATCACCCAGACGAACCAAGGCACGTGTCGCTTGGGAAGCTCGATGGGCGCGTCCAGGTACTGATTTTGCGTTGCCATGCCGAAGGTGGGTGCAAGTTGCGCGCCCCTGTTCCGGCTCGTCGCTACCGGCGCCGAAAGAAAATCGCGCTAAGGGCCCGCGAATGGCTAAGTCGGTCGAAGATCGTGGTCGAGACGCCCGGATGGCGAGGCGCGACGAAGGCGCATACTTGCAGTATGTTAACTGAGGATCAACGAAGCCAGGCGGGATGCATCGGCCGCGAGAGCGATCGACTTAGCCATTCGCGTACCCTAACGTTCGAGGTGGTCGCGCGGTGGTAGCTCGAGCGCTACCGTGGCCACCATCTCCGTCGGCGCTCCGCGGACGTTTTACCTACGCCCCAAGGCGGGCGGACCGCGCGTCACGCTGGCCCTGGGGTGGGGAGACCTACTGGGCATGGGCGGGAGCTGTCAGCGCACGTGGGAGCACGCGGTGCCGAAACTGACGCAAGCCGCCCCGCGTGTCGCCATCATGTTGCGGCCTATTTGGTACGACCCCGGTCAAGCGGGACTTTAGGCCTCCTTCGCTCGTCGGCGTCGGCGTGGCGGGGTCGAGGCCCGCAAGTTGCAACACGGCTTCGCACAACGAATGCAGATCGCCGACCCCGACTCGAGCAAAAGAGCGAAAACCAAGGGCAAAAAGGGACGGCGAAAGCGAAAGCAGCGAACCCAGCGGCGCTTGGACCGGCGAGTCTACGAGCGCGAGCTTTTGCGACTACAAACGGAGCTCGTCAAGCTCGCGGTTTGGGTCAAAGAGCGCGGCCTCAAGGTCGTCGCGTTGTTCGAGGGGCGCGATGCCGCGGGCAAAGGCGGCGCCATCAAACGCATCACCGAGGCCGTGAGCCCGCGCACGGTTCAGGTGGTGGCTTTGGCATCGCCGACCGAGCGCGAAAAGACGCAATGGTATTTCCAACGCTACATTGCCCACCTACCTGCGGCGGGTGAGATCGTGCTGTTCGATCGCAGTTGGTACAACCGCGCGGGCGTCGAGCACGTGATGGGCTTCTGCACGCCCGAGGAATATCGCGAGTTTTTGCAGTCGGTTCCGCAGTTCGAGCACATGTTGATCCGCTCGGGAATCATCCTGATAAAATATTGGTTTTCGGTGAGCGACGCCGAGCAAGAGGAGCGCTTCGAAGCTCGCAATCGCAATCCGATCAAACGCTGGAAGCTGAGCCCGATGGACTTGGAGTCACGCAAGCGTTGGTTCGACTACTCCAAAGCCAAAGACGACATGTTCAAGCACACCGATTCCGAAGAATCGCCGTGGTGGGTGGTCGAGGCCGACGACAAGCGCCGCGCGCGCATCAACTGCATCGCGCACTTCTTGAGCATGGTCGACTACAAGGACCTCACGCCGGACCCCATTGCCCTGCCGGATCCGCAAATCCCAGATCCCGCCTACAAGCGACCGCCCCGCTCCACCCTGCGCTTCGTGCCGGAGCTGGTTTGAAGCAACATCGTGAATGACTCACCGAAGTAAAGCGACATTGGCGTTACTGCTGCCTCTCGTTCTCGTGGCAGCGTGCGGCGGCCCCCCCGAGCCTCCCGCAAATCCCCCGAAGATCGAGGCGGTGCGTCCGACCGTCGAGAAGGCCCCCCCCGCGCCGTCGTCAAAGCCGCGCTGACTCGCTCGCGGCTCGTTTTCGTCGGCGGCACGACGGTTGCACGGCTGGACGCGCTTTGAACCTTCGAGCTTTAGGGTGCAGGTCCTGCCCGCTGCTGGTCGCGCTCGCCGTCATGGTCGTCAGCGGGCGAGCCGACGCGCAAACGGACACGGCGACGATCGAGACCGTGCGCGGGCCACTGTCGGGAAGCACCCGCTTCATCGGCCTTGGTGGCGCCTTCGTCGCGATCGCGGATGATTCCGAGGGCGTGGCGATCAACCCGGCTTCGACGGCGCTGCGCGTTCCTTACTCGTGGAGCATGTGGGACTACGGCTTCGGCGTCGACTTCGCGGTGGGCGCGTGGCTGCCGAAGAACGACCTTTACAATGAATCCAACAGTAGCGACGCCAGCGGCAAGTCCTCCGCGCTCTTCGGCTCGCTAGCGGCGGTCCTCTACTACGGTCACGGCGGCGTCGGTGTGGCGGCGGAAGCGCAGAGCAACGCGGCCAGCCGGCAGGACCAGGTCCAGGGGGTGAGCCGGGATTTCGGGGCCAATTTCGGCATGGTGCACGCGAGCGTGGCGTACGGATTTTTGGACGGGCAATTGCTGCTCGGTGCTGGCCCGCGTTTGGTCGGCATGAGCTTCGGCAACAACGGCTCCGGCTCCTCGTCGCTCAGCTCAGCGGGCGTGGGCTACGAAGCGGGCGTGATCGTGAAGCCCAAAGTCATGCAGTACCGCATTGCCGCCGCCTTCAAATCGCCGATCACGGCGAAGCTGCCGAGTGCCATGGGCGAACCCCGCACCCGCGCCCACGTACCTTGGGATTTTGCCCTAGGCTTTGCCTACCAATTCGGGCCGCGGCCGTTGAACCCGCCCCTGGTCACGCCCGAAGCGTTCGCGCGCGCCTCGGTCACGGGCGGCAAGCCAACCAAAGCCGACATCGAGCGCGCCGATCAGGTGCTGTTCGCGCGCTATGAGCGGCTGCAGCGGTGGTACTTGCTGGTCAGCGCCGAGCTCTCGGTGGCAGAGGCCGATGGCTCCCACGCAGGTATCGAAGAGTATTGGACGGACGGAGCGTCCGACGCGCGACCGATTATTTCACCCCGTATCGGCCTCGAAAGCGAGGTGATTCCTCATCACCTGCGCTTGCGCGCCGGTAGCTACTACGAGCCGGCCCGCATCGGGCTCTCGCCCAGTCGCGTTCACGCTACGGGTGGCTTCGACGTCCGGCTGTTCGAGTGGGACGTGTTCGGTTTGATCAAACGGTTCGACTATTGGCAGCTGTCGATCGCCGCCGACGGTGCCCGGTCTTACCTCAACACGTCCTTCAGCATTGGTTTTTGGCACTGACGCGGACGCGCGTCACAATCCCGCCGCGCGGGCGCGGCTCGGCCTCGAGGTGCCTTCAGTAGCCGACGGTATCGGTGTACGCGAATAGCCGGGTGCCGTAGGCGCCGCCCCATTGATAGCCGTAGCGGCGCTCCGGCTCGATTTGCATGATGTCGTACTTTTTGCCGACGCCGGGCGGGTCATCGCTCGGCAGTCGCCCGGAGAAGAAGCCCTTGTCTTGGGCCAGGTCGTAAAAGCGGTACCACATGGTGGCCCCGCTCTTGGCTTGGATCGGGTCGTAGCTGTCGTCGGTGCTGCCGGAGGGGCGGCTCACGTACGCGGTGTTGGCCACGCCGCTCGTCTTGTACCAAGCGATAGCAGCCTGGGCGGATGCTTTGATGGATGCGGTCTGTGGTTGAGTCAACAGCAGCGAGACGACGCCCACCGACTCCGAGCCGCTCTTCGAAGCCAGCTCGTACGAGCGCGCGCCCACCGCGGCATACGTCGTCGGATCGTGCTGCGCGCACCACACCGTCTTTACGCCGCCCTGCACGATCTGCGCGGCCAAGATGTATTCCAAGCCTTTCGCCAACGCGCCGGGCAGCTTGCTCTGCTCGTCGCTCGAGAACAGCTCTGCGCTCAACGGCGGCACCAACTTGCGGGCCTGGTCGAGCAGGATCATGACGCGCGCCATCGCGTCGTCGTTGAAGGTGACGTAGTTCGAGTAGCTGCCGGGACGCTCAGGGTAAACCTGCGGAAAGCCGCCCGATGGGTATTGCATCTTCAGCAAAAAATCGAGCGCCTTACGGGCCGCGTCGCGGTACTTGGGGTCCTGACTGCGCCGGTAAACGTCGGCCAAAAACATCAGCTCGGTCACGGTCGCGCCATTGTCGATCGTGCCGAGCTCCACCCCGTTGGCGCCCGTCCACCCTGATCGCGCGGCGCTGCCATTCCAGGCCGCCGCGTACGCCGCCACGCCGTTTTTGTAGAACCCGCCATGCGGCAGCTGCCACGTGAGCATGTTGTTCGCGAGCGTTTGATCCGCTGCCAACTTCGCCGCATCGCCCGACGCCGTGCTGAGCCAGCTTTTGTAACCGTTCAACAAACCGTATACCGGGTTACCAGCTTGGTTCAGCGTCGGGCCGGTGCTCGTCGCGCCGCCGGTCCCGGTCGTTCCCGCGACTCCCGTCGTACCCGCGACGCCAACGGATCCGCCCGCGGCAACGGATCCGCCCGCGGCAACGGATCCGCCCGCGGCAACGGATCCGCCGCTGCCGTCAGTGCCGGCGCTCGCGATGCCGCCGGCCGTTCCAACGGTGCCCGGCGCTCCCGACATGGCAACGTTGCCGCCCGGGCTCGGTGCCCCCGCCAAACCAACGGAACCGCCGCCTGCCGTCGTATCGGCCGTTGCGGGGCCGCTCTCGGCGCCGCAAGCGAGCACCGGGGCGAACAAGAGCAAGCAACAAGCGTAGGTCAGCGAGCGAGGCGCGCGAATCATGGTACTTCCGATTGGGTTGCGCTCCTCGTCCGAAACCCGTCAAAAATCGGCGACTTGAGAAGTACCAGTCGCGGTGCCTGACGGTGGCGCACAGCGCGCAGGGGGAGGAGACGGCGAATCTGCCACCTTCGGCGTTCGAAAAGTCACTTCGGTTCCGAGGTGACTTTTTATTTTCAGAAGGCAGCGCGGCGGCGGTGGTTGAGATCGCGGCGTGCACCGCGCGCGCGCGGCTGCGCTCCACGTCGTCGACGCGGAAGAAGTACAACCACTGGGTGTGAATCTGCGGCTCAGGCCACATTCGAGAAGCTGCCGACGCTCTTACCGGAGTCGTCCCAACTGAGCGGGCGCGGGGGCGGCATGCCGGCCGTGGCCTTTGCGTCGACCGGTCACGTCTTCGAGCTCCGCAATGCGCGCCGCGGCTTGCGCCTGGGTGAGCGAGTCGTCGAGGATTTCTCCGGTCTCTTCGCATAAGGTCATCAAGTAAGACGCCTGCGAGAGAGTCATCGGCGTGCGCTGGGGGTCCTTGCCCGCGCGGGTTTCGCGCGCGTACTTTAGCGAGCTGCCGGTAGTAACCTCGTTCGGGTATTGCACGCTCATGAGGGTCTCCTGGCGCGAGGAGCGTGCAAGTCGCGAGCCAGATGGCCAATGGCGCGCGGCGCGCCTATTTCAGCGTTGCTAGCGCCATTCCGACCGAACCGACAAGAACCGTTTGGCTCTTTGACACGTGGCATCATGCAACTGCGAGCGTCAGCGCCGCGCCAGGCGCAACCCACATCACGGCATCTGTAGGCTTTTGGGCGTCACGTTCGAGCAGTCTTCGATGCCCCAGTCGTGGGCGACGCGACAGACGGCGGCGGCGCGCAGGGCGGGGTCCGGCTCGGCCTGGGCCGCGGCTAGCTCTTTTTCGAACTCTTGGTGAAAAAGCGGATTACCGCACGGCAGGGGCGGGCCCGCCGACGCGGGTGCGGCTGTGGGCGTGGGCGCGCTGGCGCAGGCGGTCAGGGCGGCCACGAGCAGAGCGAACGCGCGTGGCTTGTTACAGCACACCGGCTTCGCTCAAGAACCGCCGCTCGACCTCGGCGTAGTCGACGGTGACGTCGAGACGCGCCAGAACGGAATAGAAGCCGAATTGCAGCCGATTCATGAAGAGCATGCCGCTCGGCAACTGCACGAAGCTTTTGTCTTTGGCGAAGAGCTGGTCCTTCACGGTCTTGATCTCACTGACCAGCGAGCTGGCAAACTCTTGGGTGATGCGAAACGGTGACGCAAACACGGGCTCGAAGCAGAGCCGTGAATACGCGGTCGCGGCGGCTTCGTAGGTGCCGCCCTTCGACTCCAAAATGACGGCGGCGGCACGATGAAAAGCCGGCTCGTCTTTGCGCAACGCGGCTCGATGGAGATCGCGAGCGGCTTCCAGGCGGTGGCCGGCGATCGGCTGGATGCAACCGAAGTCGAGGAAGGTGACGCTGCCGTCCGGTTGGAAGAGGTAGTTGCCGGGGTGTGGATCGGCATTGAACATGCCGCCCACCAGGTTGCCCTTGAACACGAAGCGCCACAGGGTTTCAGCGTAGCGTTGGCGCAACGCGGGCGACGCCAGCGCGGCTTCTTCGAGCGTGGCGCCCTCGACGAGCTCCATCGTGAGCACGCGCCGGGCGGAGCGCTCGCGGATGACCCGTGGAATCGCGATCATCGGATCGGCGGCGTGCAGCTGGCGGAACTGAGCTTGCCGCTCGGCTTCGAGCCGATAGTCGAGCTCTTCGCGGAAGCGGGCTTTCACTTCTTCGAGCACCGCGCCCGAGTTGAGATTGCGCGGCCCCACTACGCCCACGAAACCTTCGAGCAGGCTCACGTTGGACAGGTCGCTCTCGATGGCGCGATCGATGCCGGGGTGTTGGACTTTGACGGCCACGGCTTGGCCGTTCGGTAGCTCGGCGCGGTGGACTTGACCGATGGAGGCGCTCGCGAACGGCTCGTCGGCCCAGCTTTGGAACAGCTTTTCGACGGGGGCGCCCAGCTCCGATTCGACCAGCGCGCGGATGGACTCTTTCGACGAATGGGGCGCGGCCGTGCGCAGCGCGCCGAGCGCCTTTTCGTAGATGCCGCGGTGAGTCTCGGGCACGAAGCCGTCGACGTAGCTAGCCGTTTGGCCGAGCTTTGCGGCGAGACCGCGGAGATTGCCCAGCACCTCGGCCGCGCGCTCGGCCACTTTTTCGGAGCCGCGCTTCGACAGCATGTCGACCGATGCACGCGCGCCCACGCCCGCCAACTTCACGAAGCGCCCCAGGCGACCGGTAGGAACGCCGTTGTCGTTGCCCATACTCAGACGCGGCTCGCCACGAAGGCGGCGAACACGACGACCAGGTACGGCATCGAAGCAAAGAACAGGCGGCGCGCCCAACGATTCCCGGGCAACGTTCGGCGGCCCTGCAGCGCGAGACCCAAGAAGATGGCCGAGCACACGAGCGCGGTAAGGCCATAGCCGAGCCCGGCCATGCCCAGCGCCCACGGTGCGACGGCGACCACACCGAGCAGCACCGAATAAAAGATGATGGCGCGCTCGGTCGCGGCGGCGCCGTTCACGTTCGGCATCACCTTCAAGCCGGCGCGCTCGTACTCGGGGGCGCGGAAGCTGGCGATCGCGAGAAAATGCGGCAATTGCCACACGAAAAGGATGGCGAACAACGCGAACGCTTCGCGCGAGAGCGAGCCGGTGACGGCGGCCCAGCCCATCAGCGGCGGCACCGCTCCCGGTACGGCGCCGACGTGCAGCGACCAGGTGGTCACGCGCTTGAGCGGCGTGTAAGCGAGCACGTACGAGCAAAGCGCGACCCAGCCGAGCAGCGCCGACAGCGAGCTGACCGACGTTGCCAGCAGCGTGAGGCCGACGACGGCCAGCAACGTTCCGAAGCCGACCACCATTTCCGGGCTCAGCCGACCGGTGGGCAGAGGGCGGCGGCGCGTGCGGGTCATGAACGCGTCCGAATCACGCTCCATCCACATGTTGAAGGCGTTGGCGGCGCCCACGACACAGGCGGTGCCGAACATGGCCAGCGCCAGGTGAGCGGTGCGAATCGGCACGGAAGCCGCGAGCGCACCCGAGACCATGGTCACCATCACCAACGTCGTGATGCTCGGCTTGGTCAGCTCGACCAGCGCCGAGAGCTGGGCGCGAGACGCAAACGGCAAAAGCGCCGCCGACGGGCTCGGGCTCGCCACCGGTAACGCGCCGGTTTCGGGGGGCGGCGTCATGTGTCTTCACCCTCCGAAGAAGCGCTGGACTCGCCTTTGGCAGGCAGGAGCTTGGGCTCAGGCGCGGACGCGGTGATCATGGGTAGCGGAACAGACTGGTCAGCGGAAGGGTCGGCGCCATCGGCGACAGCGCGTTTGATGTGACGAACGGCTTCCCCCAGGCCCTTGCCGGCGGCGCCGATGCGGCTACCGCCGAACAGCAGGAACAGCAGCAAGGCGACGAGGAGGAACGACACAAGTGGGAACCGGGCCGTCCGTACCACCAGCCCGCCGGCCCAGCAATCCGAATCAAATAGCCCTGAAAGAACTGAAGATTCGGGGCATCCGCCGCGCCAGGAGCACGAGTACCGCCAGCGCCCCGAGCCCTGCCAGCGCGGCGCTTCCGTAAGCCCACGGCGCGGCGCGATCCTGATCGAGCGTGATGAAACCGGCCGCCATCACCGCCCCCGGAACCGCCAGTAGCAAGCCCGCGAGCAGGCTCAGCCCGCTTCGGCGAGGGCGGGGTTTATCGTCGCCGTTCGGCTCGCTCGCCGGAACGGGGGTGGGGCGCCATACGATGCTGGCCGCCAGCCACAACACGCCGCCGAGCGCGGCCAAGACGCCGAAGCGCTGCAGCGGCGAGAGCCGCGGCGAACGTGACCAAGGTGCAAGCCCCGCGACACGCGCTCGCCCTGCCACCAGGTGCACCTTCAACGCTCGCGCGGCCGTAAGCTCGAGCCCCACGATGTCGACGCGGCGCAAATCGTCGGAAAAAGTCAGCTCACGCATCGCCACCTGAACGGAGCGCACCCCGGGCATCGGCCCTTCGATACGACGGGGCTCGCGGCAGCTCACGTTCAAGCCCAACAATGGCACCGGCACGCTTCCGCCGTTTTCGCAGCTCTCGCGCGCGGTCCGCACCAGCTCATTGGCGAACGCACCCGGATGCTCGGTGCCGCGCGGAATCAGCTCGGCCACCGTCAACACCAGCGCCAGCGCCGCCAAGACTGGCAACGTGGCGCGCGCACGCACGCCTAGCGGCGCCGTCGAGCGCGACAGCTCACGCAGCTGCACCGCCGAAAGCGCGACCAGCCCGCCTGCCTCCAGCGCCAGCGCCAGCACCGGTAACAGAAACGGAACCAAGAGGCCGGGGCTCGACGCGGCCGCGGGGAACTGGCGCTCGAGCCGGAGGAGCCCCAAAAGCCCGACCACCCCGGCCGCCGCCGGGAGGATCAGCGCAAAATCGCGAAGGGGAGCAAAACGCCACCCGGGCAGGCTCATCAGCTACTTGTAGCGAAAATACGCGAGCTTGCTCCGGAAACAGCGTACCCCTATGCTCCGGGCCTCGCGGGCGGCGTGAACCTTTCGCTGTCTGCAGCATCGGAGAAGTGACCATGAAGCTGCGCGCCCTGCCTTCCTTCCTCGCCCTCGCGGGCGCCATGTTGACGCCGTTGGCCGCCCACGCGACCGGTAAGGCCGAGGCCTCGCCCACCGGCAAAGGTATCGTCGGCGGTGCCCTGCTCGGCGCCGAGTTGGTGATGGTCGGTGAGGCCGCGTTCAAGGTGAAGCCGACGTGGGCTTACATCGTGGGTGGCTTAGCGGGCGGCGCCGCGGGCGGCGTCGGCGGCTACTTCGTCGAGAAGGACAGCAGCGCCCGGGCGCCCATGCTGATGCTCGCCGGTGGTCTAGCGTTCGCGATCCCGACCGTGGTCGCAGTGCTCTCCGCCACCGCGTACGAGCCACCAGCAGACTACCTTCAAGATGCAGCTCCCGCTGACGAGCCCCTGGCTGAGCCGCCCGCGCCCACCGACATGGCTCCGGCGCCGCCTCCCGCGCCGGCCCCCGCCGCGGCTCCAGCTCCCGCCGCGGCCCCTCCCGCTGACGCCGCGCCTCCGGTCGCGCCAGCACCTGCGCCGACCGGCAAGCGCTATCTGCGCTCCGAGCGCCGGCTGTCGTTGAAGCTCCCACCACCGGCCTTGTTCGGTGTCCAAGACGCGCGTCTCGCGCTCGGGGTACCCAACGTCGCGGTGCTTCATGCCTACACGCGCACCGAGCGAATCATGTTCAACGCGCCCGACGTCGCTGAGGTCCGCATACCGGTCCTAGACGTAGCGTTCTGAACCCCCTAAGCTTGCGGGTCAGGCAACTCCTAACCCCAGGTTTGGACAGGAAACATGGCACAACCAGCGCCCCCAAGGGCTGGGACGACTCGTAAGCGGGCTGATGATCCCGCGCTTGGCAAGGTCATCGCCGGCCGCTATCGGCTCGAGGCGCGCATCGGTGAGGGCGGGATGGGCATCGTGTATCGAGCCCGCCACGTGCTCATCGACCGTGTCGTCGCGGTCAAGCTGATCCGACCCGACCTGCGGGGCGAGACGCACCTGCGCGCATGGATGCTGCGCGAAGCGCGCGCCGCCAACCGCGTTGACCACGCGCACATCATCGACATCCACGACATCGGCGAGACAGACGACAGTGAGCTCTACCTCGTCATGGAGTACCTCATCGGTACGCCGCTCTCGACGGAGCTGGCGCGCGGTCCCTTGCCGCTCAGTCGCGCCGTCGACATTTTGGAGCAGATGGGCGCCGCTCTGTCGCGCGCGCACGACCTTGGCGTCGTGCACCGCGACTTGAAGAGCGACAACATTTTGCTCACCGCGCGCGGCGGCCGCAAAGACTTCGTAAAGATCTTGGATTTTGGTCTGGCCGCGCTCGCGCATGATCCGCGCCTGGCTCCCAAGGGCGCGGTCTTCGGCACGCCCGAGTACATGTCACCTGAGCAAGCGCGCGGCGAACAAGCCGGGCCGCAGTCGGACTTGTACGCCCTGGGTGTCTTGTTCTTCGAAATGCTCACCGGCCAGCTGCCGTTCCGTGCGGGTGACCGCGAAACCTTGCTCGAGATGCAGCGGACCGCCCAGGCGCCTCGCCCCACGACGGTCAAAAAAGACTGCCATCCGGTGGCCGAGCGCATCGTGCTCCGCCTGCTCGAAAAGGATCCGCGCAAACGCTACCGCGACGGCCACCATCTCCTCGAAGAGCTGAAGGCCTTGCAGCGTTCGCTGCCCAGCACGTCGTGGGACAAAGAGGGTGGTACGGGCGCAGCTGGTGATGCGTCGCCGGTTCAAAATCCGCCGCCGCCTCCGCCGCCCAAGACGCCGCCGGTCGGCGAGTGGGCGACGCGCGCCGGGCTGTTCGCGCGCATGGTCGCACGCGCGTACCCCTCCGCCAACGCACCCGCCGAGATCGCTCAGTCGGTGACCGCGGTCTGGGACGTCGCCTCCAAGGCCAACAGCCTCGAAGGTGAAGTCGCCAGTCACACCCGCAAGCTCGAGGCGCTCGAACGACGCGGCCGCGCTCTGCGCGCGGAAATCGGCCGTAAAGTCGAGGAGCTGGCCCACGAAGAATCGCGCTCCTTGCGCGAGGCGGCCGCTTACGGCGAAGAAGAAGAGTCCGCGCGGCGCGAGCTCTCGCGCGCCCAGCAGATCGCCGAAGAGAAGGTCGGCGTGGCGGACAGAGCCGATCGCGCGGGCCAAGGCACCCGTGCCATTTTCGAAGCGGCGGGAGCGGCGGCGGCGATGGTCGAAGCCCAACGTCAGTGGCTAAAGACTCGTGAAACGCGGCGCATGGCTCGCGAAGCCAGCGCCGCGGATCTGCGTCGGCAAATCGAGGAGCTGCGCGGCCAGCTGGCGCGCTACGCCGAAGCTCTCGAAGAAGACCTGGCGTCGGGTCGCGAGAAGGTCGCGGCGCGTGCTCGCGAAGGCCTGAAATTCGAGAAGGTCTTCTTGGACGCCTCCGCCGTCTTGATCGCGCACCTCAAGGGTCGGCCCGAGTGTCGTGACTTGATGAACGAGATCATGGCCCCCCCCGCCGAAGGCGACGCGCCCAACACGACCACGCCCCAAGCTCGCACGGACGGGTGAGCGAGTCGGCAGGAACCCCGCGCGCGCCAATGACCATTCGGGTCGCGGGCGCGGCGCGGCTTCCCCACGGCCAGAGCAAGACGTTCACGTTCCAGCGCGGCAAGCGGCCGGAAGAAGGCTTCGTTCTCTGCTGGCAAGACGGCTTGTACGCCTTCGCCAATTCGTGCCCGCACTGGAGCGTCGACTTGGACTACGGCATGGGCGATTTCTACGATGGCGAGGTCGATCGCATCGTTTGCAAGAATCACGGAGCCTTGTTCCATCCGCAAACGGGCTTCTGCGAGTGGGGACCTTGTACCGGGCATTCGCTCGAGCGATTCGAGCTCGAGGCGGACGGTGACGACGTGGTGGTGCGGTTGAGTGGAGGCTAGGCGGCGCTGCCGCTCAAGGCTCCGCGGCGGGGTTGCGCTCGATGAGGTACGTCTTGCCGGCCCAGCGCACGACGGGCAGGTAGTCGCCGGCGCCGTTCACTTCCAGCGCGACCGCTTCAGGGCACGGAAAGAGCACGGCCTCGCCGAGGGCGGCGCCGGGCGTCGTCTCCACGTCGGCGTCGGTTTGGATCATCCAGCTGCCGTCGCGGCTGCAATACGCGGCTACGGCGCGCTCGTGGGTGAAAGCGTGCGCAATCGACGTTTGATCCACCGGCACGCCGAATAGGTGAGCACCGCTCGGCGCGTGCAGCGAATCGAAGCAGTAGTGATCCGTGCCCGAAAGCGCGAACGGGTCGACGTCGCTGCCGCAAGTCGTCACGACCAAGCCGTCGCCGCTGCTTTGCAGGGTGAGGCCGGTGACGTAGTCGTCGACGCTGTTGCCGGCCGCCTTTGCCGCTGCAAACTTCGTGGCCGTCGGCGCCAGCTGCTGCATCTGTCCGGCTTCCATGTCGTCCAAAAAGTTACCGGTGTCGACCGACCAGGCCACGTACAGGGAGCCATCGCTGCTCACGCCCGACGTGCGATTGGGCCCGTCGGGATTGGGGTCGGCGATCGGTCCTTTGTCTTGCGCCCAAGCGCTCGCGCCCGGACGCGCACGAAACCAGCCCGTGGCGCGTCGCATCCAAACCGCGGCGCCTTCGGAGCCGCCCGCAACGCCAAATTCCGTGGCTTGGAGCTTGATCGTCGTCGGCTTGGCGACCAAGTCGTCGTCCGAGTTTTGAAGGTGCACCAACACGGGCTCGGCGTCGGTGGAGACGCCGATGCCTTCCACCTTCTTCGCGGCGTTCAAGTACAAGCGAACGCTGTTGCGGTCGATTCCTGGCGCGGTAACGCTGTGCTCGACGACGCCCTCGGGACCGACGTCGACGAGCGAGAGCGGCATGGTGTCGTACAGCATCACGATGTGATTGGTGGCGGGGCTGATGCTGGCCAAGACCGTGGCCGCCGGTGCTTGCTCGATGGTTTGCGCCACGTGCCACGTCGGCTGAAATTCGCCGGCCACGACGTCGCCCTTCGGTCCTTCGAGCGAGACCGCTCCTTCGGCGGGGAAGGGATAGTGAAAAACGATTTCGTCGTCCGTCCACGAAATGACCGACGCTTTGTCTTTGGGGGTGAGAGTGACCTCACCCTGATTGCCCACGGCCAACGTGAAGCCGGCGAGGGCGGCGTTGCCCAGGCCCAGACCTTTGATGGTAACCGGCGTGCCGTACGGCCCGGAAGCGGGCTCCATCGAGTCGATTTGCGGCTCGGGATACTCGGCGCCCACGCCCGTCTCGCCACTCGCGGCGAGGCTGCCCCCGGCAGGCTCAGCGTCTTGCCCGGCCTGGCTCACGGAGCCTGAGTGGCCTTTGCCACCGCTCGTGCTCGATGTGGCGCCGCGCGAGGTCGAAGCGCCGCTGTTCTGATCGAGCTGCCAGGCGCTGTCGTCGTATTGGCAACCCTCGACGCTCAGCGCGCCCAAACAAGAGAGCCCTGCGGCGAGGGACCAGAGCGGCTTGCGACCAAGTAGCGAACGCGTGGACTTTGGCATCGGCACTCTTCTCGAGCCTACGATCATCCACGCCCCGCCCGCCCTCGTCCAGCGCGCTCGCACAACTACATTGGAGCCCACAATCACACTGGAGCGCGCGAGTCGGATGCGCACCTACCTGGTCGGGTAGCCGCGCGCGAGAGGCAGTTCTTTTGCGAGCGGCCTGGGCTATGGTTGGAGTTTGCGTCGCGTCCCTTCGCGAGCGCGAGAGTGCCAGTCATGCGCCGTTTCTGGGTTCTGCCGTTCGTTGCCCTACCGGGCACCGCCTTCGCCCAAACGAATCTTCCTCCGCCGCCACCCGCCCCCGCCGGCGCTCCGGCTCCTGCGACAGCCGCTCCGGCTCCTGCGACAGCCGCTCCAGCCGCTCCAGCCGCTCCAGCCGCACCTGCGATGGTTGCGCCCGCATCGGCTCCGGCGGCAGCGCCTGCGAGCGACAGCGGTGGGCACGGTGCCCCGATCGCTCGCCGGGGCTTTCAGATGCACATCGTTCCCCTCACCGCCGTCTCCTTTCCGTTCGGGGCGGCGACGAACGGCCGCGGCGACTTGCTGGGCGCCCGCTATGGCTGGCAATGGGTTCCGTTCGAGATCGGCCTTGGCGCCAAGGTCATCGACGAGCTGTACGTGGGTGCATATTTCAACGTCGGCGTCGGCTCCGAAGGCAGCGACAGGACGACCGAAAGGCATTGTGAGTCCGGTAACGACATCGACGACGACGTGTCGTGCAGCTCCGTCACCGTCCATGCCGGCTTCGAGGCTCGCTACAATTTCATGCCGGCAGAGTCCATGAACGCCTGGGTCGGCTACGGTGCCGGCGTCACGAGCGCCAGTCAGCACATCTCCGACGCGGGCCGCTACGACGAGACCTCCACCGCCCAAGGCATCGACTTTGCGCGGTTGTCGGGTGGTCTCGACTTTCGCTTCGGGCGGGGCTTTGGGATGGGGCCGTTCGCGGTCGTGTCGGTGGGCCGCTACAGTCACCAGCGCACCACCATCAACAACATCGTAACGTTCTCGGGTGACATCGACGACCCGGCGATGCACACGTGGGTGTCGCTGGGACTGCGAATGGTGATCCTTCCATGACCAACCGCAATCCACGGTTCGTGACCGCACTTTTTGGCGCGCTTTCGCTCGTGGCCTGCGACGGCCAGCAATACGTGAGCCCCGATACGGTTCAGCTCGTCATCACCAAAGACAGCTCGTCGCTACGGCTCGTCGATCGCTGCAACTACATGCCGGTGTTGCTCGGCAGCATGGTCAAAGCACGCTACGCCATCGAGGACGACCTGAAGGCCACGCTGACCATCACCCACGACGCGGTGACGGTCGACTTCGACGGCGCTGCCGACACGTTCAAGGTATCTGCGGGCGAGCTAGCTGACGGCACGCAGACCGCTCCTGATCCTCCCGCCGGCTACACGGTCGAGCTGATCCCCGGCTGCACCCCGGACGACCCCTGAGGGGCGGACACTGGCGGCACTAGCGGAATTGCGGCCGTTGTCCGTCTTTCGACCGCTGCCATTGCGTCAGCGTAACCGTGGTCCCCTGGCCGGCGGCGGTGGTGATTTCGAGGTCGTCGACGAAGCGACGAGCGCTCGGTAGACCCAGGCCGAGGCCGAGGCCTGTGGTGTAGCCGTCGCGCAGTGCGGCTTCGATGTCGGGGATGCCGGGCCCCTCGTCCCGCGCTAGCGCGAACACTCCGAGTCGGCCCGGCTCGCGTCGAACTCCGAGCAGGAGCTCGCCGCCTCGACCGTGGACGATGACGTTACTGGCAATTTCGGTGACCGCGATCGCGAGGGCGTCGACGGCGGAGGCGTCCAGGGCGTGGGCTTGGGCGACCTGGCGGCTTCTTTGCCGAGCCGCGGCGACGTCGGATATTTCGCGGAGCGGCAAGCGGAACAAGACTTCGCGAGTTGAGTCGGCCACGGCCGCGTTTAATAGCAGCTCGGAAGCCGTCGAGCGGGATCGAATGCGACAATTTGAGCAATCGAGACAGAGCTCGTCGTACGAGTCCGCCGCTTGTGAAGTCGTTCCGAACTGGCTATCGTGGCGGGGTTTCGACGAAGAGGGGCACCGGGACGGGCGCACGGTTGAAGGAGCAGTAGTGGTTGATCTCAATGAACAAACGCCCGCGCAGCTATTGATGCGTGACATGGGCCTCACCGAAAGAGATATCGCGCGCCGGCGCCACATCGTCGGGTTGGAGGAACGAGATCTGACACGCATCGCGTCACTCAACGAGCTGATGGCGAGTCACGTGGACGAGTACACGACGGCGTTCTTCGACTACCTGACGGGGCTCGACGAGGGCCGCTTGGCCCTGCAAAATACCGCGATCGCCCACCGCGCCCGACAACTCAAACGCGGGCACCTCTTGGCGATGGTCCAAACCGACTACGACGTCGACTACGTGGCGCAGCGGCTCGAGCTGGCGATGCTGTACAGCCGGGCCGGCCTAGAGCTGCGCGTCTTTTTGGCGGCGTTTCACCGCTTGTTAAAAGTGATCGGAGACGGGATCATGAGTCGCTTCGAAGCAAATCCGAGCGAGGGCTTCGAGACGTTCATGTCGCTGAAAAAAGTCGCGTTCTTCGACATCGGGGTCATCGTCGACGCGATCGTGTTCGAGCGTGAGCGCGTGATTCGCCAACAACAAGATGCGATTCGCGAGCTTTCTACGCCGGTCTTGCAAATTCGCGAGCGTTTGCTGCTGCTGCCGATCGTGGGTGTCATCGACACGCACCGCGCGCGGATGATCACCGAGAGCTTGCTGCGATCGATCCGCGCCAGCCGCGCCAAGGTCGTAGTGATGGACATTACGGGCGTCGCGACGATCGACTCGCGCGTCGCCAATCACCTGATTCAAACCGTAACCGCTGCTCGCCTGATGGGCGCGTCGGTGATCGTAACGGGGCTATCCGCAGAGGTAGCTCAGTCGCTGGTCGCGCTGGGCATCGATCTGACCAAGCTGAACACGATCGGTGATCTGCAAGGTGGGCTGGAAGAGGCCGAGCGGCTGCTTGGTCAGCGGCTGGTGACCGTCGAAGAGCGAGGCCGCTCGTCGGCCAGCGTGGAGGCTTGAGACAGGATGGACGTGCCGATTTTGAAGCAGGGCGATGTGCTGATCGCCTCGATTCAGGCGGCCCTTTCCGACCAGGATCTGATCGCGCTGCGTGACTCGCTGGCCAGCCGTATTGGTCGCTTCAGATCACGCGGGGTGATCATCGACCTGATGGCGCTCGACGTGCTGGACTCGTTCGCGACGCGCATGATCCGCGACATTGCGTACACGGCGCGCCTGCGCGGCGCGATCACGGTGGTGGTCGGCATCCAGCCAGAAGTCGCGTTCGCAATGGTCCAGCTCGGCTTGTCGCTCGAAGGCATTGCGACCGCGCTGGATCTCGAGGAGGGCCTGGCACATCTCAGCGGGCGAGAAAGGAAACGTGCCGCGCGAAGTTAGCGTGCCTATCGAGCGCGAGCTCGATATCGTAGCGGCCCGCCAGGCCGGTCGCGAGCTGGCGTCGGCGCTCGGTTTCTCCACGACCGACCAAACACTGCTGGCTACGGCCATTTCCGAGGTGGCTCGCAACATCGTCAACTACGCTGGCAGCGGGAACGTCCTAGTTGCCCGTGTCGACGACGAGAGCGGCCGCATCGGCATCGTGGTGATTGCCAGCGATCGAGGTCCAGGCATCGCCGACGTGGATCAAGCCATGCGTGACGGCTACTCGACCGGCAATAGTCTGGGTGTCGGTCTGCCGGGTGCGCGCCGCTTGGTCGATGACTTTCACTTGGCGTCGGCGCCGGGGCAGGGCACCACGGTCACCCTCAAGAAATGGCTCCGATGACGGCTGAGATCAGGCCCCGCGCTCTGCTCGAATGGGCCATCGCCGGAGCCGCCCTCGACGGGCAAGAGTCGGGCGATCTGCATTTGGTAACACCGTTACCGCACGGCGCCCTGGTGGCTTTGATCGACGGTCTTGGTCACGGCCCCGACGCTGCCGAAGCCGCGCGCCAAGCCGTGTCGCTGCTGCTCGAGCGACCGCACGCGTCGGTGGGACAGCTGTTCGAACATTGCCACGAAGGGTTGCGCAAGACGCGCGGCGCGGTCATGAGCGTAGCGATGCTCGACAGCAGGCACTCGACCATCGCTTGGTGCGGCGTCGGTAACGTCGAGGGCGTGCTGCTGCCATCGACGCCGGGACGCAAGCGTAGCGCCATCGCCTGCCGCGGCGGCGTGGTTGGCTACCGGTTGCCCCCGCTCAAGGTCGACACCCTCCCGTTGTTCCCCCATGATTTGCTGGTCTTCGTGACCGACGGCATCGGCGACGGTTTCATCCAATCGATACCGGCCGAAGCCTCGCCGCAGCTGATCGCCGACACCGTGTTGGCCGAGTGCGGCAAGCGCTCGGATGACGCGTTGGTGCTGGTAGTTCGCTATTTGGGAGCGGTGCCATGAGCGAGCTCGAAGCGGAGTGCGCCAGCGCGGTCGCGGCGCATCTGGCCGACGACGACGAAGCGTCGCTCAGCCGCGCCTACGATCTGGGGCGACGCGCGCTGGGGCAGGGCGCCGGCATCCTCGACGTCATGTCTTTGCAAAATTCGGTCTACGAGCAGATCGTGCGGCCAGCTCCGGCCCACGATCAGGCGCGGCTGGCGGCGGCCATCGCGGCTTTTTTTCGCGAGCTGTTGTCACCGTTCGAGATGAGCTTTCGAGGCTACCGTGAGGCGAACCGCGAGCTTTTGCGCCTCAATCACGATTTGAACGCGGCTTACGCCGCGCTGCAGGCGAAACAGTTGCAGTTGATTCAAGCCGCCAAGATGGCATCGCTCGGCGAGCTGGTCGCCGGTATCGCGCACGAGGTGAACAACCCCATAGCGTTCGTGATCAGCCACTTGGCTACGGCCACCAAGTGCCTGGACCAAGTGCAGCTGGAGCTGGCGCAAGTGGCCTCGGTCAGCGCCCTGGAGCAACTGCAGCGGGCGCAAATTCGGATTATAGAGAGCGCCAACGGCGCCAAGCGCATTGCCGACCTAGTGCTCAACCTGCGCACATTTTCGCGGATAGACGAGGGTGAGCGCAAGCTGGCCAGCATCAGCGAATCGGTCACCTCGGTGTTGACCATCCTCGAGCATCGCCATCACGATCGAGCCACGATTGAGACGTACTTCGGCTACCCCGACGTGGTCGAGTGCTTCCCGAGCTCACTCAATCAAGCGATCATGAATTTGGTGAGCAACGCCATCGACGCTGTCGGTCCCGACGGGGTCATCGCCATCAACACGGGCGCGGACGGTGACAACTACGTCATCGTCGTGAGTGACAACGGGACCGGTATTCCCGAAGCGGTGCGCACGCGCGTGTTCGACCCATTTTTTACCACCAAGCCGGTGGGAGAAGGCACAGGCCTCGGCCTCAGTATCTCATACTCCATCATGCAGGCCCACGGCGGGTCGCTCGACCTTTCGCCCCGCCCCGGGGGCGGTACGGTTGCGACGATTCGTTTTCCGCTGTCGTCGCGCAGCTCGGCGCCTAGCCGTTCGCAGCCGAAATAGCGGCCACCATAGGAAGGTGATCGCTCAACGCGTCGAAGAACGCCAGCAGATCGTCGAAGTCGGCCGAGGTGAGGGTGAGGGGATGATTCGTGGGCCCGTGCTGGGGTGTCCGAGCCCGCGCGCGGCGTAGCGCTCGAGCACCTCGCGTAGCGTCGCCACCGAACGATCGTGCATCTGGACTGACACCCAACCGGCGGTCAGAGGCTGCTACTGCGGAGTGATGACTTCGATATGCTAGGGTGGGGCGGTCGTCCGAGAGAAATGCAAAGCGAAATGAAGCCCAGCCCCCCCATCGCAAAAGCCGCACTAGCGGGTCTGCTTTGCTTGAGCGCGTCGGCCTGTTCATCCACGCTAGAGACAGGGCCAGGCGAAATCACCTCCAGCCAATCGATCGCCGGGCTCACCGTCACCGGGTTCACCGAGCAGTGCGACGCCCGCGGTGGAACCGTCGAAGTCATCGCCCACTGTGGCGGGCTCAACAGCTGCAGGGGCTTTTCGTACGATAAGACGACCGAGCTGTTGTCGGAGCACAGCTGCAAGGGCGCCGCGACGTGCGGCGGTTGGAACTGCCTGCTTATGGACTGAAAAGCGCGGGCTAGCGAGGCGGAGCCGCTTCGAGCCCGGTCCAAAGTCCCAACGTGACGCTACGAGCGAGCCAGCGCTGGGTGTTGGTCGGCAAATCTACCCGTTCGCCACTCGAGCAATCTGCCTCCAGCTTTTCTAGCGCGGCGCCGACCCTGAGCTCTTGAAGCAGGCGCCAAAGCTGCGCTTCTCGCGGCTCGAGCGCCGACAAGCCGAGCTTGGTGCCAGTGCGCAGCAAGAGCCAGAAACGCGGCTGGCTCAACCGCTCCGGCAACGCGACGGCGGCCTCGCCCGCGGCTAGCGCCACCGCCCTTCGCAGCTCGCACAAGGGCCAATGCTCCTCGAGCACGGCCGCCGCTGGCGAGGCGCTCAGGCGGCTGGAGAGCAGCTGCTCGGCGTGCTCGGCGCGAGGGTGAAACGGCTCGACGGCAGGGGCACGGAACACTCGATGAAACGCGGCGTCGATGCGCGCGGCTTGGACGACGGCCAGCGGCTCGATGCCGACGCGCTGACCGGCGATCGGTACGGTGCCGGCCGGCAGCGCCTCGAGCAGAAAGTCGTCGAAGCCGACCAGCATGGCATCGAGGTCCCAACCGCGCGGTGGTCGAGCCACGAGAAAGCGCGAGACGTAGGCGTTGAAGGTGAAGTGACTCAGCAGCCGCGTCGTGAGCGGGAAAGCTCCATGAAATACCGTGAACAATCGGAACCAATACTGCCGGTTGTAAATCGCGAGCCGGTCCGTCGAGCCTAGCTTGGTGCTGGCGAGCGCGAGCTCCGTCAGCTCTCGATCGTAGGACGAGGGGGTGACCGCGAGGGTGCCGCTGGTGCCGTCCAGCGGCGTTCGAAGCATCGCTCCGAAGCGCTCTTGGAACTGGGCCAGCCAGGTCGGAAAGGCTCGGCTCACGCGCGCACCCGCGCCGCTTTCGCTAGCTCCGCGAGTACTTCCGGCAACGGCGGAATGCGATCGTCCCACTCGAGCAAGGTCGGGAACGGCCCGCCCATTTTCCACGCGTCGGCGTAGAGCTGCCACACTGTGTCGGCCACGGCATGATCGTGAGTGTCGATGATGGTGCCATTGGCTTCGCGAGAATGACCGGCGATGTGAACCTGCAGCACTCGCGAAAAATCAATCGCGCGCAGGTAAGCCTCGGCCGAGAAGCCATGGTTCTGGCTGGAAACGTAAATGTTGTTCACGTCGAGCATGAACCAGCAGCCGGCCTGCTCGACAACGGCCCGGTAGAATTCCCACTCTGGCATGGTCGAAGCTCGAAACTCGACGTAGCTCGACAGATTTTCGAGCCCGAACGGGCGCCCCAGCTGGCGTTGTACGAAGGCGGCGCGCTCCGCGGCGACGCCGATGAGATCCTCGACGTAAGGTACGGGCAGCAAATCGTGGTGGCTTTCGCCGTGCCCGCCCGTCCAGCACAAATGGTCGCTCACGAAGGGCGCGTCGACGTATTCGGCGAGCCAACCCAGCTTGTCCAGGTACGCGGTGTCCAGCGGAGCGTGACCCAACAGGTTGAGCCCGACCCCATGTAGGACAATGGGGTAGCGCTCGCGCATCGAGTCCAGGTGCCGGCGCGCCGGCATCGCGTCGCCCAAGAAATTTTCGCTGATGATCTCGAGGTAGCCAATGTGAGGCCAATGCTCGAGCAGGTGCGCGTAATGGGGAATTCTGAGGCCTAGTCCCAACGCGTCACGCGTCAATTCGGGGGGCCGCGCCACCATTGCCTGAGCCTACAACGCGGCTGCGCGCCGCGCCGGCGTGGCAACGGATTGCGATACCTTTGGCGGGGAACGCGCTACGCTCCGACAGCTCATGCCCACGCCCTGCCATGGTCTCGCGTCTTCGCTACCCTCGAGCTCCAATCAACGTTTGATTGGGGCCGCGCTTGCCGGCTTACTCTGCCTCGCACCCGCCGCCTGCTCGACCAAAGAAGACGCGTCCCCCGGGCCTGGCCCCGCGGCAGCTGGCGAAGCGGCGATGGCAGGCGCCAGCGCGAGCATGGCCGGTCAACCCGGCACCGGCGCCGCCAGCAGTGACGCCGGTAAGGGTGGCCCGGCCGGCGCCCCTGCTGCCGTGGCGGGCGGAGCCGGTGACTCGGCCGGCGTTGGCGGCGTCGCAGGCGACACCGCGACGGCTGGCGCTGGCGGCCTCGCCGAGGCGGGCACCGGCAACATGGACGGTACCGGTGGCGCCCCGCCCGTCGCGCACATCACGTCGAGCGCGGCCGCCGGGGTCGTGACGGAAGAGGACTTCAAAGCGCTGTGCGACGCGCGCAGCGGCACCGTCGAGCTGATGCCTCACTGCGGCGGCTTCGCCACCGCCAAAGGCTTCTCGTACGACAACAATACTCAGCTGCTCTCGGAGCACACGTGCGCTGGCGCCAACACCTGTGGCGGTTGGAACTGCGTGATCGCGGACTGAGCTCGTCTCAGCGCCGGGACGAACGCGTCGCGACGCTTTCAGCCAGTACTTCGTCGTCGGGCGTGACGCGCGTGAGGCGAGCGCCGGAGCCGGTACGGGGGCGGGGCGCGGGCGCCATGTGGCTGATGGGCGGAGCGGTGGGAAAAGGGCCCAGCAGCGCTACGACGTCTTCGAGATCACGACTCTTGCCGATGACAGGGCCGAACAGGCTGGCGCGGGTGCGCTGCGCGAGGTCGAGCGAGCCGCTGTAGAACACCACGCCGCGTACGGCGCCCAGTCGCTGCAGCTCATCGGCTAGATCGGCGCCGTTCCCATCGGGCAGGTCCAAATCGAGGATGGCGACGTGGAAGCCGGGGCCCGCGGCGCGCGCCGCGCGGCAGGTCTGGGCCAGGCTAACCGTGTACCCCTCACGCAAGAGACGGCGGGCAATGGACCGAGCGACGACCGGGTCGTCCTCGACAATCAACGCGCGCAAAGTCTCGGGCGGAGCCATCAATCAACTTCGTTTGCCTAGAACGCGCGAGACGGTATCAGCTTTCAGTGAGGCTGAACAGATGTCCGGTGAAAACCGGAAATTCCTTAATTGTATCCCTGTGTTGCGAGCCAACTCTAAGGAATGTCGTCAAGGTGGGGAAGTGTCGGGCACGCGGCGCGACTCGCCTTCGGTGGCGGGCGGCGCGCTGGCCGCGCTGGGGCTCGCGCTTCGGCGTACGAACGGTAGGTAAAGCGCCGCCAGCTCGAGCATCAACGCGGGGATCGGGATGTCGAGAGCGCCGCGCGCCGCCAAGCTGGCCGCGAAGACCAACCCCAGCTCGCCGGCGCCGCTGAACAGCGCAAACCCGGCCGCCAAGAGCGCGCCCGCGCTGAGCAAATGGACGAGCGCCGGCGCGAACAGCGACGTTTGACCACGGCTCAGCTCCCTGAGCCCGCGGTTCAGCAGCACCGACAGCGTGCCGGCGCCGGGGGTCGAGCCGCGGAGCGACAGCAGCACGCACGCGGTCGCGAGCAGCAGCAACAGTGGCACCAACACGCGACCACGGGCCACCTTGCGCTGCAACCACAGCAGCGTGAGAGCGAGGGCCGCAAAGTCGACGACCACGCCCAGCGTTTCGATCAGCTCGGCCGTGCGAAATGCCGCGATATTGGCCGCGTCCGAGGCATCTTGAGTGAGCTTGCGCGAGAGCACGTGCACGAGCCCTGCGCTCGACGTGAGCCCGAGCACCAGCGCGCCGGCACGCTTGTCGCGGTCGCCGACCGTGTGGCGCGCCGACAGCACGCCCACGATGGACGCGCTGATGCCGAGCAGGAGCGCCAGCAGCGGCTCGAGCGGCCGGAAGCTGGCGAACAGCAGCAGCATACAGCCCATCGAGACCGCCGGCACCGCCACCAGCCGCGCTACCAGGGGAGCGTTGGGCGACCCCACGATGGCGGTCGCCAAGCGGGCAATGCCCGCCACCAGGCCCGTGGCCGCCAGGAGCGTGAGCAGCGACCCGGCGCGAGCGCTCCAGATGATCACGTTGTCGCCCGCCACGCCTTGCAGAGCCGGCGCCAGGCAGCGCGCCAAGAGGCTCGCCAAAAGGCTCAGCGCTACGACCACTCGCAGCGGCACGCCGTTGTCGCTTGGCCGATCGGTCACCGGAGCCTTAGCTACCACCAAACCGCGCTCGTAAGGGCCCTAAGTCGGTCGATGATCGCGGCCGCGGCACCCGGCGGGCGAGGCGCGACGAAGCGCATACTGCTGGTATGTAACTGAGGAGCAACGAAGCCGCCCGGGATGCCCCGGCCGCGAGGGCGCCTGACTTTGCCATTCGCGGGCCCTCAAGCGAATCTGCCGCCGTCAGCCTTTCGGCGCGGCGGGTTTGGGCTCGCCCGGATCCGTCAAGAGGCCGTGGCGCTCCTCGGGCGGAGGTGGGGCTTCATCGGGGCCGCGGAAGGGCGGCAGCGGCGGCGCCGTGGGCGCCGGCTTGGGTTGCGCCTTCAGGATGTACGGGTGCGCATACAGGGTGGAGCACGCCATGCCGTCGCGGCGAAACTCCCAGTGCAGGTACACGTTGCCGTCGGGCGAAACGATTTCGGATGGGGGCGTACCGAACGGCGCCGCGCGCTCGACGGCATTGATGGCGCTGACGTCGAAGGCGGTGATGCCGCTGGTACGGGTGCGTCCGAGCCGAACGAGTCGCCCTTCTTCACGCTCGACGACGATTTCCAGTGAGGTGACCAGGTTCTGGTCGTTCATCGGATGCGACGCGGGCAACGAATCGAGGGACGCTAGGAACACGTCGGCAAAAATAGGGTGAATGCGGCTGTGGATTTGGTTGAGGTAGTTCGCGAACGGGGACGCGGCGGTGTTGAGGGCGGTCTGGTTGCCGGGCTTCACGCTCGGCACGTAGTTTTCGAGGGCGCTTTTGTAGCGTTCGAAGCTGGGCGTCGCCCAGCTACCGCGGTGCTGGCTGCGCCGACGCTCACCGTCGGCGCGACGCAAGCGCGACATCTCGTCCGAGCCCACGGCTTCGTTCGCCATGTTGGGGGTCAGGTTCAGGGCTACGCCGTTCATGGTCGTGCCGGCCGCGCCGAGGCCGATGGCTTCGAGGATGGAGCGGGGCCGGCGCGGTGGCAGCTTCTTCTTGGCCTTTCGGGCTTTCTGCTCCGGCGTCGCGGCCTGGGGACGGCTCATCGAGAACGAGCCGTCGTTGCTGGCCACGACTTCGGGCGCGCCCGCGTTCTCGGGCGTGGCGGCCTTGGCCGCTTGGTTGCGATCTTGCGATTCGTTGGCGGCCTTGGCCTCGGCTTTGGCGACCTGCGAGCCAGGCGCGCCGGGGGCGGTGGCGCCGCCCTTGCCTTCTTTGGGCGCCGGGGTGCTAGCGGTCGTGCGCGTGGCGTCGGCGCGCTCGGAGCCGCCCGGCGCGACGGCGCGCAAGCCGGGTTGGTCCGTGTCCTGCCGTACGTGCGTCTCTTCGGCGTTGCCCGGGTCTTCTTTCGGGCCGCTCGGCGAAGCGCCGGGGCTCGGCTTCTTCTCGTCTTGGTCGGTGGACGTGATGCGCGCGCGCGTCTCTTCGGCGACGGTGTTCGCCTTGTCGGAGATGTACTTGGCGTCGGGGTTGTCCTTCTGGTGCTCGTCCTCGACGTTCTGTTTGACGGCGATCGCCTTCTTGTTCTCGGGAAGCTCCGGCGGAGGCGGGGTGGGCTGTGCGGGGGTCGCCGGTTTGAGTAGCTCCGGCTCCTTGGGCTTCGGCTTCTCCTTTTCCGGCACGGGCACGGCCGGCTCCGGCTCGACCGGCTTCTTCTTCGGCTTCGGCGGCGGGACCGGCTTGTCCTTGATCTTCTCCGGTGGCTCGTCGGTGTCGTCCTTGACGTCGTCCTCGGGCTCGTCTTCCGGTTGCCTGTCGTCCGGCTTGGCTTCGTCTTCAGGAGGGCGCTGGTCGTCGATGGCGATCTCGAGCGGGGGCGCGACCGCGCCTTTCACGTGACTGCGCACGCCCGCCGCGAAGCGTCCGATGTCGAGCCGCTCTTCGATCAGGCGCGCGACTTGATCAGCGCCCCCGCTGAAGAACAGGTGCGCCAGGATCGCCGAGGCGGCCCAGAGGAAAAGCGGGATGCTCGCTTCGCGGCGCATGTAGGAATGACGAAACAGGCTGCCGGGCGAACGGCCGGCTCAGAAATACAAAGCTAACACCCACGACCCAGTGCAGCAACGCGCTCGGCGGCGATCAGGGTTGCCTCAGATTTTCGTAATTCCCGCGAATTGTTCGGCAATCTCGCTGGGCGTCCAGATCCCGGGCTCTTGGTCTTTGTGACGGCCGGCGCTTTCGACGAGCTTGAACTGACTGATGCGGGCGCCCGCCACCGAAAGCGTGACGCCCGTCACGTCGCGGCTCAGGTCGCTCGCCAGGTAAACGTGCACCGGCGCGACATGTTCCGGGGAAAGTGAGTCGCCGATCTTTTCGAACAGCGGCAGCTCTTCGGTCAGGCGCGTCTTGGCCAACGGCGCGACCGCGTTCACGCGGATGCCGAAGCGCTGCAGCTCGATCGAAGCGGTGCGCGTCAGGCCGTAGATGCCGGCTTTGGCGGCGGAGTAGTTGCTCTGGCCAAAGTTGCCGACCAAGCCCGAGACGCTGGTCGTGTTCACGATCGAGCCGCCTTGGCCTTGATCTTTGAGCTTGGCGGCGGCGGCGCGCAGGCACAAAAACGTGCCGGTGAGGTGCACGTCGAGGACGGCTTGCCAATCGGCCAGCGCTAGCTTGAGCAGGGTCTTGTCGCGCAAGATGCCGGCGTTGTTGATCAAGACGTCGAGCCGGCCGAAGCTCTTCACGGCGCTCGCGACGATGCGCTCGGCCGCGGCTTCGTCGCTCACGCTGTCGTAGTTGGGCTCGGCCTTGCCGCCGGCGGCGCGGATTTCGGCCACGACCGCGTCGGCGGCGTCTTGGCCCTGACCGTTGCCATCGCGAGCGCCACCGTAGTCATTGACGAGCACGCTCGCGCCCTCTCGCGCCAGCCCGAGCGCGGTCGCGCGCCCAATACCGCCGCCTGCGCCGGTCACGATCGCGACTTTGCCGTCGAGAAGAGCCATGCCGGCGATGTACTTCCAGCCCCAGCGAATGACAAGGGCCCGCGAATGGCTGAGTCGGTCGATGATCGCGGCTGAGGCGCCCGGATGGCGAGGCGCGACGAAGGCGCATACTGCAGGTATGTAACTGAGGAGCAACGAAGCCAGCAGGGATGCATCAGCGGCGAGGGCGACTGACTTAGCCATTCGCGGGCCCCAAAGGCCGGCGCTCGCCGGGCGGGGCCTGGGCGGCTATGCTGCGCGCCGCTTCATGTCTGCTTCTCCCCGACGCCTGCTCGTCACCAGTGCGCTGCCCTATGCCAACGGCCCCATTCACTTGGGTCATTTGGTGGAATACATCCAGACCGACGTCTGGGTTCGTTTCCAAAACCTGCGCGGCAACCGCGCCACGTACATTTGCGCCGACGACACGCACGGCACCGCCATCATGATGCGCGCGCGTCAAGAGGGCCGCTCCGAGGAAGAAATGATCGCGGCCATGAGCGCGGAGCACCAGCGTGATTTCGCAGGCTTTCACATCAGCTTCGATCACTACGGCTCCACCCATTCGGCCGCGAGCAAGCAGCTGTGCGACCGCATCTGGGGCTCGCTGCGCCAAGGCGGCTTCATCAAGGAGCGCGACGTCACCCAGCTGTTCGATCCCGAAGCCAAGACGTTCTTGGCCGATCGCTTCGTCAAAGGCACGTGCCCCAAGTGCGGCACGCCCGACCAGTACGGCGACTCGTGCGAAAAGTGCAGCAGCACCTACACCGCGCTCGAGCTGATCAATCCCGTCAGCACACTCTCCGGCAGCAAGCCCGAGCTGCGCAGCTCGCCTCATTTATTCATCGAGATCGAAAAGCTGCGTCCGTTCTTGACGGAGTGGACGCAGCAGCCTGGCCGGCTGCAGCCCGAGATCGCCAACTACCTGAAGGGCCACTTCTTGGCCGAAGAGCTGCGTGACTGGGACGTCTCGCGGCCCGCGCCGTACTTCGGCTTCGAGATCCCGGACGCCCCCGGCCACTATTGGTACGTGTGGTTCGACGCGCCGATCGGCTACATGGGCTCGACCGCCGAGTGGTGTGAGAAAACCGGCGAAAGTTGGTCGGACTTGTGGGAGTCGGACAAGACCGAAATCCACCACTTCATCGGCAAGGACATCGTGTATTTCCACACCTTGTTCTGGCCCGCCATGCTCAAGGCCGCCGGTTTCCCGCTACCCCGTCGCGTGCAGGTGCACGGCATGCTGACCGTAAACGGCGAGAAGATGAGTAAATCGCGCGGCACGTTCGTGATGGCGTCGACCTACCTCAAGCACCTCGATCCGGCGTTCTTGCGTTACTACTACATGGCCAAGCTCGGCTCGCGCGTCGAGGATCTCGACTTGAACGTCGAAGAGCTGGTGGCCAAGGTGAACTCGGACTTGATCGGCAAGGTCGTGAACCTGGCCAGTCGCACGGCGCGTTTCGTGCCCGAGCTCTCCGCTGCGTATCCTGATGATGGAGGCCTGTTCGCCGCGGCGGCGGCCGCGGGTGACGAAATCGCGGACGCCTACGAAAGCTGTGATTTCGCGCGCGCCATGCGCACCATCATGGCGCTGGCCGATCGCGCCAACGAATTCGTCGATCAGAAGGCGCCGTGGGCGTTGAAGAAGCAGCCCGAGCGGCTGGCGGAGCTGCGCGACGTCTGCACCATCATCCTCAACCTGTACCGGCAAATCGTGATCTACCTGGCGCCGGTATTGCCGGCGCTGGTCGAGCAGAGTCGCGCGCTTTTGGACGCGCCGCTGGCCCGCTGGGACGAGGCCAAGACTCATCACCTTTCCGTCAAGCTGGGACAGTTTTCCCACCTAATGCAGCGTGTCGACCCGAAGAAGCTCGAAGCCATGATCGAAGAAAGCAAGCCCGAAGCCCCGCCCGCCGCCGCCACTGACGCGGCCGCACCCGCCGCTACCTCCGCTCCCGTCGACGACGGAGCCGCGTTGGCGGCCGAGCCGCTCGCCCCCGAGTGCACCATCGATGATTTCACGAAGGTCGACCTGCGCGTCGCGCGCGTCATCAACGCCGAGCACATTCCCGAAGCGAAGAAGCTGCTGAAGCTCACGGTGTCGCTCGGCGGCGACACCACGCGCACCATTTTTGCCGGCATCAAAGCCGCTTACGAGCCCGAGAAGCTGATTGGACGGCTCGTAGTCGTGGTCGCCAACCTGGCCCCGCGCGAAATGAAGTTCGGCGTCTCGCAAGGCATGGTCGTCGCGGCCGGCGCGGGCGGCAAAGAAGTGTACGTGCTCG